>Ga0115013_10000787_pt1 | contig 18883 bp, 18 predicted proteins | sample SouAtlMetagenome_2_FD_88686 | JGI IMG/M metagenome (GOLD analysis project Ga0115013, IMG submission 88686) | Marine eukaryotic phytoplankton communities from Atlantic Ocean - South Atlantic ANT15 Metagenome | ecosystem: Environmental > Aquatic > Marine > Oceanic | place: South Atlantic Ocean...
AAAAGGGATTATGATGGCACCATCGATTCCTAGTAGCTTTGAAACTCTTTGTTCTATTATGGGACAATACGGTACAAGCTTCCGATCAAATTGAGTTATGACGGATAAAATTTTACTTTTGTCTTCAAATTAAACAATTGTATGCCTATCGATTTGTACATTGATGTCATAAAAGCCCACAATTGAAAGCTAGACTAGCGCTAGTCAGCTCATTAAATTTGTGTCCTTGATCAGGGAATCTTAAGACTATTGGATAGAAAGTGATGAAATGCATGGAACTCAACGACGGTTTGAACGATGATAACAACTTACTTGCTCCTCTCTTTGCAGATCATGGTCGAATACGAGCAAATAATTTTTAATTTTGTTAGTACTCTATTCTAATAAACAACCCCAATCATGGCCTGTTTCCATGCATTGGTATATGGATGCCTACGAACTTGCTCCAAAATCCAACTATGCTTTTCAACAAAAGGTGTGGAAGCAAGGAAAACAAGGACTCGTTGTATCTTCTGCGATGTCGGGAGCAAATACAAAGGCAAGGTATTCTTCACCATCGTTCAAAGACCCCATATGCCAACCAGATTCCTTTGATCGAAATGCGTTCACTTCCGTGTGGTCAACAAAAAACTCGGTATCGATGATTGAGCCCGATTCATTTGCCACAATCCTACGGTTCTGAACATAGGGAATACCAGATGCCTCCACTAATGACGATGCATAAAGCCCAATAAGAGATGGATTACATTTGGTTTTCGTTGCACGTTCCAACGAACGGACAGCGTGGGGGTGAGATGTAGCTAGACCCCAAGCCAGTGCTCTGGGGTCGATTGCCGTATTGACTAACTGTGTAGCAAGCCCATTGCCTCTTGCATTCGCCGCCACAACCAGTTGCGTAATCCAGCATGCTTCGCCATCCTTCCATGGAAATTGACAAACAAAAACGTGTCCACGAATGATGCCGGAGATAGGCTCCTTGGCAACCACGAGCGAGCAATTGCCATTGAACAGACACAATTCCTTCAAGAGTTTTACACTCATCTGGACTCGCTTGTTAGGTCTGTGCCCTTTCTCTCCCCAGACTCCATAGTTGGCGTTGAATAAACTCGAGCATCCCTTCAATATTTCATCGGGGATGTCACCGTAGGGGAACTTAATGATCAGCATGTTCTTGATTGCTTTCTTGCTATAATAATTCGGTACCCGAGGAATTCCTTGTAGGAGAGTCTTTCCTTTCAATTGACTTTGAAAATTACGAATGAATTCCAAGCATTTCTTCCCGAGGTCGGAAGAAGCCTCGTCCGTGCCAACAACATCTCTATCGTCCATCTTTCCGTTTATTCTAGAATGGTTTTATTATCGCTGATTATGACAAGATGTTTTGATAGCACGGTGAGCGTAATTTACGAGCAAAGCTATAGACTGTCGCATAAAGACTCGGAGTCTTTTCGGGCTGTGTTATATGCGTTGCAAAATAAATTAATAAGGAGCCATATCATGTGTGTTAAGTAATCAAGGAGAATTCATGTAAACTTGTTGAGTAAGCGACGTGCCCACAAAATTTCGGACTTTGGCTGTACCGTGGAGATCGTTCGATTTAGTATTGCTATGAGCACTGCGCAAGAGAATACACGCAGGCGGGGGCCAATTGCACACACCTTTTGACTCAATGGATACAATCTTCGTGTAACAGTAGTAGTATCTATCCTTGCGTTCCAGAGGATCTAGAGCAAAGAGTCGATGACGATATGCTACGAATAGAATAATGGATAGAAAGTCACGAAATAAATGGAACTCAACGATGGTTTGAACGATGACAACTACTTGATAGCCTATCAATGCATCGTCTTTTTCAATTACAACAATTATCCGAGAATTATTTGATGCCCCAGGAATATTGTCGATTTCGTGATCAGAAAGAAAAAAAGTGATGATACTGATAGTTGGAAGTTTTCAATTTTGCGCGCAAAGCAACAAACTGAATTTTTACCCGTTCTGAACTGTTGTTAGCATTTTTGTGAAGTCAACGCAAGACATGATAATTTTTTGTGGATGCTCTAGTTTCGTTATTGCTGTTGCCCGAACTCAAACCACCTTAGCTCAAGTTCTCCTTGGATTCTTCGTTTTTCCAATGAGTGATGATATACCCTACGCCCAACCATTTCCGTGGACAGAAGAAAGTCAAGGAAATGTAACAAGGTCTTTGCGTAAACGAAAATTTGTCGGAAGCGGTCTCGCAAGGCTCCGGAAGGAATCTCTAGGTGTCGAGTCGAAGATGGGGAATGTTGCGAAGAATATACTTATGAACCTCTTCCATCAACACGGTATTGAATTGGATGGAGAGATGGAAAGCGACGGCAGTAAATTTAAAGGCATAGGACTGTCGGAGAGAGTGGTTCGGTTATCGTCACATTCAAGCGAAACGGAGATTGAGAAATCTTCGCAGAACGATATTGTAGACCAATCGAAATTAGGGGAAAATTCTATCTTCATTGGATTGTTAGATGCAATTACTAAATCGAGCACTGGGAGAGTTTCAACACGACTTATACTGAGTAAAGTGTGTCTTCTCTTACAACCTGGGTCTTTGCCAGGAATTATGGACGCGAAGGATATAGTACTTGCTGCATTGCACTTTCTATCTTCGCATGATGAAACGAAATCAGATCAGATCTTACGCCTACCCTTAATTCGACCCCTACAGCCGTACGGTGACTTGGAAAAACGGAATTTTGAAAAGGTCGGGGATTGGAAACTTGAAAATATCAAAGGAAAACTTTTGAGGATGGAAGAAGTATTTTTGAGTTCGCCCTCATCCTGGAAATGGCAAAAAAGAGAATCGTTGTCTGTCAGGCTTTCTCAATCGGATGAAGAATCTTTCTTCATGAAAGGGACTGTTCCGTTATGTGCAACAACAAAGAAACTTAGGGAGAAGCGAAAGTCTCTTGTAAAAACAACAAAATCTGATTTGCCCAGGGGTGGTGGTGGTGGGGCAGCGGGCAAAGAGCCTGTGGGTGTGTGGGGAGGTGCAATTGCCAGCATGGTGGACGCCAAATGTGGGAGCCAAGACAGAGAAGATAATCGTAAAACTTGAGTCTCCTTGAAATGAGAAACAGTTTCTTTTGAAAGGATTGTCATCAAAGCTTCTTTCATTTTCTCTTGATTTTGTTGATTTGGAAGCAGTGCACAATCGCGTCATGTTTTCAGAGACAAAAAGTCCTTCTGACATTGCAAAAATTCAAAATTATATCTAATTCACAAAGAGAACAACTTAATTTAGATAGCCAAATAGTGTTCCATTAGCGCTGAAGCATGTTCGAATCTACCCTTGGGAGCCAGGAACATCCAGGAATTTAACTTTTATCATTTTTGAAAGCCATTTTCCAGACACCATTTACTCGTGACTGACTCGCGCACGCGCGCAATCAACTTGATGGCGCAATTTTCCATCTTGTGGGTCTCTTTCATGGGGACCATCATTCTCTCTCCGCATAAAATTAATTCTCAAGAAAAGAAAACTCATGCGCTTTCAAGTCGTCACGTAGTTTGAATCGACCAACGTGTCAATCAAACCAGAAGGATGGATCCAGATAGAGTGCGAGCCTACCTTCAAATCTCATGCGCAGGACTTGGTTTTGACATTGGGGAGCTATGGTGGACGTTCAGCAAAGATAGCGGAAGCACTTCAGCACTCGCAGCGATAGGTATGTTGGGACGCTGTGTTTTCGAACCCCATTTTTGGCGAAAAAAGAATTTCTTCAACTCTTCTCCTTCAAAAGCAGAGGATTGGGTTCGCCTTTTATCGCATGTATTTAATGAAAGTAGGATTTCCGTCAATCAAAATTCTTTATTTCCATATTGACAACAAAAACTTCTCCTTTTCTTTACGAACTTGTGACGTTCTGCCTTTTTTCTTTTGAATCCACACAAACCATGTTGTGCATCACTTCATACTTTTTTGTTTTGTCTTACATTTTCTTTGCTATTGCGATTTCTGTTACCTGGATACATAACTTTTGTTGGTTCAACAGAACAACAGAAAGACACAAGTGGATCTACTTCAGACAATGAAGGAAAGAAATTGCGTTTCGTGCAGCTTTATACGTCGAAATCGTACGAAAACCGACGACCGATGCTAGTGCGCCCAACCGAAGAAGATGAAAATTACGGTGCTGAAGTAAATGGATCGACATCCGAAGATAGTTCTGATGAACTAGAAAAGCATGTTCTCTCGCCAACACTAGTAAATACAATATCAAGGACTGCCCAAGTTGTATGGGCACACACGAAAAAAACAGAAGGTCTTACTGGTCGTTCCGATATTCGACTACAAACAGCTGTAGGGATGCCTGTAGCTGTAGATAAAGATGGAAATATGTGTGTGGTTGTGATGTTCTCGCCAAACAATATATATAGTACTGACAATGCACTAGAATACCTTCAGGCAATCAGTCGCAGTGCAACGTCTACCTCAATACCGTGTTTATTGCCCGCATTTGACCCAAGACAGGGCCTGATCTCCTTGCAACATCACCACCCTTCCTCAACGACTGAAGCGCTTCCCCAGCTATCGAATGTGCTCACGGATGATGTCATAATGAGATTTGTACCACTCGATGAAAAATCGATGGGAAATCATCAACCTCTGTCCATTCCAGAGGTGCACAGCGATCACAATCTTGAAAATGCTCCGCGGGATTGTTTTGGAATACCCATGCTTCCAGCTGTTGCAGAACTTGGAAAGTCAAGGGCTACAGAAATGCAAAATGATAAAATAGATGACGCTTTCGATGAAGCATCATATGGTGTGTGGTCAACTATTATGCAAAATCTCGATGAAACAGATTCAACTTTAATAATGGAGTTGCAAGAAACCAGAGATTCTATAAACGGAAAAAACGTTTTGAGCACTACATCGAATAATCAAGGAATTCCAGATAACAAACCTGTCATAGATATTGAGAGACAAGAGAGGTTGGAAGAATTCGCATCGGCATTCTTGGATGTTTCTGTTTTTGATCTGTCTGAAGTTTGGACCCCGGTTGGACAGAACTCTGATTGCCTATGTCTAAATTCAGCGGTAAAGAGTATAGACAATAACAAGTCGTTGGATAAATTCTGTGAAGAAAGCCAGAAAATTCTAATTAAATTTTGGTCTGGTGCCGTGGGAAGAGCATACTCGTCAGGAAATCCGGTTTGGAGTTTCAAAAAGGTAAGAATAATGGTTATCATTATAGAATAAGTGAAGGATCAAAGAGTACAAATCATTATCTCTAACATTCATTTTGTATCCAGGATATTTTCTCGGATTCAGAACGCGTCCAATTGTTTCACCAAGCTAAAATTGAAACTGCTCTCGCTATTCCGGTGTTCTCCAATAGATCTAAGAGACCAGCATTTGTATTCTGTTGTTATTCGTTTGTTCGATCTGGATCAATACCATTTGTCCTTAAATTTGTCCAGCAAGCTTTGAAACTTCTCTGGGGAGGACTCGAAAATGTTGAACCACATGAAAGTGTAGATGAAAACATATGGAAACATGTAGCTCCTGCTGATCTTGGAGAAATGGCTGCGGATGTTGAAATGCACCAACACTTTATGATCAAGAAACGCCCGATAGGGTCCATTTCGACAGAAAGAGATTCTTCAGACGAAACAATGAAATCTTTAACTGTGCAAGTAAATTCTTTGGAGAATATTTCTTGTGCTCCCTCAGCGCCTTCTATCTACACCGGACAAGGTCCATTAGAAAACTCATCCCCCCAACAAGTTCAGAGACAAATTTATGACGGTATACAGTCTCAAATCCACGATGCAATTAAATCTGCAGCAGAAATGAAGCCTGCTCATTATCATATAGCTACAAATTCGAATGGATCAAAACGAGCACACATATTTCTTCAAGAACCTCATAACATATACACACAACAAAATTTGTCACAACAACAACAACAAAATTTACCACAACAACAACAAAATTTGTCACAACAACAACAAAATGTGTCACAACAACAACAAAATGTTCACGGAATATTGTCCAGTGGTGCAACTTCTCTGCCTCTTCCCCAACCGATTCCCCTTCCGAATCAAGTCCTTTATCACTTGAATAATGCGCAAGAAACACAAACTAATTACCAATCATTACAGCAACAGGTGCAACCACAGGTAATACAGAATCAAATCAGTGGTTATAATATGAACACAACCAACTCTCATTCTTTCCCTATGATGCAGCAGCGTCAACTTCAAGAAAACACGCAAGCCCCAGTGCCTAACTCGATTCGTTCTGCACCAGTGCACAACATGAATATTTCGAATACGAATGAAACAGACCTCCAGACACCATTTATGACTCAGAACTACAATGTGGCAAGCGGAAAAAGCCATATGACTTCCATAAAGAATGCAACACCACGAGTATCTTCGAACCGAACGAAGACAAATGGTTCGAATAAGAAGGTACGTATTTTTATTGTCTTGATAGACGCACCATGCTATCTTATTGTTCTCCTGACAAAAATTCACTTTTAATCTGTTGTTTCAAATAATCTTAGTCTTGTCGTATTCAAGGATGTGATGATCCAGTCTTGGCACGACGACCCTATTGTGCCCGTCATTCAGGAAGCAGAATGTGTGAGCACAAAGGGTGTACTAAATGCGCACAAGGATCAACTCGCTTTTGCATAGCGCACGGCGGCGGTCGTCGTTGCACGTTTCCCGGCTGCGATAAGGGTGCCCGTGATAAGTTTTTTTGCGCAGCTCATGGTGGTGGTAAAAGGTGTAAATTCAAAGGCTGTACCAAGTCAGCAGTAGGAGGATCCAAACTATGCACATCTCATGGTGGTGGTCGCCGGTGTTCAGTAGAAGGGTGTGACAAGTCAGCCCAATCTTCAACAAAATTCTGCGTCAAGCATGGAGGTGGCAAGAAGTGTTCTTTTGCAGGATGTGAAAAAGTATCACGTGGGCGCACTCTATTTTGTGCTGCTGTAAGTTTGCAAAGAGATGAATCCACTCATTGGATCGATTAGTGTATAGTGAATGTGCCAAGTGGGCTGGTAATCTTTTGTTCTTCTTATCAATTTCTCTATTTCCTTTCAATCACATTTTGTATGTGTGCGTAGCATGGAGGTGGTGTTCGATGCAAGCTAGCAGGATGCAATCGTGTTGCGATTGGTAAAGTTCAACTTTGTCGAGCCCATGGTGGTGGAGCTCGATCGAAAGAGGTTGAACTATTATCATCTATTTCGGATAGGGAAGTTTGTCTACCTGTCTCTGGATCTTTACAGGGAACCTTTTGCGTGCCAATAATCGAACCTGTCATGGATGGATATGAACAACAGCAACAGCAACATGATGCTATTGGATCAGATTATGCAAATATCTAAATCCATTAGTTGTGCACTTTTCTTGCATTTGAAGCTTTGTGCATCTTGATCTACTATTTTCGCCAATTGTCTTATTGAGTCGTTCCCGAAATACCAAAAAAAAACAGATTCTGGCACATCCAGTGTTAAGCTGCACTGACTAGACGGGCTGTCTGCCTCTGTAGATTCTAATCTAGAAAAGGAATTCAATACTCTCTGTCAAATCAATCTTACATCGAGTAAAATAATAATCAAACTAGGATTACATCTAAAAAGGGATGCGATCTACTAATAATCGTCGCGTCCGGTCCCTGCCTTCGCCAGATGGTGTAGAGCTAGAGAGAGGAGACCGGCCGGCAGATCGAACAATAGAGTAGATATGATTCTGTTCAGGGACGCTTGATTTGCTTGATGCAAACGAATATACGTGACTGTGTGGAAGTCAATCAAAAATCGCGAAAGTGGTCCTTTATTTTGACCTCCGTAGTGAGGCTTGATGCGCGCCACTTGCGCATTCTCCCGAATGCTTTAACACTTTTTCTCATCTTTGGGCAACACAATTTTGTCATTGTTCGAATTCGAGTTTGTTGACAAACTTCAAACTTTGTCAACTCTCGACATGATAGAAAACAACCGAAACCATTATCGTGGAAAAACGGAGAAGAATAATGCCAAAATCACATCGAGTCGACGAAACAATAAACTGATTGGTTGCCCAGACTACGTTATCAGAGCCGATGGTACTGTTCTATCCGAATTCTTGTGGAAGGAACGGCGTCTGCAAGGAAAACCGTACACTTTTATTGACGATTCTGCAATCAGAGCGCTATCGTCATCGTTTCCACATTCTCAACAACATTCTTTGGTTCGAAGATCGGATACATCCCTGAGGAAAATAGAAAGTCTTATCAAAAAGTCAGTTCTGGAGTACGGAAAAATAGCTTCTTTCCCAGCAGAACCTTTAGATCCAAAGCGTTCGTCCGCTTCAAAACCGACCGCATTCCCGCCTCGACAGCAACAGCAGGAACAACAGCATAATCATTACGAAAACAAAATTCGAGAATATCGAGGAAATCCAAGACAAAAAAATGATACGAACGAAAATGATCAAAATCTGAACACCCATCAGCGTCAACTTAATAAAAAGAATGATTTTGCCACGCCAGCGGGCGATCACAGCAGAAAAGCCAATCCTTTACAAGACGATGAATACGACGATGATGTGTTTGAAGATTTCGACGTTGACCAAGCTGTGTCTCAGCACCAAAACAGCGCTTTTGCTAGTAACAGAACTCTTGGAGGAGATAGAAATGCGTCAAGCCATACGACAATCCCTGCTGCCCATCCAGCATCCGAAGCTGGGATTTTAGTCGATAGCGGATTTAATTCGGGTTTCTCTAGAAGAGGAATAGGAAATAATATTAATGCTTCGGATAGTAGAAGTTCATTTGTGAACAGTGACTACCACCAGTCATCCTTGAACTATCAGCAGGAGCAAGCCCCGCATCGTGATGAGTCCACCAGCTTTTCTTCTTTCAATCACAGTATACCAGAAAGCAATGATGATGGAGATAAAGTTTTGTGTCCAGAACATGGCGTCCCTTGCCGGCTTCTGACGGCAAATACATCTATTAATTTTGGAAGACAATTTTACAAGTGCTCGCTTCCGGAAGGTCAGAGTTGCGACTTTTTCCAGTGGAAGGACGGTATGGAAGGTAACTGGAATAGTAACAGTGAAATGACCGGAACCAGTAATGATTACAATACTGGCGCAACTCTAAATATGAATGTAGAAAATCGTAGAGTCTTCGGTCATAGATCTTTCCGTCGTGGACAAGAAGAGGTGATTGAGAAGGCTATTCAAGGAAGAGATGTGTTCGTTTTGATGCCTACAGGGTACGTACGACTTTTAGCCTTCATCTTCGTTGATTTCCTAGACTTTAACTCATCATGGATTATTGTTTGTTGAAACGGATTCCTTTCCTTTCACTTATTTTGATTGCAATATATTTCAAAACACACGTGGCTTCACTTTCGGACTAACATTACAGAGGGGGCAAATCGCTGTGTTATCAGCTACCTGCTTGGTGTTGTCCTGGGCTCGCGGTAGTCGTCTCTCCCCTTCTTTCTTTGATACAAGATCAGGTGCAGTCTCTTACCAAAAATGGGGTGAAGGCTGTATTTTTCAGCTCTGCTCAAGACTACCACAGCGAACAAGTCGAAATAAACCGCCAGTTGAACGAAACGACCGCCCACGGAGGTATAAAACTTCTATACCTTACTCCTGAAAAATTAAGCCATTCTAATCAAATGCAGTCTATTCTTAGACGCCTACACAGTAAAGGTTTGATTAGTAGGTTTATTGTGGATGAAGCGCATTGTCTCTCGGACTGGGGTCATGATTTTCGACCAGATTATAACCAACTAGGTAGATTGAGGAGGGACTATCCTGGTGTTCCCCTAATGGCCCTCACCGCGACTGCAAATGAGAAAGTGATGAAAGATGCTATAAAAACGCTTGGGATGCAAAACGAACACATATACAGGTCTTCGTTTAATCGTCCGAATCTTCGTTACGAAGTTCGACGAAAAGATGGAAAAGCCACTGATGCCATAGCTGATCTAGTCGCTGAAAGACCTAATGATTCTGGTGTGATTTATTGTCTAAGTAGGAAGAATTGTGAACAGCTTGCCGAAAAGTTGCAGAAGAAACTGAGAGAGAAAGGCAAAGGTCATATCGGAGTATCATTCTATCACGCGGAGCTAGATGCATCTGAAAGAGAGCGACGGCACAAGCAATGGAGTGTTGGACGAATCAATGTTTTGTGTGCAACAGTTGCCTTTGGTATGGGCATAGACAAGTAAGTCAAATAAAAATGTTGATGTTTGTATCTGAATCTCGGGATAGCATCGCGATAGATTGCTAATCTAATAAATTCATCTTCTGCCTACCATTGTTGAAACCAATAGGCCTGATGTACGATATGTGATACACTACTCTATGCCCAAGAGTATCACACATTATTATCAGGAAAGGTGAGTAAAATCGTGTATGTCTGAATCATGGATTCAACAAATTTATCTCTAAGTTGTTTTTTGTGTTAATTGAATGGCATACGAAATGTTTACAGCGGGAGAGCAGGTCGGGATGGAGAAATCGCCGATTGCATCCTTTTCTACTCATACAAGGACAAGCAAGTTTTAGAAAAGATGATACGCAATGGTAGTGATGATAAGTATAACCCGAGTATTCGAAGGAAGGTCGATCAACTTTATACTTGCGTTCGGTATTGTGAGGACGAATTTCGTTGTCGACGAACGATGCAATTAGAATTCTTCGGAGAGCATTTCGATAGGATCAAGTGCAACAAAACCTGTGATAATTGCAAAACTGGGAAGTTACCAGAAAAACGCGATATGACGGCAGAAGCTATTGCGATCATTAACTTGTTAAACAGTGCCAGCGGTGATAACAGGAGAGGTGTAACTATGTTGCAGTTGTCCGAGCTCTATCGAGGCTCCAAGAGCAAATCAATTACAAAAAATTATCAGACAAACAGAATAAAATGTTTTGGAGCTGGGTCAAAATTTAAAAAGCAAGATGTTGAAAGAATCATGCATACAATGATTTTCGAAAGAATTCTTGTCGAGAACAGTGTCGAAAATAAAGGAGGATTCACATCGGACTATGTTAATTTGGGAGAGAATGCGTCATCATTGCAACGAGGATCTCGCAACTTTTTCGTTGAATTCCCGCAGAAGACGGTCATTACGAAGGCAAAGTCTCAAAAAGCAAAAACTAAGAAAGCAACTGCAAAACAGGACAATAGCAATGCCCCCAAAAGTCGCAAACGTAAGAAGCCATCTTCGTCAAAGAACATTGCAACTAATGCAACAGATAGCGGCGGCTTGCAATTCACCGAAATTGAGATCGGTGATTCGGATGACGACGACAGTTTGCTGGATGGCTCGAGAGACGGCGCATACAAACCAGAAAACGCACAAGCCGTTTTGTCTCCTCAACATACCAAAAAAATTGCAGATTTATTGAAAACACTAATAAGGAGGTGGGCAGAAGAAGAGCAGATGGTTGGAAATAATGTTCATTGTAAGTTATATATTTGTATCAAAGTTTGCGTTTACTGTGACCAAAAATTACAAAACTATCAAAGCAAGAACTCATAACATTTTCTTCATTTTGATTTTTTATGTGAATCCCGGTGTCAATAAATCTTTCCAGATTGGAATATTCTCACAGGAGACGATGTCAAGACAATTGCTTCAAATGCCCCTACGACATTAGACGATTTGAAAGCGCTTGGAATCCTTGGAGAAAAAAAATTGGCAGAATATGGAGGTCGAATCATAAAACCTATTAAAAACTTCGTAGAAAAGCAAGGACTAGAAGGACGACTGAACCGCAAACTCAATAAGAGTGATACTCGTTCAGACAAAGTAATAGAAATTGCGGATGACGAAGAGGAAGATGATGAATTCGAAAATGGAATCGACTACAGTGAAATTGACTTAGAATCGAAGTTCCCCGGTCTCTAGAGTCATCCCATAAAGTAGAACCAAGAAAAACGTTGGATGGATCTAAGTCTGCTGCGTCGTGTAGGTCTTTGAATACTCCTATTACCATTGTAGAGAACAATTTATTGTCTTTAAAAATATAGATTTTCCCAACTCATGACGGGGCACTATTTTGAAACTCTGCACCTGGGGAGATGAAACATAGAGTGGATTGTTGCAAAAAGCTGCTCTTCTTCCACGATTTTCTGCTGTGGCCATGTCCCACCAATACACGTGGGTCATGGATCTTGGTGCGCTCCTTGCCCCTGCCACCAACTGCCTCCTCACATGCATTGGTTGCCTGGTGGCCCAGGCAACCCTCTGGCCCCCCACAGCCCTGAGCCCGCTCTCACCTGCATTGGCAAACCAGTGGCCATCAACTGATTTGCTGTGGTTGGCACAGCAGGGTTAGCATCTTTGTTACACTGCGGGCCCAACCACCCTCCTACCTAATTTGAGCAAAAACTGCATTATTTGTGCGGTCTGTCTGCTTCCACCAGCGCAAAATCATGCTTTTCGTTTTCCAACTCCACGACGAATTTTTATGGTCAACGTTGGACATAAGAATACATCCACTTCTCCATTCGAAGTTTTAGAGGAACACCTAAAGCACATATTCTCCTACGCAACCTTAAAACCTTTCCGGTCACAGAAATACACTGATTAAGCGTAAGCAAAATATTGCATATTCTGACAACAATAAGACATGTACAACGGTATCGGCCTGTCCTCTGTTCGCGGTACGGCAACTTCGGGCTACGTTCAAGCCAACCGCAGCCACGTTCGGAACAATAGAATCCGTCACCAACGTAATCGAAATGTCTCGCAACGGCCTCCAGCATACAATCCTGTATCAGCTGTGGCGCGAGAACGCGGGAACAAGGAGATCCAGAAGCACGAACGACTGCGGCGACTAGAAAATGCTTTGCTGGAATATCGTTTCGAGTTGGAAGAAAACAATAGAGATTTGTCAGCTGAAGATATCGACATTCGCGTTCAGCAAGAGCGAGAAAGAAGAAAGAAGCTTTTGGAAGAAGAGGAGACTTCAACAAGGGAAGTTGTTGACGCAGAAACTCGTTACGCATCCAGGAATCACAACAATCGTGACAGAGGTTATGGTGGTTATCATAACAAAAATATTGATAGATTTCACCAAGGATCAAGTACAGGCAATGGATTCCCAAGAAATCGGGCTGAAAATAGATATGGCGGGAGACCAATTCGTGGAGACCAATTTCGTCGCAACCGAGGTGACCGGATGTCAAATACAAATTCTCATGTTGACGCCATTCGGAAGGAAGAAGAAAACGGGCGACTAGCGGAGGCTTTTGGAATTAATAGGAAAAAACATGTCGAAGGCCAAGCCTTTGATAGAGAACTTCAAGAAGAAAAGCGTCGAGAGAGACTAGAAAAGAAAAAACAGGATGAAAAGAAAGCAGAAAAAGCGAAGCGAAAGATTGAACGAGAAAAGAAACGGAAAGAGAAAGCACTGCGACAGGAACAGAGAAACAAAACGAAGAAATCGCGTGGGCGGTCTAGAACTAGAAGACGTAGTCGTCGCTCTTACAGCAGCAGCAGCAGTGATAGTAGTGTTAGCAGAAGTAGAAGTAGCAGTAGCAGCAGCGAAAGTGATAGCAGATCATCGTCCTCAAGGTCGTTTTCGTCATCCTCTTCCTACACAAGTGACTTCTCTTCTTTTAGTGGTAGTTCAAGGTCATCATCTCATAGCAGCCGTTCATCGTGGTCGTCATCGAAGAGATCCAGCAAAAGAAAATCAAAAAGTAATCCTAGGCGAGGTGATGATCGAAATAGCAGGAGCGCTGGGAAGAACCAATCTGTAAATAAGAGACCCAGGTCTCAGAGTCCAAACCAAAATGCAGATTCTAATCAGCGAGAACGTCATGGCAATAATCTTGGTAATAAGGCTGATTCTGTTCTGAATGAGAACAAAGAGGAACCAACGAAGATAAACAATAGCGAATATGATGGAGAAGAGGGCAAGCGCACGGAATCTGCAAACAAGTCTGGAGCGAAACCTTCTCGTGACGGTGGAAGAAGTTCAAAAAAGTCCTCCTCTAGATCTCCATCAGAATCGAATAGAAAATCAGGAACAAAAAAACGCTCACGTCGGGATTCAGCTTCATCCTCTTCGTACTCGTCCAATTCTAGATCTTCAACGTCGACCCGATCTCGAAAGAGGCATCAATCGCGAGGCAAGAAAAGACGTCGGTCCTCTTCTTCGAGAAGCTCCTCGGGATCCTCGTCACGAAGTCGATCATATTCTTCCAGGAGTTCGCGCTCAGTTTCGAGAAGCAGATCACGCTGATGGTAGGGCAACGATATAAACGGCAAACTTAATTGAATTGCTTCTTCATACTTCAAACATATAACATTTGTTAAATATTACAAGATAATAATCTATCGACAAAAAAATGTTTTCTACGACTGAAACGTGATTTTGTTGCACAACTAAATACGGATTTGGTAACTCCCAGCCTTGGTGATGTATCGTACCCATCTATTAGTGTGATATCCCGATTTGTCATATACACGAAGAAATCGAACGTGGACACCACTTGATGTAAACATAGGAACCTGAAATTCAGCGTTGATTGGTGGCCTGCTCCATGGCTTCGGGCGTACTGTGGGCATTAAGTCAACATCTGCTTGAATATGACATTCAGCCTTACCAGGGAAACGTTTGACACGCCATACAATTGCTTGCTGTTCTGGTTCATACTTAGCACGACCAAAGGAATGCTTGATCTTCGCCTTCGCAGTGTTCTTTGGCACCGGTATCTTGATCACCACGTGAGTAGCGAACAACTGATCCGAGAAATTTGCGATAACCTTAAGATTGATGGAAATTCTAGAAGAAAATAAGAATGCATATAAATTAGACCCAGAACAAGTAATACAAATAAATATAGCAAGGGACAATCTCCGCGACCCGAAGAGATATTAATGAACAAAATCTGCTCTTTCACGAACGTAAAAACTCACTTTGTCAAACTCTGTTCTTCTTGAACAGCGGGAATGATTCGGAAAGGTAAATCGATATTATCTGTCACACGGTATTTCATGAGCTCAAACTCGCCATCTGGCGGAATGAAGGTGATGGTACGATCTGCATCGAATTTCCCAAGTCGGACACACCGATGAAAGGTGCAATCGTCGATGTCTACACCGGGTTTTCTTTGGCCCTCCTTTTCGATGACGAGCTTATCATTAAGACCGAATTTGCATTCCGGCATCCCCGTTAATTTCGTATTCATTTGTACAGCACCAGTAACTTCATTTCGCAACACGTTCCCGGTACTTGATAACAACAAATTGACGCTTTCTAAGACGTCAATATAAACTTCATTCTTTTTGTGACGAATTCCTTCTCGCCTCCAATCGATGGCTCCCGTAATTTGAGATGTCAATTGCGATGGTTCTGGTTCGTCTTGCGCCTTGACGCTCCCTAGATTAATGTACAATTTCAAAACATCGACTGCACAATTTTGTGGATATCCAAAATCCATTGTCTCGTCCATCAGTTCGTAAATTAGAGTCATATTATTTCTCATGGCATTTTCATCGAACTCATCACCAAGGTATGATTTTAGAATACGAACGAGCTGATATAAATACTCAAAGACAAGAGCCGGGTTTACGTTGGATCTTGTTACGGCAACAAAAAACATATTCAAGTGACGGGTGTATAAAAAAGAGTTATTCTCGATGCGTGCCACGGGAGCTTCGGTACCCGTGTTTTTTGAGGCGACAACCTGCAATCGAAAGGAATCAGCACCTGCTCGACTGACATCATCCCTGTGTTAGTTTTAAAAAATGGTTAATTTCATGGGCAATGTGAGCACAAAATGAATATTATCGACTGTTTCCGTTCTATTTCTACCTGAACTACTTTTCAAAGCAGCCCTCAGCTGTTTCTTAATTTCACTTGCCTGTATTGACGGCTGATCATGATGTCACCCTTCTGATTCAGTATCATTACCATGGAAATCATTGTTGTTGTCTGTTTTGGTCACCTTTAGCTACACTACAGAGGATATTTTTCGGGCAGGGTCCTGGCCTCTATTGTCCCCCTATCGTTTATCAGAGAGGTGTTCGTCTTCCAAAATATATTTGGGTCTCACATGAAGCATTGTTCGTGTCTGTCGAGAATCCAAAATGCTGATGACCGGCGTGTGCTACTGCTACTCACTGCGGGAGCAAAAAAGCAGTGTCATACTCGCGCAGTCTCCGCACAAAAAGACTTTGGTAGACTCCATTCACGACTATTAGTGACTCGTTAACCGGCGCAACGGACCGTTGGGTACAGCTATCCTACGTGTTTTTGCCTACCCGTATCTCGGGACTAGCCGGAGGGATTTCCAATCTCCTCATCGAATGAATTCTGAAGGCTTCGACCATGACCTCCGTTGGGATTTTTTCGGATAACAATGGACTTCCATACCGAGATCTAGCACACGATAGGAAGCATGTTCACGACGAACAGCATGATCGTTCAGCCGATCGGATGAGAAATCTCCGCGCGATTGCACTTCCTTGGGTCGCTATGGTCATTGCATCCGTCGTTGCTGCCGCCGTCGTTTCTTATCAGAATCAAAACGATCTTTATACGGACGATTTCGATCGATTCCTAGAAACAAATTCAATAGAACATCATAGTGTTCACAAACCGGTTTATGAAGAAAATCACCCGTCTCTCTTCCCCCTTTCGACGAGTGATAAGATTGGGTTTTCCTTGGCTATATGTGGTCTCATGATAGCGGCGGGGGGCGGGATAGGTGGTGGTGGAATTCTGGTTCCTATCTATATCCTTGTAATGGGATTTTCTCCGAAGCACGGTGAGTAGATTATTTGTGATAGCATATCATGCATTTCTTCAATTTGAAACACGCGTAATGTTTGTTGGCTGTTGATGTATGAAGGTGGTGTAACTTCATTTGCACTGAGATACTAACAAGGAGTTTTTTACAACACAATCACGCTCTTTAATTCTTACCTGCAATGTAGGCATTCCTCTATCGAACGTGACCGTCTTCGGTGGTGCCATTGCTAACATGATTCTCAATAGTCGAAAGAGACATCCCTTAGCTGATCGTCCACTCATCGATTGGGATTTAATATTAGTGATGGAACCTCTCACAATTGCCGGAGCATTGATGGGTGCATTCCTCAATAAAATTTTGCCCGAGCAATTGTTAACCTTTATGTTAGTATTGCTTCTTTCCTTTACCGCCTACAATTCTTTGAAGAAAGCCGTTAAGATGTACAAAGCTGAGTCACGAAAGCTTCGGCAACAAGGTCTGAAGCCAGACGGTAGCAAGGAGAGTGAATTGACACACATTAGTCAGAAGGAGGCCGAGAAAGATATCAATCTTGCCGGGGATGAGCTTCTGGAGGATATGGACCTTCAAGAAGGTGAAACTCCTGGGGGAGGAGTTATGGATGGTCTACCTGTCGAAGATAACGAGGCACTATTACGAAAGATACTGGAGGAAGAGCGTACTACACCTATGTTCAATGTTAAAGTTTTGGTTGGACTTTTTATTGTGGTTCTTGCCATGAATCTTTTAAAGGGTGGTGGTGCATTTGCATCTCCAATTGGCATCAGGTGCGGATCACAAGAGTTTTGGATTGCGAATGGTATTATTTTGGGATGGATCGTTGTAATAAGCATATATGTGCGAAACTATCTTGTGAAACGAAATACTTTGAAGCAAAGGGTTGGGTACAAGACTGTCGAGGGTGACATCAATTGGGATTCGCGCTCTACTATCGTATACCCTAGTATCTGTTGTCTAGCAGGGTTTTTCGCTGGAATGTTTGGAAGTAAGTATTCGAAGCTATTTTTGATTTGAGTTCGTATTCGTATTAATTGAAGGCCTAATACAACGAAATGCTGATTGTTTTCCGAATTCTTTCATTCCAGTTGGAGGAGGTATAGTGAAAGGTCCTTTAATGTTGGCAATGGACGTTCACCCTGGGGTGGCTTCTGCGTCTTCAGCATGCATGATTTTTTTCACAAGCTTCACAGCAACAACTTCATTTTTTGTGTTCGGTTTATTGGACCCGCAGTATGGGCCTGTATGTTTCTGTATTGGTTTCATTGCTACTTACTTCGGACAGATTGGATTGTCAATACTGATGCGTAGAGCTCAGAGAAATTCGTATATTGCCTTTTCTATAGGCGCCGTAGTACTCTTGAGTGCGATATTGATGACTGTACAATCGTTATTGAGCATAGCAGAAGGAGAACACCATAGCTCGGGAGGTATTTGCGGCAAGGAAACGTAATTTCTATTTTGAACACTTCAAACTTTTTTAAGAAAGCGCTAAGAACGTTTGTATTTTTAGGTTACATCCCCATACACTAGTTGGAGGCGTCCCGTGAATCATCGCCAACATGATCATTAACACCACCAATGCATTCTGTGGCGAGGGATAGTAGCTGGCTCCTGGCCATCTGCACCCACTGCCCAAATTGGCCAGAAGCTGCCTCCTTGGTTTGGTGGCTCTTGGCTTGCTCACCAGGCCCCCTCCCACTTGGAGTTTGCGCGAGCAGGGGGTGCTCTTGGGCAGGGGGTTTGGCTGCTCTCTGGCACCCAAGCTGCCCCCCCCCCCTCCTGCCAGAGCTCGGCCAGGCTGGGGGCAGCCGCAGACCCAGAGGCTCCGTGGCCAACTGGCAAGGCAGCGCATGACTTGTTTGGGTGCCATTTGCGCTTGTGATGTGGTTGAATGGTTGTTCAAGTGCATCATGGTGGTGGGCTCAACAAAAACAGCTGGCAGAAAGGCGATGGCGCGACTTCGAAGACTTTTGATCGTGCGAATCCATTGAGATTTAAGACCGTTATGGAAGGCATCTGTCTGACCTGTGTGCATTATGTACTGGATTCTACATAGACTAACTTCGTGACGAGAATGATTTGACAAAA
>Ga0115013_10000788_pt1 | contig 18878 bp, 24 predicted proteins | sample SouAtlMetagenome_2_FD_88686 | JGI IMG/M metagenome (GOLD analysis project Ga0115013, IMG submission 88686) | Marine eukaryotic phytoplankton communities from Atlantic Ocean - South Atlantic ANT15 Metagenome | ecosystem: Environmental > Aquatic > Marine > Oceanic | place: South Atlantic Ocean...
AACTCCCCGGGCGGGATTCGAACCTGCGACCAATCGATTAACAGTCGATCGCTCTACCGCTGAGCTACCGAGGAATATATAAAAATTTAACTCTTACATGTACCCTATGACAAGGGGTAACCCTTAATTATATTGAAAGTTTAATGGTTTCTGCCAATCTGATAAATTCCCATTCTTCATCTCTGCAACTACATCTGCATAACTTAATTCTTCTAGACGATGAGTAATCCATAAAGCAGTAAATGGATTTCTTTTATTGCGGGTAAGATCTTTAATGATTTCTAAAACTTTTAATTGATTAGTACTATCCAAAAGTGCTGTGGGCTCGTCCATAAGAACAAAATTCTTATCAGCTATTAAGGAACATGCAATTGTTAAACGTTGTTTTTGACCGCCGCTTAGTGTATGAATCGGCCTTTTATCAAATCCAGCTAATCCCACTTTGTTGAGCACAATATCAATTTTATTAGTAATATCTTTTCTACTTAATTTTTGAGAAATATTTAGAAGAAGCTCGCTTCTGCAGTTCGGCATTAAAATTTGATGATCAGGATTTTGAAAAACCATCCCAACGTTAGCTAAACTTTTTATTACTCCATTACTTGGTTTTAAAAGTCCATTAATTAACTTAAGTAAAGTACTCTTTCCGCTTCCATTTTTACCTACAATCATCCATAAACCTGTTTTATCAATAGAAAAACTGCACCTGTTCACCACACGATCTTTTTTCCCTGGCCATGAGAAAGTCACATCTTTGAAAGTTATATTAGGTACTCTATTTCGCAAAGTATCCGCATCCTTTATCATCTTAAATATCTAAAGAAAATCCTGGTCTTTTTGAACCTCCAGCTATTGAAGACTTTTCATATATCTGCACAGAAATAACCTCTCTACCAAGAACAGCTACTAATTTATCTGGAACTTTTTCACATCTTAATTCAATTAATGAATTATTTTGGTTATTACCATTCATAAAATCCTTAATTTCATCATAAACTTTTTTCACTTCCTCATAATCTTTCTTTTGTATTGAAAGAGGGAAAGGAGAATATCTGAGACTTATTTCAAGAGAATACATAAAAGAATCATAAATGTTTAATTATAAACAAACTATAGAACAATCTTTTCTAAGAAGTTGTTTTGAAATTAAGGTCAATAAAAAATTTTTAATAAAAGAACCATAAATGCATTTATGATGAGTATGAACAAATTTAATTTTGTAGATTTTTTTCATGGAAATCGCCAGTGATATCACTTCATTAGTTGGCAACACACCTTTAGTCAAATTAGATCGTATTAAGAAGCATTGTAAATGTCATCCTGAAATAATAGCGAAACTTGAAAGTTTCAATCCATCTGCATCTGTAAAAGATCGCATAGCATACTCGATGTTAAATTCAGCCGAAAAAGATGGTTTAATATTTCCAGGGAAAACAACCTTAATTGAAGCAACAAGTGGGAATACTGGCATAGCTTTGGCAATGGTTGCAGCGGCTAAAGGCTACAGACTGATATTAACTATGCCTGATACTATGAGTATTGAGAGAAGAGCAATGCTAAGAGCATATGGCGCAGAATTACAACTAACTCCAGGCCAAGAAGGAATGAAAGGAGCGTTAGATTTAGCTAATGAATTATCTTCAAGTATTCCAAATAGCTTTCAGTTTAATCAATTTGAGAATCTCGCTAATCCAGATATTCATGAAAGGACAACAGCCAAAGAAATTTGGAAGCAATCTAACCAAAATATTGATGGACTAATAACTGGGGTTGGGACTGGAGGCACCGTCACGGGATGTGCCCGATTTCTAAAAAAAGTCAATCCAAATTGCAAAATATATGCCGTTGAGCCTAAAAAAAGTGCCGTTATCTCAGGAGAAAAAGCAGGCTCTCACTCTATTCAGGGGATTGGTGCAGGCTTTATACCTAAAGTACTCAATACCCAATTAATAGACGAAATTATTAAGGTTGATGATGATGAGGCATTTTATTATGGGAGGTTATTAGCTCGATTAGAGGGTCTTTTATCGGGAATTAGTAGCGGAGCTGCATTAGCAGCAACAATCAAAATCGGTCAAAGGGAAGAACTTATTAATCAAAGATTAATAGTTATACTTCCAAGTTTTGGTGAAAGATATTTATCTACAGCAATGTTTGAATCAAACACTGTAATAAAAGCTAGACAAGACGGTTTTTTATAAATGAAGGTTTTTAGATATGATCAATAATCTTTATAAAGAATTGGATGTAGAAGAGAATGCAACCCTAAGTGAAATTAAATCTTCTTACCGCCGCTTAGTTAAGAAACATCATCCCGATGCAGGTGGTGAAAAGAATAGATTTCTTGCGATACAAAATGCATGGGAAACTCTTAATGATCCTCTCAAAAAAGAACAATACGATAAAACTCTCATATCTTCTCATCATTCATCCAATTTCAGTGATGCAAAATGGGAAGAGAAAGTTAATAAAAAAAAATATAGTTCTACGATAAAAGATGGTGAAGTTAAAAATTGGATCAATAATATTTATAATCCTACCAATAGATTTATTAGCCAAATAATAAAACCTTTGAGTCAAGAAATAAGAGAGCTATCTGCTGATCCATATGATGAAGAATTAATGGATAATTTTTGCAAATACATTTTACTTTCTCAAAAGAAAATTGAAAAAGTCGATAAACTCTACAAGTCAATTTCGGTACCGGATTCAATATCATCTTTAGGTTTAGATCTTTATCATTGTTTTTCTCAAGTTAAAGATGCTTTATCAGAACTGGAAAAGTATACCCAAGGATATGTAGATGACTATTTATTTGATGGCAAAGAAATGATGAAGGAAGCAAAAAGAATTCAATCCAAAATGTCTTATGATAAAAAATCCATAATTTCCTGAATTATTCTGCAGCTATATATTCCTTCAATTGGTCTAATCTAAACCATACATCTGGAACAGGTCGACGCCACCTTACTTGCGCATAATCATCTTTAATACTTAAAATTTCTCCTGGACCTTCAAATACATAACTAGGTAAGTCTTTATCACTAGCTAAAGCTTCGACACTTTTATCATAAATAGTCTTATCAACAAATACTAAGCTACCTTTTTTTAGAGGCTTCTTAGGTATCGACTCAGTCATGACGAGATTTATTTTATTTAATTTCCAAGCTCATTATACAAAAAGTTTTTTAATTATTTTTTTTTAAATTGATTACATCATAATAATTACAATCTGCACAAAAATTTAATAGTCTTAGATGATTACTTAATTAAAAATATGCGTCTTTTACTCCTTGGATGTACAGGATTTGTGGGGAAAGAATTAGTCCCAGCTTTACTTAAAGAAGGTCATGATCTCTCTATAATCAGCAGACAAAATATAAATAACTTAAAAATAAATATTCCATTAAATAAATTTAAATTTATGAAAATAGATCTTTCAAAAAAACAAAATTGGAGCGATGACAATCTGTTAAGTAATTTAAAAGATTCTGATGGAATCATTAATTTAATAGGTGAACCCATAGCAGATAAAAAATGGACTGATATTCAAAAAGAAGAGATTGAAGGGAGCAGGATTAATTCAACTAAATTTTTGATGGAAACGCTGAAAAAATCCAACATTAATCCGAAAGTCATAATAAATGGTTCAGCAATAGGTTTTTATGGTACAAGCCTGACAAAAGAATTTAATGAAAATAGTAAGAGTGGCAATGATTTCTTAGCTAACATTTGCTATAAATGGGAGGAAATGGCAAATCAAAAACCATTTTTCTCAAGATTAGTCATTTTCAGAATTGGAATAGTCTTAGAAGCAGAAGGAGGAGCATTAGGAAAAATGCTTCCTGTATTTAAAATTGGTTTAGGAGGTCCAATAGGAGATGGTAAGCAATGGATGAGTTGGATTCATAGAAGTGACTTATGTGGATTAATTATTAAAGCATTAGAAGATAAACAATTTTCTGGGGTATTTAATGCTGTTGCACCAGAGCCAGTTTTAATGAAAGATTTCTCTAAAACTTTGGGTAAATGCCTCAATAGACCAGATTTACTCCCAGTTCCTGGAACAATACTTAAATTATTATTAGGTGATGGAGCTCAACTAGTCTTGGAGGGACAAAAGGTAATAAGTATTAAATTGAAAGAAAAAATATATAAATTTAAGTATCCTTATCTTGAGGAAGCCATTTACGCCGCCACCAAGAATTAATTCCATTAACTAACGTACTAATAATTAAAATAGTTATTAAAGGTACGATAAGAGGATTCCAAATATTCTGAAAGAAATCAAGGAAAATAAATACTCCATTCATTTGCATAATTACTGCAAAAATAAAAAAAATCGAAAAGAAAATTACAATAAATAAATTTATTAATAAAAAATTATCAATAATTTCTATCAGCTTTATTTTAGATTTAACCTTAGTCATTTTTAATGACTCTTTATATCGTCTATTATCTTAATACATGAATTACTCTCCCCGATCCTTAGGTTTGCATCATCAAAACAAGACCTCAAAAAATTATTATCTAGCTTTATCAGATAAATAACTTTAAGGATTAGATTGATTGTCTTATTTATTTGATCTTTCTTATTTACGTAATCAGTTGCACAAAAAACATATCTTCCAAGTAATCTTCTTTGTGCATCTGCAAAAGATTTAGTGAACTGAGGACCCTTCCCTTCAATTTGAATAACTGGCTTTGCCAAGCCAATTGCTTGCTCTGATGCAGTTCCAGCCATACTTATTACAAACTTACTTTTAGATAATATTTCTTCAAACATATTCCAGTAACAATTAATCGTAATAAATCCATATCTAAATTCTAAACTATCATTTTTAAAATTTTTTTCTATTTGAATCCATTTTCTTTGATTTAATATTTCACTTATTTTTTCTTTAGAGAGAACTTTTACTATGGCAAACTTGAAAGAAATATTTTCAAAATATTTTAACGTAGACATTGTCTCTAATACTTGTAGGATTAATTGGAAATTTTCTAAAATTTCTGGAGATCTACTCCCAGGTAATAATCCAATATTAAAAGAAAGGGTATTTGATTTATTTTTTAAATATGAGAATTTATCCATAAATGGGTTTCCCAAAAAAGATACTTTTTTTCTCAATTGTTCAGTTAAATCATTTGCTGTTAAAAAATCCCGAGCATATATTGTTTTTGCATATTTTGAGAGTAAAAAAAATTTACAAGGCCAAGGTAATTTCAATTTCCCCTCGTAATGACTCGAATAGGCGACTAAATAAGTAAAAAAGTTTTTTTTTGCAAACCATGCAAAGAAAACAGGGATTATATCTCCAACAACTAAATAAAAATCATATTTATATCTTAATTTATAAGATAAATACAATTTTTTAAACAAATATATTACTTCTCCCCCAAATATTTCATATATCCTTCCTTTCAAAGAATTATAACCAATACCACCTGTCTTAAATTTCTTAGTTTTGCCGATAATTCTTATATTTACTTTTTTATAATTTTCGCCATCACCTACTATCGGAAGAGCATCAACAAGATCACCTTTTTTAACTAAATATTTAGCTAACAAACTTGCAGATAAATCCTCTCCATGTCCATTACTTAATATTAAAATTCTAGACAATTTAAAATTCTAACCATTTGTTGATTTTGGTTAATTCTGGCCAGTTTGGATATCTATTAAAGCCATCTTCAACAGACTCTTTCAACTCAATCTTCACATCAGGCATAATCATTGCCATTTTTTTAATTAATTCAACATTCTCTCTAACACCTTTGTTATTTGTAGCCAAAAGAGCTAAAGACAAATTCATTCTTGCTTGCGGGTCTTGCTGATTTAATCGAACTGCCTGTCTAGCTGCTGCTAATGCTTCTTCATTATTCTTCAATAAAAGCTGCAACCAAGCTAGACAAGTCCAAGCTGCAAAATGATTGGGTATTTGTTGTATAATTTTTTGAAAATCCTTTGCGATTGGTACTAATTCTTGACCATCTTGATATCTTGATAAGGCTGCATTGAAATCTGATTCAATTGGATTAGTTTCTTCTTTCATTTTATTTTAATTTAAACTGCAAATGAGCTTCCACAGCCGCAGGTTTGAGAAGCATTAGGATTAACAAAATTAAATCCTCCTCCAATTAAATCCTTACTAAAATCCAGTTGCATTCCATAAATATACAGAAGACTTTTTGGGTCGCATACTACTTTAAAGCTTTGTTCGGAACTCAATGAATAGTCATATACTTTATCATCCAAATTTATTTCATCCCCACCAATAAAATCCATCGTATAACTCATACCACTGCATCCCCCAGATCTTACGCCAACTCTAAGCGCTTTTTTATCAGTCTGATTCTTAAGTAAAGAAGATATTTGTTCTATTGCATCGTTTGTTATTAAAATGCCCTTACCATCATCAGAGGTTTTTATTTTTTCTTCTACTTTTATATTTTCCATAAATAAAAACAAATGAATATTCATACTATAAAAAATTCAGACACATCATGCACACATCAAACGATACACAAAGTTGATTTGTTATAATTTGAATAAAAAGTGAAAATTGCAATAGTTGGTTCGGGATTAGCTGGTTTAACAGCTGCAGTTAATTTAGTTGATGAAGGTCATGAAGTAGAAATTTACGAAAGCAGATCTTTTTGGGGAGGAAAAGTTGGTAGTTGGGTAGATGAAGATGGAAATCATATTGAAATGGGGCTACACGTGTTTTTTTATAACTATGCAAATCTGTTTAAACTTATGAAAAAAGTTGGTGCATTGGATAACCTGCTACCAAAAGAACATACCCATTTATTCATAAACAATGATGGCAATTTAAAATCTTTAGATTTTAGATTTGCTTTAGGAGCGCCATTTAACGGACTCAAAGCTTTTTTCACTACAGAACAATTGTCTTTAGTAGATAAATTCAGAAATGCACTAGCTTTAGGAACTAGCCCCATAGTGAGAGGATTAATAGATTATGAAGGAGCAATGAAGATAATTAGGGACTTAGATAAAATTAGCTTCAAAGAATGGTTTTTAAATCATGGGGGTAGCTTACGAAGTCTTGAAAGAATGTGGGACCCAATTGCGTATGCGCTAGGTTTCATAAATTGTCAAGATATTTCAGCCAGATGCATGTTAACTATCTTTATGATGTTTGCCTCTAAAACTGAGGCATCTAAGCTTAATCTTTTAAAAGGATCACCTCATAAATGGTTAACACAACCTATTGTTGATTACATCACAAAGAAAGGCTGCAAAATTTATCTTAATCATAAAGTAGAAGAAATTATTTTTGAAAAAGAATCTTCATCCTACTCAGTAACTAAACTAAATATATCCACACCAGAAGGTCCCAAAACTATATTTGCAGATACATTTCTAGCTGCATGTGATGTCCCAGGAATTAAAAAAATTGTTCCTGAAGAATGGTATCAATTTAAAGAGTTCGAAGGTTTAAGAAAACTTAGAGCAGTTGCAGTAGCAACAATTCAATTAAGATATGACGGTTGGGTTACAGAATTAAAGAATGATAACAAAAGCCAAATTCCTACAGGTTTAGATAATCTTTTGTATTCAGCAGATGCATCTTTCAGTTGTTTCGCAGATTTAGCATTAGCCAGTCCAGAAGATTATAGAAAAGAGGGTATGGGATCTTTACTTCAATGCGTTTTAACTCCAGGAGACCGTTGGATGGGAAGAACAACAGAAAAAATCACAAAAGAAATTGATAATGAAGTACGCCGTCTATTTCCTTCTTCAAAAAATCTCAAATTACTTTGGAGTAATGTAGTCCAAATTCCACAATCACTTTATAGAGAGTCTCCAGGAATGGAACCATATAGACCGAATCAAAGAACCTCAATATCAAATTTCTTCTTGGCAGGTAGTTACACAAAGCAAGATTATATCGATTCCATGGAGGGGGCCACAATGAGCGGGCACCTTGCTGCAGCTGCAATCTTAGACAAAAAAGTAGACCTAGCAAAAAATCTCGCGGTTAGCTAACTATGGGTACCTGGCTTAAACATGACGTGATCACTTTAGTACATGCGCCGTTAGATAACGTTTGGAACACTTGGAGTGATTTAGATTCTATGTCTCTTTGGATGAGCTGGATAGAATCCGTCAAAACAGTTGATCAAGAGACATCAACCCTACCTGATTTAACCGAATGGACTTTAGCTGCTAATGGATTTAAGTTTAAATGGAAAGCTCAAATAACAGAAAGGATTGAGAAAAATAAATTAAAATGGAAATCAATAGGAGGACTGCCCACTCAAGGTTCAGTTGTTTTTGAAGCAAAAGGTGAGCAATTAACATCTGTCAACTTAGCTGTAACCTATGAATTACCAAAAATGATAGCTCGATTTATGGAAGAAAAAATTTTGGGCAAAATGGTTACGAATGAATTACAAGCAAATATAGATAGATTTAAAGATTTAGTAGAAAAAAATTATGAGAATACACTCTCTAATTAAAAATATCAATAGCGGCATTTAGTAATCCATCAAATGTATATTTAACCGCTTCTTTATCAACCCTACCAAAAACATTTACACATGTTTTTGAAGTTTGAGGCCCAATAGTTAAAAACTTAGTATCATCTAATAATTTCAACCATTCCTTCCCAAATTGTTTTTCTAATAAGAAAGAGGAATTCAATACCGTTTTACCGCTTGAGAAAACCATGGCATCAACTTTCCTATTAGCAATAAAATTTACTGTTTGAATAGGAATTGAATCTGGACATCTTGTTTCATAAGCTGCAACCTCCACAACACGCGCACCAGAATTCCTAAATTCGTCAGCAATTAAATTTCTTCCTCCCGTTTGTACCCTTGGTAAAAAAACTTTAAGACCATATCCAGATACTGGAAAATTTTCAATTAAACTCTCTGCTACAAATTCTGGAGGCACGAAATCAGCCTCTATACCAATTTCATTAAGAGTTAAAGAAGTTTTCTCCCCTACTACAGCAATTTTTATTGTCTTTGAACATTCTTTTAATGAAGTATTTAACTCTCTTAATCTCTCATCTACAAATTTAATTCCATTACTACTAGAAAAAATAATCCAATGGAAATCTTCTATTTCATTTAATGCATCATCAAGAGGATTTAAATTGTCTGGATATCCAACATCAATTGCGGGAAAATCAATAACCTTAGCACCTTTATTTGAAAATAATATTTTTATATCAGATATTTTATCTTTTGATCTAGTAATAATTATATTTTTTTGATGCAAAGGGAAGTCAGCTATTGACATTATTCTCCTCAAATTTTGAATCTTGATCTTGACTTTTATTTTTTAATTCATCAAGAAGCTTTAGTACTGATAAACCTTTTTCCAAAACTGTATCATCTTTGAAAGTAACATCGGGAATTCTTCTCATTTCTATTCTTTGACTTAAAGTATTCTTAATAAAGCTTTTTGACAGATTTAAATTTTCAACAATTTCTTTTCTTATTTTCTCTTCAGCGGTAGTTGATATGTAAATCTTGCAATATTGCAAATCTCTCGTAACAACTATTTTTGAAATATTAATGAAATGACTTCTTAATAAATCATTTTCAATATCATTCTGCAAGATAAGAGATATTTCCTTTTTTAAAAGAGAAGAAATTTTTGCAATCCGATAATTATTAGACATTCTACTTACAGGTTAATGGGATTAGTCATTGCTTTCAATACAAAATAAATTGTTATGAATGCACTTATTACTGAAGATATTAAACCGACTAATATCAATGGATTTGATCTATTGTTAAATAAAGGTTGGAGTAATGCAACTAAACCTCCAGCAATAATAGAAATTAAATACTTAGGATATCTTGCAACATTAGAAAAGAATTCGCCCATTAACTCCACAATTAGATTAGTTTTTTAGCTAAGTTTTAACAAACATTAAATAGCATGATCACATTATATCAATTTAGACATAGCTCTTTTTGCTTGAAAACAAGAATGGCCCTTCATGCAAAAAAATTACAATATAGAGTCCAAGAAGTCACTCCAGGCATAGGGCAATTTGAAATATTCAAGATTTCAGGTCAAAAACAACTTCCAATAATTGTTGATGATAATGATCAAATTATTAGTGACTCCACAGTTATTTGCGAATATATAAATAAAAAAAATGATCATAATCCACTTTTTCCAGAAGATCCTTTATTATTCGCTCAATGTAAATTAATAGAAGACTGGGCTGACACTAGTATGGCCGCAACTTGTAAAAAAGCTCTAATCAAGTCAGCTATAGATAATCCGCAACTAAGAACTGCTTTACTTCCAAACGAAATACCATCATCAGTTAAAGGATTTGTTGATAAATTACCCTTCAAAAATCTTAGTAAAATTTCAAATATAGTTTTATCTTCTAAAGATAATTTAGAACTTCAAAAAATATTAGAAGCTTTATCAAAATCTTTGATTAATAAAAAATATTTAATAGGTGATAATTTATCAATAGCTGATATTGCAATTGCGGCACAATTATCGCTTCTGAAATTTCCAAAATCATCGGGACCAATTCTTTCTGGAGAAGGATCTCAAGAATATATAAATAATCCTTATTTAGAAAATTTATTTATGTGGAGGAATAACTTAGAAGAATATCTTTTTAGTGCTAACTCTCAATAAATTCAAAAGTTAATTTATATTTATTATTTTTAATTGCATGCACAGACCGATCTCCAATTTTAGATCCATACGTAGAGATATATTGCAAGCCGCAGATAGTCGGCTTTAAAGTATCTTTTAAATTGCGATTATCTACATTACATTTTTGAAATTTACTTATAGTCTCGACCTGATTAATCCTCGAGGCGCCAGGTTTATGGACGGTTTGAATAACAAATTCATCTGCAAAAAATATATCATCATCTTGAATTTGATTTCTTCCTGTAATCCTTGAGTCAATATATAAATCATCTTTTAAATAAGTTATTTGCTTATTAAATGATTGAGGATCATTAACAACTTTGATCAAATTATCCCCAAATATTGCTTTTCCTATTGCCTCAGAGTTTTTTGAACGATTGCCAATGACTTCATTAAAGCTATTTTTCAAAAAATTTACTTTATATACAACCGGTAATTGAGATTCATCTTCTAAATCTTGAGAAGTAACAAGCCAATTTCCCTCAAACCATTTAGGATAGATTAAATCTTTTGAGGTATTTGAAAATTTGAAATTTGGCAAGTATAAATCTGGCCATAAATTTAATCTATCATCCAAGAATTCTTTTATATTAGAATCATTTAATGCAAATGAACTATTTAAAGAAAGTACTTGAATAATTACAAATAGAATTACTCCTAAAAAATTTTTGATCATGTCCAATCCATTAATAAGATCTGAAGATCATTTTGTTTTATTAGAACCAGATTCAAAAGAAAAATTAGTAAATAAAAAAGAAGCATTATTATGGTTAAAAAATTGGCTTATCAAGATTAATTCATCAACAATATATCAAAACAAAGATTATTCCAAAGAGGAATTACTAGAAGAATTGTTAGAAAGTACTTATGAATTAGAAATAAAATTTGGATTTGTAATTAAGTGGTTTGCTGTAAGAGTTGAACCTGATTAATTGATAATTTTCTTATGAATCTCATATATTATTTTTTTTGAAACTTCTTCAACACTTTCGTTATCAACTTCAACCCTTACATCAGCTTGAGAATATAACTTTTTTCTAGATTGAAAAATTCGGGTATACATTTTACTTAAATCTTCTCCTTTAAGTAATGGTCTTTTTGCTATATCATTTTTCAACCTTTCAAGAGCAATCTCTTGATTTGTATTAAGCCAAATAATTATTCCTTGCCTTAATACACCCCAGTTCTCTGTTTTAGTAACAATACCTCCACCAGTAGATATTACTAAAGAGGGAATTTTGATAGTTTCTTTCAAGCAATTTGTTTCTAATTTTCGAAATTCTTCTTCTCCATCATTCTCAAATATTTCATTAATTGTTTTTTTTGTTACTGTCTCTATTAAGTTATCTAGATCAATATACTTATACATCAATAATTCAGCTAATTTCGGACCAGTTTGAGATTTACCGCTAGCCATCATACCGATCAAAAATAGACTTCTTCCCTGAATTATTTTGATTGTTTTCTCAAGAATAGATTTTTCCATACAGACAAAAGCGTATATAAAACCTTAAGATAGTATTATTGCAGACATTTATGACTTTTACACATACCAAACCATTACATGGCCAGGGACGTGAATGCGTCATAACTCGACGTGCCTGTTTTAGTTCGAGTCATCTTTATTGGCTTCCTGAAAAAACCCCAGAAGAAAATTACTCTCTTTTTGGAAAATGCAGTATAGCTCCAGGACATGGGCATAATTATGAACTCATTGTATCGATGGGTGGAAAGCTCGACTCGGATGGAATGGTCCTTAATCTTTCTGATGTAAAACATTCTATTAAGAATAAGATTACTGGACAATTAGATTTTCGTTTTTTAAATGAAGTTTGGCCTGAATTTAATGTTCATAGCCAAGATGGCATGCTTCCAACGACTGAGGCTCTGGTGAAAGTCATCTGGAATCGATTAAAAGATGATCTACCTCTTACAAGTTTAAGACTTTACGAAAGCCCAAATTTATGGGCTGATTATTACGGTAAAAACATGGAAACGCTATTAACAGTTCAAAGTCATTTTAATGCAGCTCACAGATTAGCTAAAGATGATATTTCTCTTGAGGAAAACAAAAAAATTTATGGTAAATGTGCCAGAGTCAATGGACATGGCCATAATTATTTTCTTGATGTAACTGTTCGAGGACAAATTGACCCAAGAACTGGAATGATATGTGATTTGCCCTCATTACAGAAAATTATTGATAATCTTATTGTTGAACAGTTTGATCATACATTCTTAAATAAAGATATTGAATATTTTAAAACTTGCGTTCCAACCTGTGAAAATATTGCACTACATATTGCTGATATTCTCTCATCTCCTATTAAAGCTATTGGTGCAAATCTAAATAAAATAAAACTTCAAGAAAGTCCAAATAATGCTGCTGAGATTTATGTTGAGCAAAACATTCCGAATTCTTTGCAAAGAAATCTAGAAAACTCACTAGTTGCTCAGGCTTGAATACTCCAAGCATTGTTATCATAATCGCTTCTAGTTTAGATGGAAGAATTACTATCCCCAATGGAGGAGATTCACATCTTGGGAGCAAAAAAGACAAGAGATTCTTAGAAGATAACTTATCAATAGTTGACGCTACAATTTTTGGAATGGGAACATTAGAAGCCCATCAAAGCACGGTTCTTGTTAAAAATTATGGTGAAAATGGTGAAATGAAGATTTCAGAACATCAGCCTATTTCTATAGTCGCCTCCAATAGCAGAAAATTTAATAAAAATTGGAATTATTTCAAACAGCCAATTAAAAGATGGTTAATCAGCTCGTACAAAAAAAATGAAAAAGAAAATATTGATTTTGATAAAGAAATTATTTACAAAAATTCATGGTATGAAACCTTATTAAGCATTAAAAAAGAAGGCATAAATCGCATCGCTCTTTTAGGTGGAGCAAAACTAATAAATTCTTTTGTAAAAGAAAATTTAGTTGATGAAATCAAAATTACGATAGCTCCAAGAATTATTGGAGGACAATTTACATGGATACCTACAGAACAAACAAACGAAATTTTTAATTTTAAACAATTTTGGAATGTTAAATCAATTACAGAATTAGATAAAAATGAGATCCATATTCATTACACAAGAAAAACTGACGATAATTAAGAAATTATGAATCATTTTGAGCACAGAATTGAAATCAAATTATCTATTAAAGAAATAAATAAGAACAATTGGAACGCATTGAGCAAAAGTCTTGATAATCCATTTTTTGAGTGGGAATGGCTTTATAACCTTGAGTTATCGAAAAGTGTTGCAAGAGAAACTGGTTGGCAACCTTTATACTTCATCGCCTATGACAATGAAGAGATATGCGGAATAGCACCACTTTTTCTTAAAAATCATAGTTATGGAGAATTTATTTTTGATCAATCCTTCGCAAGATTAGCGCAAGATTTAAATTTAAATTATTATCCTAAACTCATCGGTATGAGTCCTTACAGTCCTATTAATGGATATCAATTTTTATACAACGATAATAAAAGTAAAACAGAAATTACAAATTCATTAATAAAAAATATAGATAATTTTGCTTTAAAAAATAAAATCTTGAGTTGTAATTTCTTATATGCAAACGAGGATTGGGGACAACATCTCCAATCTTTAGGATATAAAGAATGGATAAACACCAGTAGTGAATGGAAAAATAATGGTGAAAAGACATTTGATGATTTCTTATCAAGGTTCAACTCAAATCAAAGAAGAAATATTAAAAAAGAAAGAAAATCAATTGTAAAAGAAAATCTCGAGATAAAAATACATACAGAAGAAAATATAAATGTAGAAATTGTTCAAAAAATGCATAATTTCTATGAGCAACATTGTTTGAGATGGGGAGTATGGGGGAGCAAATATCTCACCTCTAAATTTTTCACAGATATTCTTAAAAATAGAAGTAACTTATTACTTTTTAGTGCATCAAGAATCGATTCTGATAGTACTATTGCAATGTCAATGTGCATAAAAAATGATAAGAATATATGGGGTAGATATTGGGGAAGTGAAGAAGAAATACTTAACTTACATTTTGAATTATGCTACTACCAGCCTATTGAGTGGGCTATAAAAAATAATATAAAAAGTTTTGATCCTGGTGCAGGCGGTAAACACAAACGAAGGAGAGGATTTTTTGCAAAAGGTACTAAAAGTTTTCACAAATGGTTTGACAAAAATATGGCAGAAATAATCAGCCCGTGGTTGAATGAAGTTAATTCTCAAACTATTAAAGAAATTGAATTAGAAAATAATTCTATCCCATTTAAATAATTCACAAATAATTAGCTAAATGATTGCCTATATTATTACTGTTATTTTATTAAAATTTTTTTAAGATGATTAGTAAAATAATTGAAAATAAAATAAATTTAGATAATGGTTTATCTAATAGATATATTGATTTAGATCCAAACGGATATTTTATTATAAAGGTTGATTTAAAGGAAAAAAAAATAATTCTTAAACATTTTTTAAATAAAATTAATAATGAGGGATATGCATTAGATCCAAAAACAAATGAGCCTATTAAATGTGACTCAAAAGAAATTAAAGTTTGTAATGAAACATTCACCGGGATCAGCGCTAAAGAAATTGGAATATTAATTACAGAAAATAGGAAAGATCTTATATCAAGATTTGATCATGCTTTATATTTAGGTCGAGAATTACAAAAAGCCGAAGAGTGTTTATACAAAAAATTACCTTACATACAAGATTAAGAAATTAAACGAAAAATTTCTAATTTTTATTGAGATGCTAGATTGAAAAAAATATAAAAGATACATGAACATTATTTTCTATTTTGCATTTCTAGGTTTCGGTTTTGGAGCTGCATTTTTATTAGATAAACTATTGAGAGCAGTTAAATTAATTTAGAGAAGAATTTATATAATCCTTATAACTTGTCCATATAAGTCATATTCATCTGCGAAACAAATATCTGCTTCAACAAATTTACCTACATAGTTTTTTTTATCCTCATTACCAATAATAGATAAAATTACATTTCCATCTACTTCTGGAGCAAAGTGATAAGAGCGTCCAATAAGTTCATCATTTTCAGATATTTTCTCTATAAGCACCTTTATCTTAGAGCCTACATATAATTGATTTCTGTTATACGAAATAGTTTGTTGAATAGATATAATATTATCTTTTCTTGCATCAGAAACTTCTGCAGGTACCCTATTAGGCAAATCAAAAGCTCTCGTTCCTTCTTCTGGGGAGAAAATAAAAACTCCAACATGATCAAACATATGCCTATGAAGAAAATCTAATAGATGCTGGAAATGTTGTTTATTTTCACCTGGAAAACCAACGATTAAGCTTGTCCTTAATACAGCAGAGGGTATTTGCTCTCTGATTTTACTTAAAATTGATTCATTTAAAGAAGCCTGCCAAGGTCTATTCATACTTTTAAGTACCTCTGGGTGACTATGTTGTAAAGGTAAATCAAAATAAGGAACTATATTACTGGAATTTTTAAAAGCTTGGATTACTTCATCTGTTAAACCAGTTGGATATGCATAATGGATTCTTATCCAAGGGACTGAAACTTTTGAAAGTTCGTTCAAGAGTTTTGCCAAAGAAGGTTTGCCATAAATATCTTGACCATAATTTGTCGTAATTTGACTGATAAGTATTATTTCTTGAATCCCTTGAGCTGCTAGATTTTTTGCTTCTGAAACTATAGATTCTATACTCCTACTCCGTTGAGGACCTCTCAACTTGGGTATAATACAAAACGCACAATTATAATCACAGCCTTCTGCGATACGAACATAAGCAACAAATTTATTTTTATCTACCAATCGTGGAATTTTTTCATCTGCAATAAATTCAGGAATTTTTGAAACTTCATTAACAATTTCGCCTTTTTCTACTCGATTAATAACCTTGGCTATTTTCTGATAATCGCCAGTTCCTACTAAACCTTTTATTTCAGGAATTTCTTTAAAAAGTTCTTCTTTGAAATGCTGCGCCATACAGCCCGCAACTATAACTTCTTTTCCTTGATTAGTATATTCAAGTATCTTCCTGACAGATTCTTCTCTTGCCGTCTCTATAAAACTACATGTATTGACTACAACAACATTTGCATCTTCTAAATTAGAGCCTACTTCATATCCTTCCTTATCTAATAACCCTTGCATATGTTCAGTATCAACAAGATTTTTCTCGCACCCAACATGACTAAAAGCAACCTTTGAAATTTTTTTTTCTTTTACATTTTGTTTATTTTGTTTCACTTAATTTAGATATCAGATAAAAAATAATTAACAAAAAACTTGTTTAAAAGTCTCTCTCAAAGATAATATTAGATTATATTCTGCATATTACATACATTAAAGCTTTATGGCTCTTAAGACTTTAAAAAGTAGAAATAAAAAAGATTTAAAATGGACAAAAATTATAATTGCAGTTCTCAGTACTATTGGATTAGTTGATACAAGTTCGATTACTTTAAAAAATTGGGGATTATTTAACTCTCTTTCATGTCCTGGGACCGAAAATGGTTGTGAAGCAGTTTTAAATAGCCCGTGGGGCACTTTATTCGAGAATAATCAATTAAATATTCCACTCTCATTAGCAGGAGTTATTACTTATGGTTCAATACTACTGCTCTCAATTTTTCTATCACTGAATATATTTTCGCGACAAGACAAATTCAATAAAATATTATGGTGGTTAATATTTTTAATCTCTTGTGCTTCATCAGTCTTTAGCATTTTATTGCTAAATATAATGTTTATAAAAATTAAGGCTTATTGTTTTTTTTGTATTCTTTCTGCAATTTTATCTATTTCCATCTTTATTATCTCTATGATTGGTGCAAAGTTTGAAAGTCGAGAACCTATGTTTTATAGAGGATTTATTGTTTTTTTAACAGTTTTGATAGGAGGATTGATATGGTCTAATAATGTTGACCCTTCTAATGCAATTGACATTTCAAAAAGTACAGAAAAAGTATCTCCTGCGATCACAACATCAAGCTCACCTCAAAAGATTAATTTCGCTAAATTCCTGAGTGAAAATAATATAAAAATGTATAGTGCATATTGGTGTCCACATTGCCATGATCAAAAACAATTATTTGGTAAAAAAGCAGTAAAAGAATTAACTGTAATAGAGTGTGCAAAAGATGGTAAAGATAATCAATATAAACTTTGCAAAGAAAGACAAATTGAGGGCTTTCCCTCCTGGGAAATTAACGGTGAAGTTTATAGTGGTGTGCAAGATTTAAATGACCTAGCAATAATGACTGAATATAAAGGTGACACTAATTTTGAATAAACCTTTTATGTATTTTGTGATTTAATTTCTGCCTAGTATGACATTTCCAATTGATTTCTTTGGTGGGAAAATCATCCCTATAATGTCCTCCTCTACTTTCCTCTCTAAAAAGACAAGCTTTCAATAATAGTAATGTTGTTATTTGTCTATTCTTTAAATCAAGCATTAGATTTAAACCTCTCCTGTTTGGTTCACTTAATTTCAATTTTTGATCAATTTCTATTTTATTAAGACTCTCAAGCAAAGGGTTTTTCTGTAATTGATCTATCTCATCTTCAAGTATGATTAAAAGTTCAATCATACTTTTTTTATTTCGAGAGACACCTAAATTAGACCAGCATAATTTTCTTAAACCATCAATCTTATCTGAAATATTGGCAATATATTCTTCCTTTGGATTATCCATACAAATTTCTTTGGTATACCTATCTAATCTTCTTAATTTATAAGGATTATTCAACACAATAGAAGACATTTTTCTTGCAAATACAAGACATTCCATTAACGAATTACTAGCTAATCTATTTGCACCATGTACCCCAGTAGAGGCTACTTCTCCTACTGCATAAAGCCCTTTTACTGTAGAACATGCATTCAAATCGGTGTGTACGCCGCCCATCCAATAGTGAGCTGCTGGTGCTACAGGAATCACTTCGTTAAGAGGATTGATTCCATAATCTTGGCATCTACTTAAAATAGTAGGAAATCTTTCTACAATTGTTTCTGGATCTATAAATCTTAAATCTAGGCCCACATGATCAATATTATTTTCATGCATATTATTCATAATTGCTCTGCTAACTTGATCTCTTGTGGCTAGATCACCATTTTGTAAATGTTTCACAGGGCTTTCACCGTTCTTATCAACAAGAACTGCTCCCTCTCCTCGAAGAGCTTCAGAG
>Ga0115013_10000789_pt1 | contig 18873 bp, 20 predicted proteins | sample SouAtlMetagenome_2_FD_88686 | JGI IMG/M metagenome (GOLD analysis project Ga0115013, IMG submission 88686) | Marine eukaryotic phytoplankton communities from Atlantic Ocean - South Atlantic ANT15 Metagenome | ecosystem: Environmental > Aquatic > Marine > Oceanic | place: South Atlantic Ocean...
AAGCTGCGACGAAATATTACAAGCAGGCGTTGGACACTGCCTACAATTTCTTTGGGAGAAAGGACTAGGTTTGGGCGCTACATTGGACTTTTCCATTGATGTTTAATCGAAGTACGATGCAAAGGGAAGAAAGTAATATATTTTATTTTATTTGAATGGTATACTACGGGGAGGCAATCAAATTGCCAAAATGGATAAATTCATCAAAGTCGATGTTGCCAAATAGCGAAGGCACCAGGAATATATCTATCCTCTTGAATTCATCGGTGATAAGAGTCGACCGAGAAATTGTAAGTTGGTGTATTGGAATCCGATCATGTGGCTAGAAAAATAGACTTACAGGTCTTAGGTAATTTTTAATTAGTGCTCGCATGTTTGTTTTATCAATACATCCTCAGTTGCGAGCTATTTGAATGAAACCAAACACAAATTTCTGTAGAAACTAGAATCGTCTGTTAATGATAGGACAGAATTCCCTACAATATGCCGGCAATTCATCTTCCAGTTTCTCTCTGTCGGCTGTCTCTGTTTCAAGCCCAACTGCGACGCTTGTTCCACCGGGACAATCCAATTGAAGATGCAAACTTGGTTTTTCTACAATTTCAGCGCTAACTCGACCGCAATCGTCGCAATACCACCACTTATCACCTTGTGGTTTCCAAGGGGGAAATGGTACGCATGACAACCACATACAGTTGGGACATGGTGCAGTTTCTCCATCCCCCTGAAGCAAGATAATTGTCGTTGTGATAATCAGAATAATACTGATAATAAGTCCAAGAAATCTAGTAGCAATTTGCTTTACCCGAGTGAAGCAATCTTCTTCCATACCAAAAAAGGCGTCTGGGAGTCTTTCCATCGTACTTAGGCCACATAACAACCCGTAAACCATTCCACCCAGATCTAGGATTCACAAAAAACATGAAGATGAGGTTCAAAGTTTACGTGCGCGAGAAAGGTCAGAGAAGAGATGACTTGATTGATAATGGCACTTACGAGTGAAGTTATCGACATATGGCGTCAACCCAATCAGGCAATTAAGAAGAATATCAACAATTAGAAATACCACAACGAGAACATGGCTATTTCTCCGTCCATTTTCAGTGACAAAGTCTGAAAAGAGATGCTTCCAATTCATGATTATATCTGAAAGGCAAGCTCCGATAAGTCCAAATATTCCTCCACTGGCCCCGACTGTGATATATTCTGGGAGAAATATCGCGCTCAGAAGAGTTCCACCAATCGCAGATATAATGAAAATAATTGCAGTCGCTACAGTACCGTGTGTCGTTTCGATCGCTTTTCCGACGAACCATAGAGCGAGACAGTTGATGACGTAATGTATGAAACCTGCATGAAGTATGGCTGATGAAAGAACTCGCCAAACTTCATTTTCGGAAACAATTAGGTACGAATCTTTTGCTCCCATTAGAATTAGTGTCTCCGCACTGGGTCCAATCATCGGATTAATATCTAATTGCTCAACCTTCCACCCATTCAAAGCGATCGACACGATCATTGCAATTGTGCATGTAAACAGTAGAAAATAGGTGAAAAATGGCCGATTCTTTCCAATTTTCTTTGATGCATCAAAGTCTGCCCATGAAAGATATCTAAAATTTCCAAAACATAAGAATTTATCTCGATTTCTCAAATAAAAACATACATGTCAAGCTCTCTCTCACTTACGGTTGTCCATTGACTCTCCTCCAGGCAGCATCTTCGGCCCATTCAATATCAGTGCGGATGGCTGTGAGGTGATCATACAATCCCAATATTCCCCAAGGCTTCTCGTGTCCATATTTCTTTCTTCGTTTCTCTTGGGCGAACTGAAAATCACGTATTCTGCGGGCAAGTTTTGGTGCCATGAAGTCTACAGCACCCCAATCTGCATTCAATTTTCCAGCAAGAAGGCGTAGCTGAGCAATATCATCTTCTCTTTCCTCCATACGAGGGTGGATATCAGATGGCAAAATAAAAGAAGATCTATGTAAAGCGTCAACATTGTCGTCGTCTTTGAAGCGCTTTACGGAATGACTGTCATCAGTTCGATTTGACTCGAATTCTAATGTATTATTACTTTCGACAGAATCCATGTCATTTGATTGCAGAGAAGCGACCTCCCATGGGTCGATTGTGTAGGATTGGTTTCCCGGCGAAGTAATATCTTGTGTGTTCTTAAATTGCTGCGACCTCCCGGCTTCTTTCCATGTAAACTTCTTTGAACCCAGGGGTGTCAAATCGTACTTTCGGTTGAAGTCTTCATCGGGAATATCAGCATTAGCAATCGATGCAGATATGGTCGGCCGTTTTGACCCATCTCCATGAGAGTCTCGAAGCTGGTATCTATTATTCTTCATCATGATGTATTTTGTATCAGTGAATGGGGGTCAAATGATAAAATGTTCTACTTTTTATACGACGCTCTTTCTAAGCGTTGAATGGAGTGGGCCAAGTAGGAGAGGGAAGAAGAGGCAATCGGTGATTTCGTTCGAAATTTATTCAAAATGTGTTTCGGAGAGGCAAACCTACAACGGTAAAATTTAAAAGAGCGCCGGACGATCCAGTTTCTTGACTCATTCGAATCACCGGGACTGGCGCCAAGAAATTTAATGATTTTGATCGCAATTAGCAATGATTTGCACCAGTGAGCATTTTTATTTGAATTTACTACTAACTAGTTGAGGAATATCGAAGCGCCGAATCAATATTGCCAGTCAATGGTAGCGAAAAGCTCTAGATTGAGAAAGATAATGAGTGACGAAGAAATAAATGTGATTGAATTGGCCATCAAGAGTTTAGAGAAAGCAATAAACAAAATTTTGAAGCGTCGTGATGCCAGTGCAAACGACAAATCACACCGTCGTATTCAGAGACTAGTTGCGCATGCAAGGCACTTATTCATCCAACTTTTAAAAAAGCGCCGCAGTCTGAAATCTTTCCTTCTTTGGTTTCAGCGGGAATGGATTCGAATCGAAGTTGATCTGGAAAATCATCCAGTTGAGATCTTGCAGCATTCTATGCAACACTTTTTGCGATGCCAAGACGCCTTCATATTACTAACAAGCGGAGAATGTAGACACGAATATGATACTAAGCTTGCCAAGACTACAGATTTTCGCTCGCGGCTATCGACACTACAAGAACGAGATGACGGCTACACTACCCTTTATAAAAATACTAGTACATATTCAGGATATGGGTTCGACGAATACAATAACGAGATAGTGGGTATTCGGGCTTTGCTTGGGAAAGAACTAAAGCGTTATCATAAAACCCCTTGGGATTATGTAGAAAGACATGGTGGAATAGACTTACTCGAATCCTTGCTTGATAATCATGAACGCGAAGCTAAAGAAATGCAACTATCGTTGCAATCGTTGAAAAGACGAATGCTCGAAGATATCAGCAAAAGGCTTGCCCCCCAAAACTTGAAATTTGCTACACAAGATAAAATGGAACGGCTCTCATTATCTGTGAATGGCAAGAAGATTGATTTGCAACGAAGAGCAGAATCTTTTCAAATCGAAGGTCCGTTGCTTCCTGACAAAAATAGGAAACCAGAAGACTGGAATTCTTGTTCCTTGACATTCCATGACAAAAAGAAAGAAGCTTCGCCCATATCGAAAAAACAGAAAAAAAGAAGAGTTATTGATGACAGTGATAGCGACGACGAGATGATCTCTGATAACAATGCACGAAAATCCAAAGATAATTTAGAGCAAACAGCTGGAAAGTCATCAGGCTTGGTTGTGCGAATCGAATCCTCGCGCCCCAAAACAGAAAAGGAAGATTCGCTTGCAGTAATTAAAAATCAATTAGGCATTAACTCCTACGACCTGGAGCAATCGAGAGAAATTTTGGAAGGAGAAGATGCAAACACGAAGAGGATTTTTGAACAAGAGAAAGTCATTCGTTTAGAAAATATTCTGAAAAGAGTTTTATCCCGACATGAAGTAGACGAGAATGAAGTTTGGGACGCACGGGAATGTCTAAGGTATGCCTACATGGAAGCAGGGAATAAGTATTTGTGGGATTCTCGCATTGGCTGTGTTGACAGAGCGATCGACAACTTCGAAAAAGCAAAACAAATCGTTGAAATACAGCAGAAGTCTCAGAAAGATCTTTCGAATGGCGATACAGCGTCATTGATACATTTGAATCTCATTTATCTCCAAGCCCAGGCTATAGTGAACATTGGAATTTCCTTAATCGATAGTTGTAATCGTAAGATGACTACATCAAAGGCTAAGGTATCACGGGCGATCGATGAGTTGAAATCAGCACTGTCGCTGATGGAAAAATTACGCAAATTGGCTGAAAAATCTGGAAAATTGTCTTCAAATGTTACAGAATCAATATCCTATGTTTTGAAGTCAAAACAGTTAGAATCACTAGCGCGTCGTTGGATGGGGCGGGGTTTTTGGATGATCTCGCAACAAAAGAAGGCGATTGCAGCTTTTGAGAAAGCTTCGGAAATTTTCAACGACGCAATGTTAAAGAAGTGGCATACCAATTCTGATTTTCAAGATGATATTCTCGAAGTAGCAGCAGAGGCAATTTATTCAACTTGTGATCTAGCTGACCGTTGTAACTCAAGAATAGAAAACTATGAATACCAATCTTCGCTGTCACGAGAAAAAGATAATGAAATGCTAGAAACTGCCAATCGAGCGCTTACTCGTCACATCGAAATAAGTGAATCTATTGAGCGTTATTATTGTTCATTCCGGGCGAAGCACTTCCGCGTAGAATACGACATTTCATCGGTTGACGACGTGAGATCTTATCGCGATGAAATTATAAGGCGATGGAAAGATCGCTCCAATAAAGAAAGCGGCGGTGCACTATCGGCCAAAGATCATGGCCACTTTCCACTCAAAAGATCTGAATTATTGACTCCATCTACAAATGTCATGCAAGCTTCAAATCAAAAACAAATCAATCCAATCTTTTCGACTGATAGAAGTAAGAAGAGACGGTACCAGTCACAACAGAAAGGGTCTAACGGCACGAAAAGGAACAGAGAAAATAATGATTATGGATATTCGACGAGCATAGATGCAGTGCATGCTCTATCTAATGAGAGTTTGCTTCATCAACCGCGCCCTCCGATAAAATATCGTAAATGGGGAGACGAAATTTTGATCGCCCAACAGCAGGAAGCCAAAGCAAAAGACTCTAATGGTGCAATATCTGGAGAATCCTGTACATCCTCCTTAGTTTTGGCTTATCCATCTATAGCACCGCCGATACCCATAGAGTTTCAATTAACTTCAAATTCATGACCACTCTGAATCCCGAAAATGGTGTGATCTGTTTGTTCAAAGCTGAGGTAGGCGAATCATCAAGATTCCTCACGGATGACTGGATTGGCATTTTCCAGGATCAAGTTTGTTCCAGGACTTCGGACAGTTAAGGAAAGCCACCTACGAATAAACCAATTACTTCTATCCTCCGAAATAATGACTTTTTAATAACCTATATTTCAAAATTCGAACAGTTATTGTTAACACCAACCACATCATATATATGCTCAGTATGATAAGAAAGCACGTGAGTGGGATTACAACATTGGTATTTACACCGTACTTCAACCTACCTGTGCCGCTGAAAAAAGGTATTTTTTTCAATCTATTATGTCTCTATTGCTACGACGGTGTACCGTACATTTCTACTGTTGCTTGTCGTACTGTAGTCCCACAGGCACTCTACCACCTATTTGGCACATCTACAGGGTTACTACAGTTACACGATCACCTTGGAACTCTCTGTAGTTCGCTTTAGGAGGTTGATCACACCTTTAATCACAACGAAATACTGCAACACACTAGGGCTTGGCAGTGAAAGGGAATTCAAAATAATTTAGCTCGCCAAGCGCTAAAAAGAGAGTCATGATGAACCAAACGGACGTAGTTTCGAAGTTTGCGTCCCTTATAGGCACGAAGCGAACTTCGAAGGAACGACCGCCTCTCGCGTCGTTGGTAAAAAACGATCCTAATGAGGCAGTGTCTAAAGAACTACTGGGTTGTATATCCAACTCAGTTGCATCTGATGCGGTTGTTTGCACGTTACCATCTCTCGATATGAGGAAATTAGAACAAGATTCTGCAAATCCATTGCCGGAGGTAGGGGAGCATTTTCCGAAGATGGAGGCATCGGTCCTCCACAACGCTGCTGATGCTTCAGCAAAAGCGGCCCAGGTAGAACAAAAAGCGGCTCAAACTCTCGGGTCATTAACATCTTGGACCAGGTCATCTGTGGTGTACGCACCAAAGGCAATATCGGAAAACGCGGCGAAATCGTTTTCTTCACTGGTCGAATCTCGTGTCCGAGCGTGGACTCTTCTTTTATTGAGACATTCTCTAACAGGAGATTCAAATAGTCGATCACGACTGTTGAGTATGCTCGAGTCAATTATCAAGGTTAACTCTGCACAAATAGCTTTCAAGCCAGTACCCATGTCCACATCCGTAGCGAACATGGAGAAGGCCGAGGATGACCCCGATGTTATCTTACCTATGATAGTCGAGGTAGATTTGATCATCACCGTCCACAGCAAGAATTGTATTGTGACACTAAGGGCTCCCGGAACTATATCTGGTAAGTTTCATGTGCTCATATTATCTGTAAATGACCGCAGAAAAGTGATCTATTTTATGCTCGTTTTCACAGCATGCTGTGGCCTCCGTCGATACTGAACGAACTGTATTACTCACATACCTTCAATATTTTTCTTTTTTTTCAGCAAACTTTGATCGTACCGAAGACGACAAAGTAGGTATGGGGCTAACACGTATTGACATAGGATTAGATACCGGGATTTTACTAGATTCTATGGTCAAAGAAGCCCGGATGGTTGTTTTCAATGCAGTAGCGAAGGCAACTTCTGGCTCGAAACCTATGATAGATCCAGAGCTGATGAAGGGGAAGAAGAATGGGCCATCACAACTATCTTCTGGATTCGGTAGTTCTCTGAAGCTATCACCCTCTCAAGCAAAAATTGCAAGTAGAGGACTCAAGCTACCCGGTGTCAGGGAGGGGCAGCATCAACCAGTGCATCGCACTATGAAGGCACACAATTCATCGTTACGGCTAAATAAAGTATTATCGACATCCACGATTCAGAGTTCGAGATCCGTTCAATTTGGCACATTGGATCTGAAGGCTAAAGCAATAGATGAAGTGCCCAAACGTCAAAAGTTGGCGACAACTGCCAAACTCACAAGCTTCAAATCATTTGGCAGGCCTCATGCTGGTGATTTTGATGGAGACCGTCCGATGAATGCTACATTTGCAAATTTTGGTGGTGGTGGCAAGAAATATTGGGGTAGAGACGGAAAACTTGCGAGTAAACCGAGGCCGATGCTTCCCTCGGAGACAGCTGACATGCTGACTTCCCAGACGCGGAGAAATGCGAATGCTACATTTGATACCCAAAAGCCTCCGATCCACCTTAGCGGTAGTTCTGGACTTGGTATATCAAGGAAGAAATCGAATCAAAATTGGAATGCGAGGTCCCCCATGCCCCGTACAGCGACCGCAGCTGAAGGTTGGTTGCTAGAAAATATGAAGGGGAAGTTTTGATTAGGGTTCCAAAGTAATAAAAAACATTTCGATGCGCACATATGGTGAAATATACAGAATCTTGGTTGGGAAATGCAGAGCACTGTATCACAAAAATTGTGAGGTTGGGTTGGTTGTTCATTACACTGAACTTGATCGATAGGATCTTTTATTTCCTTGTTGCGCCCCTTCAAGCATTGTACATTACTTACTATCTAAAACTGGACGAATCGTAATGATGACTCACGCACACTCAAAAATGGAAATTAAAATCACATAGTTTCAAAATTGTACACCATTATTTGTTTAATAAAATTCTCCATATTGTTTCAGTAGGCTTGTTTCTAAGCCTCTGAGTGGCTTCAGATGCATTGTGCCCAATTGCCCAGCACATTTGCGAAGAATGATTCAGCTGTTGATTTGTGACGTTCCCTTGGGATCTTGCTGTAAAAAGTGGGAATCCCAGACTCCTGCACATCCCATTTATCCTCCCACAGGCAAGGGCGCCTGGGGCGTTGCGGTCTTGGTGTGTCTCCCCTCCAGGAGCACAATGGTGGGGGTGGCAGGGTGATTCAGGAGTGATCTACTGTGTGGCTCCATCTTGGCAGCATTCTTGGTGGCCCCCTAGCAGCCCTGGTGGCAGCGCATGGCAACACAGCTGAGAGGCTGCAGGCACGCACCCTGAGTGGTGGTGGTGACTGTTACCTCTGGCCACCCTCCTTGGGCCCATCATGGGGTGGTGAAGACCATGTGTGCACTGCTGACCTCTGCCTTTGTGCCCAACATCCAGAATGATGCCAAAATTTTTTGCACCATCGTCGCAATTCCAGATATAAATTTCTTTTGATCTCCCTTTGGCCAGTGCTGTTGATTCTTTCTGCAGCAAATTACTTCCGCTGCCATTTGATGATTGACAGATGACTGGCGAAAAGAGATTCATTTTTCCACGGTTTTCATTCGACGTCTGCGCGATAGGTCCAGTTTTTAGGAGGCTGACACACGTGCACTTTTCTGTTGAATCACGTTCGAGTGAACCCAGCCATCGCACGCTTCATGAACGTTACGAGTAATTTGTTTCCTCTTTTAGTACTGATAAATTGGTACGATCGCTGTAGAGACCCGGCTCGATATTGGTTTGTAGGATTGAAAAAAATAACGAGCCCATTAGACATCATGTCACACTCGACCAGCAACTATTCCAAAGAAACATAACAGTACAATACACAGCCATTTAAATTACGAGAATCTAAAGGAACACAGACAGAGCTTACAATATCGCTCTTGACCTCTGGAATCCGTTCGATTGCTGCGTTCTAATGACTTTGCTACAGTCTGACCACTTTCTTTCGGCTCCTGATTGCTCGGGTCTTGTCACCGTAGGTGATTCCATGAAGTTCATTAGTAGGGATAGGCTAGATGGTAAACTGCGGAAGAAGAGAAGAGATTATTTGATATTGTTCAGATCAGGAATGTCGTTATGTCGGTGTCTTGCAGTTATCATTCTTCTCGCAGGAAATCCTGTGCGAGCGCAACCAAAAAAAGATGATACAATGCCGCCATCTGGGTCAACACCAGCACAAACCGAAGCAACACCCGCACCATCCTTTTTAAGTCCCCCAACAGTAACGCCAGACCCTCCCACCGCAGCTCCTACGATCGCACCAACAAATCCGACCATTTCTCCTACTCAAACTCCCACGACGTCGTTTATGCCTTCTGTTACATCTAGTATTTCACCGAGCTTAGCTCCCACAGTATCCTTCAAACCAACAGGTACGCCGTCGGTGGCCCCCACGACACAACCCACGTTTGAAAACCCCAGTATGAAAGAAACAAAGTTTCTACAAGCATTCTATGTCGGGAACGGAAGAGAATTTACCGATGATGAAATACAAACATTTCAATTAGTTTATCGGCTGTTCACTCCAAATTTTTCTCCAGATCCCGATCCCGATACAAAGGTAACATCGAGTTGTGATGTCATCAAGCAAAGTCTTGCAGAGGGATTTGTTGATAGAAGACTGCGGAATGGTGCTGGTTCAAATTCGACGCCACAAGCAATGCGGACGGGGCGGCACCTACAAGATGAACCTGTGAACCAAAACCTGAGAGAACTTTCTCTTACATACATAATGAAGTATGAAAGCTCATACTACAATGTGACGACTTATCCTATGCTCTTCCAGAATTGGACAGCAAACAATCTCGATGTTATCGTGCTGAAATTGCAAACGTTGTCGCTTAACGTGACCACGGCGTTTGCTCCCAAAAGGGTAATCATTCAGACACCAGCGCCCACTGAGTCACCCGCACCATCTGACTCGCCGACTATACTTCCAACATTTACTGTTGCACCTGTTGAGGAAACAATGGAGCCAACTGCCCTTCCGTCCGAAAATCCAAGTAAGGATAACAAATCCTTCAACAATATCATTATCATATCAGTATCGCTAATAATTGCTGCTTCGATCATTGTTGTTGGTGTATATGTTTACTATCAAAAGCAACAAAAAAACCAGAACGATGGTTTCGGAGCCAATGCGACGGAAACGATTCAAGGACCCGAAATACCTGAGACTCATGGCGTCATGGAGTGGGCCGACAGCACAAAAGGCGCTCAAAAACCGATTTTTGGCACCTCGTCAACGAAAGCCTACGGTTCTTCATTTGGTAGGCATTCGAACGCAACGTCTGGATTGGCAGATGTTGTTTCTTCACCACCTGGGTCGCTTGTATCAAGCCAATCCCTCATATCCAGAGGAAATTCAATGGGTGGTGATTCAAGAGAAGAAGAAGATACTGCACATATATTAGTAGACGAGTTCGATCAATACAAAGATCAAAATTTGGAAAAAATGAGAGCTGATATCGAAGATCTTCCAGCCTGTGATGGCATGATGAGTCAGGCTGTTGCGAAGGCACTCATCGATCAAGATGACGAAACACTCAATTTGAGCTCATATTGGGGTGGAGATCATGATATTACTGCGGCAGAGATTGAAGCAAGTGCGTTGGGAGTTGTGTTGGATTGGCTTAAACGCAACGGTAAAGTATCGGATAGAGAAAGGTGAGTGATTTAAAACCCTGGAAAGAATGCCAAATTATTTGCACGTTGCAACGCAATACTACAACGCTCTAACAAATCCAATTTTTTCTTCCTTCTTTTTAATAGACGTGAGATAATGCAAGAGCAATTGAATAAGATGACTGCAAGTGTCCTGCACAAGGTTATTGGTCCAGATGACGCCACACGAACCATTCACGAATGTGCAGTACTTCTTGGTTTGAAATTAGCATCAGAGTTATCTGTGACGACGATACTTATATCAGGCATGAGGAAGAAAGCTACTGAAGCTGACATTCGTAGAACCTTTAGCGCATTTGGTGACATTGTCGTAGCTGCTGTTGCACCCAAAGAAAAAGGATTCGGGATCGTACGATACAAGTCTATTAACGCTGTGAATCGTGCAATGAGCAAATTTAGAAACGAGGAAGTTGTTGTAGAAGATGTTGCGGTACAATTGATTGTTATCAAAGCAGGCTACAATTTCGGGGACATGAAAGGAAATGGATCAACCGAAATAATATAAAGAAGTGGCGGAATACCCGCCACAGAAAATATCATTCTATACAGAGAATGAAAACCTAGATGACTTCTGGCTATTGTTATAAACTTATCATATACATAGTATTATTATTATACATGCTTTCCTTAACATAAAGAATGAAAAATCATTATCTATACTATTTATTTGCGAATGTTGTTAGTGAGGACGCCGAAGTCCATTCTGATGTGACACCTTGATCCCAGTGATCCACGAGGTCATTTACAATATGGCTATCATTTTCTTGTTTAAGCATTGACATGACGGCCTTCGTTGATCGGGATTCGTCCTCAATGCTCAAATTTTCAATTGGCTCCATCCACTGCATACCGAAATCTTTTCCAAACGCCTGGATTGTTTGTGATGCCTTCATGCTACTATCCTTTTCGTCCGTTGCGAGTAGCTTTAGAATAGATTGGTTGTTCAAAACAAGCAGCACTGGCTCTCCCTCTCCGTTGCTATCCATAGCTGCTGCCAAGTTCGCAACAATTCGGAGCGCCACAGGTCCCGGTTTTGTTTCGTGCAGTAATTCTGGAGCTGTAAACCACCCTGCGATGGTTTGTTTTTTCCCTTCGATAATAGATTGGACAAGGGATAGCGCAGTCTCCACAAGTGTCCTAGTTGGGTTTTCGTGGCAAACTGGGAAAGCATCTGCAATAGTAACTTGATCGCCGTTCCGACTCCCAACTAAGATTCCGTGAACTGCCGAAGTCGGATGACTAGCAGCATGCGCCGCGATTAAGGCGAAAACTTGTGGGGCAAGTGTAACGGATTCTTTCTTGTTACTTCTCTCCACCATTTTGTTTTGTTCTAGAGCAATTTTCCGTTCACTATGAGTTACGACGTATGATAAGTGAATCTATTTTGCTCGTAGACACGTCTCTTCACGCATTATTATTTGCTGTCTAATACTGTGTGCCTACTTCGTATGATGTATCGGCATTTTTGGAGTCCCCCCTTCCCCTAAAATTGCCATCTGCGTAAGACATGCAGACGAAGCACCCGACACCAGTAAAAAACTATCCTACTTTTTCAAATAACGATTCTTTCTCAACAAAATCGAAAGCCCAGTTCCGACGCAACAAAATCTCATTCTGGAACAATCTCTAGTCTAGGACAGGCGCAACAATCATAGAGAACTTACTCGTAGAGTTTTGATCGGAGCTCTGAATTTAACCATCGCAAATATAACTGCCAAGCACTGAAAAAAAAGGAGAGAGAGATCCATGGACGACTCGGATTCGTTTACGGAGGCAGTGACGAACCTCAAAGGTCTCTCAAAGAAAAGCCGAGATCCTAGATCTCTTCGTGTTGCCACTGTCACTTCTGCCCTCACAGATGTTGTTGAAGGTGACGTGACTCCTGGGAAGCTTTATGCGTCAACCGTGACTACACTGGAGGGATTATTGCACCAAGACCACGGTGGTGACTTGAACGCGATATTAGATTCTCTTACAACCCAGGCTGCGCTCTTGAAAATTCTTGGCGTGGTAATATCACATGTGTCCCCAGCGACATTAGGAGCAACCATTGGGCTGACTTCTCGTGTTCTAAGAGGAGCAGTATCGTCATCGCTATCCATTCTAGGAACGCAGGATGGCGAAACAACGAGTACCATATTGGATACAAACGACGGCCTTGGTGCCCTGTCCACTGTCCTATCGGAAGCATGCCAAGCAGTTGGTGAGGTCCTGAGATATCTACCAGCAACGGTAACGGATGAATCTGCTGTAAAACAGCTTTTGACAGGAACTTTGATCCGGCTTTTGCAAGACACCCGGCAAAAAGTCCAGAACTCAGCGAAAGATGCTTTGAATGGATTATTGCTAATGGGTTCACCGCGGTGCCATCCTGCAATTCTGAAGACGACAACTAAATATGTGGATATGCATATAAACAATTATCTTAAACATCCCTCCAACCAGACGGAAGTCCAGAATTTGATTGAGCTTACGGGGTTCTTGGGTAAATCATTGATTTCACTCAATTTTACTGCCATTGGAGGTCGACTCATGACGATCTTAGTAGATCTTCTGAATGAAGAGTCGATGGGATCATCTCCTGCTCGTCCAGTGTTTGTAGCGAATTCTCACGCTTCTACCTTAAAGATTTTGACGATGAACTCAATTTTATCGGCCATTCTTTCGCTATTAGAGGCGGATGACGACATTGGTATGAAAAAGGCAGAAAAGGTCAACTCATTTGCATCAAGAGTCTTAGCCAGTCTAGTACAAACTCGACCAACGCTTGCATTCAGGGAGGGAGCAGCCGAAATAGACCTTCTAGAAAGCGGAAGAACGATTTACGGTGAGATTTTGATCTCGTCGACGCAACGTGTATTAAACAGCAGAAGTACAGCAGAAATTGGAGCAAAACTTCTACCAATGGTACTTCAACATTTGCTTGCTCTCTCTCGCTCTGTCGAAGCAGACGATTCGGAAAGCAATGACATCGCAGAAACTCTCTTCTCTGAAGTTTCACAGTTATTTCGCGTCCAATTGAATGCGCTTTCTAAAGACGATGCTGCTTTGCACGAAAGCTGCGCGAAAAATTGCTTGCGTGTGCTGAAATCGGTCTGTGAAAGTCCGTTTGATGAAACATACACACCTGTCTTAAGTTGCTTGGCATTGCTTTTACAGCAAATGAAGCTAAATGAAGAGGAAGAGATACAGTGCATACACTCGCTCATAAAACTACGATGTGATGATAAGATTAACAATAACTTGCAACGACAGATCGATGACACTTTCATGTCCCTGATCCAGGGTATTGGATTGGAGAAGTTTTGGGATGTTATTGAATTTTCGAAATTGTGCAGCAAAAAATCTTTGAAAGCTACGCCCAACCGGTATTCATGGATTATGAATGTAATGAAACTATCAGGTGGAGTCATTTCGGATAACGAATTACATCTCTCCTTCTTTCACGAACAAGTATTACCACTTGCTCGGGAATTTGATACTCTATATGTGAAAGGTGCAACTGCAGGTAATGTTGCATTTCGAAGCCAGGTGATTGATCTTTGGGCGCTATTCCCAGTTTTCTGTCGTACACCTGTAGATATTGATGTCGCACTTCCGAATCTAGCACCTATTCTGATCAAAGCAATGAGCGACGAGAAATACCCAGAGTTTGTCGTAAGTCTTTAAATTTGCGGAAGTTGTACCATCATAGTATTTTCGTTCACGAATGCCGTGTCAAATCTAACGAACGTATATAACTTTTGCTTTTTTCTGCCAGAATGCGATATGTACTGGCCTTGATACTCTTGCAGTCGGTATTAATAGTCGCAAAGATCAGCTCGAGGAATTAATAGAAGGAAATGATGGTAGCCGTGTCCGTACGGAAGCCGAAGTTATGGAAAAAATATCTATGAAATTGTTACCTTCGTTATTCAAACTTGTAGACTCATTACACGATACAAGTGACGAGTCTTCCAGCAAATCTGAGATAGATGGAGATGAAATGGAGATAGACGACAAAGGAGTCGAAAAAGATGCGTCTAGGGTCTTATCTGTTACCCGAGCGATTGCCTCAATTGCAAAAGTGGCACCCAACGCCCAGATTCAACGCCTTTTTGCTAGGGTAGTCCAAAAAATGTTGGAATCAACTCAGCAAAACGATAAAAAGACGACTGAAAAAATGTGTTCACTCCTTGCACTATCACAGGCTCTTGTTATTTCTGAGTGCCTAAACGATTCGAGTATATCTCTTTTATATAGATCATTAAAACCAATTATACGTACGGATGAAATGCCCCCGAGGATCCAAAAGCGAGCTTATAAGGTGATGGCTGAAATTTGCAATAGATATCATTCATTTGTGGCGGAGCCCGAACGTCTAAAGGAAGTAATGGAACTCCTGTCGTCGACTACTGCGACATCTCAGGTTTCAGCTCGGTTTATGCGTCTGAAGTGTCTTACATTTGTTGTTAACGGTTTTGATGATAAGGAACTGGATGCACGACAGGTAAGGAATTTAAACGCTGTCATTCTATCCTGTCCGTTCGATCAAGCAAGACTGTCTCACCTCATCTAATTCTCCCGCGTATTACGCCAGAAAATCACCTCTTCTTTGATTGGAGAAACTTTGCTTTGTTTGAAAGATTATAATGCCAAAACGCGGGATGCTGCTTTTAAACTTCTACTCGCGATGAATGCAATACATGGTAGCTCGGCAAAATTTATTCAGATGGTTGCAGCTGCAATTGGATCGAACACTTCACACATGCGATCTGCTGCTGTCACTGCTCTTTCAAGGCTTGTATTTGAAACAGCCTCCGACGACATTGACGTGCAGAATCTCATTCCTGCATTACTCAAAACCGTTCTGATACTATCTGACGATCCATCCCGAGAAGTGACAAAGAGTATGGTGGTGTTTGTGCGTGTATCAGTATCTGCTGCTTCCGCCGAACAGCTAGAACCAGTGCTTCCAGATATTCTGAATGGCTTATTAAAGTATCATAGAGGTAAAGATCGTTTCCGTGAGAAGATCAAGATTATCATAAAGAAACTAGTGAAATACTTTGGTTATGAAGCACTGATGCCCCACGTCCCCCCATCAGAGAGTCGCCTTCTCACTCACATGAGAAAACTTTCTGAGCGGGAAGAAAGACGGAAGCTTGCTCGACGGAATACGCAACGTGAGGAAAGCCGTGATTTTACAGCTATGGAAGATTCTGATGAGGAGGACTCGGATGATGGTAAAACCCTCATGACAGGCATGACAAAGATGACCCGAATGTCTCGGATGTCAAGAACAAGTAATGGGAAATCGCTCAAACGACGTCACACAGAAGCAATGTCGCTTGCGCAATCTGTCAAATTTGGAAGGTCGAGAACGACAATGCGCATCAAAAGTGATGCCGACGGCAATGTTACGGATGTTAAAGATTTGAAAAGTGTCAGGTTTGCCGAAACCCATGACGATGATAGTGATGGAGATGATATGGAATTCGATTCTTCTGGGAAGCTTGTTGTACGTGATGCAGAAGATGAAACAGAAATGCAGGACGATGGTGGTACAGTTCACTCTTTTAAGAGCAAACGTTCTGTAAGTGATAGATCAACTCTCACTCGTAGTAGTAGGAAGGAATCGAAGAAGAAAGCCTCCAAGGGCGCACCAAGGCTGGGTTCCGCTTATAAGGCGAAGAAGGCAGGTGGCGACACAAAGAAGAAGGGACAAAAGTTTGAACCGTATGCATACATGCAGCTTGACGGTCGTAACTACTCTAAGAAGAACCGTAGACACGCTGTAGAACAAATGAGTTCTGTCGTTCAAAGAGGAAATAAACGACAAAAAAGATAAGATAAAGCCTTTTCACGGCGAGATGAATTTCCTTTGGTGACCATTAATTTATCAATAGTCAATTTAGTGTTATTCTTTTAATCTTTTGAAAGGTTTGAACGCAAAATATTTTGATCGCTTATTATTAGGGTGAGTTTGAAGCATCTTGAAACATCTTCAGCACTTGAATTCGGCAACAAATTAAAAAATATTCCGAAAGTAGCGTCTAGATTAGTCAAATAATATTCTATTATCGTAGCACGGAATTCCATTTTTTCATTTTCCATCATCTGCCTCATTACGTGTTTGGCTTCAGCTTGGAGTTACATAGCTACCAAGTTCATGCTCGATTGCGGCGACCAACGCTGATGTGATAAGATAAATGAACGATTCAATCTATAGCTCTGGATTCTTTTAAGGAATGTGTCCCGTATTCAATTGCAGATTGAATAGTCCCGGCAACAAAACCGATTGCAAGCCCTGGCACCAGTCCAGAGAACCTTCGAGGGCTATATATTTTTGCCACGGAATTTTGAGAGTACATTCTCCGACCAAAAGAACAGACTACACCAGCTACGGCTCCTCCAAGCGAATGGTCAGCTACAGAAATGGCAGTTTCTCTTGATCTGTTGCTTAAATTAAATTCTGGGAATTCCAGTTGTGTCTTGTTTGGCGACTGTAATTGCTTTAGGATCCATGTGGATGGCGATGAAAGCCTCGATACTTCGATAATAGAGCAGAACACCATACAAGAAACAGCCCAAGTGACCGACAGGGGGATTGTTGCTTGATGGGAAGATAAAATTTTCCCACGTTTTCTTCTCGCAGCTGCTGCGACTGATGCAGCGGTTGTGATCTTTAAAGATTCCAATCGCTTTTCCAAAGACAAACCAATGATAGTTCCTCCTAAAACACAAAAAGTTATGCGTGTCATAGATTCCATCACGTCCTCCATGTCGATAGAAGATAGCGCTTCATTTTCATTGTCTTCTTGGTGTTCCTGCTCCATCGTGGTTGCTGCGATTTTTAATTTATGGTCTGGCACCCATTGATGCCGCTGGATTGCTTTCAATCACGAACGACGATCCAATCACGCGCGATCGGCGAATTCTTTTTCCAAAAAAAAGGCTCGTAGTGCGTTGAGACGCTGCTTCACATCACGCTGAAGAATTTCATACCTTGTCACGACTGCGCAGAAGTTGTCAATTCGACATAAAAGACATAAATCATAGCTTCCGTATTGAATCAAAAGCAACAAAAACATAAACCATGAAGATTTCTGCCTTCCTATTCCTCACATTATCATCGGGAGCGCAAGCTGTCGGACTAGGCTCTCTTCGAGGAGAAACAGCTGAAGGACCGATCAAACAGTTTGGTTGCACATTGCAGGGTGCGGGTGAGTCAGTGAATTATCGAATCTTGGACTGTTTTGCCGATTGTATTGCTCTTATTGCTTGATGACTTACAACGTTATTGTTGTGTACAAACTTCTTAATCTACAACCATTGGTAGGCTCCCAAAATCAATGTGATGCTACAAAATCCGAAGATGGCTCACAGTGTGTATGGTGTGAAATGTCCTCGTATGGAGTTTGTGTCTCGGAATCCCAAGCATCTACAATGAAGCAACTGATCCCAGGAATCGACTGCGATGACGATGGCGGATCAGACGACGACAACTCCCCAACACCACCAACTCCTGGCGAAGACGACGATGTTGGACCAAACGACGATAATGTGCCGGATGACTATTGGTGAGTTTTTGTTATGCCGTGCTCATGTCCCAATTTTACTCTCTGCTCATGACGTTTTTGAATCTAATTGTGCTATTTCAGGAGATGCCTCGAAAAATATGCGACCAACAAGGAATGTACTGGTGCGGGATGTGCCTGGTGCGATAGTAAGGGCGGTTATGGGGTTTGTTTCGATAAGGAGACGGCGGCAGATTTCGACGACAGCGACTGGTACTCGTGCACAATGCCATCGCTTTCCGAAAATTCGGATTCTTCTTCCTTGGAAGATCCATCAGATCCTACTTGTATTGCTGCCACTATTGGAGGAGATGAATCTTCCTGTAAGGGAACCATGGATTCAAGTGGCAAGCCTTGTGATTGGTGCTCTTTCCAGGGATATGGTGTTTGCATGAATGTAGACCAAGCTCAAATTGCTGAGCAGTATGGAGCATCTTGTGGTGACGATGTAGAGACAATCGATGAAGAAGGCTCAAAGACTGAGGTTTCCGATCCGGCAGATCCTTCTTGTCTTGTTGTCACTATTGGAGGAGATGAATCTTCCTGTAAGGGAACAAATGATGCAGATGGCAAAGCCTGTGATTGGTGCTCTTTCCAGGGCTATGGTGTTTGCATGAACGAAGACCAAGCTCAAATTGCTGAGCAGTATGGAGCATCTTGTGG
>Ga0115013_10000790_pt1 | contig 18849 bp, 19 predicted proteins | sample SouAtlMetagenome_2_FD_88686 | JGI IMG/M metagenome (GOLD analysis project Ga0115013, IMG submission 88686) | Marine eukaryotic phytoplankton communities from Atlantic Ocean - South Atlantic ANT15 Metagenome | ecosystem: Environmental > Aquatic > Marine > Oceanic | place: South Atlantic Ocean...
CCGCCGCCCTCTCCTCCGCCTCCTTGTTCGCCTGCTTTTCCGCCTCCTCTCCGCCCCCGAGCTCCGCGATACGGTTCTGGATGCGCAGCGTCTCAGCCTCTGCCTTCGCTTTCGCCTCTGCCTCCTTTCCGGCCGCCAAGTCGGCCGCCTTCTGTTGGGCCTTTTGCTCCTTGGACAGCTTGGGCGCCTTGGCCGGCGCCGTGGCCGGAGCCTTGGGCTTCTGCCGATCCGAGAGGGGCACATCCTCGTCTTCCGACTCGTCGTCCGCCACAACCGTCGGCTTCTTCGCGCTCGCCTTCGGCTTCTTCGCGCTCGCCTTCGGCGCCGGCGGCGGCAGCAGGGACTTTCGGTAGGCCTGGACCGTCATACCTTGCGCCGCCGCCGCAGCCTTCTCCTCCTCCGCCGCCCTCTTCTTTGCCTCCGCCTCGCCCTTCTTCACCGCCTGCTCCTCCTTCTTTTTTTTGATGTTCTGCTCGACGGCCGCGATCTGATCTTCGGTGGCCGAGATCATCTGCGTGAGCGCCGCCCCCTCCGCATCCGAGACTTTGTACGCCTTGAGCTTCTGAAAACTGCCCAAGACGCCATTCAGCCGGGTCAGGTCCGACTTCAGCTCCGCGATCTCCTGGGCGACGGTCTTCTTCTCGCCAAGCTTGTCGCGGTCCTTGCGCTCGTCCATGATCCTCTGGAGGGTGTTGCCAGCCACAATCACCTGATCGTCAAAGGAGGCTCCCGGCGCGGAGGCAGCGGCGGCCGGTTTAGGCTTCTTGTTCGGCTCCGCCGGCTCGGGCGCGTCGGGTGGAGGGTCGACGGGGTTGCCATCCGCATCTTTGACTATCTGGCCGTCCACGCCGCGCTTCTCGCCGGCGTCCGTAGGATCTGGGGCGTGCATGCGCAGGCCCTCAAAGAGGTCGCTCACCGCCGCGATCGGGCTGGGGCTAGGGCGCGGCTCCGGCTCCGGCGCGGGCTCGGGCGCAAGCGCCACGAAGGGCAGCGCGCGCGGCTCGCTGCAAAGCTTTGTGTCCGATACGGCCATGTTGCATATCTCGGTGTACGTGCGCATGCCCCCAGGCCGCGAAATAATCGCGTCGAGCGCGGCCTGGCGATCGTCGTAGTCGTCGCCGCGAAGGCTCATGGCGTGCGCCTCCCCTTTCACTTCTGTTTAGTGCTGCGTGGGCGTTATCATACGCGCCACAAGTTGATGGGTTACACAAAATTACAAAAACTTTGCGCTAGTAAACTTCCTAGTGATAGGCACTCCCCACTCCCAAGACACGAGACGCGTGCGCTTGCCATGACCAAGCGCTCGCCGCCCGCCTCGCCCCCCACGATCACCACGGTCGTCCAGCGCACCTCGCGCGCGACCATCCACAAGAGCGGCGGTACGGTGCGCTATTGGCCGCGCGCGCTGCCCAATACGCGCTGCGACGAGCGGCTCGAGGTGGCCGTGTTGCTGGTTACCCACTCGCACTGCGCGCGTGAGTTCCGTCACTCCAGTTGACGCACGTGTATTGTATTGTGTTGGGAAGGTCTTCGTTTGAAAAGAACTCCTGAACACCCATCTACCGCACCGCTGCGGCTGGCACGTAGCGCGCCGCTTCGGCTGCCTCGAGCGCCGCCATGTGCTCCTGGGACGCCTCTTTGATTGCGTTATACCACCGCAGCGCCACCTTGTCCACTTTGTTGAGCTTGGTCAAATCGAGGCCAATGATCTCCAGGTCCTTGACGTCGCGCACGCGCGAGAGCGCGACGTACGCATGCGCGTGGCCAAAGGCAAAGCTCAGGTCGACGCACGCTCGGTCGAGCGTCGCGCCTTGCGCCTTGTGGATCGTCGCCGCCCACGCCACCTGCAACGGCAGCGCCAGAAAATCGCCATTCCTTGTGTGTATGCGCTCGATCGTGCGCGAGCCAGCCGTGTCGAAGTAGACGCGCACCTTGTGCTCCGACATGCACATCACCGTTCCCATGCTGCCGTTGCACAGCTTCTCGTGGTTGGGAGGGTTGCGCGTCATCATCACGCGCGCGCCGACCTTGAGGACCACTCGCCCCTGTACCGACGAAGACGACGACGACGTGTTGGTGATCACGGGGTACTCTTTCGAGACCCCTGGCAAGGTGCGCATCGAGTGCTGGTTGAAGTCGTCGACGATGGAGCGCAAGCAAAAGAGACAGAGCGTGCGCGGGTTGAGCTCCTGCCGCCACCGCCGCCGCACGCGCTCGATGTACGACTCCTGAAAGAACGTGGGCTCCGCGGGCGTCGGCGGGCGCGAGTGCTCCAGCAGCCAGCGCACGTCCCGCTCCGACGCTTTGCCGACGCGCGCGCGGTTGAGGATGCTCGCAAACTCCGACTCGCCGTCCTGCCGGAAGTTCTCGACGAGCACGTACGGCCGCGCCACGCGCGTCAGCAGCTCGGACTTCCAAAAGGATCGCCGCTCGGATGCGTGGCGCGCGTCCCGGTCGATCTCGCCGAGCTGCAGCGGGTCGCCGCACAGCACAAACTGCACGCGATCGCGCGCACAGACCGCGTTGACGATCGTGAGCACCGCGTCCAGCACCTCGCTCGTGAGCATGGACACCTCGTCGATCACGAGCGTGCGCATACGGTACAGCCGGCACCGACCCATGCCCTTGCACAGCCTGATCGCCTGCGCGACGTCGATCGAGCCGCTGTGGCCCAAGCAGAAGGCCGAGTGCAGCGTCTGCGCACCGATCTTCTCGGCCGCGGCGCCCGTGGACGCGGTGACGACCACGCGCGACTCGTCGAGCCGGCTCGTGATCGTGCGCAGCAGGTGCGTCTTGCCCGTGCCCGGCGGGCCCGTCAGAAACACCGACTCGCCGCGCTCGACGACGGCCCGGAAGACCTGCCACTGCGAGTCGCCGAGCGCCAGGCGCTTGCGCAGCGCCTTCTTGGCCAGCCGGTGCGTGTTCCGACTCAGCCGCTGCATGCGCACGCACTGGGGCTCGCTCAAATGCGCCAGGACCAGCAGCAGCACGTCGTCGCCCAGCCAGTCCCACACGGGCTTTTTCGACCACTTCTTCTTGCGCGGCGGCGCCGCGCGTTTGATGCTCTTGCGCTTGGTCGCATCCTTTTCGAATGCGTAGGCCTTCAGATCGACGGCCGTCGCCGTCGCCATTGCGCGCGCGCGCCTCCGCCGAGTGCGGGCGCACAAGCGCAGCGTTTTTTTACGCGAGGGGGGAGGTGGACGATTCACTGTTTTAGAAACCTTGCCAAAACCAACTTTGCCACTTGTGTTTTGATCAAAAACTTGCCAAATCTACAGGGCCGGCCACCCTTCCCACAGCCTTCCTTGCCAAAAAGACGACCCATACAAGCTCCCAAACGGACCAAACTTGCCAAATCAAACCTCGGACATCTAGTCCTCCTCCTCCTGCGCCGTCTCGGTCTTCTGCCGCTTTGGCGACGGGTTGTTCTCCTTCTCCTCCTCCTCCTCCTCCTCCTCCTCCTCGTCAGACGGGCCCATCGCCTTCTCCTTCTCGATGGCGCGCTCACGCTTCTCCTCGGACGCGTCCATGGCAAAGTCGGAGTCCTCGCCGTCGTCCGCCACCTCCTCGTCGTCGTCGCCACCCGCCGCCACGCGCAGCAGGCCCTCGGCGACCTGGTCGAAGGCCGCGCCCGCGGCGCAGATCTCCTGCGCGCCGTCCTCCTTGGTGAGGCGCACCAGGTAGCGCCGGTCGCCCACGTCGATGTCGTGCTGGCGCTTGAGCATCTGCGCGTACACGGTCGTCTGCACCGCGTACTTGTTGAACTTGGTGTCCCTGATCTTGCTCGCGGGGCCGGACCCCAACTTGGCAAAGGGCGCGCGCTCGTCGGGGCCGAACGGATCCTTGGTGCGCTTCCAGTCGACGAGGACGTGCTCGCCCTTGTCGTTCACGAAGATCGCGTCGATCGAGCCGCCCAGGCACAGCCTGTCCTCGGCGTCCGTCCAGCCGACGACGAGCTCGCTGGCGTAAAGTTTCCACCCCTGCTCGCGCTTCTGGGCGTACCACCCCAGGAAGGCGTCGAACTCGTACTGCACGTCGGAGTTGTCCCACGCGTCGAGCGATTCGTCATCCTCCGTCAGGCGCGTCTCGATAGCCTTGTGCATCGCCGTGCCGAGGCGGCACGCCTCCTGCTTGTTCTGCTCCCACCCGTCAAGGATGGCCTGCTTTGCTTCCTCGTCGCTGGCACGCGACTTGATCACGTCGTAATACTTGGAATCCTCGTTCTCCTTCCACTTGCGAAAGCACCGCTCGACGACGGCGGGCCCGTCAAACTCGGGGAAGTGGTTGGAGATGAGCTTCGTGACCGAGAGGGGCGCCACGTGCCCGTTGCGCGTGTAGGTGTGCGTGGCCTCGTCGAAGCAGATCTTAAAGTTCCCGGTGGAGGAGACGTGCGGCGCGCTCATCGTACGAGGGCGAGTTTGGGTGCGCAACCGAGAAGGGGGTGTACAGCGCCGCGCCTCGGGACACGCCAATCGGAGGATCACAAGTGGGGCGTTTTTTTAAAAACTTCCTACCCACACCCACGCGACGGTCCTACTCCACACCCTCCATCTCAGCCATGGTCTCGATCGCAAATTCCATGAGCGCGAGCGCAAAGTTGTTCTCGGGCTCCGCGGCCAAGGTCTCCTCCGCGAGTGCGGCGGCGAGCGGCCCGACCGCGCCCGCCTCGCGGATCGCCTTTTGGTTGGCCGCGTTGTCTTTGGAAAGGTGGAACAGTGCCCTGGCGATCTCGTCCTTGTCCTGCTCATCGTTGTCGAGGTGGAGAAGCGCCTGTACGAACGCGGTAAAGATGTCCTTGCGCTGGCCGATCGTGACACGGGTATCGGGGTCGTCTGTGGTCAGCGCCGAAACGAGCGACGACACGCCGATGATGCTGGTGTTTCCCCCATTGTTGTCTTCCAGCATATCGATCAGCCACTCCAGCCCCTCCTGGTCGAAGAACTGTTTCTTGGCAGCAGGGCACTCGTGCACCATCTCGACCAACGCCTCCACCGCACCATGTGCGACCACGTAGTCCGCCATCCTTTGCACGTTCATGCGCCGAACGAGCTGGCGGACGAGAAACGGATTCGCCGCCGCAGTCTCCCGGTGCATCATGCCGTTGGGATAGGCGGTGAAGAGGTTGAACAGTGCGCGCACGACGGCGACCGCCTCGTTCCGCCTGTCAACCAGGTACATGTGATCATCGTCCAGATCGTCGTCCTCCTCGGACCGGTTGTCCAGGAGCGTCGCCAGGTCCTGCAGGTTGCGGGTGCCGTTGCGCACGTCTTGCTCCAGCGCCCGTGCGCTATTGCGGATCGCATCGGTCCCGGACGTGACCCCCGCAGTCGGGGTCGGCTTGAGATCCTTCAGGACGTCGTACGCCGCCTTGAAGGCCTCGCCGATTGCTTTGTAGTCGTCCTCCTTTTGGAACGCCTGCTGGTTCTCGTCGAGGCGCGACATCGCAGCCGTGAGCTTGTAGATGGCGTCCTCCGCGCGCCCCTCCATGGTGCTGGCGTACGCTCCTCGATTTGGGCGAGTCGGGGGTAGAGGATGTACTGCCCTAAGGGTCGGACGGCGCCTTCCCTCGTTCGACCCTCTCAGCGGCACAAGCTCGGCGTTACTATAAATTTTCTTGGAGCGCTAAGCGGCCCGGTCGCGCTTATCGGTGGGTGTGGCGGGTTGCAGCGGGGGAATGGCGGTGGCGACCGCGCGGATCGAGCCGGTGGCGGCCACCTCCGCCGCCGCCGTCACCGTGATAACCACCGCCAAGTCGAAGCAGGCGGCGCTTGCCGCAATGCGCGAGAAGGAGGCGGGCATCGCCGCCAGGATCGACGACCTGGTCGCCAGGGGCGAGCTCCAGGTGGACGACGAGGGCAACGTGAGCGGCTGCGGTAGCGTGTGCCGGCTGTTCTTTGGGCCGCGACGACGCGCCGCCCCGCGGAGCGAGGGCGCGCCGGCGCGGCAGCAGACGGGCGTCGAGGCCGCCGTCTTCGGCAAGCGCGGCAAGGTGCTGAGCGCCAACGCCCGGCTCGACCAGGCCGCCGAGTCGGTGGAGGCGCACGCGGCGCAGCTCGGCGAGCGCGCGAGCGCGGCGCGCGAGCGCGCCAAGGCGCTCGCCGCCAGCGGCAAGCGCGCCGAGGCGATGATGGCGCTCAAGCGCGCCAAGGGGCTCGAGAAGCAGGCGGCAAACGCCGTCGCGACGCACGCGGCCATCGAGGCGCAGAAGGACCTGCTCGACGGGCAGGAGCTGCAGCGCGAGATCGCGAGCGCGCTGGCCGCGTCGGTGGCGACCACCAAAACCAAAACCAAGGGGTTGCTCACAAAGACGGAGAACGCGGTGGACACCATGGAGGAGATGCGCGACGCGTTCGAGGAGGTGGGGCAGGTGCTCGGCGGCCTGCAGTCGGGCGCGGACGTCGACGACGACGAGCTCGCCGCCGAGCTCGACCAGATGATCGCGCTCGAGATCCCGGAGGGCGCCACCGAGCCCGCGGCCGCGGCGGAGGAGACGGCGGCGGCCGCGGCGGCCGCCGACCTGAAGGCGGCGGCGGAGATTCAGGCGGCCTTCCCCGCGGCACCCCGAAAGGGCAAGGAGGAGAAACTGGGATTGCTAGGACACGACGCGGCCAAAGCGCCGTGACGCGCTAAGGCGCACCGCCGCGTGAACTATGGGGTGTTAAAACGGACATTTTTTTAGACGGACCGTTACGTCGGCTTGGCCGACGTATCGCGCTCGCGCACCACCCAAGGTAGGCCCCGGAGGTGCCGAGGGAGTACACGGGGGTGTACTCGGATTGCCCAAATTAGGGCTCGTACGTGACCGGTTTCTAAACTTCTTTGACCCTCACCCTACCTCGCGCAGATGATCGCCATCCGCCCACCGACGCCGACCATGTCCGAGCCGGCCATCCTCGGCCACCAGGCGTCCATCGCGCTGCGCCAAATCGGCCCCAAGAGCGCCTTTTTGACCAATCGCATTGGCGAGGCGTACGCGCGTCACCCGCCCGCACGGTCGCGGTCGCTCGTGAACAAGAAGCAACCCTTCACCAAGGTAAACCTGAAGCTCAAGGAAGTTGCGATGGTGGCGTCGCCCAAACCGGCCTCGTCGCCGACGCCCGACACCAACGACCAGCCGGTGTTTCGCAGCCTCAGCTGCGCGCCAGTGCAGCAAGAGATCTGCAACGCGCCCGCTGCAGACCCCAAGGCACTGGCGGTGGTGGTGCCCGCAGTCGTGCTGGTGCCCACGGCGCCGGCGTCGCTCGCGCCGGAGGCCGCGCCGGACGAGGCGACCGAACGCCGATGCGCGCTCACGCTCGAGGCCAACTGCGAGCTCGACCGCACCGTGGCCGCGGACGAGATGCGCGAGTCCATCAACGCCACCCTCAAGGGCCTCCACGCGGGCGTGCTGTGCACCTGGAGGCAAATGGTTGGCGCCGTGATCCTCTTGCTCATACAACGCAAGATCCCCATGGATGCGATCCGCATGCTCACCCAAGACCGGTACAAGATGTTCGATGTCAAGGGGCTCTACTACGGCGACTTCGTCGGCCGGTGGGTCCACGTGGACACCGGCGCCGGTGAAATCACAGGCACTGTGCGCGCGTACCACGCCTTCGACGGCTTTCTCGTTGAGCATCTGGACGGCGACGAGATGCGCACGGTCGCCGTCGGACACAACACCAATTGGTCGTGGGCGAGCGGCCCGGCGCACGGGGGCGCGTGAACGGGCGTGCGGGGTGCGGGGCGGTTTTCCAATAAATTTGTCCAATAAGTCAAATATTGGGTCGCCCCGACGGGTTCGCCTCACATCTTCCAAGCACCAAGAGGGTGCTTGAAAGATTATGCCCCGATGAGCCTGTCCGGTACTTACGTCCCCTCCGACGCACAATCTTCCAAGCACCCCCTCCGTGCTTGGAAGATGTGAGGCGAACCCCTCGGACCCACCCAATATTTGACTTATTGGAAAAAATTATTGGATTTTTGCTAACGCGCGTAGATCGTCCCGTAAAAGCGCGCAAAGTCGCACTCGACGCGCTCCTGCTCGCCCTGCTTGATTGGCGTGCGCGTTTTGCCACCCAGCGCGTTGAGCTCCGCGACGAAGGCGGCGAGGTCCGCGTCCACGTGCGGCTTGAGCGCGTCGCCGTCAAAGTAGATGCCGCGGCACTTCTCGTCGCAGCGCACCTCGTACGCGCGGAACTCGCACCAGCGCAGCACGCGGCCGTGCGGCGAGAGCGTCATGCGCGGGCCGAGCAGATCCATGAGCTTGCTGTGCGCAATGGCCTCCTGCGAAAAGCCCAGCGCGTGGCACTCGTCGAGCTCACGCTTCGACGGCACGACATCCGGGCGCGCCAAGATCTGCGCCGCCTCGTGCGTGCTGATGCCGAGCTGCACCGCCAACTTGCCCACCTCAGGGTCGACCTTCACGTTGGCCGCCTCGCGCGCCGTCGCCTCGTCCCTGCGCTTCTTGGCCGCGAGGCGCTCGGCCTCGCGCTGCTGCTTCTCCTGCCGCGCCTTGGCCTCCTTGGCCTCTCGGGCCTCCTTTTCCTTGGCCTCCTTCACCCGCTGCGCCTCTTGCGCGGCCCACGCGGCCGCGGCCGCCTCGTGCTTGGCGCGCGCGCCGGCCGCGAGGCGGCCGTAGAGCGCCGGGTCGATGCCGACGGGGCTCCACACGCCCGAGCCGAGCAGCTGCTGCAGCTGGAACAGCCCCGTGGTGCCCCAGCATTTGGTCGTGCGACAGAAGACGCGCTCGCCGCCCTCGCCGCAGAGCAGCTTCACCTGCTGCATGTGCGAATACTCGGAGCGACCGAGGTAGGGCGGGTTGTCGAGGTAGTGCCGCAGCTGCTGCCGATCGGCCTCCGCGTCGTAGTCGTCCATTGTGCGGATCGGGCTCGGGCTCGGCCTATGGCGGCGCACGAGTCGGGTGTTTTTAGACCGTTTGTAAAAACGACCCACTTGTGCCCCCTCCACGGTTAGAGCCCACGAGCGTCACACATCATGGACTACAGCCACGCGGAGAAGAACGAGCGCCTGTTCCCCACCGGGGTGCACGACCCCAGCGCCACGGATCGCCGCGTCGATCAGAAATCGTGGGCGCTCCAGATGGAGCTGATGTCCGAGCTCGGCTTCAGCCCGTACGACGCCGTTGATGGCGCCACGGTGCACAACATTCCCACGACCGCCATCAGCGGGCGCTGCAGCGCCGGCGCCGGGGGCAACAAGTTTGCGGGGTACATCGACACGGAGACGGGTGTGCTGCACATCGACTGCTTTAACGAGCCGTCCTTTTGGCTCGACATCCGCCTCAGCGAGTGCGCCTTCTGGAAGCACGCGCCCGGCGGCGAGGCCGCCGCCGAGTCCAAGGCCTCCTTCGAGGCGCACGCGGCGCCGCAGGATGCGACCGTGTCGTCGGAGTCCTAGGCGCCGCAAACTTTTGGCTTGCGTGTCAACGAACAATAACTAAACCTCCGGAAACATCTTAGAGCAAGGGTAGGGTAGGAGGAAGGGTGGGAGTTTTAAAAAAAACTCACGCCCAGTTCATGTCGATCCGAGCCGCAAAGCGGCCGGACACCCCCGTTCCGATCGTGGGCGAGGCGGTGGGCTCGCCCGTCGGCGGGTTTTGGTCGCGCCTGCTGGTCGGCAACACCCCGCCCTCGACGCCGCCGAGCGCACCGACCGCCGCGCCGTCGATCAGCAGCCTGATCCTGGCCTCGCGCGAGGAGGCGCCGACGGCCCCGGCGCCCGCGCCCGCGTCCGCGACGCCGGCGCCGAGCAAGGACGACAGCGCGGTGCCCACGCTCATCGGCTTCTTTCCCAGCCACCTGTACGAGCTGCCCGAGTGCGCCATCATGACGTTCCGGCAGGCGAGCGACACGGTGCAGATCTCGGACTTTCCGCGGCGCGTAATGGTCAAAGACGCCGTGATCGGCACGCCGACGGCCGTGGACGCCGTGGCGTGGAGCGAGATGGAGGCGCCGGAGGGGGCCACGGGCCGCGTCTTCAGCTTCAGCAACGAGGGCCGGGCCGTGTGCAAGGTGGAGGCGACGCTGCGTGACGGCGCGCTCGAGCGCGTCGCCGTGGTGCAGGCCAACTACTCGCCCCTGTTGGTTGCCGCCGGCTTCGTGCCGCCGTCGAGCCTGCTGGTGTACAACAAGCCGAGGGCGCACTTGGCGTCGCTGCGCGCGCTGCACACCGATCTCGCGACGGACGACGAGCTCGGCTACGTGCCCACCTCCGAGCTGGTGGTGACAAAGGCGGTCGCGCGGCTTTCGCTCGACGCAGACGAGGGCGCCAAGGGCGATGCGGCGCGGCGCGATTGGAAGACGACGCGCGACTTCTTGTGCGAGCTGTCGGCGTGCGCGGCCGACTGCGTCGACCGGTACGCGCACGTAGAGGTAGACCGAACCAAGGCGCACGAGCTGCGCGCGGAGCTGAAGACCTGGCGTCGGCACGTTGTGTAGCCACGCGTGCCGCTATAGTTGGAGGAATACACGTTTTTAAAACTTAAACACGCGGTCCGCAATGCCCTTGCAAGGCCACGCCCCCGACTGCGCGTGCTGCGTGGTGCGCATCAACAAACGCCAGCGCACCGGCGCGCCCGCCGATCTGTCCAACTTTCTGCCGCTGGGCGACGACGACGAGCCCGTAGAGGAGGAAGGGGAGGAGGAAGGCGAGGAGGAGGAAGGCGAGGAGGAGGAGGCCGACGCGGGGTCGCTCGACCGGCTGATCTCGAACGCGCTCTTTGCGAAGTTTGAGCAGCACGTGAGCGCCATCGAGCGCGCGCGCGCCGCGCGGCAGGAGCTCTTGACCTTCAAGAGCGCGCTCGAAGACGAGGGCAACGCGGCCAAGGTGAGCGCGGACGCCTCGCTCGACGAGCGGGACGCGCTCGGCGTCCGGATGCCCGGCGATAACTTTCAGGGCGATACCAACATGCGCACGCTGCAGAAATTGCTCACGCGCGTCGACCAGCGCGGCTTTGAGCGCTCGTCGCAGCAGTTGGAGGCGCGCTTTGCCCCACGCCGTTCCGCGCGTGCGTCTCTTACACGCGCGTGCTGCGTGCACAGTTCCACGAGGCCTTCCTCAAAGCGGCAGCAAGAGTGATTTACAGGGGTGACTGGGAGACGGAAAAGCCCGCGATCATGCGCCAACACGGATGGGAGACCAGCAACAGCGAGGTGTTGATCAGGTTCTGGCACTCAAACCAATCACATACAAGCGCCTTCGGCATCATTGCCGTGACCTCCTCCCCGTGTCTCCATGTGCGCAGTACCCCTCGGCGCTTCGGCAAGACGTTTTCGTGCGCGCGCTCTGCTCCCTCCACTCGTTTGCACACGCGCTCACAAACCCCCGTGTGCGTTTGGCAGTATCGCCATCTTCTGTGCGTGTCTCTCGCTCGCGTTTGGGTTGGAGGTGCGCGCGCTTGGCCCAAACAGCGCGTTGCGATTATCTTGACGCGTGCTTCCTTGGCACAGGTCGTGGTCTTCTCGCCAGCCAGACGCGCGTCTCGCAAGCTTTTGGAGCGAATTGTCGAGTGATGCGCGCCACTCAAATTCTGCAGCGCCACGAACTCCACGTTTTTCAATTTTTTCGCAGGTTTGTCAAGCTCGCCGGCGGCGAGAAGCGCATCTGCGAGTACAACCAGGCGCGCACGCCAACGGCCTGCCTTCCCCGCCCGGTTGCGGCCGCTGACGGCCGGTTGCGGCGCTCGCGCAGGAGGCGTGCCGATTAAACGCCTTTGACGGTCGCAAGAGCCTGATTCGCTCGTTCCCATCCAAAGTAGGGGTGCGTGCCGCTGCAATACTCAAACCGGTGTAGGTGCGGTTTAGGCGGACGGGCGAGAGAAAGAGAGAAAGAGAACAAAGGAGGCAACAACTTACTTCAACGGGATCCTCATCAACGGAACACGCTCACTAATCGCAACGACGGGCGTTGAGGGGCGCGCCGGGCGCTCCCAATACGCCCGACGCCCGAGTACGACGGACACCAAGAAGAGGTTGGTGCATAGGACGCCGCCGAGGTAGGCCGCCATCCACGCGACGAGGCGCTCCGCAAACGTGACGGGTGCCTCCGCAGCCCAGCCCACGCCCGCCTGCACCAGCGACATCTCAAAGATGCTTTCGGCCACGACGCGCATCAGCGACCGCGAGTAGAACGCGTGGTCGTCGGGCAGGCTGAAGAAGCGCGCGCAGGCGAACAGCGTGCCCCATACCTGCGTGAGGTTGACGATCTCGGCAAAGAGGCCAGGGATCGACTCCTTGGGGGCCTCGCCCTTTCCGAGGAAGCTGGCGCTGCGCGCCAGCGAGTAGGCGTTCACCGAGAGGGTCACGACGGCGACGTACACAGATACGATCTGCTTTGCGAGCAGCCCGGGCGAGAGCGCGTCGGCGATGGCGGCGGCAACGACCCAGTTGAGTAGCACGCCGCAAAGCAGCGCGGCGTCCTGCACAAGTTCGCGCTGGTAGGACCTCATGTCCCACTCGTAGCAGAAGTCGCCGCATTATATCGCGTGAGGTTCGTGACGCTCTCGGCGTTGTGGGTGATGACGAGCTTGGCCCCGAAGCGCAACGCCTGCGCGTTGAGCGTCGGCAAGAAGCGCGACTCGGGGTCGTTGACGGCCGCGACCACCCACGCACCCTCCTGCTGGACGGTGCACGTGTAAAAGTACGAGCCGTCCGCCCGGGCATGGACGTGCGTCTCGTCGACGCCGAGCGCGAGGCTGAGGCAGACGACGAGCTGCAGGCTGGTGATGCGCTTTTCCTCGTCCCACAGCCCGAGCGTGACGGGCAGCGCGTTCTCGGCGGAGGTGTGGTCCTTGCGAAACGGCGCGGCGCGCATGCGGCTGTCGACGAGCTGGTTCTCGAGGGCGACGAAGGGCGCCTCGAGCAGGACCATGCTGCACAGGCTCACGCAGCCGAGCAGCGCCATCACGCCGATCGAGCACAAACACGACGGGCCACCGCCGCGCCGCGGCAGCGGGGGCGGCTGCTGCTCGAGGGACGTCGTTGTCGCGTACACCTGCGCCGCCTGCTGCGGTTGGTGGTACTGCGCAATCGCGCGCTGGTAAACCTGTCCTTGTTGCGCCTGGGCGAGCGCCTGTGCCTGCACCGCGTCGGCGGGAACGTTGACGTGCTGTTGACCGCTCAGTTTGTCGGTCATGTGCGGGGTGGGCCAGTCGCGCTATCGCGAGAGCTGCGCTAGCGATACGATTGGCTCTTAAAAAACGTTGCGCTTGTAAACTCCGAGGTGACATCCGCGCGATGGTCTCTCCCAAGGTGAAGGAGTGGGAGGCGTGCGAGCTGCGCTACGTGGCCGAAGGCAAGCTAAACCGGCTGAGCGACGAGGACCTGGTCGAGCTCGAGCGGCTGCTCATCGCGCGGCTCGGCAACGAGCCGCCTGCCAAGCCGGACGCGTCGGCCGGCGTCGACCGTGCGGAAGTCATCAGCCGGATCATGGTGCTCAAGAGCGAGCTGGCCCTCAAGCGCTCCACGAAAGCGGCGGCAGAGGCGGCGGCGACGGCACGGCAGGCGCACGAGGAGGAGCCGAGCGTCGAGGAGCGGGAGGCTCTGCGGGTGCTGAGCGAGGACGCAAAGTCCGCGCCGCACGAGGAGCACGACGCGCAGCAGCCCAAGCCCACCGAGGCGGAGCTCGATGACCTGAAGGAGCGCATGTCGGCGCTCGTTCAGCTGGCGGCGGCCGTCAACCCACTGCCACCTTCCCCCGAGAGCGCGCAGGTGCTCCCGGCGACGGCGGCCACGGCGGCGGCCATCATCGCGGAGGCCGAGGAGGCCAAGGCGGCAACGACCGCGACCGCGACCGCGACCGCGACCGCGACTGCCGCGCCGCCGCCCGACGCCGACGATTGCGTCGTCAAGTCGCACGCGCTGCGCTTCTGCAGCTTCAACGCCATGAAGCTCAAGCTGGCGCACCCGTGCAAGCCGGCCGACGAGAGCGACGACGACGAAAACACGGTCGGGTACAAGGGCACGGACACGGGAGAGGCGCTCACGCGCAAGTGGATGATGCTCGCAGCGGTCATGTCGAGCTACGACGTCATCGTGATGCAGGAGATCCCCGGCAAGCAGAAGTCGTGCGACACGCGCATGAATCGCTTCCACGACATGCTCTCGCTGGCGAGCGACGAGTCGTGGACGTGGCAGGCGCTCCACTCGCGACCGAGCGGTAAGGACGGCAAGACCGAAGGCACCGGCGCCGAGGTGCACGTGGCCTTCTTCAAGTCGCCGATCGAGCTGCGCGGCTTCGGCACGCTGATGAAGGCGGGCGCGATGACGCTCGACTACGCGCCGCTGCAGCTGCACCTGTACGACCCGCGCTTCGAGCACGAGGCTGACCGCGAGTTTGTGCTCTCATCGGTGCACCTGCCGCCCAAAGGGCGCAAGCAGGCGCGCGACAGCCAGCTTGGCGCGCTGCTGCGCAACTACGCCGCTGTGGACACCTCTGAGTACCGCCTCAACCTGCCGTTTGCGCCCAACAAGGAGACGAAGCGCTCGCCCACGCACGTGATCGCGGGCGACTTCAACGTCTTTCCGGGCAGCGTGGACGACGACGGCGCCGAGGACTACGGCATGACCGCCGCCGGCTTCGTCGCCAAGATCCCGCAGAACGCCGCGACGAGTGCGGGCGGCCAGCACTACGACAACTTTTTGGTGAACAAGGCGTCGGACGAGCGGCTGGTCATCGGCGGTGGCATCCTGCGGCTCAAGCCCGAGGCGACGGCCAACTCGCGCCAGGGCGAGCCGGGGCTCTCGGACCACTGGCCGATCACGTTGACCGTGCAGGAGTACGCCAAGGTGAACCACGCCGCCAAGGCGGAGAAGGAGGTGCCACCTCCGCCGCCAAAGAGTTGCGGCGTCATCCTCGAAGGGGATTACCACGGGCATGCCACGGGCGAGAAGGATCTCGAACCCGCGCCCGCGCCCGCTCCCGCGCCCGCTCCCGCGCCCGCTCCCGCGCCCGAGCCTATGCCCGAGCCTGCACCGGAGCCCGAGCTCATGCCCGAGCCGCTGATTGTGATCGACTCGGAGGCGGTGGACGATGCGCCCGCGCTGGAGTCGGTGCGCGAGGAGGAGGGCGAGAAGGAGGACCAGGAGGAGGAGGCGGCGCCGCCGCTGGCCGAGGCGCCAATGGCCATCTGGAACCGGGCGAGCGAGGAAGCAAAAAACTCGAATCGCAATTACAATCTGGACCAGCACAAACCCGAGTTCACGGACGACTCGGAGGAGGACGAGGCGTCGGATCACCTGACCGACGGGCCATCCGAGCTGCCGCACTCGTCCGACGGCGAGGAGGTGGACAAGGAGGAAGCGGTGGCCGAGCCGGATCCCGAGCCGGAGGACGTGGCGGCGGCCGTGAGCGCGGTGGTGAAGGAGGCGATGGACCAGGTGGCGGAGTCGGTGATCCAGAAGGCGGCGGCGGCGGAGGCGGAGGCGGAGCCAAACCTCATCGACTTCTAAGTTGCCAAATGGCCTGGACGCAGTAGTTTGGCAGATTAGGGATGCGTTTACGGTGCGTTCACTATGAGATTTGGCAAGGTTTTTTACACGAGTCTGCCTCCACGGAAGCTTTTTGGCAAGGTTTTCAGAAACACCCAGCGTTCACCCGGCCCCGGGGTGCGTCCCGTTGCGCATTTTGCCAAATTATGGTGGATGTGCACTGCCACGATTGAACCTGCCAAATTATGGTGGATGTGCACTGCCACGATTGAACCTGCCAAATAGCCATTTTAGAATGGTCACTGCGTGGCAAACCTTGCCAAATCAACACCGGTCGCAGATTGCAACGGCCCATTTGGCAGATTTGGCGCACTCGACGAGGGTGGTACGGGTTGGCAATCGTTTGTAAAAACGTCGGGCTTGTGTGCCGTAAAATGGCGAGATCCACGATGAGCGACGACCACGCCACAGCAGTGAAGCGGTGCCTCGAGGTGGCGGTGGCCACAGCGGAGAAGCGCGCCACCAAGGCGCGCCAGATGGCCACGGAGATGAGCGCGTTTGCCGCGGCGGCCGACGGTGACCTGTACATGGCCAAGCACGCGCTCCAGAAGCACGTTGATGGTGTCGACGACAACTACGCCCCGCTCGAGACGGTGGAGATGAGCGCCGAGGAGGAGGCGGTGATGGCCGCGGCCGAGCAGCAGCCGCCGTCGGAAGGCGCCGGCACGCGCAACGGCTACGCCCTCATCGCCGACAAGGACAACATCGCCTTTGAGGCGCTGCTCGTGAACGGCACGCTCGACCTGCAGCGGATCGGCGACAAGCAGCAGATCGTGCCGGGCAAGAACGGCCGCCGCAGCGACATCTTCGAGAACAAGGAGCTCTTCAAGCGCACCGACCCACGCTTCTTCTTTGACACGAACGAGAAGGTGTGGCAGCGCAACGCACCGGCCTCGTGGCAGCCGTAAAGGTCCTTCTGGTGTGTGTGTGTGTGTGTGTCTTAAACATTTCTAAAAACCACTAGCTTGTGTCTCTTGTACAAACGAGTGAGAGGGGGCACGGCCGAGCGCACAGGCCGCGCGCGCATGAAGCGCGGGTACACCCCCTCTGAGGACGAGCCCAAAGTAGGGCTCGCACGTGAGAAGGCCCCTCGGACCACGACCGACTCGGAGGCGCCCACCTCGGGCAAGAGCGCCGCCAACTCAACCAGTAACTGCAAGCGCCTCATGGGCGAGCGCAAGGCAGCGGAGCGCAGGCAGGCCGACCAGCCCAACGACGCCGATCCGCAGAGCCACCTCTCCTTCGGCTTTGTGGAGGAGGAAGACTGCACGCTGTGGTACTGCCGCAAGTATTACGTCGAGATCTCGGAGGCGAGCGAGGAGTACCAGCGCATCCGCAAGGGGTTGATCGCGAAGGGCCTCGAGTACGTCGAGTGGCGGATGCGCTTCTCCGACCAGTACCCGTTCTTGCCGCCGCGCGTGTGGCTGCACTACCCGCATCTTAACAGCACCAACGTCTGGACCAACGGTGGCATCTGTGCGCAGGTGATCTCGGAGCACACCGGGGGCGGCTGGTCGCCGGCGATGAACGTCAACACGCTCATGATCAGCATCACCAACACCACCGAAGGGTACAAGGGCGTGCACGTCAAGCAAAGCGACCACAAGCCGCATACCGAGAAGGGTGCGATGAGCGACTTCACGCGCATCGAGGCGGCCCACTCGGGCGGCTGGGGCGAGGTGAAGACGAACAAGTAGGCGGGAGGCGCGTGCGCGCGAGGGCGTGCCGATGGTGGGGACACCGGGAGTGAGAGTGGTAGAGTGCGTGGCGGGTTTAGAAACGGTTTTTGTAACAAACTTGCAGCTTCCGCTCCCGACCGCCACCGCGGCCACCCGTTCGAGTACACCCTCCCTCTACCTTCCGCACGCCCAAATGTTGGCTCGTACGCGGGAGCACGAGCAGAAGCACGCCGAGTGGCAGGCGGCGTGCGAGAATGAGATCGTCGCCAAGCCCTTCCTGTACGACCAGGGTGTGCTTGGCATGCCCGCCATCCTCCAAGAGAGCCTGGCCAGGCACCTGGAGGCGACGGTGCAGGACGGGTACATCTACGACGAGGCGCCGTACCACCGCTCGTTCATGGAGGTCGTGTACATTGAAAAGCTGCGGCAGTTCTGCGCCGACGCGTGGCGCCTTCGGACGGCGCTGATCACGCAGCTGAGCGGCGTGTTGCAGCAAGTGATCGAAGGGAGCGAGCCCAAGGAGGGCAAGGTCGACATGCGCGTCATTGCGAGCACGGAGCACATCCTGCCCATCGCCAAGCTGCTGCGCGTGCTCACGCACCCCATGTCGGTGCCCGCGGACGCCGACATGATCTGGGACCTCTTTGAGAAGCTCTGGTGCATCGGCCACCCCAAGGGCTACCACTCGGGCCACCTGCTGCTGCTCGAGGACCAGATCAACGCGCGCTTCGACGAGCTTGAGGACCGGCTGCGCGTCCCCATCGCGACGACGGCCTTGGACATCATGGACCATTCAATGTAGTGCGTGCGTGTAGTGCGTGTTTGCGTCGTTTCTTATTCTCAAGACTGTACTTGCTTGCGAGCGACATGTACGAGCGTCCCATCGACTCGGAGATCAGCGTCCACTGCGGCCCGAGCAGCTCCACGTGGAGCATGAGCGTCTCGATCTCGTGCTCGGTCCACATGGAGCGCTTGTACCGCGTCGGAAAAATGAGACGCACCGTCGCCTGGCTGCGCGTCATGGCGTCATCGCCCTTCTATTAGAAACGCGCGGCTCGTGACGCTTACTCAGCACGGGCGCGCGTGCGCGCATGAAGCGGTCGTTTGAATTCAACTTAGACGCGTGCATCGGAGACTACTGCACCACCAAGCGACCCACACCGACTGTAGTGCCCACACCGGCCCCCCTGCCTCCACCGGCGCCCGCGCCGGAGCCGGAGCCAGTGATCGAGGCGGTGCCCGAGGCGCAGACCGCCGCGCAGAAGATGCTTCACGAGCTGATCAACGGCCCGCCGCTGCTCACGCCGCTCGCCGCGCTGCAGCCACAGTCGCAGTCGCAGCCGCCGCCCCTTGCCGTCGTCGTCGCTCCCGAGGCGCCGCTCCCGCTCGACCCGCACCGGCACCGCCACGCGGGCATCCTGCGCGAGTTTGGCGGCGTGCGCGAGTGGCTACGCACGCGGGACGCCGCCTAAGCATTGTCGTACGTGCCGATGTGCCACACGCCGTGGCGCGTCTCCAGAAAGAGCCCGTCGGGCCACGCAAGGGCGACCGGCCGCGTTTGGTCGCTCACCCGGATGCCGCGCACGTGCAGTTTCTCGTGGCAGAGCGAACCGTGCAGGTCGATGATGAAGATGTAGGTCTTTGTGAGCATCGCGAGGTACTTGCCGCAGGGCGAGAAGGCG
>Ga0115013_10000791_pt1 | contig 18835 bp, 13 predicted proteins | sample SouAtlMetagenome_2_FD_88686 | JGI IMG/M metagenome (GOLD analysis project Ga0115013, IMG submission 88686) | Marine eukaryotic phytoplankton communities from Atlantic Ocean - South Atlantic ANT15 Metagenome | ecosystem: Environmental > Aquatic > Marine > Oceanic | place: South Atlantic Ocean...
GAATCCCTGTCTCTCCGCCATCTCGGGGTGTAGCGTAGCCCGGTTATCGCGCCGCGTTTGGGACGCGGAGGTCGCAGGTTCGAATCCTGCCACCCCGACATATATTAGAAAGGTCGCGTAGCTCAGCTGGATAGAGCATCTGCCTTCTAAGCAGACGGTCAAAGGTTCGAATCCTTTCGCGATCACATACTAATCCTCACTTATGTGAGGATTTTTTATTGTATATACTTAAAGGAATTTTGTAAATTTATTTAGATAAACTAATCCAATGACCAAGAGGTTTAAACTATTCTTTTTTCTTTTCCTTACATTCTGTTTAAATTCGATAGCACAGAGTTTTTATTCAGGTACTGTTATTGATGAAAACAGCAATCCTATTTTTGGGGCATCGATAATCATAAAAAAGAACTCCAATTTTGCACAAACAGATATTGACGGAAAATTCATTATTGAGGCAAAAACAAATGATACGTTGTTAATTAGTTACTCAGGATATAAAAATTTAGAGTTTAGATTATCAGATGACTTTGAATTAAATAATATTATTTTAAAAGAGGACATTAAATTTCTTGACGAAGTTATTGTTATCGGATATGGAAATCAACAAAAAGAAATATTAACAAGTTCTGTTAGTTCAGTCAAAGGTGATGATCTAAGCAATGAACCTGTTTTGAATGTGACTCAGGCATTACAAGGAAAGGCTGCCGGAGTACAGATAATATCATCTGATGCCCCTGGAGTAGCTTCACAAGTGATCATTCGAGGTCTAGGAACCTTGCAAGCAGGACGTGAACCCCTTTATGTTGTTGACGGAATTTTAACAAACAACATCAATAATATAAACTCAGCAGATATTGAAACCATTAGTATTTTGAAAGATGCTGCTTCTTTAGCTATTTATGGAAACAGAGGAGCTAATGGAGTTATAATAGTTGATACAAAAAAGGGTGGGGAAGAAGATATTAAGGTTTTATATGATAATTTTATTGGGGTTAGAAATATAAGCTATAGACCTAATATGGCTAACACAAACTCATTTATTACATATAGTAATGAGGCAATTTTATTTAATCTACTAAATGACTCAAACCCTAATAACGATAATGATTTAAGTGCCTTTTTCTCATCGGATCAGTTGTATAATACTAATTGGCTTAATGAAATTAGTCGGTTAGCATTTCAAAGTAACCACAATATATCAGCATCAGGTGGGAATGAAAATTTAAAAACTTTCTTTAGTGTTGGCTTAAATCAGGAGCAAGGGATTTTAAAGGGTAGTGAACTGGAGAGAGCTACGCTTAGAAGTAATTTAAATTATAAAATTTCTAAAAAAATTAAATATTCTCATAATATAAGCTTTCAACTTGCAAACTCTCAACCAAAGAGTTTTGGTGTTTTTACAACAGCCTATAAACAAGCTCCAATTGTTCCGGTAAGAGATGAAAACGGTAGATATGGTTCTTCAGTTGCTTTTAATAATGTTGGTAACCCAGTTGCACAGCTTGATCTACAAAATGAAAAGCAGCGTTTTTTAAAACTTCAAGGCGCGTTTAAAATAGACTATGAAATTATCGATAATCTAAATTTTACATCTCGTTTTTCTGTGGAAACAAACCATAATCGTTTTTATAATTTTGACAATAGACTTGCAACATATTTGTCATTAGAACCTGGAAATACAATTGATAATTTTCAACCAACAGACCCAGATGCTGAGCAAATTCCAGAAACTGTTTTATATGTAGCTCATAGTAATGATTATCGTTGGTTTTTTGACAATTATTTTACTTACAAGAAAACGATTAGCGATTCCCATAATATTGATGTCACTTTAGGTTTAGTTGCTGAAGAAAATAAATATGAAACACTTTATGGTTCAAGAATAAATGTTCCCACAGATGAAAATTTAAACTTTAATCTTGATTTAGGAAATAATAATGATGGTACAGAAGGGTCAGGAGGAGGTTTTTCAGAAACCAGAAAATTGTATTCATATATATCTCGTTTAAATTATGATTTTGACAAAAAATATCTTTTTAATTTATCATTCAGGCAAGATGCTTCAAATTTCTTTCAAGAAAAATACCGATATGGTAATTTCTATGCTCTAAGTGCCGGTTGGTACCTAAGCAAAGAAAGTTTTATGGATGAAAGTATTTTTGATAAACTCAAAGCTAGAATCAGTTATGGCAAATTAGGTAATGCACAAATTCCAAGCCTAAATATTGTTCGTTATAATCAAGGTTTTTCTTATCCGTTTGGAACTAATCAAGATGTTCAACAGGGTGGTACGGTAACCGCTACAGTACAGGAAGATTTGTCTTGGGAATCAACATACGAATTTAATTTTGGAATAGAATTCGGTCTTTTAGATTATAAGCTTAACGGTGAAATAGATATATATGAAAGAATTAATAGTAATGCTATTTTACCCTTACAACTTCCTAACACATTTGGATTTGACCCATTTCTATCACATGTGGGTGAAATTAAAAATATCGGAGTAGAGTTAAGCTTAGATTGGAATGAAATTATAAATGATGATCTATCTTATTCAATTAATACAAATCTTTCATATAATAAAAACGAACTGAGTAAAATTTCGAATCAATTTTTTACGAATCAAACAGGTGGGAATATAAATAATGGCCAGTATACTAAAAGAGTTTCAATTGGACAACCACTAGGGAGTTTCTATTTATATGAAATAGCGGGAATTGATGATCGAGGTGAATTTGTTTATAGAGATTTAAATAATGACGGTGAGATAAATGAAAATGACAGAAAGTTTTTTGGCTCATATATTCCTTCTTTAGTATCATCGTTTAACATCAAAGTTGTTTACAAAAACTTTGATGTTAATATTACGACCTACGGAAGTTTTGGGAATAAGGTCTATAACGGTAAAAAAGCACAGAGGTTTGGTAACGAGAACATTGAACAATTTGTTTTTAATAATCGTTGGACAAGTGGTAGACCTAGCACTAATACACCTGTAGCATCTAATAATGTGCCTCTTTCCTCAAATTATTTTTTAGAGTCTGGAGATTATTTTAGAATTAATAATTTCACCATAGGATATACATTTGAAAGAGAAAAATCAAAATTATTTAATAATACCAGACTGTATTTTACAGCGAAAAACCCATTAATTCTAAAGAAATTTTCAGGATATACACCCGAACTTCCCGGTGACCCTATGGGTTTAGCTGGAATTGAGCTGGATGCATATCCTACACTTAGCTCATATTATTTGGGAATAAATATGTCATTTTAAAAAATTATTCATGAAAAAAAATAATAGGAAATTAAAAATATTAATTACAGTATTTATTACGGTAAATTTATTTACCCAATCATGTTCTGAAGAATTCCTGGATATAGACGCTAATCAAATTGCTGCAAACTCAATCACTGATGAGCAAGCAGTTGAACTTGTAAACGGTATTTATAATATTTTCTTAAGCTGGCAGGTAAGTTCATTTTCATGGAATGGTATTACAAGTATTGCTAGCGATGATGCTTACAAAGGAAGTGATCCAGGTGACACAGGTTCTGATAAACATCTTCTAGATGCCCTAAACCACGATGCAACATCTATTTCAGTTGCAGAAGTATGGGAAGGTCATTTTAACGGTATACAAAGAGCTAATCAAGCTATTAACAGAATACAACCATTTGAAGATTTGGATAATGAATTAAAAACAAGACTTTTAGGTGAAGCAAAATTTTTAAGAGCCTTATTATATTTTAGATTATTACAAACATTTGGTGAACTCCCACTTATTACAGACACACCAGATATTAATTCTCCTCTTGATGAATTATTAAGTAGAGCTACAATCGATGAAACTTTTTTATTTATTGAGAGTGACTTGATACAAGCGATAGAATCTTTACCAAATAAGAGCCTATACCCGAACATTGAATTAGGTAGAGCTACCAAGGGTGCTGCGAAGACACTTTTGGCAAAGGTTAGTATGTATCAAGAAAAATGGGATAATGTTCTAAGCTTAACAAATGAAGTGATTGAATCAGGTGAATATAGTCTTACGGCAAATTATGAAGATATTTGGAAAGAAATTGGTGAAAATAATGAAGAATCAATTTTTGAAATTCAAGCTAAAGGAGCAATTCCGTCAGTAGGGGTAGATAAATATAGTTTAACCCAAGGAGCTAGAGGTGAAGGTGGTTGGGGCTGGGGTTTTAATGTACCTAGTGCTGAACTACTAAATTCTTATGAAGAAAATGATTTAAGAAGAGATGCAACTATAATTTTCAGAGGTGAAACTTTGTATGATGGAAGATATGTTCCTGAAACGATTGTTAATGAAATGTATAATCAGAAAGCTTATTCAAGTGCTTTTACAGAATCTGAACAAACTGGTAAAAATATTAGGATATTTAGATATGCGGAGGTTTTATTAATGAATTCTGAGGCGGCAATCCATTTAGGAGGTGATGTTTCAGGACCTATTAACCAGATTAGGTCTAGAGCAGGCTTAAATCCTTTGAATAACCCAACACAATTAGATATTTGGAATGAGAGACGATGGGAGTTAGCTTTTGAACATGACCGATATTTTGATTTAGTTAGACAAGGAAGAGCTGCAGCTGTGTTACAATCACTTGGCAAACCATTTGTTATAGGAAAACACGAGCTGTTTCCCATACCACAACAACAGATATACCTAAGTAATGGTATTTTAACCCAAAATCCTGGATGGTAAATAAAGAAATATGAAATTATATAATATTTATAAAATTGGTTTACTCACATTGTTTTTTGGAATTATTTCCTGTACAAATCCTAATGATATTGATCCACCACCACCAGATGTTGGTTATATACCTGTCGACAATGTAGATCTAATACCTTTTGAAGACTTACTAACATTAACCCAGCACCAAACTTTCAAATATTTTTGGGACTTTGCGGAACCTGTTAGCGGTTTAGCAAGAGAAGATAGTGAAAGACCTAATATAATTACAACTGGTGGTTCAGGGTTTGGTATTGCATCATTTATTGTTGGTATTGAAAGAGGATGGGTAAGTCGTAATGATGTTATAATCCGTATGGAAAATGTTTTAACTTTTTTAGAAGGAGCTGAAAAATATCATGGAGCTTTTTCCCATTGGTATGATAATTCGGGGAACACAATCGAATTTGGTGATATGGATGACGGAGGGGATATAGTAGAAACAGCACTGTTAATTCAGGGGTTATTGATTGTAAGACAATATTTTTCAAACGATAATGAACAAGAAACGGAGTTACGAAACAGAATAACAAATATCTGGGAAGATGTTGAGTGGACATGGTATACGCAAGGACAGAATAAAATAACCTGGCATTGGTCTCCAAACCATGATTTTGCTATAAATTTAGATGTAAGAGGTTGGAATGAAGCTCTTATAGTATATGTATTAGCTTCATCTTCACCAACATATCCAATTAATATTGATGTTTATAATGATGGTTGGACTAGAAATGGTGCTTTTGTAAATTCTGGAACTTTTTATGACATATTTCTACCCTTAGGTGAAAATTTTGGCGGACCACTTTTTTACTCCCATTATTCGTTCATCGGAATAGATCCAAGAAATTTAGAAGATCAATACACAAATTATTTTGATCAAAACAGAGCTCATTCTTTAATTAATCATGATCACTGTGTGACAAATCCAAATAACTTTGATGGATATAGTGATGTGAGTTGGGGTATTACAGCAAGCACAAACTATAATGGATACTCAGCACATAGTCCAAACAATGATTTAGGTGTAATTTCACCAACAGCTGCATTATCATCTTTTCCTTATACTCCCTTAGAATCAAAAAAAGCACTTGAAAATTTTTATTATAATTTGAATGATGAATTGTGGGGTGATTATGGATTTTATGACGCTTTTTCAATTCATTATAATTGGTATTCAGACAGATATTTAGCAATTGATCAGGGTCCGATAATATTAATGATAGAAAATTACAGAACTCAACTAATATGGAATCTATTTATGCAAGACGAAGAAATTATTGAGGGATTAAATAATTTAGGTTTTATTTTTTAATATTTAGAAATAAAAAAATAAATAATAGAAGAATATTATATTTAAACTTTTAAAATAAATAATTAAATGAGAAATTTTACACTGTTTATCACTTTGCTTTTAGGATATTTTACTTTTGGTCAATGCTCTGACCCAGTTATTACAAATTTTGAATGCGGAGATGTTAGTCAAACTGTTTCTGGCAATGGAATTAACACTGTCCTTAATACTTTTCAAACTGGAATAAATAAATCGGTAAATATTGGTGAGTACACAGATGATGGAACAAACGGATGGGATAATTTATTAATAGACTTTGAAACTGAAATAGATCTTTCCTCAAATCCTTTCTTAAGTTTTAAGTTGTATTCTCCAACATCTATTCAGGTTTTGGCTAAACTCGAAGGTGGTTCAGAAATGGAGCTATGGTCAGACTATAGTCTAGAAAATACATGGGAAGAGTTTAATTTTGATTTTAGTAATGCCTCAGCAAATGGTAATACAAAACTAGTTTTATTTTTTAATGCTGCTCAAGAATCGGGGACATCATCAGATATATACTATGTTGACGATATTAGATTTACTGACTCAATAAATAATTTTCCTATAATTTCAGATTTTGAAAGTTTAAACCCCGCAGTTCCTTTCTCAGGAAATATTCAAACAGTTTCAAATCCATTCTATGATGGAATTAATACATCTACAAGTGTTGGAGAATATATTGATGATGGAACCAATGGTTGGGATAATTTATTAATAGATTTTGACAGTGAGATTGATCTTTCTTCATATCCTTTTCTGACTTTCAAACTATACTCTCCGTCTTCTATTCAAGTTTTAGCTAAATTAGAAGGAGGTACAGATGGTGAAGTATGGTCAGATTACAGTCTAGAAAATACTTGGGAGGAATTTAACTTTGATTTTAGCTCCTCTGTTGGTAATGGCAATACAAAAATTGTGTTATTCTTTAATGCTGCCCAAGAAACTGGAACTTCAACAGATATTTATTATATAGATGATATCCGATTATCATCATCTTTATCTTTAATTGAAGAAGGGGTTTCTGAATTAAAGATCTATCCAAATCCTGTAAATAAGGTTTTAAAGGTTAGATCTAGTGATATTATTAACTCATATGAATTGTATGATGTTCGTGGTAGAGTAATTTTAATTGAAAATAATTTAAGTGAGAAAAATTTTGAAATTGATATTTCAAATCTTCATTCTGATATGTACATCTTAAAAACATATTCTAATACAAAACATGAATCTTTCAAAATATTAAAAAATTAAAAAAATTAATTATGGATAGCCCAAATTTTTTTATAAAACGGTCTCTATTTTTTTTGATTTTGATGATTTTTTTATCGTGTGAAGAGGATTTTCAAGACTTCCCTACAATTAACTATAATCCTTGCGATATAGAAAATGTAATCATTGATACTAATTTTATAACTGACTTTGAATGTCAGGCAAATTTTATATTAGATAATATAGAAACTGTGCGAAATCCATCTGAAACTCCTTTGAACAACAGTAATTTTGTCGGTTTGTATACAGATACACAAGAACCAACAGATTTTATTGAAATTGATTATGAATCACCCATTGATTTATCAAATAATACAGTTTTTAAAATTAAAGTCAAAACTGAGATTTCAGGTGAACTGAGAGTTATGTTGGATGGTGGTTCATCTGAATCGGTTATTCAGTCTCAAAATGTTAATGGTGATAACGGATGGGGTATTTATATTTTTGATTTTAGTTGGAGGCAAAATGAAAATCACACCAAATTAAAAGTTTTTTTTAATTATGGAGTAGAGGTAATTGGTAGTACACCAAACTTATATTACATTGATGATTTGTTTTTTGACACGTTTGTTGATCCTTGTGAAAATTTCACAGAAAATAACAATATTTTAAGTGATTTTGAATGTCAACAGAATTATGAATTACTAACCAACGATAATGAAATTCAGATATTAAACAACCCATATCCTAATGAAATCAATAACAGTATTTTTGTTGGCCAATATATGGATGATGGTTCTGATGGTTCTGATGAATTAACGATTAATTTTAACGGCCCTATAAATCTTACAGAAAATCCTCAATTACACATAAAAATTCATTCATCCATAAGCTCACCATTATTGGCAAGACTAGAAGGTGGAGAATCACCTATAGAAATAAGTAATAACATAACTTTAACAAACGAATGGGTTAATTATGTATTTGATTTCAGTTTATCAGCAAATGATCAAACACAACTAAAGATTTTCTTTAATTATAATGTAACAAACGGAACACAAAATGATATATATTATATTGACGATTTAGTGTTTATGCCTGCGCCATGTGACGAGCCTATTATCGAAAACTGTTCAAATGTTGTGCAAGATTATAATATAATTAGTGATTGGAATTGTCAACAGAACTATGGTATTGAAACCACTGTGCCTAGTACATTAAATCCGTTAATTAGCTGTGATAACAGGAGTGAGTATGTTGGTCAATACACTGATGATGGGACAGAGGCATATGATGCCTTCATATTAAATTATGGTTCAATTATAAATTTAAACACACACAATAAATTGAAATTTAAGTTATACTCATCATCATCTATTCAAGTTTTAGCAAAACTTGAAGGGGGCTCTGCTATTGAAAAGTGGTCAGATTTTAGTGCAACTAATACATGGCAAGAATTTTCTTATGATTTTAGTGACTCAATTGATAACGAAAACACGACACTTGTTTTGTTCTTCAATGCTGGTCAAAATAATGGTAATCCAGATGATATTTATTATATTGATGAACTCCGATGGGAAGAAAATTAGAAATTGAATGACTACCAAATAATGAAAAAAATTCAAAAAGTTTTAATAGTCTTCTTAACCTCATGTCATTGCTTTTATTTAAGTGCAGATAACAGCTATAATTCAGAATCAGAAATTAAAAGAAAAGTTGATTCTATAATGAGCCTGATGACTTTAGATGAAAAAATTGGTCAAACAATAATGTATAGTGGTGATTGGAACAAAACTGGCCCATATGTAACCTCAGATAATATGAAATTCCTTAAAGCAGGAAATTTAGGATCAATGCTCAATGTATATACATCCAAAGGAACTAAAGAATTGCAAAAAATTGCTGTAGAGGAGACACGTTTGGGTATTCCTTTAATTTTTGGTTATGATGTAATTCATGGTTTTAAAACAATTTTTCCTATAAACTTAGGAATTGCGTCAAGTTGGGATCTAAAAGTTGTTGGGGAAGTAGCTAGAATATCAGCTCAAGAAGCTTCAGCTTCTGGTATACATTGGACATTTGCTCCAATGATTGATATTGCAAGGGATCCACGATGGGGTAGAATTTCTGAAGGGTCTGGGGAAGATGTTTATTTAACCAGCGAAATTTCCAAATCATATGTAAAGGGTTTTCAAGGCAATAATCTTACAGATATAAATACAATTTTAGCTTGCGCAAAACATTTTGTTGGATATGGTGCTGCTCAAGCAGGAAGAGATTATCATACTGTTAATATGGGGGATAATGAGCTAAGGAATGTATATATGCCACCATTTAAAGCTGCGATAGATTCGGGTGTTGAGACATTTATGACCGCTTTTAATGAGCTAAATGGCGTGCCAGCTACAGCAAATCAATATATATTTAAGGATATACTAAGAGATGAATGGGGATTCAATGGATTCGTAGTTACAGATTATACAGCTATTAATGAGTTAGTAAATCATGGATATGCTGAAAATGAAAAACATGCAGCAGAATTAGCTATTAATTCTGGAATTGACATGGATATGATGAGTGGCGCATATAGGCGGTTTTTGAAAGAACTTGTAATTGAAGGAGAAGTAAATGAAACTCTGATAAATGAAGCCTGCAGAAAAATCCTTATTGCTAAATTCAAACTAGGTTTATTTGACGACCCTTACAGGTATTCTAACGAACAAAGAGAGGGAGAAACCATCTATCGTCCTGAATTTTTAGAATCTGCCCGAAAAATAGCCTCTAAATCGTCTGTCTTACTTAAAAATAATAACAAAGCTCTTCCTTTAAATAATAAACAAAGTATTGCATTGATAGGGCCACTCGCAAAGGATAAAAGAAATATTATTGGTAACTGGGCAGCTGCAGGGGACAGAAACGGAAAAGCAATTAGCATATTTCAAGGAATAAAAGAATATTTAAACGAATCAACTATTATGTTTGCTAAGGGTTGTGATATCAACAGTAATGATTATAGTGGATTCGATGAAGCTGTTAACATAGCCAAAAAAGCAGATAAAATATTAATGGTATTAGGAGAAGATTATAATATGAGTGGAGAGGCTGCAAGCAGAACTAATATTAAACTTCCTGGAATCCAAACTCAATTAATTAAGACTTTAAGAGACGAATTACCCAACAAAGAAATTATTCTAATTTTGATGAATGGTAGGCCTTTGGATCTTACAATCGAGGACTCACTAGTTGATGCTATTTTAGAGGTTTGGTACCCAGGAACCAGCGGAGGAATAGGAGTCGCAGATGTGTTATTTGGAAAATATAACCCATCTGCAAAACTCCCAATTACTTTTCCTAGAAACGTTGGACAAGTTCCGATATATTACAATATAAAAAACACAGGTAGACCAATTTCAAATGATAAACCAACTGAAGATTATAAATCAAATTACATAGATTCACCAAATACTCCACTTTATCCTTTTGGTCATGGTCTTAGTTATACAACTTTTGAATATTCTGAAATTAATTTATCTAAAAAACAGCTAAGAGAATCAGAGATTTTAAAGGCCAGTTTAACTATCACTAACACAGGTGATTATGATGGTCATGAGATTGTACAATTATATGTACATGATAAAGTAGGAAGCATAACTAGACCGGTTAAAGAATTGAAGGGCTTTAAAAAAATATTTCTAAAAAGTGGAGAAAGTAAAACTGTTTCATTTGATATTACTATTGAAGATTTAAAATTCTTCAATAACGGACAATTCACCGTTGAATCTGGTGAATTTGAAATAGCAATAAGTGGCACATCAAATTTTGAATTCAATAAAACATTCAATCTAGTTTTAAACTAATCAAACTACTTAAATATTTTTAATAATAGTTTTTTTGTATCAAAAAAACTGTTGTATATAACTTTTATGGTAGTATAAACAGGAATGGCTATAATTAAACCAAAAATACCAAAGAGTAGTCCAGAAAAAATTATAACTATGAATACTTCAAGCGGATGTGATTTTATAGATGATGAAAATATGTATGGTTGAAGTAAGAAGTTATCGAGAATTTGAATTATTACAAAGCCACAAAGTAACCAAAAGGAATTAGCTAAAAAGTCGTTAAAAATAAATGTGTCAATATTATTTGTCGCTGATAATATTATCATTAAAAATAGACTAATTAATGGACCCAAATAGGGAATAATATTTAATATGGCGCAAATAAAAGCAATGGCAAAAGAGTTTTCAACACCTAATATTAATAGAAGAATAAAGTAAAGAATAAATAAGATCGTTATTTGTAATAAAACTCCAGAGAAATATCTTGATAATAAATTTTCAATCTGATCAAATGATAATGATAATTTTTTTTTCTGATTACTCGGGAATTGACTCAAAAAAAGTTTAAAAATTTCTTCCCCATCTTTTAACAAAAAGAAAGTAATGAATAACACAGACATAATTCCAATACTTAAGCCACCAATTTGGGAAATTATTGAGTTAAATAATTTGGTAACAAATCCAAAATCAATTTCAGAAATAAAATTTAGGTTAGTGAAAAAATCAAGTATACTTACATTTTTATTTTCTAAATAGGCAATTATCCCATCACTTGTAGATTGAAATTTATCTCTAAATTCTGAAGTATTAAGTAGTGACAAATTTTTTCCTTGTTTGGTTAATATAGGCACGATTAAGACTATTATCATTGAAATAAATGACACAAGCATTGATACAGAGAAAACCGATGACAAAGATTTACTAAATTTGAATTTAGATTTTAAAAATTTATTAAATGGTTTTACTATCAACGATAATATTAAGGCTATAAAAACATACAGTAAACCTAATTTTATTTCAAGAACAAATAAAATAAGTAGAGCCAAAATTGACAATATTATTACTGATTTAACTAATTCTTTTGAATTCATCTTTAATTTATTATCGAAAAAATTGAACAAACCATAACTCCTGCGGTTTCGGTTCTTAATCTTTTTTTACCCAAAGATACAGGAGTAAAGTTAGTTCTTTTTGCCAAATCTATTTCTGTATCTGAAAAACCTCCCTCAGGCCCAATCAAAATATTTGTATTTTGATTTTTTAAAAGTTTATTTTTCAAAAGAGTATTTTCAGAACCCGTGCATGTACATATAAACGAACGAAAATCATCATTATTTATATATAAATAATCATTGAAATCAATTGGCATGTTTAGTTTGGGAAGTGAAAAACTTAGGGATTGTTTCATTGCTGAAATCAATAACTTTATTGATCTTTCCATGTTAAGATTTTTTCTTTCACTGTATTTTGAAATTATAGGAGTAATCTCAGAGACGCCAATCTCAGTTGATTTTTCTAAAAACCACTCAATTCTATCAATTTTTTTAGTTAAAGAAATACCTATTTTAAGTAATGGTCTTTTGGTAATAATTTTTTCTTTTTTATATATACTCAATAATGTTTCAAATTTATTCGATTCAATAATTTTACAAAAATACTTATTTCCCATGCCGTCAGTGATAATAATTTCACTTCCAACATTTTTACGCAAAACTTTGGTCATATGAGTGTTTTCTTGACCATCGACTGTAATTTCTTTTTTATCTAGGTTTATATTTGATGAATAAAATAAATTCATGAGACAGGGTATTTTGATATACTGTAATCAGACAAATTACCATAACTTGATTTTTTAAACTTTAAAAAACCGTTCATTGCAATCATAGCTGCATTGTCGGTTGAATAATTAATTTTTGGCACAAAAGCAGTAATTTCATCTGTTTTACCTAAATCATTTAATTTTTCCCTTAAAAAAGAATTAGCTGAGACACCTCCACATACTACAAAGTCCTTTATATTGTATTCCTGTTTAGCAATTTTTATTTTTTCTATCAAAATTTCAATTATAGTATTTTGTAGAGACGCACATATATCAGCTGAATTTTCAGCAATAAATTCAATTGTGTTATTATTTATAAAGTTTTTAAAATTTGTTTTTAATCCTGAAAAACTAAAATTCAAACCCTTCACTTTTGGTTTAGAGAACTTAAATCTTTTTGGATTTCCTTTTTTTGCCAATTGATCAATTTTTGGCCCTGCTGGATATTCTAGGTTCATTAGTTTTCCAGACTTGTCAAATGCTTCACCAGCAGCATCATCTAAAGTCGAGCCAATTTCAATAAATTCCGAGGGGCTATTTACAAGAACTAACTGAGTGTGTCCACCTGAGACCGTTAATGCTATAAATGGGAAATTTGGTTTTTTTGGATTATCATCAATAAATATGGATAATATATGTGCATGCATGTGATTTACCTCTAACAAAGGTATATTCAAAGATAGAGCCATGGATTTTGCAAAGGACGTTCCTACAAGTAATGATCCTAGTAGACCGGGACCTCTTGTGTAGGCAATTCCATCAATTTTTTTCATAGGAATTTTAGATTCTTGAATAGCTTTATTTACAACAGGGACTATTAATCTGTCATGCTCTCTGGAAGCAAGTTCAGGAACTACACCACCAAAAATCTCATGAATCTTTTGGCTTGATACAACATTGGATAATACCTTATTGTTTTTTAAAACGGCAGCTGCTGTATCATCACACGAAGTTTCAATTCCTAAAATGTATACATCCTTATTCATATATCAAATTTAAAGTTAGTTTTTTAATAAAAAAAAGATTTAATAAATGAGTAAGTATAATATAATAGATTGTTATATTTATGGAGATGATACAAAGAATTAAAAATATAGCGTTACTTACATCTGGTGGAGATGCACCAGGCATGAACGCAATTATAAGATCTGTAGTCCGAACATGTGTATTTCACAAGGTTAAACCTTTTGGAATTTCAAAAGGATATGATGGTCTTATAAAAGGTGATTTGAGAGAAATGAATGCACGTAGTGTTAAAGGGATTATTAATAAAGGTGGTACCATATTAAAAACCGCAAGATCAAATGAGTTTAGAACAAAAGAGGGTAGAAAAAAAGCTTTTGAAAAGCTAAATGAAAATGGTATAGATGGGTTAATAGTAATCGGAGGTGACGGAACCTTTACAGGAGGCTTAATATTTAGTAATGAGTTTAAATTTCCTATTGTTGGAATTCCAGCAACAATAGATAATGATATTTTTGGAACTTCACATACTATTGGTTTTGATTCTGCAACTAATACGGTTATGAACGCAATAGATAAAATTAGAGACACTGCTAGCTCACACAATAGACTTTTTTTTATCGAAGTTATGGGAAGAGATGCTGGCCACATAGCACTTAATTCTGGGGTTGCTTCTGGGGCTGAGGAAATTTTAATACCAGAAGAAAATTTAGGACTTGATAGACTTATTCAATCTTTAAAAAGAAGTCAAAAAACAGGAAAATCATCTAGTATAGTTGTAGTAGCCGAGGGTGATAAAACCGGTGAAAACGTTTTTGAACTTAAAGAATATGTTGAAAAGCATTTACCAGAATATGAAGCTCGTGTTTCTGTCTTGGGTCATATGCAAAGAGGTGGTCCTCCAACATGTTTTGATAGAGTCTTAGCAAGTAGGCTAGGGGTTAGTGCTGTCGAATACATGCTTCAAGGGGAAAATAAATGCATGGTAGGATTAAAAAATAATTTAGTCTGCTTAACCCCATTTGATAAGTCAATTAAGGGAATTACTAAAATTAATAATGAACTCCTAAAGGTGAGTGATATTATGTCAATTTAAATTTAAAGAAATGAAAAAAATAAGAGTTGGAATAAATGGATTTGGAAGAATAGGAAGAATAACATTCAGAGCTATTTTGAATAGAGATGATATCGAAGTAGTAGCAATTAATGATTTGTTAAATGTAGATCATTTAGCATACTTATTAAAGTATGACTCAGTACATGGAAAACTTGATAATGAAGTTTTATCAGAAAATAATAACCTAATTGTCAACGGATGTAAAATTAGGGTAACAGCCGAAAGAAACCCTACAGATATTAATTGGGGAGAATTGGATGTCGATGTAGTTGCTGAATGTACTGGAATTTTTACAACAATGGAAAAAGCATCGCTTCATATTGACGCCGGTGCTAAAAAAGTTGCTGTTTCTGCTCCTTCTAAGGACATCCCCATGTTTGTTATGGGTGTAAATTGTGAATCAATCACAGATAAGCATAAAATTGTATCTAATGCTTCCTGTACAACCAATTGCTTAGCACCTGTAGCTAAAGTACTGCATGATAATTTTAAAATAAAAGAAGGTTTGATGACAACTGTTCATGCAGCCACAGCTACACAAATGATTGTTGATGGACCCTCAAAAAATTATAGATTAGGAAGGTCTGCTCTAAATAATATCATACCATCCTCAACAGGTGCAGCTGTAGCAGTAGGTAAAGTAATTCCTGAACTTAATGGAAAGTTAACAGGAATGGCTTTTAGAATACCAACAGCAAATGTTTCTGTTGTTGATCTCACTGTGATATTAGAAAAAGAAACTTCATATGATGAAATAAAAAAAATATTTAAAAAAGCTAGTGAAAATGAGTTAAATGGGGTTTTGGGTTATACAGAAGAGGCTGTTGTCTCTCAGGATTATGTAGGTTCACCCTTGACAAGTAATTTTGACGCTAATGCTGGAATTGAGCTAAGTTCTACCTTTTTTAAAATAATTTCATGGTATGATAACGAATTTGGATATTCAACCAAACTTGTTGAATTGATCCACAAAATTCACAACCTTTAATCAGCCAACAAATAATTAATTTAAATAATGATTTTAATAGTAGATAGTGGATCAACTAAAACAGACTGGATTTCAATAAATAAAAAAGGTGAAGTTTTGTTTGAAACACAAACACTTGGTTTAAACCCTCAAGTTTTAACAGAAAATATTTTAAAAGAAAGAGTGGTCAATAATTTTGAACTTTACAAGTTCAGAAAGGAGGTAGAGAAAATATACTTTTACGGGGCTGGTTGTGGAACAGAACCACCCAGAATTTTATTAAAGAAAGTTTTTTGTGATATTTTTAAAAACAGTAAAGTATTTTCTATTAAAGAAGACACATACGCTGCTATATATGCGACAGCTACCGAAAAATCAAAATCTATTGTTTGCATTTTAGGAACAGGTTCAAATTGCACCTATTTTGACGGAGTTGATATTGATCAAAGAATAATATCCTTAGGTTATATTTTAATGGATGATGCGAGTGGAAATTATTTTGGTAGACAGTTATTGAGAGACTATTACTTTAATTTAATTCCCGAAGAAACTTCTAAAAAGTTTGAAAATGAGTTTGATCTTGATGCTGAAACTATCAAGGATAATCTTTACAAGCAACCAAATCCTAATACTTATTTGGCAACTTTTGCAAAATTTTTAATAAGCAATAAGAATTCAGCATATGGAAAGGCATTGATCAAAAGAGGATTTAATCTATTTATTGAAAGACAAATACTCCAATTTAAAGACGCTAAGGAAATTCCAATTCACTTTGTTGGATCTATATCTTTTTATTTAAAAGACGAAATAAAAGAATGTCTGTCTAACTATGGTTTGATCCCCGGAAATATAATCAGAAAACCAATAGATGGACTCTTGAAGTTCCATATAGAAAAATTAAAGCATAGCGATCATTGATATCTCTACGTTAACTCCTGCAGGCAGTTTACTTACCTGAACTGTTTCTCTAGCTGGGGCTGTAAGATTGTTTAGATAGGAACCATATACTTTATTTACATCTGAAAAATCATCCATATTAGATAAAAAGATGGTAGTCTTTACAACATTTTCAAAATCCAAAGAAGCTTCATCTAAAATTGATCTTAAATTCTCCATGACCTGACTGGTTTCATCATTAATATTATGAGTAACTAATTCTCCATTTTCTGGGTTTATGGCTATTTGACCAGATATAAACATGTAATTTCCTGCAATTACAGCTTGATTATAAGGGCCGATAGGCTTTGGCGCCCGGCTGGTTTTGATAATTTTTTTCATATCATAAATTTAATTATAAAATTTTATCTCTTTGTCTTCGTTTGTCATATTTTATGTCACTCAACATGCCACTCTTTATTCCGATAAAAAAGTTCCATGACTTGTTTGCACTAAATGGGATCCAGCTTAAATTCATTCTCCAACTTAGAAGATCTCTTTCGAACCTTAACTGTGTATATGTTATTCCATTATTTTTAAAATCATAACCTGAGGAGACGCCAGCACTCCATTTTGGTGACAATTCAATGTCACCCGAAAACATTAGAGAGTGTGAGGATATATCATTTTGCCCAACAGAGTTATTATAATTAACAGCATATGCCATCCTTAACGACCATGGAATCTTATAATTATATAAATTAGTTGGTATTTTTTCATCTTTTGGTTCATCAACACTTGAAAATTCTTCAGTTGATGTATCCATTGCTCGACCAAATAAATCATCGTCTCGACCACCATTCCTTACCGATTCGTCAATTGCTGATCTACTTCTACTAGAATCATCATCCGAACCACTACTACTACTAAAAGCATAATTAAAAGTAAGATTGGCACTGGTTAAACGAAATAAACCTCCACCATTATTAATTTCAAATTTATCAATTCTATTATTGTTCTTATCTAGGGTGTAGGGATCGAATGTTGCACCAAAATTTACATTCATTTTATTTTTAAATAACTGCGTACCTCCATTCATCCTAATTGGAGATAATCTTAACGAATCTGCAGCTAGATTATATGAGGTTTGAAGATTTAAATTATTTAAAATAACTATCTTTTTTAATTCATTTTCTTCACTTTCTTTGTCCAAAACTTTTGCTTCAACGTTATTATTTAAAGAAAAGGATACTGAGCTTGCATAATTCTTGTTGGGTAAACCAAATATTGAGCCCTCAAACCTTGAATATTCAACATCAGATGATGTTAAACCATCAGCACTAACTACTTCATATGTGTCATAATATTGGTCAAAAGCTGGAGAAATACCATAACTTAATGAGGGACGCATCACGTGTCTTATTGCCTTTATGTTACTGTTTTCTGAAAAATTATACATTCCATAAACAGTGGTCCCAATACTGGTAGAAAAATTATAGGTTCTAAAGGAATCAAATTCTCTGTTTTCATTTAACACAACATCTTGTAATTCAATGTTATATTCTTTGTTTATTGTTTTAAACACCCAGGTTTCTTGAAAATTGGCACTAGTGGAAAAACTTAAATATTTTAAAAGTTTAAAGTTTGTGCTTATAGGAATTGAATGTTGGAATCCAGACTTGGCAGTCTCAAACATTTCCTTCTTAAAAAATAAAGAATCAGTGGTTAATATCCTATTTTCTCCTCTAACATTGTACTGGAAATTAATATTTTGGATAATACCCTTTTTTGTACCGACCTTAGGTTCGAAAGGATAAATTCTTGAAACACTGGCTTGAAAAGTTGGTAAGGTCATATTAATTGTTTGAGTATTTGTATTTTGAGAATGAGTAGCGGAAAGACTCATGTTGACCTGAGGTTCACCTGGAAAAGTTTTTGAATAGGAAACA
>Ga0115013_10000794_pt1 | contig 18824 bp, 15 predicted proteins | sample SouAtlMetagenome_2_FD_88686 | JGI IMG/M metagenome (GOLD analysis project Ga0115013, IMG submission 88686) | Marine eukaryotic phytoplankton communities from Atlantic Ocean - South Atlantic ANT15 Metagenome | ecosystem: Environmental > Aquatic > Marine > Oceanic | place: South Atlantic Ocean...
AAAGTTTAGTGACGATAGCATTTGTTCTACAGTGTTTTTTATTAGCAAGACAGATTTTAAGAAAACCGGCGGTTTCGATGAAGGTTACGACGGCTTCGGACTAAACGACGAAGACTTTTTTACAAATTGTCGTTCACTGGGTTTTTCTTTAAATCAAATTGAATTGCAGACCTTTGCTCCAGAACGACCAAACTACCGCTGCCCTATTAATCACCTTCTTGATTTTGTCAGAAACGCTGAGCGTTATCACGCGAAATGGGGCGTTAACCCTTGTATCGATGTGCTAAATGCATACGCAGAAGCCGGTTACATTAATGAAGATTTTGAAACCGCTGGCATTCATGTTCTGCAATTGCCTAAGCGGGAAAAACCAGCCTCTGAAAACGATGATTCATCGCAAGAACATGATACAACGTTGATTAAGCAATCTGCTTAAAATTTGTGGGAAGACTAATCAAGGAGTGAGTATGTCTATTTTAAAGCCTGATTTAGAACACAAGGTATCAGCCTTTATTGATCAAGCTGATTATCCCTGCGTAGGGGCTAAAACTGCTTTGAACAAAGGCAAAATCACGGTTAAACAGTACGATAATTTTCGATGCGACATGAATGACACCGACATCTTGACGGACATCTACGACTTCATTCATCGTTTTGAGCTAGAAAAAGACATGTATTCCTCGCTGGTACTAACTTTCGAACAACCGGAAATTTTGAGCGAGGTCGTTTTTGATAAATTACTGTGGCGCAAGCTTCAGCAACTTCATGATATCGACACCTGTATGCACGACTGGGATAACCAAGTAGACGAAAATCCGCATAGCCCTAACTTTAGTTTTAGCTTGGGTGGTAAAGCGTTTTTTATCATTGGACTTCACCCAGGTGCAAAGCGAAAAAGTAGACGCTTCGAACGCCCCGCGCTGGTATTTAATCTTCACGAACAATTCGAATTACTTCGTGAACAAGGCAAATTTGAAGATTTAAGAGACCACATTCGTCAACAAGACGAAGCCTTCTGTGGGTCAAAAAATACCTTATTGCAAAATCACGGCGAGCAGTCAGAAGCCTATCAGTACAGTGGAAAGCAGCAGCCAAAGCGTTGGCAATGTCCTTTCCACGCAAGTCAAAACTAATTTACACAAATTCAAATAAAGAAAATAAAGAGGCAGCAATGCGACAAACCATTCAACCAAGAAGTGGCACAGCATTCACCATTAAAAAAGGTGAAAGACTTAAAGTTATTGATCCTGAAGGAGAACAAGTTGCCGATTTATATGCTTTCAATGCCCACGATAAAAATGAGTTCATGTCGTCAGGCCGTTCGCTAGATTATAACGAAAGTACCCATTTTGCAGCTGGCTGTAAGCTCTATTCCAATGAGAGTCAGGTGATGTTTGATATTATTGAAGACACGGTAGAAGAACACGACTTTCTTTTAACCCCTTGCAGTGTGGATACCTTCAAACACTTCTACCCTAGTGAAACGCCTGTACCTGGATGCCATGGTAACCTAGTGGCCGCTTTTGCTGAATTCGACATTCCTGCACACCACATTGGCACTACATTCAATACCTTTATGAACGTGGATGTGAGCCCCGAAGGAAAAATTGCCGTGTTACCACCTACAAGCAAAGCAGGTGACTACACTATTTTTGAAGCAAAAATGGATATGATTGTAGGTCTTACTGCATGCTCTGCGGGCGAATCGAATAACTTTCGCTATAAACCTATTCAGTTTGAAATTTTGCCTGCGTTATAGGCAAAACTAATAATGCCATCTCAAAAGAGGCATGACTCGGTATGGGAATACCATTTTATAATAAACACCGCATAACGTTCAATTTGCTGGCGATTGTTAAAACCGCCAGCAATTGCAATTTACATTACTTGTAAACCGTAGTTTAAAGCCCGAACCTTTTGACGCAATAAGGTTTCGAAGCTAGCCTTTGGGTTTTCTGCTCTATCTCTTGCAGGCCAGTATGCCATAATTTCATACTCGAACGAGGTGGCGGGTTTAAAAGTAATCAAATGATCGAACTCACCTTTAGCTATACTACTAACCTCATCTAGTTGATAAAACACAGCTAGGCCAAGTAAGTCATTGTCACTTAACACACTCTGCTCTCCCCATGTAGCAATAACGCCCCATTTGCCTTCTGCAAATGCGATTTTCGTCATTCCCTCATGTGCTACCAGTCCTGTAACTATATTCGATGTAGGAGATGACGTTTTAACCGTTATACGTGTTGATGCATCTCCGGTATTAATCTTATAGCGGGTTTCCACATCAACCCCGTCATTTGAGTTTTCCCGTGTACGCCAATTACTGTAGCTAACATTGAAGGCTGCAGTTAAGTGCGTATTCTCAGTTAATGCCCATCGGGTATCGTCAACATATTGAAAGTGCAGAACCCCTTCTTCGACTTGCCTTCCTAGTGCACCCAGCCCAAGTGACTTCCCTACTTTCAACGCATCACCGCCCCAGTCTGCAAGTTTATGGTAAGCGTCATAACCGTCGTTGCCTACTTGTGGCAATACCACATCATCCGACGTTTTGGCAAAAACATCGATAGCATTTCGCCAGTCTAGGTACAGTCGATAGCCTATCTTGTCATTTTCCCAACCGGGTCCTTCATACTTTAAAAAGTAAGAGTGGTCAGTCAGCTGTGAAGGTGCAGTAAAAGATTCTACAGGCTGAAATGAAAAACCATCTGCCGTATAAGCCGCGCCTTCCCATTGCCCCCCTGAGCGTACCGATAGCTCAGCGTGGGCGGTGTCGGTTACCGACTCTTTGGTTTGAACTAGAGAAAATTCTTTTTCCGCACCCGGTTCCATCTGGATATAAGCGTACAAAGTAGCCTCACCACTTGCGTTCTCACGCCATTCCGATGCTACCTCTTTTAATAACCAACCACGGTATTCTTCGTCCAATGGTATTGAAACCTCTTGAGTGACAAACCCTCCTTCTGCTGGGTTTTTAACCATCACACTTGGTATATTATTATTTTCGCCTTCAGAACACGCCGTTAATATTATTGGCAAAATTAGCACTAAACCTATAATAAATCTCATATTCTCATCTCCAATCACTGATTAACAATGCATTATTTATAAAACAATATATTGACAAATGCCACCGGTGGCAATTATTTTATAAATTGTTAACTTAATGTGTAAATTTGGTTAGGATAAAAAGCACATTTTCTGAGAATAAGAGGAAATGAATATGGTGAACTTTAATTTAGAAGGGAAAACCGCCCTCGTTACCGGAGCAAGCCGGGGAATTGGACAAGCACTGGCCTTATCCTTAGCCGGTGCTGGCGCTCACGTTATATGCTCAAGTTCACGAGAAGGTGGATGTGAAAACACGCTTCACAAAATAGATGCCATAGGTGGTAGTGCACGGGCAATAAGTGCTGATTTAAGCAACCTAGATGCAGTTGCCAATTTAGCGACATCTGCCATTAAACAGGGCAAACGAATTGATATATTGGTCAATAACGGCGGTACCATATTTCGAGCTCCTGCTACAGAGTTTCCTTTAGATGCTTGGCAACAAGTGATGAAAGTGAACCTTGACGCTGCATTTTTACTAAGTCAAGCCATTGGAAAACATATGATCTCTCATGATGGCGGCAAAATTATCAATATAGCTTCCATGTTGAGTTTTAGTGGTGGTGTAACGGTTCCAGCCTACACAGCAAGCAAACACGCAATTGCGGGCTTAACCAAAGCACTCGCCAATGAATGGGGTACTTCGAATATTCAAGTTAACGCTATTGCACCAGGTTATATCAAAACTGATAACACCCAAGCCCTACAAGATGACGCTAAACGCAGCGCAGAAATTCTTTCTCGAATTCCCGCTGGGAGATGGGGTGAAGTTGACGATTTAGCGGGGGCAGCTGTTTTTCTAGCAAGTTCAGCAAGCAATTACGTAAGCGGCCACACCCTCGCGGTGGATGGCGGTTTTCTCGCAAGATAGATGAAGGAAAAGATGATGAATCCAGAGATTGATGTTCGCTATGCCATTGGCAAAAAAGAAGCAAACGCTTACAACACTGAAGAACTACGAGATGCTTTTTTAACCTCCTCACTCATGTCGAAGGGCGAAGTGGTTTGGATTTACACCCATTATGAGCGATTCATGTTGGGAAGCGCAGTACCAACCACCGATGTGCTTACCCTTGATACTATTGAAGACCAGTTAAAAATGCCTTATTTCACTGCACGCCGCGAAGTTGGCATCATCAATATTGGTGGCGCAGGTACAGTCACAGTGAATGGTAATGAGTACCACCTTGCTCCCGAAGAAGCCTTGTACATTGGAAAAGGAAATGAGCAAATTTCTTTTGCGTCTGACGATGCGAATAATCCTGCTAAATATTATATGAATTCTGCGCCTGCTCACCATGCCTACCCCTGTAAAAAAGTAGGTAAGGACGATGCCAACGTGCTGCATTTAGGCAGCCAAGAAACCTCTAATGAGCGAGATATTAAGCAATTACTGATTAATACCGTTGTAGACACATGCCAATTACAAATGGGGCTAACACGCCTTCACAATGGCAGTGTTTGGAATACAATGCCGGCGCATCAGCACGATAGAAGAAACGAAGTATATTTCTATTTTGATATGAATGAAGAAAATCGTGTGTGCCATTTTATGGGAGAACCCCATGAAACACGTCATTTATTTGTGGCAAATGAAGAAGCCATTATTTCCCCTCCGTGGTCAATTCACTGCGGCGTAGGTACAGGAAGCTATGCATTCATATGGGGGATGGCGGGTGAAAACCTTGACTACGATGACATGGACAAGTTTCCACCTTCAGCCTTACGTTAATGAATGGCATGGATAGTATTATGCAGTGTTTTAGCAAGTTTATGGTCTTAGTAATGAGCGTATTTACGCTCTTTGCGTGCTCTCAACACGAGAGTAGCGGCGAAATCACCGTACTGCGTTTGGGTCATACTCTAGACACCCAGCACTCAGTGCATAAAGCCATGGAGTTTTTGGGGGAACGCCTTGAATACTATTCAGACGGTAAGATGACAGTCATCATTTACCCTGGTAGCCAATTAGGTACCGAAAGGGAAATGATAGAGCTTTTACAAATTGGATCTTTGGCGATGACCAAGGTTTCAGCAAGTCCTCTTGAAGGCTTTTCGCCAGACATGAAAATCTTCAGTATCCCTTATATTTTCAAAAACAATGAGCATTTTTGGCGGGTGCTAAACAGTGAGCTTGGTAGCGACCTGTTGAGTGGCGTTGAAGATTTTCGTTTAAAAGGCTTGGGATATTACGATGCAGGAAGCCGAAGCTTTTACTCCAACGATCGCCCTATCAAAACACCGAGCGATTTAAAAGGGATGAAAATTAGAGTACTCAACAGCCCTACCGCAGTGGCAACAGTAAGGGCTCTGGGCGGCGCAGCAACACCTGTATCTTGGGGGGAGCTTTATACTGCACTTCAACAAGGCGTAGTGGATGGCGCTGAGAATAATCCGCCTAGTTACCACCTTTCTAGGCATTACGAAATAGCCAGATATTATAGCTTGGACGAACACACGAGTGTTCCCGATGTAATGCTTTGTTCACTCCCCGTTTGGGAATCCTTAAACTCACAACAACAAGAATGGCTGACCAAAGCGATGCAAGACTCTGTTCAGTTTCAGCGCCAGCTTTGGACAACCTCAACAGCAGAGTCACTAGCACAAGTTGAAGCAGAAGGTGTAACCGTTATTCGTCCAGACAAACAACCATTCGTAGACGCGGTCAAACCTTTTCACGATAGTTTCACCGGCACCCATATTGGTGAGCTCATTACGCAAATAAAAGCGATGTAAGTTGATGATTATTAAAACGCTAGACAAGTTACTTGCTGGAACCTTGATTATTGCCATGACAAGTATATTACTCACCGTAATTTGGCAGGTAATATCGCGATACATTTTGCAAGATCCAGCGTCTGTCACAGAAGAACTCTCACGCTTCTTTCTCATGTGGATAGGCATACTAGGCGCAGCTTACGCGTATCGCCAGCATGCTCACCTTGGTTTTAATTTACTCGTAGAGCGTCAATCCCCTGTGGTAAAACGCGTTCTGTTAACCCTAGTTGAAGTATTCGTTGTCACGTTTTGTGCTTTGGTCATGGTCTACGGTGGCACTGAACTAGTGATGTTAACACTAGAACTCGATCAAATTTCTGCGGCGTTAGGCATAAAAATGGGGTTGATTTATCTAGTACTCCCCCTTTCAGGCGGACTTATTGTTATCTACAGCATAGTGAACATTTTTACACTATGGCATTCACCTGAGAAGGAGTTTAACGAATGGAATTAACCGGTATAGTACTTCTTGTGGGATTCTTTTTGCTTTTACTGCTCAATGTGCCCATCTCTATCAGTATAGGATTAGCCACTCTTATCGCAATGTTGATGAGTATGGATTTAGCGCCAGCAACCATTACTGTTGCCCAGCGAATGGCTGGAGGACTAAATAGTTTTGCCCTTTTGGCTATCCCTTTCTTCGTACTGTCAGGCCTAATTATGGGTCGAGGTGGGATTGCAAAGCGGTTAATCGAATGTGCTATGGCTCTTATTGGTGCCTTACCAGGAGGCTTGGCACTGGTCAATGTGGTGTCTTGTATGCTATTTGGTGCTATATCAGGCTCTGCGGTTGCTGCCACATCCGCTATTGGCAGCTTTATGCTACCTGAAATGAAAAAAGCAGGTTACGAACCAAATTTCAGCGCTGCAGTAACCGCCGCCGCGTCAACTACAGGGATGCTAATCCCTCCTAGCAATATCCTTATTGTTTATGCCATCGCCAGTGGCGGCGTGTCGATTGCCGCTTTATTCATGGCAGGATATGTACCGGGAATTATGGTGGGGCTAGCATTAATGATTGTGTGTTTTGGCTATGCCAAAGCCAAAGGCTATCCACTGTCTGCCCGACTTCCCTTATCAATAGTGTTACAAAAAGTAGGCGCTGCCCTGCCCTCATTATTTCTCATTGTATTAGTCATCGGTGGGATTGTGGGCGGTATCTTTACTGCCACCGAGGCTGGCGCGATTGCCGTGGTTTATGCTCTGTTACTTGCAGTGGTGTTTTATCGCGAAGTAGAGGTTAAAGCACTTCCTAATATTTTGTTGAAATCCGCAGAAACCACAGCGATTGTTATGCTATTGATTGCAGCATCTACCGCAATGAGTTGGTTACTGTCGTATGAAAATATTCCGCAAATCTTAAGCAATGCATTGCTGGCAATTAGCGACAACCCCATTCTAATTTTACTATTAATCAATTTGTTACTTATTGTCGTGGGTGCCTTTTTAGATATGACGCCGGCCGTACTTATCTTTACGCCCATATTTTTACCCGTTGCCATTCAACTGGGTATGTCTGAGCTACAGTTCGGTATAATGCTTGTTTTAAACTTGTCTATTGGGTTGTGTTCTCCTCCAGTAGGCGCGGTGCTTTTTATTACCTGTGCGATTGCAAAAACAAAATTAGAGAATATTATCAAGCCGTTGCTCCCTCTCTACTTTGCCATGTTCGTTGTATTGATGTTAGTTACTTACGTTCCCTGGTTTAGTGAAGCCCTGCCTAGGGCGCTAGGCTTTTGAAATATGTCAACGAACTGGTGTCAAATGGAATGACTTTATTTTATGGTACTATTCATTCAATAATGTTCAGTAAATTCAATACTCAACCTGCGGAAACTTACCGATAATGAACAAACGCCCCACAATTAATGATGTAGCCCGCCTTGCTGGCGTATCGAAACGAACGGTATCTCGGGTCATTAATGGCGCATCTAATGTGGGCAAAGCAACGCGCGAGCGAATTGATGAAGTAATAAAAGAAACCGGCTTTTCACCTGACAAGCAAGCCCGAGGGCTTGCCGCCAGTAGGTCATTTCTTATCGGGCTTATTTACGATAACCCCGATGCTCTGTATATCGATCAGGTTCAGCGTGGCGTACTAAGCGTCTGCTCTGAAAAAGGTTATGAACTGGTTGTTCATCCTTGCAACTACAATACCGACGACTTTATTAGTAACTGTATTCAATTTGTCAGTCGATCTCGTATAGATGGCGTCATCATATTGCCACCGGTATCCGAAGCTAAAGAGTTAGCTGAAGCACTCAGAGAAAAACAGATTAATTACGTTCGTATGGCCTCGGTGGACTTAGATGATCACAGCAACATTGTTGTCTCAGATGATCGGGCTGCCCTTCGTGACTTAGCCCGATACATGGTGTCTCTAGGACACCGAGACATTGGTATCATTAGCGGTCCACAGCGTTATTACTCATCTAAAGAGCGACTTGAAGGTTTTTTAGAAACATTGAATGAGTTGCACGTTGAAGTTCCCGTAGACCGTATTATCGAAGGTAAGAACAGTTATGAAAGTGGTATTGAATGCGCCAGAACCCTGCTCATTCAGTCCCCCCGCGTTAAAGCTATTTTCGCTAACAACGATGAAATGGCCGCTGGTGTACTCAAGGTTGCACATGAAATGGGCATTACTGTTCCTGATGAATTGTCGGTAGCAGGCTTTGATGACAACTTGCTGGCAGCACGAGTAATTCCTGCATTAACTACAGTTCAGAGGCCTGTAGGCGATATGGCCGCACTTGCGGCTAGGAAAATAATCGCTCAAATCGAAGGCACTGAAGTGAGTGAAACAGAGACCTACTTAGTTAAACCCCACCTTATTATTCGTGATTCTATAAAAAGAGTGTAATTTTTAGCCGCCACCACTAATAAATGATTAGTTTTCCTTTACTATGCCACCGGTGGCACGTATATTACAAAGTGTTAAAATAAACCAATCTGTTTAGTACGTCCGTTAGCCCAAGCTTTTGGTGCTAGTAACGCAAAGTCTGAGGGTACGCGATGAGTTTACAAACCTTGTTAGTGAAAGTTCATGCCAGTGACAATGTTGCCGTGGCAACACAAGACATAGCCGCACGTACCTTTATTGAAAGTCATAAAATTTTTATTACCGAACAGATCCCTGCTGGTCATAAGGTGGCACTTCGCAATATTTCGGTTAATACCCCAGTTATTAAATATGGCTTTGAAATAGGCGTTGCCACACAAAGTATAAAATTGGGAGAGTACGTACATAGCCACAACCTAAAGACCAAACTTGATGGCAGTGAAGTATACGAATACACACCGACTCGAACAGCATTAGCTAAGCCTGCCCATATCCCCACTTTTATGGGGTATCGCCGAGAGAACGGTAAAGTAGGTATCCGCAACGAAGTTTGGATCATCAACACGGTGGGCTGTGTTAATCGAACTGCAGAACACATTGCGCAAGAATGTGAGCGTCGATACTTTGGCGAGTGTGATGGCTTTAGAGCATTCACCCACCCTTTTGGGTGCTCTCAATTAGGCGACGATTTAGATGACACAAGAACGATACTCGCCTCGCTAGCTTCGCATCCAAATGCCGGCGCCGTTTTAGTTATTGGGCTGGGGTGTGAGAACAATCAGCTTAAATCGATGCTACCTGAAATTGATAAGCCCGACTCGAGGCTGCGTTTTTACAATGCGCAGGAAGTTGAAGACGAAATTGAAGCTGGCGTAAATGCTGTTTACTCCCTATTGAAAACACTTGATGAGGATAAACGAGAGCCTATTGGTGCCAACGAGTTAGTGCTAGGCATGAAGTGTGGCGGTAGCGATGCGTTTAGCGGTATTACCGCAAACCCAACGGTGGGTCGAGTCACTGATTTAACCTGTCAATTAGGTGGCTCGGTTATTCTTACTGAGACACCAGAAATGTTTGGCGCCGAGCAACTCCTGATGAACCGCGCCAAAAACAAGTCTGTTTTTGACGATATAGAAACCTTAATTAGCGAGTTTAAACAGTATTTCATTGCCCACAATCAACCCATTTACGAAAACCCATCACCAGGTAATAAAGCTGGGGGTCTTACCACGTTAGAAGAGAAATCATTGGGCGCGGTTCAAAAGGGTGGGCAATCGACGGTGCAGTCTGTGCTCAACTATGGTCAACCGAGAACTGTTAATGGTTTAAATTTGCTTCAAGCGCCAGGTAACGATGCAGTCAGTGCAACTGCATTGGCCGCGTCTGGCGCACATATTGTTTTATTCACCACAGGTCGAGGTACTCCCCTCGGCTTCCCTGTACCCACAATAAAGATATCGTCAAATTCAGATATCGCTAATAAGAAGCCACATTGGATAGATTTTAACGCCGGTCAGGTGTTGGAAGGCATGTCTATCGATAAGTGTGCCAACGCGCTGCTCCAACAATGTCTTGCAGTAGCATCGGGTCAATTAACCTGCAACGAGAAAAATGGCAGCCATGAAATTGCTATTTGGAAACGTGGCGTCACGCTTTAAGAAGAGATTGTTATGGAATCAATTTTATTACATGAAGACAGACTATTCCCATCTGACTCGGCCACTAAAAAAGTAGCCCGTACGCTTTATCAAGAAATACGAGATTTACCGATTATCAGTCCCCATGGACATACTGATCCGCGGTGGTTTGCACAAAATAAAAATTTTACTAACGCCACTGAGTTATTTATCACCCCCGATCATTATGTTTTCAGGATGCTGTATAGCCAAGGTATCTCACTAGAATCATTAGGAGTTCCTCGGTGGGATGGCGGGGCTACTGAGTCTGATCCTCGCAAAATTTGGCAAATCCTTGCAGACAATTATTATTTGTTTGCCGCTACTCCATCAAGAATGTGGCTAGATACCGTCTTTCATGACGTGTTTGGTCTTACTGACATGTTGTGCAGCAATAATGCCACCGAATACTACGAGCATATTACCACCAAACTTCAGGACGCCAGTTTCAAACCTCGGGCTTTGATGGACAGATTTAATATAGAACTCATTGCTACCACCGAAGGGGCGCTTGATGAGCTTTCTCACCACGGTGCATTAAAAGGTACAGGGTGGGATAAACGCGTTATCACCACATTTAGACCTGACGATGTGGTTGATGCTTCGCGGGAAGACATCGTTGCCAATATAGAAAAATTAGGTGCACTGACCAACGAAGACACTCAGACTTGGCAAGGTTACTTAAACGCTATTCGAGCCCGACGCACTGTATTCAGAGCCCACGGCGCAACTGCCACCGACCATGGCCACCCAACTGCTAATACTGCTGATTTAAGCACTAACGAGTGTATTACTCTGTTTGATAAGGTCCGCACAGGGCAAAGTAATGCCGAAGAACAGGAGCTTTTTAGGGCTCAAATGCTAACGGAATTAGCAGGAATGAGCGTTGAAGATGGCATGGTTATGCAAATTCATCCGGGCTCGTTTAGAAATCACAATACTTCACTGTTTAACCAGTTTGGCCGTGACAAGGGTCACGATATTCCTATGCAGACGGATTTCGTACGTGCGCTTCGCCCTTTGCTTTCAAAGTATGGAAATGAGCCTAGCTTAAATATTATTTTATTTACCTTAGACGAAACCACTTATAGTCGTGAATTAGCGCCGTTGGCTGGCCATTATCCGTGTTTAAAACTAGGGCCTGCATGGTGGTTTCACGACAGCCCAGAAGGTATGTTACGTTTTCGCCACCAAGTAACCGAAACCGCAGGTTTCTTTAACACCGTCGGTTTCAACGATGATACGCGTGCTTTCTTGTCTATTCCTGCTCGTCATGACGTTGCCCGACGGATAGATTGTCGATTCTTAGCAGAACTAGTTGTTCAACATCGCATCAGCGAAACCGAAGCCGCTAGTATTGCTAAAAAGGTCACATATGATTTTGCAAAACAAGCGTATAAGTTGGGATAAACATGGAAAAGCAACTTAGTATAAAAACACTCGATCAACTAAGCCGTGACGTTGCCGTTCCTGATTACGACTTGCGAAAATCACAATGCGGTATTGTACATATTGGTCCCGGCGCTTTTCACCGTGCACATCAAGCTTATTATACTGATTTAGCATTGGCCTACGGTGGGAATTGGCGCATTCACGGCGTATCGATGCGAAGCGATACATTGAAAAAAGCACTGGCCCCCCAAGACAATCTTTATTCCCTTGCGGTTGTCGATAACACGCCATCTTTACGTGTGTTAGGTGCGATTAAAACTCTTTCCACGCTAAGTGAAGATAGAGATGTCATTACCGCTGCATTGTGCTCCCCTGCGATTAAGATAATATCTTTAACCGTGACCGAAAAAGGGTACTGCTTAAATAACACCGGAAGTCTCGATGTAGAGAACCCTGATATTCAACACGATCTTGCTAACCCAGATTTGCCCATTAGTGCTGTAGGCCTTATTGCCCAAGCTTTAAAAGCGCGAGAGCATTCTGGCGATGCCGACGTTACCATCATAAGCTGCGATAACGTAACCGATAATGGCAAGAAACTCGCAAAAGCGGTCATTGATTTTGCTTATTACCTTTCACCAGAATTGGCTAAGTGGATTCAAAACAACATCGCTTTTCCTTGCACTATGGTAGATAGCATTACCCCTGCAACTGACGATGAGGTGAAATCTAACGTGAGTGCCAATCTAGGACTTAAAGATGACTGGCCCATTCAGCGTGAGACCTTCACTCAATGGGTCATAGAAGACCACTTTTCAGGACCTCGACCACCGTGGGAAAAAGTAGGCGTTACCTTTACCAAGGACGTGACCTTCTTTGAAAAAGCAAAATTGCGCATACTCAACGGCACTCATTCAACACTGGCTTATGTAGGCCTGCTTTTTGGTAAGGAAACTGTCTATGACGCCATTTCCACTCCATCAATACAGGTCCTCATTAGCGCGCTGTTAGAAAGAGAAATTATACCTTCGATAGAAACCGATAATATTGAAACCTTACGCCAGTATGCTGCTGATATCATCGCTCGCTATCACAACAAGCATATTCGTCACATGCTTTCACAAATTGCGTGGGATGGCTCCCAAAAGCTGCCTTTTCGAATCTTAGACACCGTTCGTGACAATCTACATGCCAATCGAGATATTAACTTACTCTGCATCCCGATTGCAGCATGGTGCTTGTTTGTTTCTCGTAAGGCCAAAGCGGGTGAAAGCATTACCGATCCGAAAGCAACTGCACTCATCGAAAGGGCAACTCGACATGCTTTCGATCCCGTTGCAGTCACTAATGATTTACTGAATGAAACCACAATCTTTGCTGAACTCAGCGCAAATTCGCTATTTCGAGATCATGTATTAACGCAAGTAAAAACGTTAAGTGCATGGTCTACACAAGACGTGGATGAAACATTAGACCCGATTTTGGAAGACTTGTAATGAGACATTCTACTGATAGCATGTGTGGGCTTTATGGGGCCTCAGTATGAAAAGGCTAATAATATTTGGCGAGTGTATGGTTGAACTTCGCACTCAACATGGCGATACCATGGCGAAAAGTTTTGCCGGTGATACCTATAACACTGCAGTGTATTTCAAGCGTTGCTTACCCGTATCATCGATAAGTTACTTAACCGCCATTGGTGCCGATTTTTTAAGTGATGAATTGCTACTAACAATGGGCGAGCACGAGATTAATACCGACCTCGTATTTCGCTCTACCGAGCGCAATTTGGGTTTGTATATGATTCGCAACGATAATCAAGGTGAACGAACCTTTGCTTATTGGCGCGCTCAGTCTGCCGCAACGCAAACTATAAACCTCATGCCAGATGATAATATCAGTGCCGACTGGTTTTACTTTAGTGGGATCTCAATCGCAATTTTAGATAATGCACAGCGTGAAAATCTATTTAGTTTAATAAAAAAACTAAAAACACAAGGCTGTAAAATCGCCTTTGATCCCAACTATCGCCCTCGACTGTGGGAAGATGAAGACATCGCTCAACATTGGACTACCCGGGCTTACCAAGAATCAGATTTAGCATTTCCGGGCGCAGATGATCATTTGATGCTGTTCCGTCACACCTGTGCTGACGATATATTCGCCTACCTTGAAGATAAAAATATTACCGAAGTGGTGATGAAAAACGGCGCGATTGGTGTTCATATTCTTGCTCAACAAGAGCAATGTATTGTGCCCGTCGAACACGTCAGCGCAGTGGTAGATACGACCGCGGCAGGAGATGCTTTTAATGCAGGCTTTATGGCGGCGCGTTTGTCTGGCAAACCCGCAGTTGAAAGTGCAAGCTTTGGGGCAAAAGTCGCTGCAACAGTAATCACCTACCCTGGCGCAATTATTCCTTCAGGCATATTTTCAAGCCATATAACGCCGCTAAAGTAATAGCCTTTGTTTGACACCGCTTTGTACCTTTAACAGCGATTCAAGTTCCCCACTACGCTGCGCTCAATTGAGCGCTTTATAAGGTATCTCGGTAAAAGTAGTCGCTAAGGGGGTGGTCTAACGTTTTTAATTCTCTTACAAAAAACTGAGCGACCTTAGCGGCGCCCACTACATTCAAATGAGTATTATCAATCTTGCCCTGTGGATATCGTCCATACAAATCGGGCGGAACCTGAATGAAGTATTGTTGGCTTTCGGCCTCACCTGTTTCTGTTAAAAACTCGCAGGTTCGGCGGTTCATGGGCACAAATAACACCCCTTTTTCACTCGCCACACGACGTGCAGCCAATGCATAGTCGGTTAACGTTCTTTTAAGCACGCCGGTATCCGTGTAATGACGCCTGCAAATAGAACTGGCGATTATGGCTGTCGCGCCCTTGCTTTCCACATCATCAATGAACTGACGCAGGTAGTTGACATAATCTATATCGGCACTGGCAAAGCGTGCAGGGTCTTCGCGTTTCTGATCATTGTGCCCAAATTGAATCAGCACATAATCATTTGCAGATAGTGATGAAAGCACACTACTCCATCTGCCCTCATCGACAAAGCGTTTAGTGCTGCGGCCATTGGCTGCGTGATTCTTAATACTAAGCTGAGGCAATCCAAATTCAGGTAAAACTTGCCCCCAACCTCGCTCAGGGTAAGCTAAGTTAGTTTTATCCGACATGGTAGAGTCGCCCACCAAGTGAAGACTAATTGATGGCAACTGTGTTTCAGCCTTTGCACCGACTATTCCAATTAATAGTGAAAGCGCAATCGCGAGTTTCTGTCTCATTACTTTTCCATTGTTTTGTTCGTATTGCCTTTATTAAAAAAAAGGCCATCAATAAATGATGGCCAGGACACAACCGCAACATGCGGTACACACACTAGGCTAAAGGGAGTAACGTGCCCCTAAGAAAATTTGTCTTCCAGTATGGTTATATTCACGAACAAGGTTTAGTGAGCCATCGCCTGTTGTAAATAATCTCTCATATTCATCGGTAAGGTTAATTATTTCAAAGGTAAAAGTAAGTGCCTCACTGAAATTATAAAACGATGAAAAATCCACTTGAGTTGGCCCAGTCGTGCCATGAGCGACATTCCCATTACTCCCTGTAAAATCAGTTATATAGTCGTCTCGCTTATTAACCGATACTCGAGCACCGTAAGCATCCGTTTCATAATAAAGCGTGAAGTTGTAAGACGTCTCACTCATTCCTTCGATGTCATCGGCGTTAACATGGGTATAGTTAGACACCACCCCCATGTTTTCAAAAACTCCTGGCAGGAAGCTAAGTGGCTGCTGATAAATAAGCTCGTAGCCACTAATAGTGCGCTCGTCTGCATTATTCGGGCTACTGTGTTCATAAGCTACTTCACGAGGGTCTAACGCAATTTGCGGGTCGTATTGTGCATCATTATCGATAAAGTCAAAGTAGGCGGGGTCAACAAATCGCTCTTCTGATGAACGCACTATCCAGTTATCAATATCTTTATAGAAAACCGTAGCGGCTAATAATGCTTCATCATCAAAATACCACTCAACACCGAAATCTACGTTATTTGATGTGAAGGGGTCTAGGAAAGGGTTGCCGACAGAAACGGAACCATTTATGTAATCGAAGCTTGGATTACCAGGGTTCAATGAATTTAGACTAGGACGGGTCATCGACTGCGTTACCGCAAGTCGAACCACGACATCATCGGTAGCTTCAAGTGCTAAATTTACAGCAGGAAGAAAATTACTGTAATCATTCTCAATTTGAACTGCTTCTCCCTGAACAAATCCTTCAGACGTGGTAGTCGTATTCACATATCGCACACCGTAATTGGCACGTAGCAACATATCCGAAATTTCATAGCTTGTATCCATTTCCAAATACAAAGCGCTAGTTTCTTCGCCTACCTGCCAACTTTGCGCGGAGCGAGGTGTCCAAACCACATCCAATAAGTTGGCATTTATCGCATCAAAATCTGCCACAAGGAAAGGTTCAAGCGGGCCGTCAAAGCCACTCCCAAAATCATCAACCGGCATCATTTCGGCGTAACCTACTGCTGAATCTTGATCGGGGAACCCGTTAATTTGCTCTTCTGCATAGGTAACCACTCTATCGTTATACGCAAAACCCGTTTTAATGGTTACTTCATCGCCAAGGTAAGACACGTCAACTTTAAATGTATCATTTTCACGTTCAACATCGGTAGCTCGCAAACGTCCATCACTCAAGTTATAGTTGCTAGCATCGTTGGTATCGTAACCATAGGTAAGCGCTGGTGCATTCGCATTGTTGCTAAAATCGAAGCCATATGTTGTGCTTTCTAACAGCGTCATGTTGTAACGGTACTGCTCTGAGCGTGCGTCTGACTCAGCGGTGCCAAACATCGCTTCCACTTTTACGTTCTCTGATGCAAACCATTCACCAGACAAAACAAACTGGCTAAAATCAGTCGTTGACTCTTGTAATCGGCTTTCAATTCTTGATTTTATACCCTCATAAGAGCCTGCAAGTACTTGCTTGCCATTCGGATGCACCGTAATTGCGGTGGGAGTGATTTCATCGAACGTACTTCTAAACATGTGGAAAAAATTATACATCGTCCGCGTGTTTTCTAACGAGGAGACTAAACCGTCAAGCGTAAAGGTTAAATCGTCACTTGGTGCCCACTGAATGGAACCGGTAAACCCTACCCTTTCTTGGTCATTGCCAAAGTAATCTGGACGAGGTAGTCGTGGTGTCCAAAGGCAATTTAGGGGATCTACCTCAACACCATCGTCCACGCAGCTTCCTACATCGGGTGTGCCGGAAACGACCGTGTCAGATGTATCTGCATACAAGCCACCACCATCTTGGACTGGATTCGTCCAACGAACAGTACCGAAGCCTTCTTGACGAACCGTACGTTCAGACATTGCAGCAGAGAAAAGCACACCAATTTTATCGTCAGCAAAACGATTTGAAATCATAAATGCGGCACGAGGATCAGTTTCTTCCGTCACATTGTTATAACCCCCCTGTACCGAAGTGACTAGCTTAAACCCCTCGTAATCGAAAGGCTTGGCAGAATATAAATCGACTGTACCTGCAATACCTCCTTCTTCCATTGAGGCTGTTGGTGATTTCTGAATGTCTACTCGGTTAAACAACTCCGACGCAAATACGTTAAAGTCGAACCCGCGTCCGCCGTTAACGCCACCGCCTGAATCTGTGCCATCTGTACTTGCGGGGACTTCCATCCCGTTTAATGTGGTGCGGGTGAATGAAGGACTAAGTCCACGTAGCGTTATTTGCCTTCCTTCTCCACCCTCTCTAGAAATAGCGACACCTGGCACGCGCTGAATAGACTCAGCGATATTTAGATCGGGAAACTTACCTATGTCTTCAGCAACAATAGATTCTTTATTATTAACTGAAGTACGCTTTTCCATAAGCGACTTATTCAGCGAGCCGCGAAATCCTGAAACTTCAATAATCTCTAGATTTTCATCCTGTGGTTCGGCGCTTTCGTTAGCGACTTGTTGAGCATTCACGTGTGCACCTGACAACGCTAACGCAACAAGTACAGCAAGCTGTTTTCTTCTAAGTACCATGGTTGTTTCTCCGGTTTTTATATTTTATTGAGGTGCAGGAATTACAACGTCATTGTTGTGAGACTTTTTTGAAAATACAGACCGTCAGCCTTTTGCTACCGTGAAACATTTTATTCACAAATAAAGTGAATATACGGTAGCACAGACGACTAATCAATTATCTTCAAAGCCTTTAATCATTCCTGTTAACTTCACACCAATTAACTTTTAGTTTTAAACTTCCAGCGTTTATAACCCTATAAATATAAGGCCTGTAGGGCAATACAGCATGTAATCCTTAAATACACTCACCTTCTAGGGAAAACATAAATCACGCATAAAACCAACATGCTTTACATTTGATTTACATCCTATATTTAAATGCTACCGGTGGCAACCGTTTTTACTAAATTATCATTTTTTGTTTAGTTAATACCGTACAGCCCTTTAGAACCGAGGAGCACAAGTCATTTAGCTAGAAAAGTAGTCAGAAAACAGACTTTCTATTTAATTTCATGTAGTTAGTTTAATTTTAACAATAAAACCACTGCGTAAACAGACTGTTAATATTGTGGCACTTTTTCGTTGACACGATAACAAATGCACCTCATTATGCTACCGGTAGCATTTATAGTTTTAACATTGTTTTAAGGTCATATTATGATTAAACGTATTGCCAAAGTGGTTTCAATGGCCACTGTATTACTTGTCTCCCCACTTGTTGGTGCGCAGCCTTCAGTATTGGATAACACTAAACCATGGTCGGAACGAATGATTGAATCTGAAATGGTGCGTTTTCCAGAAGCGTGGCAAATTGATTGGGATGAATCGGCGCAGTGGGATTATGTCCACGGCCTCAACCTTTTGGCAGTGTCGAAGGTATACCTGCATACGAAAAACCAACGCTATTTAGACTATATACTTGGCTACTACGACATGCTCGTGAATG
>Ga0115013_10000795_pt1 | contig 18809 bp, 7 predicted proteins | sample SouAtlMetagenome_2_FD_88686 | JGI IMG/M metagenome (GOLD analysis project Ga0115013, IMG submission 88686) | Marine eukaryotic phytoplankton communities from Atlantic Ocean - South Atlantic ANT15 Metagenome | ecosystem: Environmental > Aquatic > Marine > Oceanic | place: South Atlantic Ocean...
CGAGGAGGGGATCGCGGCAGCCGCAGGCGCGGGCGCGGGCGCGGGCGCCTCGATCGACTCGTAGATGTCTTGGAAGAGGTTGGCCGGCTCGTTGGGCTGGGGCGCGCGGGTGGCGGGCGCGGGATCGGGCACGCTGTCGCAGAAGGTAACGGGATCGGGCGGCGCGGGTGCGGGCTCTCCCCACGCGCGCTCCGGGTCGACGAGCGACACCGAGCGCCCGCGCACGCCCGGGATGCGCGTCGAGTTCTGGTTGGCGAAGAAGAACATGCCGACGTCGGTGCGCTCCACGTCGGACATGCGCGAGTAGGGCTCGTGTGTCAGCGCGGCCACGTCCGGGATGGGCCCCAGCAGGTTGGTGCGCTTGATCCAGACGCGCTCCATGCCGAGGAACATCTCGATGGGGATGCGCCCGTCCGCGCGCGGCTCGTCGCGGAGCACGCGCGCGGCGCTGTCGTTGAGGTCGTCGCGGTTCTTGAGACCCGTCACCATGACGACGTCGTCCCAGGCGAGCGAGGCCGCGTCGGTGGCGGCCGTGGGTGCGGCCGGAGGGTGTTGCATCCTTGCCCAGCTGCGGTCTTGGAGCGGAGTGCGGTTCGTGTCCGGCTCCTCCTCCTTATCAATGCCTAGTGGCCCCAGATTGACAAGAAACTCGTGCTGCACGCTCGGGTCCTTCTCGTCTTGGATGAAGCTGACCGTGTGCTGCATGGAGACCCTTTCCGCTGCTCAATGGTCGGGGGAGCACGAGCAAGACGTTTTTACAAGTTTTTAAAAAAATGGCACAGAACGCACGGTACGCACTCACACGAGCTTGCGCAGCTGGTACGGCGGGTGCCACGCACGGCCCTTGAGCGCCGGGAAGGCCGGCTGGCCTTGGTCGAACGAGGCGGACGCCGTCGAGCCGTCGAGGAGGAAGATGCGCGGCGAGGCGGCGCCGTCCTCCTCCTCGTCCGCCACCTGGTCGAGCGTCATCTGGAGCAGCTTGCCGTGGAAGCGAAAGAAGAGCTGCACAAAGCCGTTGGCGCCGACGCACATCGCGTACGCCTTGAAGTTGGGCGTGGCGTTGTCGGTGGCGAACTCGGTCGTCGACGCGTCGCCCTGCAGGTGGAGCGTGGCCAGTCCTGCGCAGAGCGCCTGCGTGAAGAAGCTCTTGGCGTGGACGCGCGAGTCGCGGTCGACCGTCACCACCTTGCCGCAATCCTTTGTGGGCACGTCGCCCGTGAGCCAGAAGGGGTTCTTGTGCCCGTCGGCGATCGTCTTGGAGACGAGCATCTTGAGCCCGTGGCGGTGCATGAGCGACCACATGGCCAGCGGCAGGTGCTCAAACGGGAAGAGCGTGACGAACTCGGCGGTGAACGTGAACGGGCACATGTACGGCTCAAAGCGCCGCTTCTCGGCGATGTACGCGCACGACCCCAGCGGCGGGTCTTCCGAGTAGACGCGGTCGTAGGGCGGGGTCCACGCGGGCACGGACATCAAGCGTACGAGCCCACGTTTGGGCGAGGTCGGTGGAGTGGGGGTGTACTCGCGCGCACCGGTCACCGGCGTGCGAGGCCCTGGTTGAGTCGGTTCTGTCGGTTGTTCTTGGCGATCTGCTTTGTGAGGGCCGTCTTGCGCTTCGCCTGCGCCGACTGGGGTTTTTTAGCGGCCGCGTGGTCAATCTCGCCCATCAGCGCTTCCGGACCCGCCTCGCTGCCCTCGCCCTGCTCGGTGGGGCTGGTCGTCTGCTTGGCCGCGTTTGCGTTCGCTCCGTGCATCGGCCGCGCCTTCGCCACGAGGTGCGAGAACACCTCGGACGTGCTCAGCGTGCGGTGCGCCGTCGGCATCCACGACCGGTAATGCGTGGGGCAGTAGTAGCACGCGCGCAGCGGCGGCGGCACGCCCGCGTTCTTGCCGACTGTGTCGAGAGGCGCATCGACGCGCCGCCACTTGCTGCCAGTGCAGTTGAGCGGCTGCACCTTGCCGCAGAAGCGGCACGCGGGCGACGGCTCCTTGGGCAGCGCGGCGTCCATCGCGTCGGCCGCGTCCTTGCCCACCAGCATGGCAAAGTCGCAGCGCATGCAGCAGATGTCGCCGCGGAAGCGCGACGTCGGCAGGATCTTGGCGAGGCAGCCGCAGAAGCTGCAAATGCCGATCCAGTCGCCAAAGAGGCGCACCACGCGCCCCATAATCGGCACCTTTACGAGCGGCACGTCGCCGCAGCTCACCGCGCGCGCCTGCTGCTCGAAGCTGTTCTTCACGTCGCGCCGGAACTTGGCCACCTCCGACGACGAGTCGCGCGCCTCGGCGTCGACCTCCTCGTCCGCCTCCTCATCCGACTCCGCCGCCGCTGCTGGAGAAGCGCGCTTACGCTTCTTTGTCTCGCACAGGGTGTCCACGATGCTCGCGGGGCGCAGGTCGGGCGGCAGCCGCGGCGCGGGTTTGAGCTCGCGCTGCTCGATCTCGAGCGCCTCGGCGGCGGCCTCCAAGGCCACCGCCGTGCGCAGCGCGGCCGAGGAGCGCTTGGCGCAGCGCATGTGCCCGCACCGCACGTCGCCCGTGATCTCGAGCATGCTCGCCGACAGCCCCACCTCGTTGAACGGCTGGTCCTTGCCCGAAAAGTCCTGACACGCGTTCACGACGCGCTTGCACTCGGAGCACGCAAAAAGATGCGTGGCGTGCGCGGGCAGGTGCCTCAACGCCGTCTCCTCAGCGGTCTCTCCCGGCAAAGGCGCGACGAGCAGCCGCTTGCACACGGCCTCCGCCTGCATGCGCCGCGTCCGCTCACCGAGGTCGTACGCGAGCATCTGTGAGTGCAGGCTGCTCATACGGGCGAACACCACCAGAGTCGCGGCGTCCATCGCGCTCAGGCCCAGCACCAGCGCCTCGGCCTCCTGAATCGTGCGGCTTACCGAGGTGACGGTCTTTGGTGTGGCCTCCTGCGCGTTTGCGGCGGGGACGATCCCTAACAACGCACACGCTTGCGCAACGGTCAGCAGCGACGCGTCGCACGTCGCCATGACCAGCTTCTGCACGCGCTCAAAGGTCTCGAGTGGCAGCAGAGAGCAGAGCCGAAAGGTGGGGTTGTTCTGGTGCAGCGCCGCGTGCTGCACCGCGTCCAGCCGCGCGGCGCGGTGGCCGTGGTCGTGGGCGAAGATCCAGAACGGTATGTAGCTCGCACGAAACGACGCGGAGAGCAGGCCGCTCACCACCACCGGCGTGGGTCGGAGCGTCGCGCTCGCCGGTCCGGATCGACCGCCAAGCCACGACGTGTAGTACGTGAGGCTCTCGACGGCCTGGCACGAGCCGCCCGCGCGCGAGGCGCGCCCGCCGCGCCCGCCGCGCCCCGCACCGCCGCGGCCGGTGCCGCCGCGCCCCGCCCGGTTCGTTGCGCTCTTGGGCTTTTTGCGGGAGCGCGACTCGCTGTTCAGGTGGCGGTTGGCCAGCGCGGCGATCGACTCGCGCGTGGTCGGCAGCGCAAACTCCGCACCGGCCGCGACGAAGCTGTGCATCGCCGCGATCATCGCGCTGGCTGGTAGGGACTGCGGGGGCAGCACGAGCTGGCTCGGCGGCTGCTGCGTGTAAGCAAACGCGGCGAGCGTCGCCGCGTCGGCGGCCAGCACGGCGGCGAGGTGCAGGCGCACCGCCTCCTTGATCGCGCCGGGTGCCTTCCGCACCAGCTCCTTGAACTCGACCGTCTGGTTCTGCGCGCGCCACGCGCGCAACGTCACGAACCGCGAGCGCCAGTCGTGCCGCGCGGACGGGTGCAGGCAGGGGTGCAGCCCTGAGAAGCACACGCCTACCGCCTGCATGCACACGCGCACGGCGCCGTCCGAGTCCTTGGCGGCGGTGTGCAGCGTGCTCTCCCAGCCGCGGCTGCCGGCGTTGGTCGCGCGCGCGAGGATGCACAGCAGCCCGTGCGACGACTTGGCGCAGCACTTGGGCGACGCGACGCGCTCGTACAGCGCCGAGACGTCGAGCAGGTTGCTCATGTTGGCGACGGTGTACAGCTCGGGCACGGGGACGATCAGGTCGCGCACGGCGGCCTCCGTGGTTGGCCGCGCGCCCACCAGGTCGTAGACCACTCCCAAAAACTCCGCGTGCGCCGACGTCCACACGGCGGCAAGGTAGCCGTCGAAAAAGATGCGCGCGAGCGCCTTGCGGTCGGCGGCGTCCACCGGCGCCTCGTTCACGCCGCACACGAGCGCCGCTCGGTGCGTCACGTGCGCCTCTAGCAACTCGCCAAAGGCGAGCCGCGCCGTCGCGGTGCGCTGCGTCGTCGTCAGCGTGCACACGTCGCCGTGCCACCCGACGGGCACGCCGGCTGCGGCCGCCCGAAAGCGCCCGGCCTGCTCGCGCAGCGAAGCGACGACGGCGCCTACGTCGTCGTGCCGGCCGCACTCGACGACCGCGTGGTGGAAGTCGAGGCACCACAGCCACTGCGGGAGCAGCGCCACGAAGACGTCGCCGCAGTCCGTTGCCAGCGCCGCGCGCATGCGCGCCATGGCACCCACCATGCCCGCGTCTTCAAAAGTGGCGTTGAGCGGGAGGGTGGTGGGCTCGAAGACGCGTTGCGAGCGCCGCATCAGCTCGCTGAGTTGGGGAAGGCACTCCCCTGGGCTGATTGCATCGCCGACGAGCCCGCACCCTTCGCGCTCGCCGGCCGCCCAAAATGCGCGTCCGTCACCTCGGACGCGGCCCCGATGTTGCGTTGCAGTATGCGCGGCAAACCGTTTGCGTCTTTGACGTAGTGGTAGTGGCTCGAGCAGAACCGCACCACGGGGCGCCAGAGCAGCGAGCTCATCTCCCCGCGCGCCGCCGCCGTCTCGGCCCACGCCTCATCGACAAAGAGAAGCGCCTCCGACCTGTAGCCGTCCACGTCGTGCACGGCGCTTGCATGCGTCGGCACGTTGTTGCCACATTCCACGCCGAGCGAGTTGCCAAACGCCTGCAGCGGGATCTTTGCGTCTGGCTTAAACGTGGGGTCGGCGCGGGCGCAGCGGTAGATGTAGTTCTGCACGTACCGCGTGCACAACAGGCACTTGCCAGGCGGCGACGGCAACGTGCCCTTGTCTTTGAACTTCTTCAGCTGCGAGGGCAGCAAGAACTCCTTGCAGATGAACGCAAAGTCCGTGTCGTCGCCGTAGCGCCAACGCGCGAGCCAGACCGCAATGCACCGGTTCCCGAGGCAGCACGGCCGCTCGTTGACCTCCAGGTTGGGAGGCGCCAGAAACAGGTCGTCGTGGCTTTTAGGCACGATCTCGAGCTCCTTGGTAGGGATGGACACGTCCTTGATCAGGTCGGCCATCAGCTGCATCGTCTTGTGCGAGGTGCTCTCGAGGCTCAGCACCGGGTGCAGCTTGAGGTACGACGAGAGCGCGCGTTCCTGCTCGCCGTAGGACTCGTCCGCGTCGATGCCCGCGTCCGATTGCAGCAGGTTCAAGTTTCCGTTGTCGTCCCGCGGCATCGGCGGCGGCGGCGCGTCGGGCGGCTTGCTCACGCGGCCCGTGCCGCCGGCGTCAACGAGGTGGCCCACTTCGAGATCGACCGCGGAGAGCTCTGAGAGCTCGGCGGGGGGTGTCGGGGCGCCATGGGCAACTGATGCCGTCGTCGCTGAGAGCGGGGGCAACGGCACGTTCGGAGAAGGGCTCGGCGCGATGCGGGGCGCCTTGGGCGTGGTCATTGGCTGTTTCCCGGCGGCACGCTTCATTTGGTTGATGGGGCGTATCTCCGCGGCGGCGGCCGCCGCCGCCGCCCCCGCGCGCCGCGAGGTGTGCGGGTTGGGCTGCATGCCTCTTTCTACAGTTTGTAAAACTTTTCCGTTCGAATATACACGAGTCCACTTAGCGGTCCGCCCTAACTAAAGTACGTCCGCAAGAAATCGCAAGCGAGGTCGCCCCGCACGTTGGCCTTGGGGTGCGAGCGCTCGGTGCTGTACCCGCCGCCGTCGGCGTACCCTATGCGGCCACAGAAGAGCTGCGAAGCCGCGCTGCACACCGACGCGTTCGTGGCGTGCGGAAAGCGCATGAGCGCCGCCGCCGCGCCCACGTCCGCGATGGCCTCCACGTGCGTGCTCGGGGCGTACGCGTTGAGGAGCTTGTGCTCGTACATCGGGTCCCACAGGTTCGTGGCGGCCGTGACGTGCATGAACTCGTGCGCGACCACAAAGCCTAGCCGCTCGTAGAGCGAGCGGTCGTCGAACCGTTCGCCCGCAAAGGGTGGCACAATCAGGCCGGGCATGAGCACGGAGCACGCCTCCTTCTGAGTGAGCAGCAGGTAGGCGTTGCGCGCCGTTCCGGCGAAGAGCGGTGGGTGCTCACACAGCGACGCCTGCGTCACGGCCGGTACGAGCCGATCCAGAAACAGCGCGCGCGCCTGCTTGAGCATCATGACCAGCGCGCCGTCATTGGAGGTGAAGGCCGGCCGCTCAAACTCGCGCTGCACGCCGGCCCACGAGCCGCGCGGCGCGCCGGCGATCCGCACCGGCGTGGCGCGCAGCCGGGCCACCGCGGCGTTCCGGTCGTCGACCGCGTCGAAGATGCTGCCGATCAGGTTCTCGCTGAGCGTGATCGCGGCCGCCTCGCGAATTTCGTCGGACATGGCGTGCAACCGCGTGTACAGCCACGGCGAGACGAGCGCGTCGAAGGCCATCCGGTCGAAGGCGTCGGGGAAGACGCGCTTGGCCGCGGCCAGGCAGACCGACCACGCGCTGTCGCGCGTGGCGTACGAGACCGAGAGCGAGGACAGCGTGAACTTGGACGCGTTGGTGAGCGCTTCCATGTGCATCGGCTCGAAGCGGTCGGCCTCGTCCGTCTGGAACCGCCCGAGCGCCGCCGCCACTTCCTTCTTCGGCGCCACGGACCGCGCCTGCAGCGCGGTGCCCTCCTCGGGCACGATCACCGACTGCGTTGCGAGCGCGCAGACCGCGGCGACGCCGCGCAGGTAGGCCAGCGCGGCGGTGGTACCCAGGTCCTCGTACGCCTTGACGAAGCGCTCGAGCGAGGGGTTGGGCGTGGCGCTCGCCGTCTGAAAGTCGGGTCCCTGGTTGTAGGCGTCTATGTAGGTCCCCACGTGCGCGCCGCGCACGACGGCGGCCGCCTGCGCGTCGGTCGTCGCCGCGAGCGACGTCGAGGCGAGCCACGCCATGTGCTTGGCAAACGCGCCCGCCGCCTCGCGCAGCGCGCCCGGCTCGCCCACGGCGTACAGCGCCGTCTTCAGCGGCCCCTCGGCGTGGACCACACCCTCCATCGCTTGCAGCACGAAGCGCTCGGAGGTCGCGCCGATGCCGACCTGCGCCGGCGCGTCGCAGTAGTGCGACGCGAGGTAGCCGACCGATTCCAGCGCCAGGTGGGGCGTGGACGTCTCGAGGTGCGGTGCCAGGTAGTTGAAGGCGCCGCTCGCCGCCGCTCCCGCCGAGTTGGACGAGACCATGATCCGGCAGGCGGAGCGGAACTTGGCCACGTCGTTCATCGCCAGTCGACTGCTGCCCTTGACGCGGACGAGCTCGTCGACGGCGTCCTCGGTCTCCGCCTCGTCGAAGAAGGCCCACTTTTGCACGCCGTACGCGATCGTCCCCGCGTCGATCCACTTGCCGCAGTATTGCTCGTGGTCCGTGCCGCCGTTCGGGTCCTGGATCTCCAGGTTGGTCGCGTCGGGGTAGGACAGCTGGCGCACGCAGCGCAGCGTGCCCGCGTCGTCCACGCTCTGGCGCATGCCGGGCGCGCAGACGCCGCGGTTGAGCCCCTGCAACGCCATGTGCTGGGCGCTCTGGTTGAGCATGCGCCACCCGGCGGGGGTGATCGTGGTCTTGAAGGAGCAGCTCGCGCTCGAGACGGAGAAGCACGTCTCGTGCTTTGAGCACTCGTGCAGCTCCGCACACACGGTCGTGTGCGCGAGGTAACCGCCCAAAAGCGCCACGACCAGCGCGATCAGCACCGCGGCCAGACTTTCCTCCGCGGGGGCGGCGGTGGCCATGCTGTTAACTCAAACGTGCCCACACCTAACCACTGCACCGACCACGTATATCTAGCGGCTAGGCGCCATTTTCATGCTCAGAATTCTGCATCTAGCACCAGGCGCCGCGCGCAGTGCTTCTCCACCACCTCCCTCACCTGTTCGCCGCGCAGGCCCTGGTAGACAACCACGTCGCTGTGGTCGCCGCTCCACACGACGATCGCCGGCAGCTTGGCGATCTGGAACTCCTCGGCCAGCACCGACAGGTAGTCCTGGTAGACCCACGAAAAATCGTAGTCCGCCGTCAGCTGGCTGAGGAGCGTCGTGGCCGCCGGGCAGTGGGCGCACGCCTCTGACCCGAACTGGAGGACCGTGGGTTTCTCGCGCGTGCCGCCCGAGCGCTGCAGCCCGCTCATATCGATTTCCTCCACCTGGGGGGCCACCATGCCCGCCCCTGGCCCGGCGGGGGACACAAGCGCAAGGTTTTTTACAAACGGCGTGATCGCGGTGCGCCGACGCCACAAGCGCGGTCGTTTTTGGGGAATCGAACCGTTGAGCGATCGCGATCATTGCCTTTTTTACAACTTTTTATAAAAACGTCAGACTCGTGATCTCTAAGTTGTTAGAAGAACCGAGTCGCTCAACGGTTCGAGCCCGCCCGCCCCGAGCGAGTACACCCCCCTGACGGCCTAGCCCAAAGTAGGGCTCGTACGTGAGTACACCCTCCACCCACCAACCTCGCCCAAATCCGGGCTCGTACGTACACAGGCAGCGTACATCATGGCACGCAAGAAGCAGGCACAGAAGAAGCAGCAGAAGCAGCAGGGCACCGCGCTTGCCATCGTCGCGCAGAAGCCCTCCGCTCCGCGCCTCGATGAGGATGAGGAGCCGTTCCCGCTGGCCTTGCGGCCCGCGGGAAGCAGCGCGCCGGCGAAGGCGAAGAAGGCGAAGAAGACGAAGAAGGCGGACAAGTACCAAGGCAAGCGGCCCAAGTACACCGCCGCCGTGAGGCGGCAGAACGAGGCGGACGCAAAGGCGCACCGGGAGGAGCGGGCGCGTCTGGCGGCCGAGGGCGAGGATCCCGACGACCCCGACTACGACTCCGCCGAGGGGGAGGCGCAGGAGACGCTGGACCGCGAGGCCGACGAAGAGGATCCCGAGTACGAGGAGGAGATTGTGGAGGACGACGTGGACGACATGGCCCCCGTCCCGGTGGTGGGCCAGAAGCGCAAGAAGTCGGCGCCGCGCACGAGCCAGATCCAGAAGCACAAGATCAAGGAGCGCGAGGCCCTCGCGTGCACGGAGATCACGACCTGCTTCGACGAGGAGATGGGTGATGACGGCCGGCCGCGGAAGACCGCGACGGTGCTGACCTACCCGAAGTGGATCGACGCCACAAAGGCAGTGCAGAACGTGACGTTCGGGAAGCTGTGCTTGCAGCGCGGCTGGGACGAATCCAACTACAACAGCATCGCCCACGCTAGGAAGGAGGTCAAGCAGCGGTACCTGCGCCGGTGGTACACCGCGAATCCGGAAGAGCTCAGCGTGCCGGTCGCGCCGCCCACCGACGAGGAGATCGCCGAGCGCGTCGAGCGCGCCGCGGATGCGGTGGACAAGCGCGCGGCCAAGGCCGCGCGCACCAAGGGCAACAGCGCCGCGCTGGTTGCGACCGTGCAGGCCGCCGGCGTGCCGCCGGCGGTCCACGAGGCCATGCTGGCGCAGCAGAAGAACGCCGAGGAGAAGGCCAAGGAGCTGGAGGCGGAGGTCGAGCGCCTGAACGCCAAGGTCGAGAGCGCCGATAACGACGCCAAGCAGAGCCGCGCCCAGCTGAGCAACCTTCACCAGGCTCGGGAGGCCGACGCTCGGCGCATGATGCGGGCGGTGCAGAACGCGTGCGGCGCGGAGGTCATGCAGAAGGTCGCCACGGAGCACCAGGCGCTCCTCGATGCAGAGGACAAGGCCACGACGCCGTGGGACGAGGCGATGGCACACGCCAAGCGCGTGAACAACCAGGCCGTCGCGACGGCCGAAGCGGGCGAGGCGCTCAAGGAGAAGATCGCGGCGGCGCTCTCGGCTCGCCACAGCGAGAAGGGCAACCACGCGCTCGTGTGCGCCGAGACCTCCATCGGCTTCCTCAAGACCGCCCTCGCGGGCTTCCCGAACCTCCTCACGGCCGTCGAGGAGGGGATGAAGAAGGACGCTGCGCTGGCCAGGAAGGAGGCGAAGGAGCAGCAGGCGGCGGCGGCCCGCGTGGCGGCGCAGCACCAGGAGGCGATGGTGAGGAACGCGCGCGACGCCGCGCGCAACGCCGCCGAGAACGCGCAGATCGACGAGCAGATGGAGCTGGAGCGGGAGGCGGAGGCAGCCGGGGCGTTCACCTTCCAGGGGTCACTGCCGCTGGAGGCGTGAGCCACGCTGCCAAAAACGCCGCCCCAGCCAAGTGGGGGCGCACATTTGGCAAACTGTTCGTACTGGTGTGAGGATGTCTTTCATAATTTGGCATAGTTTACACGCGGCACTACTTTTTCAACTGCCATTTGGCAACTCAAACAACTGTTGGATTCGAGGCGGTTCCCCCACCCATTTTAGGAAGGTCATGCGGGGGTCAGCAGCGGGGGGAGCTCGGTCCCCACTCGCTGCTCGGGCGCGCGCTGCTTCTTCTCGAGCATCGGCTCGGGCGGCTCGGAGCGCGTCCACAGCGCCGAGAGCATGGGCCAGACGAGGTAGAGCAGCGCGCCCACGATCAGCAGCGATCCCACCACGATCAGGACGATGGCCGCCGTGGAGAGGCCCCCGCCATCGTCGTCGTCGCCGCCACCGGTGGGCGCGGGCGCGGGCTCGGGCGTGCCGCCGCCGCCGCCGCCGCCACCGCACGGCGTCGAGGACGCGCAGCCCTCGCCGCTGGCGCCGGTGCAGGTGATCACGTCGGTGACGTCGGACAGGCCCGTGCCGAGCACGACCAGGTCCTTGAAGCCGTTGCGCAGCGCCGGGTCGTTCGCGCACCAGTAGGCGTCGAGTTGCGCGGTAGAGACGCCCGCACCGGACACCTCAATCACGTACGACCCAGACATCGTGCCCGTGTGGACCGTCATATACTCTGCGCCAACCGACAGTCCCGCGCCCGCGTACGCGGTGGAGAGCATGCCCTTGAGCGCTCCCTCATTCGTCACGGGGCCCGTGGCGCGGATGTCCACCTTGGCCACGTTGCCGAGGAGAGGCAGCACCGCAACGAGCGAAAGCATGCCCGTACCGCGTGCAGCCAGCCCCCTCTAGCTAGTGCGCTGCGCGCTGAGCAAATTGGAGCGTCGGCAAGGCGCCGCTTCAAAAACCCAATAAATTTTGGGGAAAGTTCCAATATTGGGTCGCTCCGCGCGGGCGGCCGCTCATCTTCCAAGCACCAGGGCTGGGTGCTTGGATGTTAAATCCAATATTCTGGAATTCCAATAACTGTTTATTGGGTTTTTGTTTATTGGATTTAACATCCAAGCACTCAGCCCTGGTGCTTGGAAGATGAGCGGCCGACCGCGCGGAGCGACCCAATAAATAACTTATTGGAATAATTTATTGGATTTTTTTCAAACGCGCCCAGACGCCTACGGGACTACCGTGTCGCGAGCGCCCGTGGTGGCGGTCGCAAAGCCAAAGGCCTCGGTGGGTACGGTGGCGCCGCTGGCGAGCTGCGCGCGACTCGGTGCATCGGGCACGGTGTACAGGATGCAGCAGCCGGCGGCCGTGAGCGTGAAGACGGCCGTCTCGTCGTGCTCGTAGCTGAGCGCGCAGCACTCGTCAAAGGTGAGTCCGCACGGCTCCTCCGACGCGACCGCGTAGGTGGTGCCGAACGAAAGGAGCGGGTAGGCGTAGCAGCCGCCCACGACGCGCGCCGGCGGCGGGTCCGGCGGCGCGCCGGGCGGGCGCGGCGCCGTGAGGTTGAGCGGCGGCGGGTCGGGCGGCGGCGGCAGGCTCGGCGGCAGCGCCTCAATCGAGCGCCAGATCACGCGCACGTTGCGCAGCCAGATCATGCGGAACGACCCGAGCAGCGTGAGGCGCACGTAGCGCACGTCGCGCATGGCCGCGAACTCGGCGTCCTCGGCGAGCGGCTCGAGGCACACAAACTGGAAGTCGACGAGCCCGTCCGAGTAGACGTCGACGCTCTGGCGATGGAAGGGCTTGCACTGCGTCGCGAGCGGGTTGTGGTACTCGTCGAGCACCTCGACGGTGTAGTAGCGGTTGGTGACATCGCCGCGATCGCTCGAAACGCCCTGCGAGCTCTGGAAGAAGAGCACGCCGAGCTGCGGATCGCTCGGCAGCGTGAGTTCGAAGCCGAAGAAGTAGTAGTCCTGGTCGTCGGGGCGGTCGTAGCGCAGGTCGAGCTCCATCCACGGTGCCTCCGTGTTCTCCTCCGTGGTGCCGCAGTGGCGCGCGCCCGAGATGCACCGCTCCGGCGCGTCGCCCGTGCGGCACGGCAACGGCGCGTCCTTGAGCGCGTCGGAGCATGCGGCCCAGTACGCGCGATCGAGGCCGCGGTTGGTGATCGCGTCGAGCGCGCTCTGGCGCGTGCGATCGGCCACGTTGCTCAGTGCCATGTCGTTGCCCTGCGCACGCGACGGGTTGCCGGAGCCGTCCTCGGCGCTGCCCAAGAAGTAGGTGGACAGCGTGACGTGGCTGGGCGACTGGTAGCGCACGCGCCGCTCCTCGAGCGCGGGCAGGCGCGGACGCGGCGGGCGGGGCGGCGGCGGCGGCCTGGGCCCAGCGGGCGGCGGTTGCGGCGAGAGCGAAGGCGGCGAGAAGCCGTCGCCCAAGACGAAGGCGAGCTGCATGTCGGACGCCAGCTGGCTGCACCGCGCTTGGGCCGAAAGCAGGTAGACCGAGTCGCAGAAGCGACGCTCGATCTTGGTGGCGATACGCTTGCCCTCGTCGAGCGTGAGGGCGATGGGCGGGTGCGGCGGCGGCGGCGGCGAGGGCGGGCTCGGCGGTGGCGGCGGCGCGGGCGACGGCGGCGGCGAGGGCGGCGGCTTTGCGCCACGGAGGCGATTCAGCCACTCCTCGCTGACCGTGGTCTCCTGAGCGTCGTCCAGTTCGAGGTACTGCTGATTGCACCCGTTTGTCCACCACCGGTAGTGGTTGATGGGGTTGCACACGATGCTCGTGCCTTCGGGCGGGTTGATGCAGCAGCGCACGCGCGGGTCGTCTGGAAAGTATTTCTTGAGCGTGTCGGAGCAGCGCGCTTCAAAGAGCGCGTCCGTACCCGTATTGTAGGGAAACTCGCCGGCGCGCCCGGTGCTCTCGTCGTACTCGGAGTCCTCGCCGTTGATCGTCGCCTTCTCGTAGATCAGAGGGATCGAGGCCTTGTAAGCGTACAGCTGCTTAAGGAGATCATCGGGTGACATGTTCCAGGTGGAGTTGACGACGAAGCGGTAGTCGTCGTCTTTGTCCGGCGCGAGGGCCGCGAGCAACGCGTCCGGGTCGTAGACGCCGTCGCTGCTTATGAGGAACTCGAGGTTGCGCATCTGGTGGCGAGCGGCGTGCGTCAAGTTGGGCGTCGGCCGGTTCATGGCCGCCTCGACGCGCATTTTCACCGCGATCGCGCGCTCGGTCCGGTTGAGCACGGGCCACGACGGCGTCGGGGCGCTCAATTCCGGGTCGAAGTCGTCGACGACGTCCTCGTGCACGAGGACCTTCTGGCCAGTTTGGTTCTTCTTGTTGGGAAGCTGGAACAGGCGGCGGCCCCATCCGCCGAAGACGTTGATGGCGGTGTCGACGACAATGTTTCCGGTCTTGCTGGGACCGCCGCCGGTAGCGGCTTCCACAAGTCCCGCCCCGGCGCACGCCGCGGCGGAGATCGCGCACGCAGCTTCTTTCGCGATTTCCTCTTCGATCGCCTCCTTCGCCTTGCGCTCCTCCTCGATCGCGTCCAGCTTGACGGTGAGCGTGTCTTGATACGCATTGCGCTGTGCGCTGATGAATTTTGCGATCGCCGCTTCTGTCGGGTCAACGTTGGGCGCCAGACCAAAGAGTTTCGAGTTGCACGGCTGCTGCACGTTTTGTGAGCACGTCTTCCACGTGAAGCCCTTAAAGTAGAGCAGCCGGTGCCATCCGGGCGCGATGTCCGGGTCGTCCGAGCTCGTGACGTAGACCCACTGCCAGAGGCTGTGCTCCTCGTAGTTGGTGCCCTCTGATTTGCACCCGTTGGACTCGATACCCAGGCCACATCCTTGATATCGATGGCGCTTGGTCGCCGTTGGGCCCATCTGGTGCTCCGTGATGTGCAATTCGGTGTTGATCTTGGCCACCTCGTGCTGCTTGTGCTGCCCCGAGAAGCGGTCCACCAGGTAGCCTTGCTTGTCACGGACTTCCACCAGTTCGCTTCGGAGCTGTGAGTATTCAAAAATGTTTACGCCGTCGTCGTCCGCGTCGTTCGAGCGCTGCTGCTTGGCTTCCTTGACGCCGCTCAGCTCACTGAAGGTTGTCGCGCTCTTCATGACGCCAGACATCAGGCTCGAGCCCGCGCCCGTGGAAAACATGTTAACATAGCCGCCATAGAGTTCGCGCCGAACCGAGGTGTTCGTCGCGTTGTCGAAACCGTCCTCCTGGACCGTGGAGAGGCGTCGGCCGGAGCCGCGTTTCTCGTAGTCGTAAAGGCCGTCCTGGCCGTCGATCTGGTTGGAGCCAATGTACGGCTCGCCCACCGCCATCTCGATCGTGTACTTGTACTCCGGGTTGCAGATGACTTGCCGGTTGAACCAGTCGAGGCTGCGGATGCCGGTGCGCACGGTCCGGTCGATTCCGAAAAAGTTGGAACCTTGCTCAAACTCCTTGAGGATGGCGTCCTCGGGAAAGCGGTCGGGGTCGATGCCGCCCGACTTGGGCGCTCTTGGACCGATGCCGCGATCGCGCAGCTGTCGGAGCGAGCCGTAGGAGAACAGCGGCCCAATGTCGGTGAGCGGCACCTCGTGACCCTGCGTGTCTCTCGTGCCGTAGACGAGCGGGTCCTTTCTTGCGGTCGACTTCTTCAAGGGGCTGTAATCGTTGGCGGGCGCAACGCAGTTTTCGTCCCACCACTGCAAGCCGTTCGGGTACCACTTTTCGTCCGTTTCCTTGAAGTACGACTGCGAGAACAGGATGGCCGCCATGTTCAGCCAGTTGCGGTCATACTTGCCCGAGAACCCCGGTGGGTTTTCAAAGGGGTTTCCGCGCGTGAACTGCGGCTCCTGATTCGAGCCCATCGCCGCGTTTCGCGGGTCTTCCATGAACGCCTTGAACGCTCGACACGCGAAGCGGAAGTGCCCCGTGTACCGCGCTTGCCACATGCGCGCTGCGAGCGAGTCCTGGTCCTTGAAATGCGCCGTCGCGAGGTAGGCCGTGGTCATTGAGTATTTGGACACGAAGGCGACGCCGCCCCAGCCCTTCCTGTCGTTGCTCTCCGCCACGCCCACGATCGAGCCGCGGCTCTGCGACGCGACATAGTCCAGCCGCGGCCAGAACGCCATCAGCTTGTCGCGAATCGTCTGCCAGCCCACCGGGTCGTCCTCAATCAGCTTGTCGTAGTCGCCAAACTCCGGCGGTGGAGGCGGTGGTGGTGATTGCGACCAGTCCCAAACCACCTTGGGCAGCTGCCACTCCACATTGTTCAGGAAGGTCTCGATCTTGTTGTCTTTTCCCGACGTCGACGGGCAGAACTTCTCGATGTGGTAGAAGAGGCACGCGAGGATCATCTCGTCGATGTCCATGGCGCGCTGCTTGATCTTGCGCTGCATGCAGATGTCCTGCGCTGCTGTGTTCGTTCCCGCCGCTTCCATCTGCTCAAAGGCCGCTGCCAGCGCCGGGTTGCTCTCCTCAAACGAGTCGCCAAGGATGTCCTGAAACTCGTTTCGGAGGTCCGTTGTCGGCTTGTCGAAGAGGTTGTAATACTCCTTTTTCCGGGCGCCGTCCTCCTTGCCGCAGATGCTGTCGATGCGCGCGTAGTAGCACTGCTTCCACACGCGCGTCTCGTACTCCGGGTCGCAACCGTGTATGTGCTGGAACATTTCGATGTACTCGTCGCAGTCTTTGAGTTTGTGGTCCTTGTATCCGGTGTACTCGAAGCAGAGCACCGGTAGGCGCATCCAATCGAGGTTGCCAACAAATGGCAAGTCGTCCGCCCAATCGGCGATCTCGTCCATCGCATCTTTAAGAATCTTGTACGGTGAGATGTCGTGGTAGTTCAGAAAGTCTTCGATGACTATCAGCATCTCGACGGCGACCTTGTCGAACAGCAGCTGGAAGATGTCACCGACGTTGCACTTCATGACCTCGTCCTCGAGCTCGTCGATCCACGCCGGTTTCACCATCATCAAGATCTGGCAAACGCACGCGACCGGGTTGATGCAGATGGCGGCGAGCTGGAGCGCGCTCGCCACGTCGTCGACAAAGGCGTGGATCGTGTCGACGAGCGAGGTGGCCGGGTTGCTTGGGCAGGGCGGGTCGCACAGCGCGCACGCAAGCGGCGCCGGCAGGCCCTGCTTGCGCGCCGAACGCTCGAGCCCCTTGCACTTGCTCTGGCACTCAAAGGGGTTGCCGCACGTGATGCGCAGCAGCCTCTCGCCCTTGAACTCCACCTCCTCCTGCAGCACGCGTGGGTAGAGCAGGCTCGACGCCGAGATGCCCACGTCCGACACGTAGTCCTCGCCAAACTCGACGATGGCGCCGCAAAAGAAGGTCGCCCACCCGAATGCGCGGCCCGTGCAGCCGGTGGTCGCGAGCATGGCCTGCGAGCCGCCCTTGGAGTCGCAGCCGGTGTGCATGTAGTCGAGGTGCGTGTCGGTGCACACGCCCGTGCCGCGGCGGATGTCGAACCGGTCGTCGCCGGGCTCCTCGACCAGGTAGAAGCTCGAGTCCTCGGGGTCGGCGAGCCACACCTTCATGTGCGGCTTGCCGAGCCCCTTGAGCGTCTCGATCGTCTCGGTCAAGTTCTCGTACACCTCGCTCGAGTAGCCGGCGTGCGTGTAAAGCTCGACATTGTGCGTGCACGCGTAGTGGTGGCCCGAGATGGGGTGCGTGCCGCAGCGGCTCATGCAGTCGAGGTCGGTGCGGCACTCGACCATGAAGCCGGTGCGCAGGATGGGGTGGCCCTTTGCGTCGAGCGTGGCCACGTAGTCGCCGATGGACGACTCGACGTGTTCCTTGCGGCACGAGATGGCGTTGCGTGGCGCGCGCGGCTTGTCGATCGAGTTCTGTACGACGACGCGGAACTCCTCCTCGTAGCTCGCGTCGGGTGCCGCCTCGCGGCCGTCGACGCGGTCCGCGCCCCAACGACGGCCGATTTCCTGGCCAACGTCGCTCGAGTGCATGGCAGCGGCCATCCCGAGCGTCGGCAGGCCGAGCGAGCACTTGTAAGCGGACACGAGCGAGCGCGCCGCGCTGCTCGTGCACTCGGCCTTGCACGTGTCGCAGCGCAGGTGGCAGTTCTCGATGCGCGACGTCAGGTTGGCGCGGCACTGCTCGATGTCGAACCCGGCCTCGGGCGTGAGCCGGTCGCGCGCAAACTTGAACTCGCAGTAGCGCCGGTCGGGGCGGATCATGTACTCGACGTCGACGATGCCCGAGCGCTGCGTGCGCGACGCGTTCGGTGAGCAGTAGGCCACCTTGTCCCTCTCGTTGATGCAGTACGGGCCGATCTTGAGCAGCTCCTTGCGCTGCTTGAAGTCGGCCGCCAGCGGGTTGACGTCCGAGTCCCAGTAGCCACAGTAGTCCTCCTCGCGCGCCTGGAGCGTGGCGTAGCCGCGGCACCTGACGCCGTTGAGCGCGACCCACGGGTTGGGCGCCTCGTTGGCCGAGAGGCCGCAGACGGTCTCGTCGGTGCGATCGGCGACGAAGCACTCGCTGTACTTTTCAACGGTGACGTCCACCAGCGCCTGGTTGATCACGAGCTGCTCCCTGGAGTCGGCGAGCAGGCTTTCGAGGGTCTGCTCCTCGGGCTGCAGCGGCGGCGAGGGTGGGAACTGGATGAGGAAGCCGTCGTCGTCAAACGTGCCCAACGGCATGTACCCGATCGTGCGCTCGACCTGCTCGACGAGTCGCGTGTACTTGGTGACGTTGTCGCGCCAGCCCTCGAGCGCGCTCAGCTCCGCCTGTCCCGTCGTGTCGAGCAGGTAGTTCTCGCGCAAAATCTTGCCGTTGTGGCAGTTGGTGCTCGCGAGCTTCACGTCGGGCTGGTCGCCCGTGGCCACCGTGTACCACACGCGGATCTCAAACGGGTCGGTCATGATGCGCCCCGCCGCGATCATCGAGTCGAACATCTCCCTCTCGTTCTCCATCGCCAGCGTAAGCACCAGACACCTGGGCTCAAAGTCGAAGCCCTCGATGAGCTCCTTGGCCACGATCTCGCGGTGGCACTCCGCGTTCAGGTTGAGCATGGTCATGCCCTCGCCCGGCACGACCATCGCGCAGTTGGGCTTGTCCTCGTTCACCTCGAATGATACTTGGCTGCGCGAGATGTTCGTGTCGAAGTTGTTCATGCCGTCGTCGACCATGAAGGGGCAGCTCTTGGCGGTGAGGTGGATCGCCTCGATGTACGGCTCGTCGAAGAACTTGTAGAAGCCCGAGCGCTCGACCTTGGCCGCTTCGGGGATCCACGCGGTGCCGCGCAGGGTGCCGTTGTGCTGGCGCACCTCCTCCAGGATCGGCACGATGTCGAAGAAGCGCAGGCGGCTCTGCTTGGTCGCGCGGATCGGCGGCATCATGGGGATGGGCGGCGGCCGGTTGGGCGGCGGCGGCGGGTAGGGCGGGCTCGGCGGCGGCCGCGGCGGCGGCGGGCGCGGTGGCGGCAGCGGCGGCGGCGGTGGCAGCGGGGGGCTCGATGGCGGCGGGATCAGCGGGGGCGCGGGCGGCGCGCCGGGCGGCGA
>Ga0115013_10000796_pt1 | contig 18802 bp, 17 predicted proteins | sample SouAtlMetagenome_2_FD_88686 | JGI IMG/M metagenome (GOLD analysis project Ga0115013, IMG submission 88686) | Marine eukaryotic phytoplankton communities from Atlantic Ocean - South Atlantic ANT15 Metagenome | ecosystem: Environmental > Aquatic > Marine > Oceanic | place: South Atlantic Ocean...
CACCCACACTCATGGCACGATCTGGGAGGTCTCTCAAAGAATCATCACTGCAGTTGGCTCCCCATCCCAGGAGGGGCTCAAGAGGGCTAGCTTGAGGCTCCTCCCAGCTCCGCACAACTTGAGCAGGATCGCCATGAGGATCTGCCCCACACAATGGCTGCTGTGTAACCCTCATTTTTGATCAAGTGCAATTGCAATTGCTGACCCCTTTGGATGTGGCACTCCATCAAAAATCAGCAATGCTTTTATTCCCCTGGAGTGCACATGGTGGGGAATCAACGTACACTCCCAAGCATCTCCTCATGTGGCTAGATTGCATGACAACGATTTCCTTTCAGAGTTTTAAATTCTTCTATAATGACATATGATACACAGTATAGCAAATCGCTATGCACTTTCAAGCATCTCCTTTTGTAGATAGACTTCATGACAACGATTTCCTTTCAGAGTTTTTAATTGTTCTAGAATATTTAGCGGACTGCCAGTACTATGCGGAGCTCCAGCGAGATGTCTTGTTTCATGAGATAAATTGGATAATGTGTTTGTATCCATTATGCATAGCACATATACACACATATAACACCCATTGGTGATCAAATTTCGCTTCGACGATTCACACCTTTCGGCTGGAAGATGGTTGCATTAACCATTTTTGATTGTTTGAATTTTTCAGATACTGAGGAATTAGTTTGTATTCCCGGCCATCTGCTCAAAATTTCTGTTCGAAAGCCAACGGCATGCAATGCCGTAGTATACCGTTGAATATTCGAAATCCCTTGTTAGTTGGAGAGCAAGCATTCACTAAAGGACAATTGATGGCCCTATCAATCAAAACTCCATTTATCTAGATCCTAGATTTGTTGCTTTTGTCGTCTCGTTCATAGATACTTTACAGCCGGCTTTCGGGCGGGGCATCAAAATTTCCAGAGGTCAGGGCCCGATAAGCATCCACGTACAGCTCAATTTTGATCATCCGATACGTCTCGGGGTTGAAGTATTTAAGACCGAGATTTTGGGGTAGACCCTGCTCGGCGAGAGCTACGCTCTGTGCTTCTAGTTGTTCCAAAGGACACTGGATGTCGATGAGCTTGGCGGTCTCGGCATCCTGGCTCCCGTATCGTCTCCCACACAAGACACCCTCTCTTAGGACGACTGGATCGGTGACTTTGGCCTTTGTAAGTTCCGAAAATCCCTTAGCGAGCCGCATTCCGAGGTTTGCCTCGGGCCAACAGAGGTAGCCCCGAGCCGTGCGCATGATTCGATAGTCACAGGCCAGTGCTAGAAATAAGCCTGCCCCAAAGGCCTACGCAAAATGTATCGCGGTTAGTCAGGTTTTGGAAAAAAGGACACGGGATCTAGATCGAGGAAATCGACAACAATATGAGTCTCTCGCATTTCACTTACGTGGCCATTGATAGCAGCGACAGTGCGGCAATCTAATACGAGCAGCCTGGCCAGGAATTCCCAAAAACTAACAATCATCTTTGCTTTTTCGTCATCGTTAGACGACTGTAGAAACTTCAGGTCGAGGCCATTGGAAAAGAACTTGCCCGTCCCCGTGACTACCAACGCCTTCGGGTGGGGGGCAGCTTCGATCTTGGAAATTGCCTGGGTCAGGAGATGAACCATTCCGGGGTTGATGACGTTCGGTCCGCGACCCAGACGGAGTGTGTGAACTCCGGTGTCTACGTCGGCGGTCAGGGAAATCCCCTCTTTGTCCAGGAGGATATTTTTGACCATGATAGTGGTAGATGACAAACCGGATTACAAATTACAAAATATGACAAGGATGAAACGTTTTGGATTAGATTTTGTCACTTCGTCGTGTTGCAAGTTGTTGGTTGTAGTCTGAAGAACAAGGACAGAATCAGTCTTTATTTGATATTTCGGAGTTCCAATGATCATAACGGTGTGTAACTCGTACTACTATTGGAACAAAAATCACAAAGACACATAATCGGATAGAAGTGAAAAGTAGCGAAAGGTACGCTTTTCGAACAAATCCAGTAGCAAGAGACACTTTCTCAGCGTCATGGCACGAAGTGGCGGAAAAGGTAGCGCTAAGGCGTCGTCCTCCAAGCTACAAAAAGGGGAAATTCAGCGTCAAAAGAGTCCGGCAGAATTCTTTGCCGACAACCAGGCCATTGCGGGTTTTGACAACTACGGAAAGTCGCTGTATACAAGCATTAGGGAACTCGTTGAAAATTCTCTGGTAAGTTGAGTGCAGTTGACTAAAGTTAGGCAGTAATTTTTGCGTTCCCGAGAGCGGATTTCGTGCTTACAGGCACTCTTTGACTATGTTGCTAATTATCTTTCAGGATGCATGTGAATCCATTGGTGTCCTACCCACGATTAAAGTTTATATTGAAGAACTCAACCGTGACGAATTCAATTCCATTCGAGGGATTTCGGTCGCCACCAAGGACGCTGAGCTCTTTGAATCCAGGGGAGCAGGGCGGGCTTCGCTGGGTGCCGCCAAGAAGGCTCCGCCTGGGTCTGCGAATAAGACCCCCCGCAAAAAGGCATCCCAGGAGGGATACTTCGTTCTACGGGTGAAGGACAATGGGTGCGGGATGAACCACGACAAGATCCCTGACCTTTTGGGGCGGGTCCTTAGCGGGAGCAAATATGGCGTTCGGCAGACGCGGGGGAAATTCGGGTTGGGTAAGTGCCGGTGAAAAAATGTACAGTCACACGTGAGCGCATAGTAATGGTTCAGCTTTTCGCTTCGGAAAGTGAATGCTCATCTGGATGCATCTCCAAACCAGAGAAATCGTTGATTAAATTCACTAACTCTCGCTCTTTTGGTTTGTTTACTTCCTTTGTGTACCTTCAACAGGAGCCAAAATGGCTCTCATCTGGAGCAAAAAGTCAACAGGTGTGCCCATCAAAGTGACTACAGCGCACTTGTTACTATCCAAATCGGCATTGAAGAAGAAAATTAATCAGAATATCGATACTGCTTCATCTGATATAGAACCGCCCAAAAATGTATCAACCTGTGTTTTGGACATCGACATTACAAAGAACTGCCCCAACATCATCAAACATACCAAGCGTCCCAATAAAGATGGATGGATGGGGACGGAACTCGAGCTCCTCATCGCTGGGAACTGGACGACTTACAAGTCCCGGATTGTCACATACCTCCAGCAGCTAGCTATCATAACGCCCTATGCACAACTTGAGCTGGTCTACGAGAATCGGTCGGAGCCCCACCGGAACATGACACTTCGGCATGATAGAAGGTCTGAACAGATGCCACCCCTTCCGAAGGAAATCAAACACCATCCATCCTCGGTAAATAACATTATAGTTAGCCAACTCATCGAGCGGAGCAACCACAAGAGTCTCATTGATTTTCTAACAAAAGAATTATCGTGCGTAACAAAGCCTCTGGCTATTCGTATCGCAAAAGAATGCGGCTGGGACGATGACACGATGGACATCGAGCCATCTGATTTAGATAGTCGAGAGCTCACGAAGCTTGTCCAGGTACTGCGGACAGTTCAGATGTTTCGGGCTCCGGATGGATCCTGCCTGAGCCCACTCGGGGAGTACAACCTAAATCTAGGAATCCGCAAAGTTTTAGAGCCCGAGTTTGTTGCCACAGCCCGAGACAAACCATCCGCCTACGAGGGACACCCGTTTCTCGTCGAGGCAGCTGTCAGTCTTGGTGGCAAGAGTGACAAGGAAGGTATCAACGTAGTAAGGTTTGCCAATCGGATCCCACTCCTCTTCGAGGCGGGTGCTGACGTCTGCACTCGGGTTGCTACCTCGAAAATCAATTGGACGGCTTACAAGATCGACCAAAAACGGGACCGAATCGGCGTTTTTGTGTCTATCGTTTCCACCAAAATTCCTTATAAAGGCACAGGGAAGGAATATATTGGGGACGATATTACAGCCATCTCGGTAAGTGTCAAGCGGGCGCTCCAGCAGTGCTGCCAGCAATTACGAGTTCACCTTATGAAACGGAACGCTCTTCGAGATCAAAGAGACCGAAAATCAAAGCTAGTCAAATATATCCCCGACGTTTCCCGGTCGCTTTTTGAACTTCTAGAGGGTATGCGAAAACGCAAGGAGGATCTGGTTGCGGATGGGGTCTCGATGAATTCACCACGGAAGCGCCCTCGGCCGAGTAACAAAACGTCGCAGGATATGGACACAGAAAAGATTATCAGCAAGCTTGAGGCTGAGGAGATTACGGTATCTGTCCTGAAGAAAAGTCTTGAAGAGGCCGTTGACGTTCACAACCTGAACGAAGAGCAACAGGAAGCCAAGATTTCAAAGACGAAGGAACGGATCCCTCTTTTCTTGAAACCCATGTTCGGGTTACACGATTCAAGTCATGACATACAACACCCACTTTTTACGTTTCGGCCAATGGTGATTCCTAAATAAAGGTCTATTTTGTCATAGCACAAAAGATGCATTTTTTGTGTAGAAGTAGAAGTTATGCAGAGCAGTAGACTTTATTTTTTGTTTTTTTTTTCAAGAAATTGGAATTTTTTCTTGTACGTCGTACGTTTGTGTACGAATTGACGAGCCCTCGACTCCATTGATTCGTTCTTATTTTATCATGATGTCTGCTTCATTTTAAAAAATATGGTGATGGGTATACAACCATGGCGTCAATACAAAAATCAACCTCCAATTATGCTCCATTCAGAAAAAACAATCCTGCAGCTAATACCACTTCGGTAGCGGCTGTGGCTGCTTTCTTTTTCTTTGCGGTGCGATACTGGACCTCGAGGACAAACTCAGATCAAAACCGACTGGACCGCATCAGGGATGTAATTGCGAATACCAGACCAGGAAGAGCATTTATGAGTATAATACAAAGAATTTTTCGTTTGGAATCTGAATTCTCGATTAGATCGGTCCTGAGATCCCCAACTTCGTCAGCAGTAGGTATCAGAAACGCTACTAAGACCGACGACAGTTCCGACCTCAACGAGATTCGAAAAAACCACAAAGAAATCCAAAACGTATTAAACTATTGGTTTGGTCAACATGCACCTGAAAAATCGCAAAAGCTGCTATGGATGATTGCTTCTTCGTCAAAGGAACACCGTGAAAAGGTCGACGCTGATATTGTGGCGCGGTTTGAAGATCTTTTGATAGACTTATCTTCGTCTATCCATAATGCTTACGTAGACGAGAAGCACTCATCCAGTCGATGGCAACAATGGTGTATTAACCACGGCGAAATTTACGGAGCCCATGGAAAGATTGCCGCAATAATCGTCCTCGATCAGTTTTCGAGACACATCCTACGGCATTATGAAAACAACAGCAGCAATCGAAAACAATCATTGCCAACAAAAGAATCCCTCGATCGATTGGCCTTGAAAACCGCTGAGTTGTTGACAAAAGACCACCAAGCTGAACTTGATTGTGGAATGATCCCATTGCCAATGAGAGTATTTGCTCTTATGCCATATCGACATGCTAGCACAATGGAAAGCGTCAAATACGTCCAGAAGAATGTCGAGGAGATGGCCGTCCTCGAAGAACAAAATGAAGCTATGGTGGGTCGATTTCGCAAAGCAACCAATCGACGTCTTGCTGTCTTACAGGATGAACAACGGCGAACGGGAACAACAAAAGATAACGATGATATGGGAGGAAAGCTTCGAGGCAATCACGCTGCAGGAAACGAAGCTCAGAAACAATTCAGCGATGATGATATCCTCGAAACCTTTCCATTCGAAGCCGATATGACACCTGCCCTCCACCATCCCATCCACAAGACAATTGTGCAGTTTTTGGCGCAACAGGGAATATATCCTTTAAACATGGACCGAGAAAGGGGTGAGAAGGGAAATACTTCTAAAGTAGACATGCCTTCGCCTATCCAAAGGGCTGGTATCATCGTTTCTCTCTCTGGAGGTGTCGATAGTATGGTGATTGCTTCAGTTCTAGCTCATCTCAAGGCCTCGTGTGGCTACGATCATTTGACGATCATCGCAGTTCACATAGATTACGCTAACCGGCCAGAATCTGGTGCGGAGGCTGACTATGTGAGGCGGTATTGTGAGGACCAGTTAAAGGGAAGAATCGAATTTTCCTGCCGCCGAATCGGCGAAGTGACGAGGGGTATCACGGCCCGGGATGATTACGAGCGGATTGCTCGAGAAATTCGCTACACAAGTTACCGTGAGGCAGTAGAACGGGTTAAGGATGCCATGGGGCTGATATTGAAAAACGATCGAGATCGATCAACTGTCGGAGTTATGCTTGGGCATCACCGAGGAGATCTGAGGGAGAATGTACTCAGCAATGCACACAAAGGATGTGGCCCATTAGACCTCTCGGGTATGACATCCGTTTCGCTGAACGATGGGATTACACTGTACCGGCCGTTGTTACCTCTTGAAAAGTCTTTTGTTTTTGACTATGCCCATAAATTTGGTGTCCCATACTACAAGGATACGACGCCACACTGGTCGACGCGAGGGAAACTTCGCAACAAGCTTCTTCCACTGCTGGAGGAGATTTACGGAGACGGTAGTATGAATAATCTTAGCAATCTAGCGGTTGAAAGCGACGAGTGCCGTGCGCTCATGAACAAGTCAATGATTGAGCCATTCTTGCAAACAATCGTTCGCAAACCTATGGGAATAATTTTCGACACTGACTCCTGGAAAGACCAGCCTCTTTTCTTCTGGAAAGTTGTCTTGCGAGAGGCGTTGCACAGTGTTGGGTTAGGAATGTTCAGTGACAAAAGTATAATTGCCTTTCTAGAGCGTATTCGGGCGAAGAAAATCAAGGCGGCTTGGCTACAGTGTCGAAAGGACTATGGAGTTTATCTTATGCAAAACGGCAGGGTCCTCGTCTTTTATCCGTCGAGTTTCCCTTGGAGTAAGAAGGACGCGTATAAACTTGATGGTCAAGGTAAGAAAATTTTTCATTCGCTCGTTGGTGTGAAGTTCTTTGGAAGATCTGGGCACCAATTTCGATCTAATTTTCGCTTGTGTCTAGTACTCGATTTTGACACTGATAAGACGATCGGTCCATGGGTGGTACGAACAGAAATAGTCCAAGAAAAGATGATGAAGGATTCTTCACAACCTCCCGAAACATGGTTGGCAAAAAAGGCTGTCTTATCGATGGAAAGCTTTATGAATGGTGAGATAGAATACTTTTTGATGGCACCAGCTGTTTGCAAAGAGGATACCAAGACAATCGTTGCGAAGCCGCTGGTATTTCGTAAATTCAGTAAGACAGACCGTCCTAGGGCATGGAAGAATTGCGATATGCGAATTCAGAGCACCCTTCCAATCCTAGGGATTGATAATTCTTCGAGATCGGAAGTCGAAAAATGGGACAACGAAGGATACAATATCTCGGAAGCTTTGATACGCGTTTCGATAGCACTTCACAATAGCAACAGCGATGAGTGAATGGATAAATGCTTTCGTTTGATCTCGATTCACATAAGATCGTACCAAGAGACCGTGATGTTTGATTCAGCAAAAGTGGCGTAAATAGCAATAGCAATATTTTTGAATACAAAGATTTTGTATTGTTTTAAACACGGGAATCAGACAGACAAGACTCACCGCTCAGATTTCGTCTCCCCCTTGATCAATACGTCACAGCAGCAAGGCGTTTTCTTTTTTCTTTCGAACTTCCAAGATTCATTTTGTAAATTCGTTTTGCTGCTGCCGAAAAATTGACAGAATCTTTGCCCAAGCATAATATTTCTTTTTCTCATTTCGGAATACAATCTTTCTTCCAGTAATATTCAGCAACTTCATCGGAAGGAACCCACAATATCACTCTAATTGAGCACAGTCTGTGGCAATCGATGCATTGATTGCAACTTACTGGGTCCACAAATTTAACAGAATTCATTCAGGAAAATTGTCTAAGCGTTTACCGAACCGAGAATCGAGAACACACGAGAGACAAGATGAGGGACCGGGAAATCGGCGACAATTCCACTGGCTCGGATTACTACTTTGAGAAGATACAGCGTTATCCCGAATTTGCATCGACGACCATCGCCTCTTTGTCCCTCCCACTTCGCAGCCCCGGCAGATTCGTTTTGCTCCCCTCGCACTTCAAGAACGAGAACTCTTCCAGCCAATCCCGTTTTGAATACACAAGTAGACCTTTGCCCTTAACATCAAAGACTTCTCAACACTCTCCCACCAATTCTCCTAGTTCCAATGGAACGGGTGAGACGAGCTCTTGCACCGAATACGACAACCAGGAAGACGATGATCTGAACTCCTGTTGTGGAAGTCTTACCTACAGTGTCGAGAGTTGGGCACATGATCAACATTCCCATTTAGATGAGTTCTATCAAAAATATCACACCACAGGCGAAGTATCCAACATTAAGCAAGGACCATCTTTGTACAGTGTAGAACACGCCAACCAAGACTGTTGTTCCAACGATCTATGCTTCCAGCTTTTCGCTGTGTTCCAAGATCATTTCCAAAAATTCTTTCCAAAATCTAGCTCATCCATCCAAGATGTTTATAAGAAGTGCGACTACGAAAGCTATCAATAGCCTCGTGGTCAATCACACAATCAGACCCAGGATTTCGGGGATGAAACCTGTGGTGAAACTTAGCACGCTAATGAATGATCTAATCACGCACCACATGATTCATCAAATTGATTGACCAACTCCACGCCTTGGCAACTGGTCGTGGGACGACACATCTAATGATTGTGATTACCAACAAACCAAATGATTCCACATATCGTGGGAAGGGCAAGAAAGACTATTGTGATGCAAAGCATAAAATTTATAAAATAGATCACCAACTGCTTTTACCTTGTATGCTTTAAAGTTATCGTCAAACTATTTGCGCCAACATCGTTTCGGCCATTGTACTATTTCCAATTCAAAATTTGTTCATCTCCTGGGTATCTGGAGAAAACTGTTGGGATCTCTCATTCAATCTTTCAAAGGTTGCCCATGGTTGTTTGCCAACGGGGTGAGCTGATTTCCCGTGCAACAGTGTTGGCCCCATTGCAATTTGAGGGCTGGGCCATTCGGCGTTTTCTGATTGGTCATTCTTAGTCCCGGTATCATCCAGTCCCGTGAATCGATGCCATCAAGTGATGTCACCCAACGAATCAAAAGTCGAAGAATTCAATCCTTTTGATTGCATTTTCGATTGCCTCCCTCGTGGAACCTAGATCCAGCTAGCCAGCGAAAAGCATTCGACTACTTTATTGATCTATTGCCAAGCGAGGAGAAGTTTAGAATCACAAGAAGAAGTAAAGTATCACCAACAGAACATTGTATTTCGCAAACGACGATGAATCTATCCTTGACACTTGCGGCGATGGCTGTCGGCCTAGTTTCTCAAGTTACAGAATCCTTTCGACCCCGATTCCATGTGACATCATATCCGAGTTCGTTCGCCCTTCATGTGTCTGTTTCTGATTCCCTCATTGGTGACGGGATACTCCCTCAAAAGACAACCGTTGCTGCGGTCCCAAAGGTAGCCCAACGTTGGCGAAAATCCACAAAACAACTGGCAACACTAGGACCGAGTAGTAGCGACCGAGAAATGATTGAAAAGGTACGTTCTCTACACTATGTAATAAGATTGATAGCATACTTTTGTCCAACAGTTGCTTCTTTTTCAAATCTCTGTTGTGTGAATATCCGAATTTCATGAATTTTAGCTGTTTCTTGCTGGAGCAGATTGTTTTCGCCTCAACTTCTCCCATGGTTCCCAGGAGCAAAAGAAAGAGCTTCTTATGACCATTCGTGAAATTGAAGAAAAATACTCCCATCCTATTGGAATATTAGGAGATCTGCAGGGTCCCAAATTACGGGTGAGTAACAAATGATATTTTCTGCCAGGGTTGCATTTGATTTATTTGTATTGGATGGTGTGTGAAAAATGTGTACTTGATACCTGAGATATCTAGAAATTTATTGCTGCCATGAGACGGATTGGGAATCTAATTCCGATTATTTTTGTTGCGTCTCAAATAAAAATAAACCTATAACAACAGGTTGGCGAATTCTCTAACCCTGATGGCGAAGTCTTAGAAGCAGGCAAGACCTTCCGATTTGATCTCGACACAGCACTTGGAGACAACACAAGGGTCAATTTACCCCATCCTGAAATTATTGGTGCCAGTGAGGTCGGACACACCCTCATGGTTGACGACGGAAAGGTCAAGCTCACTGTTATCGAAAAGGGTGCCGATTATCTCGTTTGCAACGTTGATGTTCCTGGAAAGATTTCGAACCGCAAGGGGGTGAATACCCCCGATTCCATTCTTGAGATCAGTCCACTAACCCTTAAAGATCGGAGTGATCTCGATTACATGCTGGAAATTGGTGTGGATTGGGTCGCTCTCTCATTTGTCCAGAAGCCAGACGATATTTTGGAGATTCGGGAAATTGTAGACAACAAGATTCCGTTTGGAGAGTCCAAGCCGTCAATCATGGCCAAGATTGAAAAACCCTCTTGCTTTGAGGGAGACAATCTAGAAAAATTGGTGGAACTGTGTGACGGGATCATGGTCGCTCGAGGTGTGAGTAATATTAAACTTTGCTCTGATATTGTATTTTGCTTAATATTTGGAAATATTGTGGAGCCTCACGGTGACGGCGTTTTTAAATCACAATAATCTGTCGCTATCACAGGATCTAGGAGTAGAATGTCCACCGGAGGACGTTCCGATTCTACAAAAGACTATTATTGATGAGTGTCGAGAGCAGGGAAAGCCGGTTGTAGTCGCCACCCAGATGCTAGAATCCATGATCGAGAGTCCAACACCGACTCGTGCTGAGGCATCCGATGTTGCGACCGCTATTTATGACGGTGCAGATGCAATTATGTTAAGCGCCGAATCTGCGGCAGGGCTGGTAAGTAGAAACAACTAGTTTTTAGCATTGTTTTGATATATTGAATCAAACTAAACAATCATCTGTCATGCTCACATTTTACTTAGTATCCCGAAGAATCCGTCGCTATGCAGCAACGAATCATCAATCGAGTTGAAAGAGATCCTCATTACCGAACCTATATGGACGCGAATATTCTGGAACACGAGAACACCCCAACCGATGCCGTTATTGTTGCCGCGAAACAAATCTCGAAGACGATTGCTGCGAAGTCAATGGTTTGTTTTTCGTTGACAGGGTCCACCGCTCGGCGGGCCTCGAAGAATCGGCCAGGAGTTCCCATCATGGCTATGTCACCATTTAAGGAAGTCTCTCGTCAGCTGGCATTGTCGTGGGGCGTTTATCCGGACCTCCCAAAAGCGGGAACGTATGGGTACACTGTTAGCGAGGAAGATATGTTTGCCTACGAAAACCCTATCGTTGAACAGTCGGAAGACGATCTAGATGTGGTGCTCCGAAATGCCTGTCGAGCCGCTCTAAAAAAGGGTTTGGTTTCAGATCCGGACGATTTGCTGGTAGTAACCGCTGGTCTACCATTTGGTACTCCAGGGGCTGCTAATGTCATACGGATTGTTCCTGCGGCAGGACCGTCGTGTTGGGAAGGAGTGTGCCGAGTGGACTAATTAGTGCAACTTCTAACTTGATTCAAATTTCTCCAATAATTCCTATCTACGGGAATGGATTATTTTGAATGTAATAAATATTTGTTTCTAAACATTAAGGCTTCTTTCAACACCCTCACAATCCCATAATAATATTGGGCAAATGGATATCTTGCACAGCTACAATTGAAAGCCTAGTGAATTTTTTTAGACTCACACACAATCCCACGGAATCGTCGGGCAAATCATCGTCTAAATCGATATACTACTTGCAGAGTTCGTATTTAAGGACCAAGTATTGACGGACCAAAGAAACGACTCCTTGGGTTTAACTCAAGGACAAAATTTCCTGCGTCAGCAGGAGCAGTCCCTCCAATTCGGACATAGTAAACCTCGTCGGCCACCGATTGGAATGAAGTAATACTCTGATCATCGCAACTTGTCATGGTGGTATCTGAGACACATCCGAACTGTGAGCAGCTTCCACTAAAGACCCGAATGTTTGTATTAAAATCGGTCTGTGGTGAACACGTCGATAGGGTAACAACATCACCGCTTCCTACAAATGTATACCAGAGAGCTGGCGATGGAGAAGTGATCTCTCCAGTACATTCCATTGCAGTGCTATTGTTTGCGCTGAGAGTGCTTCCAAAGTACTGTGACGATGATGCTAACTCTACAGACGAAGCCATCTCGCAGGAATCATTAATCGCTACATCTTCGATGGTCAAGAGATAGTTTCCGATTGTAACGCTATCGGGTCCGTGGACAAATATATAATACGTCACACCTACATGGGTAGTGACCAATATTTCATCATTCTCGCCACAACTGTTCCATGTGAATGCCACACAAGAGAGACCATCACAGGAACCGGTGAAAAGGGAGATCCGGGCATCAAAATCAGTTTGATTGTTGCAGACGGAGATCTTCGACGTCTTCCCTGTTCCAATAAATTTGTGCCAACTTCCTCGAACAGCTCGAGGGCCAGTACAGAGATCAACAGATTCCGACAGAGCATTAGTGGTGTTGGATTGAATGGTCGTACTTCCAAGATCAAGTGGCAACGAACCGTCGCATGTTGAACCATCTAGTTCAGGTACTTCGTTTATGTTCAAAACAAAGTCACCCACGCGCGAACTTCTCCCAGATACATAGATATTGTAGACCTCGTTCTTTTCTGTCTTCCAGAAAACAGATCCATTGTCACCGCATGGAATGTCCTGACCAGTTCCTCCGATACACTCCAAGCTATCACAAGTACTTCCGAAAACTGAAATCTGGGTATCGAGATCGTTCAATGACCCACAAGTAGATACCTCTAACATGGTGCCAGTCCCCATGACAGAGAACCAGAGACCTGGTGCGTTCAAGTAAAGTTTATTTTTAAAGAATAAGGCAAATCAATTAGTTCGAATTCTCCAAATCAATGAGACTTTTAACAAGTGAATCGTGGGAATCTTACCTGGTGCTGTATGATAGCCTGTATATCCGCATGATTCGACGTTTTGAGGATTCTCGAATTCAGTAGAAGCAAGAAATCCAACGCTGTTTGAGTCGACTCTGGTTCCGAACTGACAAGATGCATCCTTGTTACGCCCTATGAAAAGATCGAAATCACCAGCGATTCCGTTCGTTCCAGTCACGTAAATGTAGTAAGTTTCAGTTGCTTCTGCTAACCACATTACGCTACCGGTAGAACTTCCCTTATCACAAACAAGTGTGCCACAACCCATATCTGTGCCATCGGTGCTTCGGTAAACGGCTACCTGACCCGAAAAATTGGTATATCCACGTAATAGTTCAGCTTTGTAAAAGCCAGAAATATCACTAACTTCATACCAAACACCTTCACCCGAAAAGTCAACATCTCCACACTCTGGAGGTTTTGACACAGACATAGCACCAGCAGTGGTACCCGAAACCATGGTTTCGTCTTGCAATTTCTTGGCACTATCACAATTGTCATTATGGATAGCTTCTGATAATGTCAGCCCAAATGTTCCGGAAGCCTCACGAAAGCCGTGAACCATGATATAATAGGTGGTATCTGCTTCGGCGTACCATGTGACCAAACTTTGGTCACCGCAAGCTTGATCGTTATAGGAAACGCAAGTTGTTTCACCGCATGCTCCGGACATGACAGTAATTTGAGTATCAAAATCGGCATTGTTACACGTGGATACTTCTACAAGTTTGCTCGAGTTTGTCGTGAAAGAATACCATACGGCGTAACCTGTTGCCATTTGGTCGCCACAAGTGTCAATTGAGGTATCCCAGAATGCTTTCCAATTAGATCCATAGTATGCCTGATCCATTTCAGTCAATGGAATTGCGTTCGCACAAGCAACAAGTTCCGAACCCTCGAAAAGATTGGATTCGATGTCCAGTTGTGTTGGGGTAAAGGTGGCCTCGCTTGTACTAGTGACTGTTTCGAAAATAGAATCTTCATCCGAAGTGTCACTGATTGCAGTTTTGGATGCTTCATCCGACCAGAAAGATATTTTTCCGCCGGCAACAAGACTGGCGAGAATACCTACAATCACCAGAAGAACGATAAGCCAAATGTACATGACCATTCGAATTTTCCTTCTTTTTTCTTTGTTTCGCAAAGATGATTCATCGCCACGTTCTGAGGAACTTCCACTTTCGATCGTGTGCCGTGAAGGATCAGAGGAATCTTGGCTCGTGGCATTGTATAAGGTCGAAGTCTGATCTTCGCGTTTCTCTTTCTTGGACTTTCGTGAAGAGGGATTGACCCCGAAGATTCTACGAACAGACATCTTTAACCCATTTACAGTATTCTTTCCTTCTTCTAAATATCTCAGTTGGCTATTTTCGTTCATGTTTTCCACCGTGCAATCAAAAGGAAGATCTGCGTCTTCTTGTTCTTTTTCTGGATTGTAATCACTTGGTTTCCGTGATATTTGCGGAATGAAAACGCGTGGTTTATCTTCTCGATCTTTCTTTTCCTGAGTTGTTTTTGATTTGAAGAGATCCATTTCGAATGAAGCGTCTGCTGCGGCATCCGAAATTTCACGGGCCAGCATGTGATCAATTTTGTCAAAGCCTTTCTCATTATCCTCTTTTTTCGAGGATTGAAACAAGGAATGTGGTCTCATATAATTATCTCTTCCTGGAGGTGTAGCCAGAGGTGATACTACATCAAGCGCCTCTGGAGCACAATAAGAGGGCATTGACATGAACCCAGTAGGAGATGAAGGTGATCCTGGGAACTTTTTAGCGTCAGTTGCGTTTGGAGTATGAACCGCTTTCATCATAAGTGCACGCTGAGCAGATTCTGGGACAGAGGCAAGCGTTTCGGCCATGCCAAGCTTTTGTGCCATTGCAATCTCGTCTGCTAAAGAGTCGTTCTTTTGTGCTGTCGGCGCTTCATTCTCAATTCCTGTCGCCTTTCGAGTTGCCCCACTGCTTGATTGAGTTGGTGCATGATCCGAAGAATATACTGCATTGGATACTGTATTCACAATTTGATTCAAATAGCGATTATGAAAAGATAATTTTCTTCCGGGAAGATTTACAGATCCTTTTTTATTATTCATTCGATTGAAGGCTTCAACCTTGCGTTGAACGTCTGATTTTCCTTCGGGACTTGCTTCATCAAATGGTTTTGAAGGCGAATTTTCAGAGTCTCCGGATAGAGCTCTTACCTGAACAACATCTGGAGAAAAGGCTCCTCCTGGGGAGGGGGTCTCTGCAACTGTGTTATCAAGCGGAGAAGAAGAAGAAGAATTCTTGTTGGCTCTTCCCGCCGGTGACACAAATGACTTTCGAGAGGTTCTGGTGGTGACATCACCCACAGATGTAGTAATAATGTTCCTCATAGTAGTAGATGAAGTTGTTCTTTTGTGAAATTCTAATCAAAATGAGATATTCCAACTATTTCTTGTGGCGTGAGCTTTACTACGATAGTGGAATGAGTATAAAGTGCAATCTGTGACATTCATTTCAAAGAAACGTGACTTCTATGTGTGGACATGTTAACAGCTCGGGGCCGTCCGGTGCCACTTTTAAATAGGTTTTAAAAAATTTGAAATTTAAATCTCGAGAAGTGTTCCTGAACCCTAATCGCACACTCGAAGTTTCGCAACGCTTCTGGCGCGCCTTTTCATTCAACAGATCCAATCAAAATTTTTACCGATTCATCATTTCCCTCTCATAACTTATTTCTGAGAAAAGACAACACAGCCAACGCGATGGACGAAAACTGAACAAACATATCGACAGATACTGCGAACGTACAAGGTATGTTTGCGACACTCTCGAGAAAGTCAACCTACTATGGAGGGATTACGAATGTAGCTTACGGCTACTTATATAGTTTAATTCCTAGGCGCGTTCGACATTCAGTTCAATCTACAGCTATTCAAAAGTATATTAGTTTGCGCAATCATGGTGGCAGCGGTGTGTCAAAACATCGGTGTTATCGTAATTGCAATTTAATTTCTAATAGAAGTTCGGGGGCGCCATTTTCTTCGAAAGCACAATCACCAACGACATCGCAACCGCATCTTCCCTACGGATTGTATGGTCTTTTATCAGAAGAAGAAAGAAACTTGCTGGAAGAACAAAAGCAGCTCATAGAGGCTTCTCAGCAGCTTGCCTCAAAAGTAGAATCTACAGCACGGAACACAAATGAATCCAATAATTTCCCTTTGTCCTCCCAGCAACTCTCGTCAAGGAATATTCTTGAGGGCCTTCATCTTGAGGCAACTTTTTCAGTAGTGATAGCGGGAGAATTCAATGCCGGAAAGTCCACTCTGATCAATGCTCTTATAGGAAGCGAGCTCCTTGAGATGGGAGCCCTGCCAACCACCGATTCGATCACAGTGGTTCGTTCAGCGGCATCATCATCAGATCACAATTCAGATAAAGATGTGAATACAGGGATAAATTCAGAAGCAAGTTCATCCTCATCACCGCCTTCATCTCTTCTCGGTGGTGTCCTTAACATTATCAAAAAAATCCCCCTCTTAAAAGACCTCACCCTCATCGATACGCCAGGCACAAATTCCGCATGGTTGGATCACACAGAACGCACCAAGAAAATGCTTCCCGCCGCCGATTTGATTCTCTTCGTCACATCAGCTGATCGACCGTTTTCAGAGAGCGAGCGGAGCCTCTTACAAAGTATCCAGGCCTATCGCAAAAACATTGTTGTGGTCATTAACAAAATGGACATTTTGGAGGCATCAGCAGCTACAAACTCCGAAGGACTCCAAAATGCGAACGCTTCCGTTATTGAATTCGTTACAGACAAAGCTAGTGAGCTCCTTGGTGCGCGTCCAGTAGTTCTTCCCGTCAGTGGGAGACTTGCCCTTGAAACAAAGCTACCGAAATCCAAGATGCCGAATGAGGCTGAACGGTCGAAAATCTGGCAACAGTCAAATTTTGGAGCCCTAGAAACCTTTCTAAAGGAAACACTAACGGATCGAGCTAAGATTCGGTCAAAGCTGTTGAATCCAATCGGCATTGCCGAAGGTGTCATGGCCGACTGTCTGAAAGTTTTAGACCATAGAAAAAAGGAACTTCGTGACGACGTTTCGACTCTGGCAATTGTTGAGGACCAATTCGAGGGATGGAAGAAGCAAATACAAGTGGATTTAGAGCAATCCCGAAGTGCCATGTGCAGTCTGTTGGAGCAGGAAGGCCAGCGGTGCGAAATATTATTGCAACGAATGAAGAATCCATACGATTTTTACAATTGGACGCTCTTTGATAATGATCGGTTGGAAGAGGAGTGGGCAGTCACGGGGCGAGAAGTTTCGATGACACATTCCTATAAACACCATAAGGATATTCGGACGGATCTTTTGGAACACGTGACCGAAACAGCGTACGTTGAGTTGATTGCATAATTGCTTGCGTATTTTATTTGTAGTTTGGTTTTAATTTTTAACCAATGAACCAACTGTGTCGCTAATTAAACGGCTTTCTCTCCGCAGTGACTTGACGACATCAAGGGGAAAAGCCCAAGGTCAGGCTGTCATTGAATTCCTTGGAAAGAGGCCCTCTATAAAGGATAACCAAAGCAGCCTCGTAGGAAGTGTCACCGCCTTTTCGCGGGTTGAAGTGACTCGAAAGAATCTCGTCGAAAAACTGACCAAGGCCATCAACGATATCCTTTCTGTTCCTGAAAGCGGCGGGACCTCCAGTAAGCAATGGGAACGTATTGAAAAGGATAGGCTATTTGCATCACTGAAACAAACGGCTCTCATATCGTGCTCCCTCAATGCAGCCGCTATCGGCCCGGGCATCATGCTGGCCCTCCCATCGATCGACATCGACCCATCAATGGGATGGATAGGCATTGTGTCTTTGCTAGCTACGGGTAGCACCACTCTCGTAATAGGAAAATTCCGTGCTCAGAAAGAATTCGAGACCCAGTGGAGGCGGCGCGCCGATCATCTTCGCAAAATCCTTCATTCGATAGCTGCCCAGGAAGTGGATGCCGTCCATAGAAGGATAGAAGACGGAGTTTCTCCATACACACGCTTTGTCACAACCGAGAAAGACCGAATCGAGCTTTTCCAAGAGGAATGCGAAGGGCTCGCCTCAGCGGCAAGGAACTTGCGAAACCGAATCCAAAAAATGCGATAGCCAATTTTTGGCACAAAGGAGACTGCAAAGTTTAACGACTTTAACTCCAATAATTTAACGTAGATCTTTCTTCTGTTGTCTTTCCAAAACCTTTTTGTGGGGGGCAAGGCGAGACAGCCTCCAACAATTGAGCTCCAAAAGGCCTTCATCACCCACCACCACCAGCACAAACCTGTCCCCCTGCAGCCCAGTTGCGCACCCCTAGTTAGGAGCCCCATGTGCTCTCTTGGGGGCTCCTGCATGCCCTCTTGCCTGGGGCGGCAGTGAGGCCCGCTTGGGTGCCACCTGGGCCAGCCACCTACCCCCAGCATCTGCTTGCGGGGTGGCACCCCGCGGGGGGCAACGCATTGGCCATGGCTGGCCACATGCCCCCAGGGCCAGCAATATGTGAGAGGGGGGCGGGGTGCACCACCGCGGGCAAGAGCCTAGCAAAGGAGGGGCCAGCCACACCACCACAGCCCCCCCCCCAGCCAGGGTGGGAGTAGCAGGGGGGGCACCCCCCGCCCTGGGGATGCCTGGGGGAGTAGTGGAGAGCTGGAGAGTGAAGCCAAGAGTCAGGAAACCAACGAAGGGATTTAGGGGGAGGGATGGGGGGAGATTTGGAGATGCAGCATGTTGAGACCAAAGAAAAACATGCAGATGAAATTCTTTGAAAGGGCCCATTTCAAATTTTCATATGACG
>Ga0115013_10000797_pt1 | contig 18792 bp, 15 predicted proteins | sample SouAtlMetagenome_2_FD_88686 | JGI IMG/M metagenome (GOLD analysis project Ga0115013, IMG submission 88686) | Marine eukaryotic phytoplankton communities from Atlantic Ocean - South Atlantic ANT15 Metagenome | ecosystem: Environmental > Aquatic > Marine > Oceanic | place: South Atlantic Ocean...
CCCGCCCCTCCTTGGAGACGAGGCGCGTCCTGCGCCACCGACCACGGAAGTCGGAGTAGTACAGGTGGGCCTTTTTCACCTCGTCCCAGCGCTTGATCTCGTACTCCTGGCCGGGCGGGCCTGTCAAGAGGCTCGTGCGGACGCACGTCGCGTACAGGTACCGCCGCTCTGCGCCCTTGGGCCCGCAGAAGTGGAGGGTGTCGCCGTTTCGGTACCGCCACTCGCGCACCGCGCCCGTCTCGTCGTACAGCTTGTCGCGGACGACGAGCCCCGGCAGGCGCAGGTAGTCGTCCTCGGTCAGGCTCATGGGAAGAGGGTGGTTTGCCTCACCGTGCCGTGATGCACAAGCAAAATGTTTTTATGAAAAATGTACACGAGCCGCGCTCCGCTCCACCTCACTCTAAACACCCACCCGCTCCATCATCTGCATCGCACACGCGCTCGGCGACCCACTCCCACTGGCAATGAACTCATCATACTCTGGCACGTGCACGAACGTCTCGACGCCGTTGACGAGGCACACGTGCTTGTGAACGCGGCTCGGCGGCTTCGTGATGCGCACGGGCCGCGCCTCGGCGGCGACGCTCTTGTCCAGGCGCGCGCGCAGCCTCAGGTACCGCTGCCATCTCGGAACCGTGCGAATGGACTCGAGCAGCGGGTAGTAGTCCATGACCTCCTGGCGAAGCTTGGTCACGCCCGTCGCGCGCAGCTCGAGCAGCAGGAGCGGCGTGATCCCAAGCGCGCGCAGGTCGGCGCCGATGTGGAGCATCGCCTCCGTCTTTGCGCTTCCGGTGCGCACCAACCCGCCCACGTTGTGCGTGAGCTGCGCCAGCGTCAGGCCCACAAAGCCGTCGGTGAGTGCGCAAATGTGCTTGGAGAGGCATCGCAGCGTGCAGATCCTTTTCGCGGTCTCGCACGCGGGCTTGGTCATGGCGACAGAGGCCATCGTGCCCACGAGGCGCGCGATGATCTCGTTGGGCAGCTGCATCAGGTCGAACCCGTTGTAGGTGGTGGACTTGTCGATCCGATCCAACGCCGCGAGGGTGGAGCACGGGAATTTGTCCTTACGCTCGGTGCGCCGACGGCGCTGGAACTGCGTGCGCTGAGGTCGGATGCACGCGATCAACAGGCGCTGCGCCGACGTCAGCTTGTCGTGCGGCACTTGCTCCACGCCGTCAAAGTCGTCGGGCCCGATCTGCGCGCCCGGCAGCGACCCTATGTACCCCGCAGCCGGCGCAAACCGCTCGAGCTGCCCGTTGGGCACCATACTGAGCCGGTTGCGCTCTTGGTAGCAGACGAAGGCGTTGATCGCCGCACTCGTCGGCCAGATCCACAGGAACTCCTGGCCAAAGACGCGGTCGTTCACCTCGGGCACCGTCCAGTTGGCGTGCACGCGAATGCGCGACGCCCACGCGTAGCCTTCGCCAGCACCACACAGCTTCAAAAAGACGAGCTGCGCGTAGTGGAAGCCGCCGTTCCGTAGCTTGGCGTACTCCACGAGCCGCTCCGCCGAGCACGGACCCGTGTGTGTGAGCTTCTCAAAGTCGTCCAGCGGCATGTCGATGTACACGTTGCCATTGGAGGGAGGGCCGTTGACCGACTCGAAGACCGTGTCGTCGTCGAGGGCGTAGACCGCATGGGTGAGCGGGTGCAGCAGCAGGTTCTTGTGCGCGGGCGTGTGCGGAATCGCTTCCGTCATCAGCGTACGAGGGCACTTTTGGGCAAGGGTCTGCAGTTGGGTGTACTCAACGGCGGTAGGTGCGTCGCTTCGCTGGTGGAAGGTTAGAAGCCAAACGTTTTTAAAAAAATTTACACACCCACCACCCTCAGAGGAGCAGGCGAGTGAGCAGGTCGACGGCCTCGTCGGCGCTGCCGCACATGCGCGGAGCGGGGTAGCGCGGCGTCGGCCGGTGCAGCACCGGCGAGTACGCCTCGGCGAGCATCTCGACCGTCGTCGGCCGGAGGCGCTCGCGCGCGTTGACGCCGTCCGTGGGACGGTTGCCCACGGCCTGGTCGGTCATGCGCACGAGCACACGGTCGATGCCGACCGGCCGGAAGCGCGCGCTGCCCGCGCCGGGCTCGGGGCGCACGTCGACGACAAAGGACGTGGTGCCGGGCAGCGGCGAGAGCGAGCGCACGCTGACGCGCGACGGCAGCGCGCCGCGCTCGGAGGCGGTGGCCAGGTCGGCGTGCACGCCCTCGACCGCGTGCGCAAACAGGGCCTGCACGACCGCGCTGCACACGGGCGATGTGCGCGCGGCGGGATCGGCGTTCATGGCGCGAACGGCGCGCTCGGGCAGATTGAGGTTAACAAGACGGGAGTTTTGCATAGTGGAACGTGCGCGGCTTGGGCGGATCGCCGTCGAGAAATCCGCGCGCCTGTGACGCGGCGCACGCGCGGAACGCGCGGACGAGCAAGCTGAAGAAGAGCACAACGGTGCCGGCGCCGATGGCAACCACGCTGCCTTCCATTTTTCGGCGCTAAGCTGCTGCGGTGGCACAGGAGATAATGCCCCCTCGGTGCATCTTAGCGCACCGGGTGTCGTTTGCGTTTGATGTCGGAGGCCTCCTGCTCGTCCACGAAGAGCGCGAGCGGCCGCGCGCTCGGACCGGACGACCTGGTGACCAAGCTCAATCAGCGGGCAAACGTCACTCCTGACACGCCGTTCTCGCTGACGTCGCACCTTTCCGCGGGGCGCACGCTACTCGCGTTGCGCGACGCGCTGCTGGCGGGCAAAGAGCTCAGCAAACGGTCCAAGCTCACGCTGATCTGCACGGGCATTGCGCTGCGCCGTCGCCACGCGGCGAGCGAGGTGGTCGTCGACGCCGACGGTCCGTCCGCGGACGCCGCCGTGCTGCAGGACCAGGAGACGTCGCGTGCGTTGCTCTTGGAGAGCGCGCAGCTCATCTTCACGCTGCTCTGCATGATCGAGCGGAGAGAGAACGGGGACAGCAGCGCGGAGGAAGCGCGGGAGGTGGTGGACCACATCAGCGGCCTGTGCCTTTGGGACGTGCTCAAGCCGCCTCGACGCAAGCGGTCGCGCGACGAGGGGTGCGCCGACGGCGAGGACGAAGGGGGTGGCGAGGAGGGAGAAGGGGAGGAAGCGGCGAGTGACAGGGCCAGCTGGAGGGCGGTGATGCGCATCGACGTTTCCGAGGTGGCGCAGCACGCGCTGCGCATTGGCGCGGCGCGGCTAACCGAGCGCCAAGACGACCCCGTGCTCATGGCGCTCTACTTTCGATCGGCCGCGGCGAGCATGGCCGCCGCGATGCTGCTCAAGTCGCACACCGACTTTGTCTCGCTCGGGCTCAACCACGGCGACATGACGGTCTCGCGCGAGAAGAAGCTGCTCGCCATCGCGCAGGCGGCCGAGAGCGAGATGGGGCAGAGCATCCTGCGCGACCTCGTGCTGAGCTTTCTGCTGCCGGCGTCGGTCATCGGCGTGCGCCGCGGGCTGCTGCTCAGCCGCGCCGCGAGCACGGAGGCGGGCGTCGACCACCCCGTCGCCGTCGCCAGAGCTCACGATACTGCGATGGCCGGCGCCGAGTTCATCTGGGCCAACGGCACGGACGAGCTGGAGCGGATGTGTTGCCTGCTCGCGGGCGTGGCCATCCTCACGACCAAGGGCGGCGACGACCCGATCCGCAAGCTCGAGGCCTTTGGCGGACGCGTGGCGCTGCCCTTTCTCGAGACCACCGGCGCGGGGAGCACGGGGATGCGCTTGGCGCTCATGCCCAACCCGCGCCGGTGGATCCTGTACAAACTCAGCGCAAAGGGGCAGCCCAAAGTGCTCAGTTCACTTGCAAACTTTCACGGACTGTGTGAGTCGGTGCTGGCACTCGTAGTCTCTTAAACAAAACACCCCTACACGCGCGCGTCATCAATCCTTCTTGGCCTTCTTCTTCTTGTGATGCTCGTCGTCGTTGTCGGACGACGACGACGACGACGACGCATCGCCCTCCTTCTTCTCCTTCTTCTCCTTCTTCTCCCCCTTCTTCTTCTTGCTGCCCTTTGGTCGGCACGAGCCCTTGGTGCCAGCCACGGTGCCCGGCGTGCGCTCGTAGCCCTCCCAGCAGTGCTTCTTCTTGGCCGACGCCTCGTGCCGCACCTTCTGGAGGGGGTGCACGCTGCTGCTGCTGCGCGACGTGTCCGCGCACGACGCGTACCACGCGCTCTCGGTGCGCCGGTTCGGCGCGGTACCGCCGTACACGGGATTGTTTAAGCGACGCTTCAGGTACCCGTCCATCTTAATCTCCTAACTTGCACCGGTTCGGGTGGCCGTTATTCCGTCTACCACGCAATACTCGCAGATCACGTGCGCAAACACCAGCCGCTGCACGGCGTGCCCGACGACGACGCTCTGTACGCGGCGACTCGCCGCGAGCGCCACCAGCGTGGCGAGGCCGGCGCACCCTAGCGCGCGCCAGCGCCTCCGGCGCCAGCAGCGCGCGTAGTGCGCCGGTGTGTGCACGCACGCGAGGTAGGCGAGCATGAACTCGAGCCCGCGCTGCGCGCCGCCGAGCAGCGCCGCCAGCCCGGCGAGCGAGTGCAGCGCGAGGCTGCCGTCGGGCCCCACGTCCTCCGCAAAGTGGACGAGCGATCCGGCGACGAACAAGCCGGTGACGGCGAGCGGCGGCAGCGGCACAAAGCAGCAGAGCACGTACGCGGGCGGCCAGCGCCGCGTGGCGAGGTCGGTGGCCCCGTGCGCCGCCACCACCGCAACGAGCGGGCGCACGTGCGCGACCTCGAAGGCGTACGCGCCCATTGGTAAGCCGCCGCCACTGCGCGCTTCAAACCGCGCGCAGCGCGCCTTAGCGTGGTCGGGCGCGACGCTGCGGGCCCGCCCAGGAAATCCAATATTTCCGAGAAAAGTTCCAATATTGGATCGGCCCGCGCGATCGGCCGCGCATCTTCCAAGCACCAGGGCCGAGTGCTTGGAAGGTGAATCCAATAAATGGGAATGCCAATAAAGGAATATTGGAACCTCGATTTATTGGGTCGGTCCCGTCCCGTAGTACACCCCCTCCTGGACTTGCCAATTTTGGTAGTTCTATAAACGTTATAAAAACGGCCGGCTTCTGCCGTTGACTTTAGCGAGCGCCTCCCGGAGGGCCACCGCACCAGCACCGATCGCGTCCGTGGCTCGCCACTCCGACCCGACCAGTACACCCCCCTCCGAGTCACTCGCCCAAAACCACCCTCGTACGCAAACCAAGATGGCCTGCCCCTACACCCGTCGCGACTCCAACCTGCCGCTCACTGAGATGCGGCGCAAGGTCAACCCTGCCACCCTCGAGGAAGGCATCACCAAGTACCTCGATCTGCTCAAGGGCGACCCCAAGATCGCCGCGCAGTACATGGAGAGCGGCTCGCTTGCGCAGCTCGCCCACTACGCCGACCGCAACACGTCGGTGGTCGGCTACCTCCTGAACAAGGTGCTCAGCACCGACCTCAAGCTGCTCGCCACGCGCCAGGAGGGCCACACCGTCTTCCCCAAAGACTGCACGCTCTACGCGACCATCAAAGTGGACAACGTCACGAGCACCAAGCAGACCTTCTCCTCGAACACGCGCCTGTACGAGCACGACGAGGGCACCGGGAAAACCAAGCGCACGGGCACCGAGTGGACCGGCTACGGCGCCAACCTCGACGTCTTGATCACGATGGAGTTCCGCCCTCGCAACATGGTCTCCAACGACCCGCGCGTGCTCAAGATGGAGTTTGAGCAGAACGTGGTCATCGCGCCCGACCGCGATTGCCGGCACGCCTACTCGGCCAGCTCGTTCCCGCTGCCGCAGGCGCGGGAGTTCAAGATTGGCGCCGTCGTCAACCTGCTGCACGACAACAAGCAGCTCACCGACGCCGAGCTGCGCGACCTCGTCATGCTCACTTCGACGCGCGACCACTTCCCGCGGCACAACGACTCGGTGCAGGAGATCGAGGCCGCGCTTGCGGCGCTCGGCCCCTTTGTCGACATGATCGCGAAGTTCCTCGCGTCGATGCCGCCCTTCCGCGCGGCCTCCTCGCGCCACTCGGAAGTCGCGATGCCGTGGGGACCCGCGCGCCACGAGTTCAAGAAGGACGCGGCGGCGGCGCAGGAGCAGGCGGCGGCCGACGAGGCGCCCGTGAAGAAGGAGCTCCCCGATGGCGACGCCGCGATGGACGATGCCGACACCTCCGTCATCAACAGCGTCCCGCTCGTTGGCGCCACGCTCGGGAACGCGCTCGACCAGTTCCACCATGACCAGTGCAGCGCGCTGATCGACGGTATGGGCGTGCTGGGCGACCTGGTGCAGCGGCTCTCCCTCCTCAAGGCCTACGCCGTGCACTTTGGCCGCTGCTACGCGTCCATCGACCACTTCATGGTGCGCTCGTTCATGAAGGGCATCGGCGACCACAACGCGGTGCTCTTTGAGGAGCAGCAGCCGCTCGATCCGCTGCTGAACAAGATCGCGCTCCACCAGGCGAGCCGCGCGGGCGTCGAGGTGGCCAACGCCGAGATCGACATCACCGGCTGCTCCGTCGATGTCGAGATCAAGCAGGCGGGCAGGGGCTATTTCGAGCCGCTCAAGGGCATCCCCGCCGTCGAGCCGGACTTTAAGGGCTCGCTGTCCTTTGGCGGCCTCGGCTCCAAGGGCATCCCGGTGGCGGGCCCGTACACGCGCCACGTCTTCGTCCTGCCGACCGAGTCGGACGATGGCGCCAAGCCGCAGCTGCGCGTCAAAGCCGAGACCGAGTTCAAGAACATGCCGGTCGCCGTCGTCGTCGGCACGCCCGACGGCAAGTGCACCAACGCCAAGGCAATCTTCCTCCTCGTGGACACGTGGTGCATGCAGATGGCCATCGAGATCGGTGCCATCCCGTCCAACAAGGCCTTTGCCAAGGCGATGTCCATCCTACCGCCCGAGATGGCCAGCTTCGCCGCGGCGATCCGCGCGTGCGACATCGCCGAGGGCGGCCTCGACCTCCACGTCATCTACATGGCCCCGCTCCTCGCGTCGGCGCTCGGCATCGTCGAGGACGACCTGATGGGCGACCCCGACTGGATGGCGCAGCTCGTGGGCCTCATGCGCGGCGGCGTCTCGCTGCAGTCGCTCGCGCAGAGCAAGCACACGCCCCCGGTCGACAAGGACGGCTGGCAGGACGTGCCTTCGCCCAAGTACGACCTGGCCAAGATGAAGGAGATGACGACGAAGCTCGAGCAGCAAATGCTCAAGCAGGGCGCCATCGACCACTACGTGCCGCCGCCCGCGCCGGCGGCGCCCACCTTCCGCAGCTGCGGTGCGAGCGACGACGACGACCACTACTCGGTGGGCGCCTTCCGCAGCATGTCCGGCGTCGCTTCGGCGGCGGCGCCGGCGCCGGCGCCGATGGCCGTCGACGCCCCCGCCGCCGCCGCGCCCACGTCGGGCGGCGACGACAACGACGAGGCAGTCGCTCAGCTCACCAGCGACCTGCAGGACCTCGCGAACGACGACCGCGACTTCATGGGCACCCTCCTCAAGCACGCCGAGAAGACGATCGCCAACTCGGAGGCCGTCCTCGGCGCCACCCTCACGATCCCCGACTGCGCCACGGGCTGCCTCTTTGCCAAGGGCAAGGTGCCCGACGGCAAGACCACCTCGGACTTCATGGGCGCGAAGGACACCGACCAGTGGGAGGTGCGCCCCAACCTCAACGCCGCCTCCAAGACGATCCAGCGCATGCTGCGCGCGTACGCCGCGCTCGGCAAGCCCGTGCCGACCACGCGGCTCACGGTCTTCGGCGCCTTTGTCGAGTGGGAGACCAACCTGCTCACTGGGCTCATGAGCGGCTCGATCGACCCCACCAAGAACCTCTTCGAGGCCTACAAGGCTTTTGCCAAGCTCCAGAAGTAGAGCGCTCGCGCTCCTGCCGCCGCCCCCTCTCCCCCTCCTTCTTTGTGTGTTAGAGATAATACGAGTCGGTGCGTGTGTCTAACAAAGAAAGCGTAACATGTTGCCCAACTTTTCCGAGCTGCACGTGAGCAGCCGCCGCCCGCAGCGCGGCCGGCTCGTCCGCAAGCCGACGCAGCCCACGGAGGGCAAGATTCCGACCTTGCTCATGGGAACGCTGGAGGAGCGCCAGCTATGGTACGACGCCAACGGCAAGCTGCCCGACGAGTTGAGGAATGGCACCCCCGCGGAGCGCGCCTTTTGGTGGTTCAGCAACAATCCGGACGACCCGGACACCCAAGACGTCGTCACGTTCGACTCGTTGGCGGAGGGCTACGAGCCGAACGACCAGTGGAACGCGCACTTTTGGTTCTGGACCGGCGAGAAGAAGAAGATCCTGGTACCGATGCCGCTCCCGCAAGGCACCATGCCCAACCCCGAGGAGTGGGTCGACGCGCACAGCGTGATCGACGTGCCTGAGGACTGGAGTAAGCCGGGCCCAAAGGCCCTCATCCAGGTGGCGCCGACCAGGCCCGGCATGCCCGGCGAGTTTGTGCACAAGGGCGCGCTGCTGCTGCAGTTTGCGATGCAGCGCCGCAACGAGCCGTGGGGCACGTTCGTCGACAACGGGGATGGCACGGAGACCCTCGTGCCGTACCCATACGCGTACCGAGGCCCGGGCGGCACGGGGCGCGACCTGTTCATACCCCGCAAAGACGGTCCCCAAGGGAAGCACTTTGATGAGATGGAAAGGATCCTGTTCACCTTCTTCGGAGAGTGCTACCAGCACGAGGTCCTCGTCAACGGCGAAAAGGTCGAGGGCCTCGTGAGGCTCTACGACTTGAAGAGTGACGCCCAAGGTCAGATGCATGAGGGCAGGGAGAAGCAGACCAACCCCTTCCCGACGCCGTGGAAGTGGGGCGGCGGCACGCGGCCCTCGCACTACGACGGGACGGGGTTTGAAGTGGCGGTTCAGATCGGATACAGGCGCTCCTCCTACGGCGACAACGATCTCTACCAAAACGAGAACCCGTGGCCGGACGAGGAGGAGAGGGACGAGGAGGAGGGGGAGGGGGAGATGGAGGAGGAGGACTGGGAGTCCGAGGGGGAGGACATGGAAAACCCGGCCGAGTTAGCGCGCACGGACATCCAGGAGCTGGCGGTCGTCGCGAGGGAGTCCGGGGTACGGACCTTGGGGGAATTCATGTTTGGGGGCACGTCGACCAACCTGGTCGAAAGGCTCGTCCATATGACCAGGCGCTTGGACGACCCCATCTACACCGACATGATCGCAGACGGCATGCACGACGACCTGTGGAGAGACTTTCAGAACGTGGTCGTCGAGACGTACCGCCTCTTTATCCGCCTCTTCGACTGGGAAAGTCAGTTCGTGCGCAACGACACACAGCAGGCCATCCTCGGCTTTCTGCACGCGGCCGCGGGGGACGGGGCGATGGCCGACTGGATCAAGTTACATATCGAGCCGAGGCTCGAGGGGCTGCGGCTGTGGCGCGCGACGCACGACCCCGAAGACATGGAGATGCACACGGTCCTCACGCAGCTGCTCGAGTACATCGGCATCTCGGAGGCGCAGTTCCGGGCCGAGCCGATGTGGCAGTTCCAAACCAAGGTCGACAGCTACAACTTTGACGCGGCGGTGAAGGATTGGATGCGCGGCAACCGCCTCAAGGAGGATTGGGATGTGGTGCGAGCGATCATGATCACCATCAACAGGAATACCAAAAAATACCACAGGTACGCTCCGAGCGCGTTTTACATCAACAAGCTGCACTACGACGACACGTTTCGCAGCGCGCTCGCAACGCTCTGCCGCGTGGTGTTCTCGTCGACCAACGCCAGAACTGTCAAGTATCGGCTACGGGCGTCGAGAACGATCAACTTTCTGAAGGATGTCATCGTCTACACCACCGCCAGCGACGGCCCCGACTCTTTGATAACCTTCCTGACCAACGGCTCAACCCTGCTGGACGACCTTCGCGCTCACAGGGACTACCTGACGTCGCCGGCCATCCGGGACCTGAACGTGCAGCAGCGCGGTGCCCAAATTTCAACCACGGACTATCTGCTCAAGCTCCTGCTAAACACAGGGGAGGACGAGGACGAGGACGAGGAGCCGACACCGGAGACGCCGGCGCCGGCGCCGCCGCTGCGCCGCAACTCGTCCGACGGCTACCAGACGCGCTCGCGCACGCGCCAGCGGACGGGGGCCGCCCTCCGGCGCCCCGGACTGCTGCCGCGGTTTTTTTAATAAAAACGTTGGGCTCGTGCACACCATGGCGTGGTGGGTAAGCGTGACGTAGTAAACACGGACAAATTATACAAAGAGTAAGAGTACAATGTCCGATCCGAGCGAGTCGGACGAGGATCCGGTGGTGGGCGTCGCGCTGCGCAAGCGGCGGCGCGCATCAGTCATTGCGGCCGTGCTGCATGGTCGCGGCGATCCCGAAGACGACGAGGCGAGCGGAGAGGACGGCGAGAGCGAAACCAGTGGTGAAAGTGGCGATGACGACGTGGGCGCGGAGGGAGCGCATCCACCCGAGCGCGTCGCGCAGATGCGCCGGGTGGTGGAGTCCATTGAACTCTGCGTGCGCAACGTGGGGTTATCGGCCGACTACGTCGCGCTCGCCGAGCCGGCGCTCGCCAAGCTGCAGGCCACGTGCAAGGTGCACGCCAACCAGGCCATCTCCGACCGCTGGTCGGCTCCCTTCGTCTCGGTGCTCAAGCGGAGCCGGATGATTCGCGTGCAGCAGGTCCCGCGCGTGTGGAAGGACGTGCTGCGCGCGCACGCGGGGCGCTGCCAGGTCTGCGGCACGGCGGAGCACCGGTGCGACCAGGTGTTCGAGCTCGTGGGCGTCGCGCCGACCGAGCGCGCGCCGCGGCCGCTCGGCGCCGTGCGGCTGAGCGACATGGCCGAGGCGTACAACGACTACGACGACGCGGACGACGCGATCGGCGCCGGCCGCCACGGCGCCGACGAGTACCTGGGCATGTACTCGTGCGGCCAGACGTGCTTCGAGAAGGTGGTGACGGCCTTCCTCGCGCACAACTTTGTGATGGACATCGCGTACGGGGTGCGCCGCCGCATCGACGCGGCGCTCGCGCTCGACCCAGCGCTGCTGGCGCGTTGGGAGTACGACGAGCGCGACCCAAAAGCGGTGATCGAACCGATCACGACGCGCGACACCGTCTTTGCCGAGCAGCTGCTGACCAAGTTGCAGCGCATCGAGGCCGCGCTGCGCGGCGCGTCGTTGGGCGCGCTGCTCCCGCGGCAGACCGGCAACGCGGCCACGTGGGAGCGCATAGACGCGACGCTGCTGCGCTGGTCGGGCGTCGACGCGGACACCGAGGAGGAGGAGGGGCGCGAGGACGTGCTGCGCACGTGCGCGCGCCAGGCGCAGCGCGCGCTCGTCGCCTTTGGGTACGAGGAGCCATCGTCAGAGGAGAGCGAGTCGGCGGACGACTCCAACGCTGAGGAGTTTGCGGACGACGAAGTGGTTGTACTCGACGACGAGTCGGATGCCGACCATGACGAGGGGCATCGCGAGGACGAGGGCGATCGCGACGCCGTTCCGCATCCGCCGCCGCCGCCGCCGTCGCCCATACGCCGCGATTTGATTAGCGCGCGCACGCGCGGCGCGCTCGCGCGGCTGCGGGGCCATATGGCGCTGCGGCCACGCTCTTAGGTGCGTAAGGGGTGTGGCGATGTCGGTGCGCCCGCCGCGCGACGCGGCCGCGCTCGCGCCCGCGCCCGCGCCCGAACGGCGCTCGCGCCTGGAGCGCGTGCTGGCCGCGGGGCAGCAGAGTGGCGCCGCGTCGGTCGCGGTCGGTGCGCAGGCCGAGGAGGCCGAGGCCGTGCCCGACACCGATCGGGAGCTCAGCCTCCTCACCCTCGCGCGTGGATCGCGCACCTTTGAGACTCACAACCCGCCGTTTACGTACTGCGTCGACGACGACGACGTGTGGGGCATGTGCCCGCCACGGCAAGGTCCGAATACCACCAACAAGGACTTTTACGCCGAGACCTTCAACTCGGCCGACCCGTCCAGGGTGTTTGGCAACCTGCGCGAGATCGCGCGCGTCATCGAGTCGGGGCTGGTGCTCGGCTCGTCCAAGAGCGCCGTCCTGCGCACGCTGCCCGCGTACCACCCGATCGCCACCATCGATTGGTGGCACGCGCTCCTCAGCTCGGTCAAGTTTGACTTTGGGCGCGCCGATTCGGGGTCGTTCAACACCGTGATGAAGCTGACTACGGCGGAGAACTTGGGCGTGGACTATGGGACGTGGTTTTGGGCGATGACGCAAGGCATGTTGAACGGCAAGAACGTACCCTACGACATGAACAGCACGGGAAGGGTCGTCGTGCGCAGAAACACGCTCCCAAAGAAGGACGATGACCCGGATCTTAGGGCGGCGCGCGAGAAGTCGTTGGCGCCGCAGAACGTTGCCAGGGAAATCTACCTGACCGCCTACGCCAGCTACTACAAGATCGGCCCGACGCTGATCGCGACGTGGTACCAGCGCGATTACGTGCCGCCCACACCTGCAATCCCCTTGGACCAGTTGGTGAACGCGCCGACGACGGAGACCAAGGAGACGCTCGCCAAAAGGGTGGACGAGCACGGGAAGGTGGCGATGGAGCTTCCGCGAGCTGACAAAACGCCGATGGCACGCTACATCACGGTCGCCATGGCGTGGCAGGGCGACACGAACTTTTTCCTCAAGAACTTGGGCAATGCGGAATTTGATGGCGTACGCGACCGGATGAACGCGGTGTTTGCCTACCGGCTCGTGGACCTGTTCGTCAACGCAGCGGTGGTGGGCCTGTTCCACGGCGACCTCAACGCAAAGAACGTGCTCTATCGTATGAGGGCGGACACGGTCACCGGCGCGCCGATTCCAGACTCGCTCATGCTGTGCCTGACCGATTTTGACCCCCAGTTTGTCGTCCTCGTGCCGCCAAAGGAGCGGCGCACCTGTGCGCACTGCCTGGTTGTGGCCAGCCTGTGCTCGTACCTCGGCTTCGTGCGGTGCGCGCAGTGGTACTACCCGCCGGGCACGTGGGAGGCCCTCAAGAACTACGTGCGACCCATACTGAAGGACGTGCTCATGGGCAAGGACGTGGGCGTATTAGAGGAGGGCAGGAAGGACCCGCTGTGCGCCTTCTTGAACGACACGACGACCATTTACCAGGAGGCGTTCGACAAGCCAGGGGGTCGCAAAGCGGACCTCGGCGAAGGGTACGAGGGCCAGAAGCGGATACTCAGCTCGAATTGGCAGCACATGGTCATGAACTACATGAACGGGATGGCGGTGCTGAATCCCAACGGGCCCGGAGGCAAGGAGCGGGTGTGCATTCCGCTCGATCCCAAAAAGCGCTTCTACAACCAGGTCGTGGAGTACGCCTTTGGCGAGGACCTTGCGAATCCGAGGCCCGAGACGCCCCCGCCCGCGTCGGTGCAGCCCAACGTCGCGACGCCCGTGAAGAAAAAGACGGACGAGGCCGAGGAGGCGAAAAATGTCGCAAAGACCAAGTCGTTCTCGAAAGTGGATGGGGTAGCTCGCTAAAGCGTTGAGATTTAGGCAGAATCGCGTGTGCCTAATAGAGGGAGTTTAAACGGTTTGCGATGAGCGCCGGAATGGACCTCCGAAAGCGCGGGATCCGCAAGGACCCGCCCAAGCGCGGCAAGCGCGCGTACGACCCGAGCCCGCTCTCGGCCATCGACGCGGGCACGCCGGGCGAGATCCCCATCTCCAACGACACGATGATGGCGCTCAGCCACCTCTACCACACCTCGCCGTCGATCCAGGCGGCGCGCACCATCCTGATGGGACAGCTGCTCTCGTCGGGCTGCGTCGTGCGTCGCGCAGGCCGCGAGGTCCAGCTGCAGGACACCTTTGCTCGCCACCTACGCGACGTGTGGGTGCCCTTTGCGCGCAACGTCATAGACCACTTCCTGCAGTTTGGCTTTGTGGTCGTCTCGCTCGAGGAGGAGAACCCACCGCCCTTTGCCAACTTCCTCAAGGGCAAAGCGCTCGCGGCCACGTCAGAGATGGGCCCCGAGGAGCCGCACAGCAGCGCGGCGCGCAAAGCGCCCGACGCGTCGGCGGCGCGCGCGGCGAAGCGGCCGATCGCGAGCGACACGCGCATGGACCGCGTGGCGACCGCGCAGAAGCTCGCCGGAAACCAAGGCGCGCGCAACCTCATCCCGCACGTGCCCGACGTGGGGCAGTACCAGCTGTCCTTTTGCTACGTGGGCGAGACCTCGTACCGGCGGCAGTACCGCATCTTTGCGACCAACTCCGACAGCGTCTACCGCCAGGACTTCTCGTCCGAGGTCTTCTTCAAATCGCCGCCCGACGCGGGCGGCAACATCTGCTCACCCATCGCCACCGTGTTCCAGTCGGCCTCGTTCATCTCGGCGCTCGAGGAGCTCGCGCTGCAGGCCGAGGTCGTGCGCGCGCGCCAGCTGCTCGTCACGCAGCCGATGCCCAAGGTGGCCGGCAACAACAACCTCGACCCGGCCAACCTCTTCTTCGACTCGGAGAGCCGCGCCGTGCAGGCCTCGGCCACCGCCGAGGACGACGCGCAGCAGGCGTCCTCGCTCGCGACACAGGCCAAGATGATGCAGATGATCAACCGGCTGCAGACGACCAACGCCGTGCAGCAGCCGGGCGGCGCGCCCGGACCCTCGGCCGCGCCCGCGCACGTGCCGCCGCCCATGCCGCCGCAGCTCTTTGCCGCGCCCGACCGGCAGCAAGTCGTGCCGGGCGTGAAGCCGCCCGAGGCGCGCTCCGACCTCGTGGACATCATGCGCTGCGTCAATGACCACAGTAAGCACTTCACGTGCCTCAAACTAGTACACGGCTGAACACCACACCAATGCTCATCCCCACCTTTGTTCTCGGCAGTCGCTGCTGCAATGGGCGTACCAGCGTCGGTTATCGTGCGCCACAGCAGCTCAAACACCACGCCTAACCCCGCTTGCTCACGCGCGCGTTTGCCTCACAGTTCGAGGGCAAGTTCTCGAGCAACAGCATGAGCCAGTGCGCCACGCGCTCGAACTCGCAACCACGCACACCCCTCCCTGACCCAACGCCCCTCTTTGCGCCAGGTTGCAGCTCCTCAACACCACCGTGACTTCGATCGCGCTCGCGGTGAACAAGGTGCTCACGGCGTGCTACCACACCGTGTACGACAACGCGCAGGAGGGCGACGAGCTCGTGCTGCTCACGGCGCCGCTCGCGTCGACGGCGGAGATCGAGCAGCTGTTCACGGCGGGCGTCATCGACATCCAGTCGGCGCTGCCGGCGGCGCTGCACTCGCTCGGCTGCACCGCGAGCGAGGTGGCGGGCGCGGTCAAGCGGCGCGAGTCCGCCGACCAGGACGGCGCCGACACCAAGCTCATGGAGGTGCAGAACCAGGCCAAGCTGGGCGACGCGGACGTGCTGCTCAAGGCGGCGCAGACGGGCAAGACCCAGGCCGAGACCAAGGTGGTCGAGCAGCAGGTGGCCAAGACCAAGGCCGAGACCAAGAAGACGCTGCACGACGCGGCCGCGCCGCACGTCAAGCCGGGCGCGGCGGCCGGCGGCGGCGGCGGCGGTAGCAGCGGCGGCGGTGGTGGCTCCTCCTCCAAGGCCAAAAAGTGATATTCTTTTATAAAAACTTCTGGCTCGTGCCCCCGTGTCCCGTGAGAAAGGAAGCATGGAGGATCTGGCGAGCGTCGTACTGGACCAGATCAAGCTGGAGGACGGACCTACTCCCTTTGTGCTGGTGTACAGGCGCTTCTGCTCGTCGGAAAGTCGCTACATGACCATCAACGTCGAGCGCGTCAACGGCACCCTTGTCTACAAAGTGAACGTCGCCAGCGGTGAGTGGGACGACAAGGATGAGCACGGGGCGCCAATCTGGTGCACGATCACGTACGCGGACGAGAAGGCAACGGCCGCGTTTGCGACTGCCTATTTGCGCCAAGAGGAAGGCGCGCGACTGTCGTTGCACGAACTCAACATCGACAAGTGGCGCGCCTCGCGCTCCACTTGGTCGTGGCACGAGTGCCTATCGCGGCAGTTCGGCACCTACACCGTCACGACCGAGAACGACATCCTCCTCGCACTGCGCGTGCTCACACCGCTGTCGATGATCGTCGGGGAGAAGCGCGTGTGTTAGAACTTTTTTATAAAAACGTTGCACTCGTGCCCCCGTGTCTCGTAACAAGGACGCGATGGCGATGGTTGACGCTCAGGCCACGCCCGCGGACCCGCTGCGCATGACCGGCTTTGGCCAGGCCGGGGTCGCCCGGGTCCACCGCAACACGAGCCTGCTCAAGCTGGTCAGCTTGGAGCAGCTGCAGAAGCGCGGAAAGTTCTCGGACGAGGACATCGCGGACTACAAGCGCTTCCTGGCGATCCGCGCTGCGATCTCGGAGGCCGTCAACCCCGAGGCGACGCTGCTCTCGCCCACCGACGACATGGACGCGGTCTGGCACGCGCACCTCCTCGACACGCGCTCGTACAAGAGCACCTGCGAGCTGCTGCTCGGCAAGAACGGGTTCATCCACCACAACCCGTATTCCGTCAAGGACCCGGCCGTGCGCTCGGCGCGCCGCGCGCTGCTGATGGCGATCTGGAAGAGCGCCTTCCCGGACGTTGCGAAGCCCAAGAACGGCTGGGGCGCCGATCCGAACGCGGCCCAGCACTACATCGAGCGCCTGACCGGCCGCAAGCGCCGCCGGCCCACGGACGCCGACTTCCAGATCTTCGTCCGGACGATGACAGCGGGTCGGACCATCACGGTCGACGTGAGCAAGGACATGGAGGTCGAGGACCTCAAGCTCCTGCTCCACGACCGCAACGAGGCGCCGCTCGAGGCCATGCGCATCCTCAAGGGCGGCACGCAGCTGGCGGACGGCAGGACCATGGGCTTCTACGGCATCGAGAAGGAGACGACGCTCAGCCTCACCATTCGGGCGGTCGGCTGCTGAGACCTCTCAAGTTGAGAGGTCCGACCTCTCAACTTGAAAGGGCGTGGGTGGGTTGCCAAGTACCAACCCGGATCGGACATGTTTGGTGCTTAGTTTGCCAAATGATCTGTTCACGAACTGAGAACCCTACCCTAATCTGCCAAATTCACTTTTTAAAATACTGAAAATCGGACGAGTCTCAGTCATACTTGTACCCAAGCTCCCTTTCGCACCGCTCGCAATCCGCAACGTCTTCCGCCAGTTGCGCGAGCTCGGCGTAGCGCGCGTACCTGGGTGACACGTGTTGGATCACCTCGCTGCTTTTCCTGATGGCAAGCATGGCGATCTCAAAGTAGTCGTCGTGATCAATTGGCACGAGGTCAAGCCGGTGCGGTTCCGCCTCCACGGCGTGCCGCGCGATCTTGCCGTAGTCGTCGCGGTCCTGTGGAACGTACGCGAGCGCATAGGATCCCAGCTGCTCCACGGCGATCATGGCGAGCGTCGTGTAATCGGAGCGGGAGGTGGGCACGCGCATCAGCGCCTCGGGCTCGTAGATCAGGATCTGTTCCCACAGCTCCGTCGGCAGCTCATCGGGGTTGCGCGAAGTCAACGAGAGCGCCGAAAGGTCGGGAAGAAGCGCGGAGCGCGCGGACATCGCGCTTTTCTCACTCACTACCAAGCTGCTTCGCTTGGAAACTCTTATTTTACGTGTACAAACCGCACACGCGACCCTAATCTGCCCAATCCAACCATCGCTACGGGGTGTAGGGAGGCCGCCCCACCGCGCGGTAGTAGTCGAAATTGGCGTCGTCGCGCCAGTCGCCGACGTCATCCCCCTCCCCCTCGCTCTCGTCCTCGCTCTCCTCCTCCTTCTCCTTCTCCTCCTCCTCCTCCTCCTCCTCCTCCTCCTTCTCCTCGCCGGCCGAGCGAAACTTGGCAGGCTTCTCGTACTGGAGCCGGGAGATGCTCGCGTACGGAGGGTACGGAAACTCGTCGCGCGCATCGGACAACGACAGGGACGACGCAGGCGCCTCGTCCTCGCTGTCGTTGGGATCGGCGCCCAGCGACTGGAACTGGGGCTCGCAGTCGTCCTCCGTGCACCCGTGAGAAAACATCTGCACGCAGTCGTCGTCCGTGCATCCGGACTTGAACGCGGGTTGGTCCGGGTCGTCGGCCTCCTCGGGCTGGGGCGGTCCGCGATCCTGCGGTGCGAGCTTGCGCCTGGCCGCCTCAATCTGCCACGGCTCGGGATTGTCCTCCCCTTCATTGCCCGCGCTCAACGACCCATAGCTGATGCCCCTGGCTTTCAGGTAGGCATTTTTCCACTGCGCGTCCATGTTGGGGTCGCCGGGTTCGGGCACCACGATCGGCGGCGGCCCCTCGTCCAGCTCCGCGAGCTTGCGCTTGGCCGCCTCAACCTGCCACTGCTCGGGAGAGTCCATGCCCAACCTTCCCGTGCTCACGCCTCGGGCGTACCAGTACGCGTTCCGCCACTGCTCGCTCATGTTGGGATCGTTGGGGTCGGGCACGGCGTCGTCGTCTTCGTCCGCCACCGTGCTGCGAAAGGCAGGCTTTAAGTCTTCGTCCTCGTCCTCGTCGGCCACGAAGTTTGAGACGATGAGCCGGCCCTCATCGCTGTTGGGATCGGCGTCCGGGTACATTCGCTGGTACCGGTAGAGTCCACTCTGCTCCATCTTGTCGTCGTCGCACGCGCACTCCTTCTTGCACGAGCAGTCGTCCTTCTCTTTCTCCTCCTCCTCACGCTTGCGCTTGCCGCCGCACTCCACGCACCCGGTGGGCGAGTTTTTTCGAAAGAGCGACGCGCACTCCGGGCAGCGCACGAGCACGTTGCCCGGCGAGAGCGCCAAGGTGGACAGGTTGGGCAGCATCGGCCCCG
>Ga0115013_10000799_pt1 | contig 18790 bp, 28 predicted proteins | sample SouAtlMetagenome_2_FD_88686 | JGI IMG/M metagenome (GOLD analysis project Ga0115013, IMG submission 88686) | Marine eukaryotic phytoplankton communities from Atlantic Ocean - South Atlantic ANT15 Metagenome | ecosystem: Environmental > Aquatic > Marine > Oceanic | place: South Atlantic Ocean...
TACAATTATCTAATAAGTTTAAAAATATAGAATTATAGTAAATACTTAAAAATATTATATTTATTTAATAAATAATAATGTACGATAGAAATAGTTTTAAAAATTTTATATCAAAAACTGACAAAAAAATATTTGTTAAATTAACAGCTGACTGGTGTGGTCCTTGTCAAACAATTAAACAACATGTACATAATTGGTTTGTTGAAATTTCCCAAAGTGAAAACTTTATATGTATGGAAATTAACATAGATGATAGTGTTGATTTATATGCTATGTTAAAATCAAAACGTTTAGTATCAGGAATTCCTACTATTTTATTTTATAATGATGATAATGTAAGTTTTATACCTGATGACAGTATTAGTGGTACTAATATAGATGACATTAATAATTTTTTCAAAAATTGTGTTGCAATTTAATAATTTTAATTAAAAATAAATAGTATTATGATTACAATATAAAATCATATATATAGTATTTTATATAGAGTACTATATATGGGATCTTTTTCTAGTAAAATACATATGACTCAACGAGAGATATCAAAAGATAATGAAATATACATACTTAAACAAGAACTTGAAGAAAAAAATAAAGAAATAGAACAGCTTGTAAATGAACTTCATTCCGCAAATATGAACACCGAAACAACAATAACAAATTTAAGAAAACAAGTAAGTAGATTGACTATTACATCATAATGATAAAATTAATAATTATTTATCTTTAATTTTCTATTAATTTACCGTTTTGATCAAAGTTTTGTTTACTGATAATTATACCATCTTCTTCTATTATAATTGATTTATTACCATTATTTATTTGGGTAGTTCTTTCAATACGTTTTTTTCCATTAATAAAACTGCTTTTTATTGATTCTGATCGACTAAAAATATTAGGATTATTATTAGAAGTATTAAATGAATAAATATTATTTGCATGGTGAATATTAGTAAAATTACCAAAACTACTAACATTATTAAAATTTTGATCTTTAAAAATTTTATTAAAAATATCAAAAGGATCTCTAAAATTAGTTGACATAGGATTGCTATTAAAATTAATTTTATTTCTTTTATCATCATCCATTAAAATTTCATAAGCTTCTGCTATATGTTTAAATTTTTCTTCAGCTACTTCTTTATTATTTATATTTTTATCAGGATGCCATTTTATAGCCAATTTTTTATAAGATTTACGTATATCATCTTTGGAAGAGTTATTAGGGATCTCTAATATTTTGAAATATTTATCCATATAATTAAATAATAATAAAAACCTTTTAAGTTTTTATTATTTGAATGAAAATATCAATTAAATATATTATGGAAAATCTTGATTTAGATATTCAAAACTATAGTCTTAATGATATATTAGAATTATTTAACTTAAATTATAATTTTACAATTGAAGATTTAAAAAAGAGTAAGCGTATCGTATTAAAAACACATCCTGATAAATCAGGATTAGATAAAAAATATTTTTTATTTTTTTCAAAAGCATATAAAATGATATATCATATTCATGATTTTAGAAATAAAGAGAAACAAAGTAATAATTATAGTGAACACAAATATTTTACTGATGATATGAATGAAGAAGAACATAAACATATTATTAAAAATATGAATAATAAAGAAAAATTTCATAGTTGGTTTAATAGATTATTTGAAAAATATTATACACGTGATGATGATGGGTATGGTGATTGGTTAAAAAGCAATAATGATATTACTAAAATGACAAATTTTAATGAAATGACTAATAATATAGATGTTATAAAAAAACAACAAAAAGAAAAATCGATAGTGAAACATATTGATTTTGAACAAAATGCTAACTTAAGTTGTGGATCAAGTGAATTATATAGTACAAATAATAACTATACATCTACAAATAGTTTTGGTTCAATACAGTATAATGATTTAAAACAAGCATTTCAAGAAACTTTAGTTCCTGTCACTAATGATGATTATAATAATAAACAAAAATTTTCAACAATACAAGAATTAAATATATATAGAAAGCAAAATGAAACAAAACCATTAAGTGAAGAAGAAGTTAATATATTTATGAAACAAAAAGAAGAACAACAACAAGAAATTAGCACACGAATGGCTTACAATTTAATAAGACAAGGTGAAGAAAATTTAGAAAAGCAAAATGATTTTTGGAGCACATTGAAACTTATAGGAAATAGTAAATAAATGTTTATAAATTCTTTTTTTTATGGTTTAAATATATACAGAAATGAATAGATTCGATTTAACATTAGGTGGATTATTTGTAGTATTGATATTTAGTGTATTAGGTAATAGAGCATATAACAAAATAAAACAAGATAATTATAATGAAAGCAAAAGTGAAAGTGAAATTATGCAGCAAGTATTAATTAATGAAACACAATTAGCAAAAACACATAAACCTATATTATGGGTTCATTTACCATTTGAAAAAAATTCTAGAAATTGGGATAGTTTTTATTCTAGAAATAATAATGAATTGAATCAACCTTATTTATATTTAACAGTTAAAAGTATAGTTGATAATAATTATAATGATTTTCATATTTGTTTAATTGATGATAATAGTTTTGGAAAATTATTACCTGATTGGTTGATTAATATGAATTTTTTGGGTGAAAATGAGAAGAAAAAATATAGAATATTAGGTATATTAAAATTAATATATACATATGGTGGTATGAATGTTCCTGTTTCAACATTATGTTTTGATTCTATAAAATCCTTATATAAGGATCAACCTTTTACATATGAAACAGTATCAAAAAGTATATTAAGCGAAACTGTATTATTAACACCAAATTATCATTTTTTTGGATCACCAAAAGAAAATAACACTGTTAAAGATTTAATATATAAATATGAATCATGTATAAAAAATTCAAACGATGATATTTATTTTAATGGAAAGTTTGAACAATTATGTTTTGAGAAAATTCGAAATCATGAATTACAATTATTATCAGGAAAATATATTGGTACTAAAAGTGAAGATGATAAAGAAATTACAATAGATACATTAATGAATATATCTAATGATTATAGTTTATCTTATTTATCATCATGTTTGTATATTCCTAATGAAGAATTATTAAAACGTAGTAAATATAGTTGGTTTTGTGTAGAAAAAACAGATAATATTGTTAAAGGAAATTATATGCTTGGTCATCAATTTGGAAAGATTTATGATATTTAATTTATTTACGAATGAAAAATATGAAAAATAATATTACATTCATATTTTTTTTATAACGTTTTTACTTATATCAGTATTATTACTTATATCAGTGTCAATATATATATTTTTTTTATAGTAAATATGATATATTAATTCATATTTTGATTTTACATAATTCATTTTAATATTGTATAAAATATCTAGTCCTTTACATATTTGTCTAATAATAGTTAAAAAAGATTTAAATGTTATATTTCGTTCAAGATAATGAATTTTAGAGTTTATGTAATATGGTTTTATATTTTCAATAAATGTAGAAATTTTATTTTGTAATTGTGCTTTTTTATAACTTTCATTACTTAAAATGTAGTAATTATTTTTATCATCATATTTACATATATCATCTAGTATATTAATTAATAAATTATCAGGAAAATTTTTTTTTATGGTTTTACTCATCACCGCTCATAAATATATAAATATTATATTATATCTTTTTTATAATAATTTATTATTTCTTTTAAAAAAAATTTAATTTAAAATTTTTATAATATAAAATCATAATATATAAAATATATATTATGGCAGGTGGTTTACTTAATTTAATTGCTAATGGAAATCAAAATGTAATATTAAATGGAAACCCTTCTAAAACCTTTTTTAAAACAAAATATTCAAAATATACTAATTTTGGATTACAAAAATTTAGAATAGATTATGAAGGTTTACGTACATTAAGAATGAATGAAGAATCACATTTTAAATTCAAAATTAATAGATATGCTGACTTATTAATGGCATCTTATTTAGTATTAACATTACCAAATATATGGAGTCCTATATATCCTCCTAAAGATGAATTTAGTAAATGGATTGGATATGATTTTAAATGGATTGAAAACATTGGAACAGAGATTATAAAGGAAATAACTATAACAGTTGGTGGACAAGTATTACAACGTTTTCCTGGTTCATATATACGTAATGTAATTAATCGTGATTATAGAAATAATAATTTATTTAATGAAATGACTGGAAATATTAAAGAATTAAATGATCCAGCAAATGCTTTAGCTAGAGTTAATGCTTATCCTTCAACATATTATACTACTTCTCAAATGGGTGCTCAACCTTCAATAAAAGGAAGAAAATTATATATTCCCTTAAATCCTTGGTTTATGAATAATAGTAAAGTAGCATTCCCTTTAATTGCATTACAATATGCAGAATTATATATTAATGTTACACTAAGGCCAGTATATGAATTATTTCAAATACGTGATGTATTAGATCAAACAAATTTATATCCATACGTTCAACCTGATTTTACTAGATCAGATATGTTATTTTACCGATTTATACAAACACCTCCTTCAAAAGAATTGTTTGATAGTGATTATGAAGATAAAAGAATAATATGGAATGCAGACGTTCATTTAATATCTACATACGCTTTTTTATCTGATCAAGAACAAAAAGTTTTTGCTGAGACAATACATAAAATTTTATTTAAAGATGTTCATACATATAATTTTAAGAATATAACAGGATCTAAAAGATTGGAAATAGAAACAACTGGTTTAGTATCAAGTTGGATGTTTTATTTTCAACGTAGTGATATTAATTTAAGAAATGAATGGTCTAATTATACTAACTGGCCATATAAATGGTTACCATCTAATGTGGAGTTTCCACCTGTAGAAGATGGATATAAATATGCTAATTATGATGTTTCACAGAATTTTTTTGAAAGTTTTTATGCTAATGGTTTTGGTCCTGCGATTCAACCAGATAATACTGCATCTAATATTATGATAACAGGTGATTATAAATATGAAAATGAACAAAATATAATGAAAGAAATGGGTATTATATTTGATGGTAATTATAGAGAAAAATTAATGAATCGTGAAGTATTTGAATATATTGAACCATATTATTCTTCAAATGATACACAAATTGTTCCAGGTTTATATCATTATAATTTTAGTATTGATACTGATAGTAATAATTATCAACCAACAGGTGCTATAAATTTAAGTAAATTTAATAAAATAGAATTCGAATTTACAACACATTCACCAACATTAGATGCCAGTGCACAAGTATTAACAGTATGTGATGCTTCTGGAAATGTAATTGGAGTTAATAAACCAATATGGAATATATATGAGTATAATTATGATTTAGTTATACATGAAGAAAAATATAATATTATTACTGTTCAAAATGGTAATTGTGGATTAATGTATGCTAGATAAATTTATTTATAATTTACTTAATAAATTATAAATTTTTATTATGATTCGTTACGTTCTATTATTAATGATTGTTCATTATGTGGAATTATATTAGTATTAAATGTAGATATTTCTGTATCTATTTGATTATTTCTTCTTGGGCATAAAGTATCTATAATTAATTTCTTATTTGCTATTCCAACACAACAACAAAAACTTGTTATTGATATTATAGGACATAATGGAATACCATTAACATAACAAAAATGAGGTATAGTCATGAATATCTATTGTACTATATATTTAAGCAATTTTACATTATAGTATTTATTTTATTTATTTCTCTATCGTGATTAACTACAGAAGGTAATTTATAATTAGGATATGTATTTGTATCAGTAAACATACCAGTAAATTTATGCATTGGCATATTTTGACTATACTTTATCATATCTACTTCATTGTATAATAAATTACTATTTAATGGATGACTAATTATATCATACATTTTATTTTCATAATTATTATTATTATCATTTTCGTATTTATTATTATTTTCTAAATCAATCTTATTTGAAAATATTTCATTAGACAAATCATTATTTTTATACATAAAAAAATAAATTAGACTTAATAAAACAAATAAAAAAATATAGGTATTTCTAGTTATTTTCATCTATAATAACTATAAATATTCTTTTTTTTTTTCAAGTATATTATTTTTATTAATTAATATTTGTAGTATATATATTTATTATATTATGGCTAGCGATGAAGAACAAGTCAAAGGAGCCGCAAATAATTTTGTAGATAAATTAAAAGATACTGCAGATGAAAGTAAAGATAAAGTAGTTGATACATTTAATGATACAAAAGATTTTGTAGAAAATAATAAAGCTAAAGTAGAACAATTTTTAAAATCAGTAGCAACAGGAACTATTATATTAGTTGCTTTAGCATTAAAGTTTAGCGCTTTATGTTATGGTTGTATGAGTATAAATGCAAGTGGTGGTTTAGGAGGAACAAATGTAGAAGGTCCTCCTTTTAAACCAACAAGAAAATCTAAAGGTCAATGTGAAGGTTTTGAAGAATTATTAAAACTACCAATATCAGAACAATTAAGAAGGTCATTAAGTGATTTTTCATTTCCATATGCGAATCCTATATCTTGTAATAATTTCTCAATTTTAGCAGAAGGTTTTACAGGTGTAAGATTTGTAAGATGGATAACAGAAACATTAGCACAATCATATGCAATGGGAAGAAAATATTTAAATATAATTTATTCTTGTTTTAGTGATCCTGATACAGCTTTTTGGTTTTATCCTTTAGTAATACCAGGTATTTTATTAGCAGCATTATTTTATTCTCCATTTAGCCATAGTTTTTTTGGATTATTAAGATCACCAGAATTATTACCAAGAAATATATTTGGAACTATTGCTCTTAATCCATTAAGTGCATTTTTAACAATGAATGGTTTTGTATTTGGTTTATTTGCTTTACCAATTTTTGCAGGATTTATACAAATTTTATATTTATTGTTTTTCTTATTATTTTATCCTTACTTTGCGGATGATAAATTCATTTTTCCAGGAGACAAAAAAAGGAGAGCTTATTCAGGATTTAGATTTATTAGAAAAAATGTAGCATATAGATGGAGATCACTTGGGGTATTATGGTTAGCAATGGTTGCAATGAATTCAAATGTTTTAGCAGGTGATGATGATAAACAAGGTAGAATTGAAAAAATAGCAAAAAATACTGTTATAGTTAGATATAGTAACGGAGAAAAGGCTGAAGTATCAAAGAGTGATGTTGTTGCTGAACCTGAATTATATTATACACCAGGTAGTAAAGCATATTTTAATAATGGAACATATTCACAACAAGTTAATATATATAGAAAAAGTGTTAAAACTGTTAATGGTGTAAAACAATCTGTTTGGAGAATTGGTATTCCTGATGAACATGGTAAGGAGATTTATATAAATAATGCTACTAGAGATCAATTGTCACCAATTGTTGATGATGGCAATACCATACCATTACGTAGAGGATTAAAAGTTGTTGTATTAGGTAGAGGTTTTGGAAAGGTTATACCAAACACATTATGGTTAGTTACATTAATATGGTTTTTATGGATTCAATTTCCTGGTTATGTCAAAAACATTATTAACTTTGTATATTATGTTGTAGTATATAATCAATTAATGATTGCTTTTGCTATTCTTCTTTATTATGGAGTAAGATATATGTATTATAATCGTTCATATATTATAGGTGAAGCTGCAGATAAGGTTGATGATGTTACAGATCAATTGTAAGTTATTTAATTTAAATATTAATTATATATAATTTTTAATATATAATTAAGAAAAAAGCAACAATTAAATTAATCACGTAAATAACATAAATATTTTATATTAACTAAGTTATAAATGGGCAAAAGAAAAACTGCTAACAATAAAAAAAAAAATACACAAGGTGATACGCAAAAAAAACCTTTTGTTAGTATTTGTACACCAACATTTAATAGAAGACCATTTATTAAAAATATGATACAATGTTTCAAGAATCAAACATATCCTAAATCAAGAATGGAATGGATAATTATTGATGATGGACATGATAAAGTAGAAGACATTTTTTTAGAAGAAAATATACCACAAGTAAAATATTTTAAATATGACACCAAAATGACATTGGGAAAAAAACGTAATTTAATGCATGAAAAGTCATCAGGATCAATATTAGTTTACATGGATGATGATGACTATTATCCACCAACTAGAGTCGAACATGCTGTAAAAAAATTACAAGGAAATTCTAAAGCAATATGTGCTGGTTCTAGTGCTATTCATGTATATTTTAAACATATTGATAAAATAGTACAATTTGGACCTTACAGTGAAACACATGCTACTGCTGGTACATTTGCTTTTAAAAGAAGTTTATTAGATATGTCTTCTTATGATGAAAATGCAGCATTAGCAGAAGAAAAACATTTTTTAAAAAATTATACTATACCATTTGTACAATTAGATCCTAAGCATACAATATTAGTATTTAGTCATGAACACAATACTTTTGATAAACGTAAATTATTAACAAATATGAACCCTAAAATTACAAAATATACTGATGAAAAAGTTACAGATTTTGTAAAAGAAGATGAAGTATATGATTTTTTTATGAATAAAATAGATAAATTATTAGAAGATTATGATGCTGGATTACCTAAACATAAACCAGACGTATTAGAGCAAACTGTAATATTAGAAAAACAACGAGAAGAACTTATGAAACAACAAATGGAAGGAATGCAAATACAAGGTAAACGTTTACAATTAACAGATAAAAATACAAATGCTACAAGAGAAGCAACACTAGGAGAAGTAGTACATTTATTTGAAGGAAGTCAAAAAAAATTAGAAGAGACTACTAAACTTATAACAGGATTGCAAAACGAAAATAATGTATTAAAACAAGTTATTAAACAACTTGGTCTTAAAATAGAAATAGAAGGAACTAATGTAAAAATTGTCAAAGATACACAAGATAGTAGTAGTAATAGTAATGTTATTATCAACAAAAATAATACAGATGATGTGAATAATGATGACATTGAAGTAATAACTAGTCAAGTACCTCATATTGATAGAAGTAAAATTATTGAAGTATATAAAAAAAACAATAATGATGTAGTAGATACAATAATTGAGTTAACAAGCTAAAATAGATAATAGATATTATAATTATATTTAAATATAATATTTATTTATTAATATGAATCTATTATTTTCGTTATTTTACATATTAAATATAAAAAATAGTAATAAATTATATTTTGAAATGGGAACAAATAATGAAATTATTAGAATTAATAATGAAAATAATAAAACAATAAATTATGAAAAATCAAAAAATAAATTTAATGATTGTGCTTTAATACCAATAGATAAAATACCAAAAAATAATTTTTATGATTATATGAAAAAAAAATAATATATTACATAATATATTACATAATATTATGTATTGTACAAAATATATAGAAAATTTAAATATTTTTTTTAATGAATTACCATCATGGTACTATATAATTCCATATATAATTCATTTTATATCATCAATTATATTATATAATAAAACAAAAGATATTAGTGAAAAAAATCCTCCATTATATGATATAATTATATCAAATACACCAGATTTATCAAATTATGATATTATTCCAAACATATTACTTTGTTTTATATTTTCATTTTTACTAATACCGTTATTTTTCAATGAAAATTTTAAAATACTTTATAGTTTTTTTAAATATTTTTCATTAATTATATTAATAAGAACAATAACTACACAAGTAACAATATTACCACCAACAATATTAGAACCACAAAGAGAATGTAAATATGAAAAAAATTTTTTTGACATAATATGTATTTGTCTTGATGGACATAATCTTGATAAAATTTTTAGCGGACATACAGCAGCAAGTTTATTATTAGTTTTATTGTATTTTAAATATAATATTTTAGAAAAGAATTCATTGTATTTACTGTTAGGATTACAAATATTATTATCATTAACATTAATTTTAACAAGAGGTCATTATACTATTGATGTTTTACTTGCATACATTATAACATTTGGAATATTCTTATTATTAGATCTTTAGATTACATTTTAATTAATGATATTATAAATAAATGTCCCATGCTACTTTGAAAATGTAAGAAACCATGATATAAATGGCCATTTTTTTTATCAAAACAATATTTATCACATATGTAACCATATAAATATAAATATACAACGGATAAAAAGAAAAATATAATAATTAATGTTTTTTCAAAACTTTTATAATAGTTTTCATATAATCGTAAACCACCTTGTAAGATAATATTGTAAGTAGCTAATTTATCAATATATGACAAATAATTTAATTTTGTGTAATGAAATGAAACAGATGTTATAAATAATGTAATAAATGATATTAAATAAATTATATCATCAACATCTAATAAATAGTATATATTGAATAAAAAAAATAATGATGTATATGTATTAAAATTTATATTCAACATATTATATAATAATATTTGTATATTATAATTTTTTTATTTTTATATTTTTTAGAATTAATAATAAATATTCATAAAAAAAATATATATAACCAATAATATTTATCAAAGGATAATTGATATAACATCCATAAATATTTTGATTTATTATCAATAATACAGCAAAGAAATGTTGAATATATTGATAAAACGTAATGTAATTTTTTATATTTTTAAGTTGCAATGGAAATGCGTAGTATAAATACATTAGAAAATGAGCTAAACTATTACTTATTAATACATATATTTCACCTGGTTGGTATATTCCATTATATACCATTGTAGGAACTATTGCATGATGATAATAATGTAGATTAGATATTTTTCCCATATCACCTTTATGTTTTATTATTAATAATAATGTGTCTGTCCATTCTATTATTTTTAAAAATAGAAATGTATATCTTTCTAATTCAATATTATTTACATATGTTTTACATAAAATATCTGTTAAATTATGATTCAAAGATTGAAAAGTACAATTTATTAATATTATTAATGAAATTTTAGATAAAAAAATGTTATATAATTTTACATATGTTTTATTTACAATTATTTCATTTTTTTTACAATAATTGGAAAAAAAATCTGTTATTATAAAATAAACAAATGGTATCCCATAACTAATTATTGTATTTATATTCATTATTTATATAAATATAATAAAATGTTTATATTCATTTTCAAATCTATGTTGTACTAATGCTACTAATCTTAAATTATAATAAATTATTTACAAATTTAATCATACGATTAAATTCCAAATTAGTAATATTATGTTCTTCTTCCAAAGCTTTAATGTAATTATCTTTATTTTCACTATCTTTATTTATTGTATTGAATAATGAAAATAAATCATTTTTATCTAACATTAAATTTTCACACATATTTTGTAAAAATAACATATTACTATATTCATTTGAATATTTAGTTAAAATTTTTGTAAATTCTATATCTTGTTTATTTAATATTTCTTGTTTTTTACATATTATATTATTTTTATTTAAATGATAAATGTAGTTTGTTGAAAATGTTTTCATAATTGAGCTCATTTCATTAAACTGCCATATTTGTTTTTGAAATGTTACTCTATCGATATAATCAGCAAAACAAATTATATTTAATATTTCTAAATAAATATTTATAAAATTTATATCAGTAGTTTTAACTTGATTAATTATATTTTCATGCCAAAGTAATGCTATTATAGTTCTATCATTGTCATTCATTATACTATTATGTTTAATTATTGGTTGTTTCTTTTTGAATAATTCATGTATAGTTTGTTTTGCATCATGTTGATATGTTTTAGAAGAAAATATAATATTATCATGATTGTTTTGTTTTAAAATCAATGAGCAAAATTTATCAAGTTTTCTAAGATCATTCTGTGACGATACTAATACATTATTAATAATCTCGTTATTGAATATTTTGCTATTATAATAAGTTTTTATAATTTTAGTTATTTGATCATTTGTAGGTTTTGGTATGTAATACGTAGGACATACTTTCATTAATTCTTTTATTTTTTTATCAATTTTAGAATTTCCAATACATATAATGGGATTATTAATAGATTCTTCTAACTTTTGCTTTTTTGTTTTTTTTGCTCTAATTAATTTAATCAAATTACTAATACCGCTTTTTTCTCCACTACTCATGCCATCTATTTCATCCATTACGATTACAATATTTTTTTTTTCTTTTTTAAATAAAGACATAACATTATGATTAGACATATTTTGTTTTGAAATTGATTCCATTACATTTTTATTTCTTACATCACTTGCATTATACCAAATACTATCAAAATTAATTTCTTTTAATATTTGTTTTATCATTTCAGTCTTACCTACACCAGTATCACCATAAATATATATACCTTTTGTTTTTGTAATATCATTTTTAATAGAATTAAAATCTAATAAGAATTGTTTTATATTATTATATGTTTCTTGTCTGTCTAATTCTTTATAGTAACTCATATAATATTAATAATATATATCTTTTATGTTTATTATTAACTAATTTATTATTAAATCTAAACATCTATTACAATCGTATTTAATTATGTTTTGTTTTATAAAATCATATAAATTAACGTAATTATTATTTTTATATTTAATTCTTTTATTTTTTTGTAAAAAATTATAATCAATTATTGAAATATAATTTTTAAATATATAATAACTTTTAATACGCAATATAAATTGAATATAATCTAAATGTCTTTTAAAACTATATAATTTTCTATTAATATAGAATGAATAATTATATTCATAGTGTGATTTATCGATTAGCATAATATTAGTATTTAATCTAAATAATAATAACAAATTGTCATTATTTACACCACAGTATAAAGATATTATTTTTTTTACATCATCAGGTAATAAATTTATTAATTCATATATAATCATGTAAAGGTTTAATATATTCTTTTTTTAAATTATTAATGCAATTTATACATAAAAAATTATAACTTTTATGAAATCTTGGAAATGGAAAATCGTCATCAAAAATAGCTCTATAATATATAGTTGTAACATCTCTTCTTATTTTATCGTATTTTGTTTCATTTTTACATTCATCACATTTAACTAATAAATAATTTATAATGTGTAATTTTACTTCATTTGGTAAATTACTGTAAATCATTATATTTATAATTAAAATATAATTATTTATTTATTTTAGCTTAAGAAGTTTGAACATTATTACAAATATCTTCATTATTTGTTAAACCATCCCATGTTAATCCACATTTAGTTGTCCAAATTTTCTTTCTACAATCACCATAAGGTCCTTGCCATTGTTCACCATTAAATTGTTTCCATTTTCCACATTTTCCTATATTTTTAGGATTATGACATATTGGTCGTCCTCTATTCCAACGAGGATTGTGTTTATCCCAAAAATCAGGGCAGTCAGCTCTAGTAGGTGGCCATTGTACATTTTTTTTTGCTGTATTTAAAGCGATTGCAATAAATATTAAAGCGATTATTAATAAAACAACAGCAATAATTGATATTGTAGTTTTGTAATCCATATATATATTATTAAATATTTTTTCAATTTATTTAATTATATTAATTCTTGTATTTTTTTTACTTAATAAATATATATATAATGAATTTTAATTTTCTAGAATTAGATGATAAAAATAATAATAATTTTAATGAAAATGATTTAATGAATTTAACAGAACAACGAAAAAAAGTTATTGAACAACCTAACCAAAATTTATTATTTCAAATGCAAGATAAAATACCAACTGATTCAAACAGTTTTAACGATGCAATGAGAGGAACATTTTATGATACACCTTTAAGTATAGCATTTTTTAGTGCTGAAAATCAAGAAATTTTACAAAATGGTATACGTAAAGGTGTATATGATATGTCACAAAAAGAATATATAATTGATAGACAAGATCATGATTCATTAAAAATGATAATGAGAAGTATTTTTTTACAAAATTCTGTTAATGATCCAAATAATATAACACAGCAAATAGTAACTTTAAATTCGTTAGTTTTACATTATGCAATTCCTAAAGTATTTGGTCAAGTTCAATCATATAAAAAATATAGAAGAGATATAGATAATTTACCAATGCCTATTAATAGACCTGTAAATACAAAAAAATCAAATCAAGTTAAATTTACATTTTTTTAAAAATTGATTTTTAATATTGTTTTTAATGCTATTGTAACATTAAAAACAATGGATTATTGTTGTATGTTTAGAGATAAACAACCAGAAAATATTGTAAAAGTCAATGAAGTTGAAATAAAAGAAACTAATTTTAGTTGTATGATGTTATGTTTTCCATGTTTATTTACATGGGGTTTAATTGAAACATGTTGTAAAACAACAACAATATGCTGTTGTCAAATAATATGTTGCGATTTTGAAGATATACAAAAAAAAAGAGATGTAATCCAAATGGAAGATATAAGACAAATGGAACGATACGATATAGTAGATGATGTAAAATTATAATTATTTTACAATTTTAACAATGGTATAATTTAAATGATTTGACATATGCATATTGTGCATTTCTATACAACCATTTAAATGTTTTTTCATCAATTCATTATCAATATTCGTACTTAATATTTTTATAGCTTTTTCTTTTGAATATTTCATACCTGGTAATATATTTGGTGTAACATTTTGTATACTAATTTCTTTAAATTTTAAATTTTTAAAATCATCAATATTTATAAAACTTGGTATTGCCATACCATCTTTAATAATATTTAATTTTTCTAATATATCACTTGGTCTATAATCGTTTTTTTTATTTTCAAAATAATCAAACACAATTAAACTACCACCAGGTTTTAACATATCTAAACCATATTGTATTGTTGTTTTTTTACAGTTAGCATGACAAATACTTTCAATAAAATAAATAACATCATATATTTGATTCATACTATCAACATTGATATCATAACAATTATTATTAAAATCCCCGAAAAATACTTTACAAGTTTTTTCATTATTATTATTATTATTTATTATATTTTGAGTACATAATATTTGTGTATCTGTAAGTGTAATACCATGAATAAGACTGTTTGTAAAATAATTAGATAAATGTATCATTGTTCCACCATAACCACAACCAGCATCCAAAATTTTTATTTTATCATTTTTATTAACATCTATTTTTTCTATTAATATATCATTTAATTTTTTTTTACTTAAATCATAATCATTGCGTGTGTTTTCTAAACTGTTTATAGAAGGATCAGTATAAAATCCATAATGACACGCACTAGATATATTATTATGTCCTTTTTTAAAACGGTCATCCCAACAATTTTCATAATAAAGAAACACAGAATTTAAATTAGTATTCATTATATATCGAATTATATTTTTTTGTTTATATGTTTATGTTTGTTAATAAATAGTTGTTCAAATTCACTACAATTTTTACAGTGTTCATATTTTTTATATTTTTCTTGACATACCTCACAATTAATTAACATATTTAACATATTTATTTTTTTATGTTTTACACAATACTGTGGAACAAAAAAAAATTTATAATTATATTCTGCTAATTCATTACAATTTTTTATACAACATTCTGTATTATCTTCAATTACAACCATAACATACATTACTTAATTAAAAAAAAATAACATACATAACACGAGTTATGTTATTTTTCTTTCAGGTGTGAATCGAACACACGACAAATGGATATCAAATATTAACACAATTACAGTCCACTGCTCTGCCCCTGAGCTACTGAAAGTATACTCATAATTAGACAATAATTTATCTTTAAATATTATTATTGTTATTGTATTTTTTGATCTTCATATACCCTTATAGTTGAAGCAGTTGATAATGTTGTATTTATAGATGTTTCACTTGATCCAGCTGATTCACTTGATTCACTTGTATTTATATATATTTCACTTGATATAGTTTTTTTCATTTGTTTTTCTTTTTCTTCTTTTCGATATTTATAATATATTAAAAATAAATAACTAGATTCCATAAAATATAGTTAAATAAAAATTGAATTTAAAAAATAAAATATATGTATTTTTAAAATTAAAATGAATAAAATAATGATTACAAGAACATTGCGTATAATGGCAAAAGATAACACATTACCTATTAAGTGTTGGGCTACTATTCAGTATACCAATGATAATAAAGTATGTGACTGTATTAATGTATGTAAATATAATCCACCATTAGGTGGAATACAAAATAATATTAAAAAAAAAGAATTTGTCTATTATGAAGAAAAAATTTATGCTTAAAAAAAATTGATTTAAATGAAAACATTTATTCAAATCAATATACATGTTTTTTAATATGGTATGTAAGGTAAATATCTTAAATTATTATTTTCATAAATAGTTGCATTAAAGACATCATTATAACCTTCTACATAGACATTATCACCATTATTAATATTATCACACCCATATTCACTTGTACAACTTTTGCCATTAATACTAATAGGTAATTTTACAGCATTATGTTTATCATTTGTAGTATAATATTGCCATTTATCTCTATTAGTAATAGAAGGTCTACCAAACAATGGTAGTATTGTTTCACGACCTGAATTACGTGTTAATATACCAACTTGTTGATAATCAGGACTAGGACCTTGTGTTTGAACATTAATAGGTACAGCAATACCTCTTCCTGTATTTTTTAAATACGCATTATTTTTCAAAGGTGGAGCATATGGATCATGTAATACATCACTTCTATTAAATAAAGGTTGCATAACAGAAACATGAGGTACTGGTGAAGGACCCTCTTTAATTATTGTTGTATTACTAGTTTTTGTTTTATTGTTGGAATATAAAATGATATATACAAATAACCCTAATATTATGAATAACATAAACAATGTAGCATTTTCAAAACAAATTACACCAGGAGGACATTTTTTTGGCATATTCTAATAATATTAGTATTTATTTTAAATTTATATAAATTTAGAAATTTCTATTTTATCACTATAAATAGCCCTTGTTAAATTAGTTATCAAAAGAGAAGATAAAAGAACATATGTCATATTTTTTGTGAAATAAAATGTAAAAAAACCAATTATTACGAATAATAAAAGTAAGTCTACTTGCTTTTGGTGAATCATACCAAAGACATTTGCTAAAGCAAAAAATGCAACAAAATATAAAAAATTTTTATTTTTAAACAATTCCATTTATATAATTTATAATTAGATTAGTTTTTTTATTCCTATAAAATTATATTTAAAAACAAATTAAATGATTTATATAAAATGGAAGCAAAAGAAGAATCCGTTAAAAATGTAGCTGAATCTATAGTAACTGCTAATGTTGAAACAACAAATAAATTAGATATGAAGTTAGTTCCTACAGAAAATATTTCAACTGTTGAAAAAATCAAAGAAGAAGAACTCGAACCAGAAGAGGTAAGACCAGAATTTCCAGTTATTGATAATAAAGAAATAGCTGATGATGAATTGGAAAAAACAGTAATGAAATCAATTATGAATAATCAAGATAATCAGCAAAAAATATTAATGTCTATTACATTTTTATTTGAAATGTATCGTGTAATTATGAGTACTCTTTTAGTATTATTTGTACCACAACAATGTGATATGGGACCATGTAGTGTATCAGATAAAACAAAACCTCAAGATCAATTTGAGTTATTTACTTTGGTTTTTAATTTCATTACATTTGCATCTTTTGTTGCTATGTATATTTTAGAAAGTAAACGAGAATTACATTTAATCAATTATTTAGATATTAATCGTTTTAAACCACGTGATAATGAATCAGTAGGAAATGAATTAGATTATTTATCTTTAAAAAGACGTAATCGTATCGAAGTAAGTGAATTAAATTATCAATATTCTTCATATTTAAATATGCTTTTATTCATGTTAAATAGTTTATTTAGTGGAGTTGTTGTATTTAATTCATTTTTAGATAGTAAAACAGTAACTGTATTTTTAACAAATATTTTGTTTATGACAAGTAAATTGTACGATGTATATAATACAGTAAATACTAAACCATATGTATTTCTTTCTGCATATTTAACAAGAAAAATTCAATATAATGATATTGATCCAGATAAACGTGAAAAAAAAAATAAAGTTTAGATAAAAAAGTAATAATTATATAATATTATATTGTAATATTGTATGACTAGTTCAACATCTTTAAAGAATCGCAATAAAAAGAACAACGATAAGATTGCAAAACTGAAAAAAAAACGAAAAGCTATTTCAAATAAAAATAGAAAAAAAGGAGGTGATAATGGTGAAAATGAAAATGAAACCGATAATATTGGTAATGTAATAATACCAACACAAAATCCAACAGATGATGTTGTTGATCAAATAACAGAAAATATGAAAATAATAACAAATAAAACAAAAGCTATAGTTAAAGATGCTATTGAAAATGTAAAAGAAACTGCTAGTACAAATAATTCGAATAATAGTAGTCAAGAAACAATGGTTGCAAATGAAAAAATTATACAAGAACAAATAGAAGAAGAGGCAAAAGAAAATGAAGGTGTAGTTGAAACAGGTGTAAATCAAGAACAAGGTAATGGTAATGGTAATAATACTCAAGAAAATGGTAATGTTAATAATGCTGAAGAAAAACCAGCTAATGCTAATGTTAATAATACTCAAGAACAAGGTAATGGTAATGGTAA
>Ga0115013_10000800_pt1 | contig 18783 bp, 2 predicted proteins | sample SouAtlMetagenome_2_FD_88686 | JGI IMG/M metagenome (GOLD analysis project Ga0115013, IMG submission 88686) | Marine eukaryotic phytoplankton communities from Atlantic Ocean - South Atlantic ANT15 Metagenome | ecosystem: Environmental > Aquatic > Marine > Oceanic | place: South Atlantic Ocean...
CCTCCTCGGTCGAGAGGTCGAGGTACTCCTTGAGCGAGGCGTCGGGCGGCCACGTGCCTTCGGCGAGGCCGGGCACCGCCATCAGGTCGTGCAGCAGCGCCAGGATGGGCTGCGGCGGCAGCCTCGCGTCGGTGCGCAGCCGCTGCTCGAGCTCGGGAGGCAGCAGCTCGCGGAACGCGTGGGCGAGGTTCTCCTCGGGGCCGCCGCGCCCCTCGAGCGCCAAGGACAGCGACTGGAGGTGGCACAGGCACACCTGCTGCTGCAGCGTGGGCGAGCTCACCGCGGCCCACGCCTCCTCGGACAGCAGCAGTGCGCCGCGCGCGTACGCGGCGAGCGGCATCTCGGCGTGCGGCAAGCCCTCGCCGCCGCCGCCCGCTTCGACAGCCGCGGCCGCGGCGGGCAGCGCGCCGAGGAGGGTGACGGCCCTCTCGACGAGGCCGAGCAGCGCGCGCAGCCGCTGCTGCGTGTCCACCTCGGCGAGCACGGCGTCGAGCACCGCGCTCGGCAGCTGGCGCTGCGGCACGCGCGACTTGAGTCGCCCGAGCCGGCCCGTGCGCTGCAGCTCGCCCGCGTAGGGGAAGAGCTGCACGTGCACGCGCAGCGGCGAGGCGTGCGCGAAGACGGAGTGGACGAGGGCGTGCTCGATTGCGGCGAGGTCGAAGCAGCCCATCCCGTCGGCCTCAGCTTGCGCGGGGCGGCGGTGCGCGGCGAGGAGCGGCGCCAGGTGCGCCTCGGGATCGTACGAGAGCAGCAGTCGACTCACCACCTCGTGCGGCGTGCGGTGCGAGATGGTCGGCACGGCCGCGCCCGCCGCCGCCGCGCTCGCCGGCAGCACGGACGAGCCTGCCGCCTGCAGCCGCTCCATGGTCTCGTTGTGCGCGTCGCTTAGCGCGGTGAGCAGCCGCACGGTGCACAGGCCGCTCGCGTCGGTCTCGCCCGCCGCCATCATCGAGGGGAGCGAGAAGGCGAGCGGCACGTCCGGCCCCATCGGCTCGGGCGTTCGGCCGCCGCTGCCCGACAGGTCGACCAGGCGCTCGCCCTCGGGGCCGTCGTACAAGAAGGGGTTGGCGTTGCACTCGTAGAGCTGCGGCACGAGGCCGAAGGAGCGGTTGAAAGCGTCGCAGAAGGCGTGCATCGCCGCGGCGGCGGCGGCGCGGCGCGGCGCGGGCAGCTTCGCCACCAGCTGCGCGTTGGTGAGCGAGGCCGCCTCGCCGCGGCGCAGCCCTTCCTGCTGCAGTGCCTCGAAGAGCACGCCGTGCCAGCGCAGCACGTCGGCGGCGCACCCGATGAGCGGCAGCCTCGCGCCGTGGCGCAGCACCGCGGCGAGCACGGGGAAGCGCGCGCGGTTGGCCGAGCGCATCGCAAAGTCGCGCGCGAAGAGGCGGGCGCCGCTCTCGACGATCGGCTCCCACAGCCACCGCACGCCGCCCCGCGCGGCCTCCAGCGCGGCGTTGTTGTGCAGCTCGCCCGTCTCGCCCGCGCTGATCTCATCCCACAGCTCGCCGCCCAGCGCGCGGCGAAAGGCGAGCGAGCGGTCGGCGGCCGAGAGCTCGGCCTGCGCCGCGCGGATCTCGGCGCCGAGCGCGCCGCCAAAGACAGGGGTCACGCAGTCGTGCTGGAAGTTGAGCTCGAAGGCGGTGCGCGACGCCTCGTCCGGGTAGACCCGCTTCCCCACGCAACTCGCCTCGCCCACTGCGCGGAGCACTAGGTGGAGCGCGAGGCCCAGCTCGTCCTCGTCGAGCCCGTACAGCTGCTGCAGCGCCTCCCAGTCCTTGGCCACCTCCCTCGCCAGCTGCTCCTGCGCGGCCTTCTCGCACCAGCCGCTCGCCTGGCCGTCCCCGCGGGGGAGCACTTGCAGCACCCGGTCGGCGCGACCCGCGTCGCTCGCGCCGCTCACCTGCAGCAGCAGGTGCATCAAGATGCGGATCACCCGCACCGCCACCGGGCCGCAACGCGAGCCCGAGATCGGGTCGAGCTCGACGCGGTTGAGGTCGTCGCGCCGGTAGCCCTTGAGCCCCCGGTCGGGCGCGCTGCGCGCGATGTCGCGCATCTCGTCGGTCGTGCCGACGCGTACCACGCCGCGCACGTCTTCGTGGTTCTTCCCGCCGATCGGCGCGCCGCATGTTGGGCAATTGGCAAACTCCATCGGCCGCGTGCAGTTGCCGACGGTGTAGATATGCCCCTTGGGGCACTTGTACCACGCGACGTACTCTTGCATGCCCGCGAGGATCCCAGCCATCTCGTCGGCGCCCATCGTGGGCACGTAGCCCTGCGCGAGCAGCTGCGGCTCCAAGAGCAGCGCCTCCCACCAGCTGCCAGGCAGGCTCACCGCGCGCAGCGCCGCGTGCACCGCCAGCTGCCGCAGCACCGCCCCCCGACGCCGAATCGCCGCGCGCGCCGCCGCGTTGGCCGCCGCCGCGCTCGCCACGCTGTTGGCGTCGTGGTTGCGCCCCCGCCGCTGCGGTGGCGCCGCGCTGACGCAGCCACTCGTCGCGTCGTACCCGTCGCACCCGTCCATCACCCACTCGCACAGCTCGCGCGGCCGGTCGAGCAGCCTGCCGAGCGCGGACCGCAGCAGCTTCGCCCCCTCGCCATCGGTGCCGATGAGGTGGACGGCGCCGCCACCCGCGGCGGCGTCCGCGCCTTGGGCGAAGGCGGCGGCGGTGAGCGCGAGGAGCGAGTGCAGGTCCGCCACCTTGTCCAGCTCGGCGCCGTACCGCTGCTTGAGCTCTTCCTTCGAGCCGCGGAAGGTGAGGCAGCTGCGCACCAGCCCGTCAAGGTGCTTGTACGCGGCGGCGCGCCGCTCGAGCAGCGAGCCCTTGAGCCCCTCGGCACCGAGCGTCGCAGAGAGAAGCAGCCATCGGAAAGGGTCGAGCAGCGGCTGCGCCACCGCGAGGGTCGCGCCCTGCGACGGGTCGATGGGCAGCCACGTCAGCGCGGCGATGGGCAGCGCGAGCAGCTTGGCGAGCAGCGGCAGCCCGCCCGCGCGCCACACGAGACGCAGGGCGTGGACCTGCACGTGGCGCGGCTTGAAGGTGTGGCAGAGCAGCCGCCTTGCAAAGCCGTGGCAGGCGAGAAGCGACAGCGCGTCGGCGCCATTTTGCGGCCCCCAGCGCAGCAAGTCGACCAGCGCCGCGACGAAGGCGGCTACGTGCACCTTGGCCTTGCCCACCGCCGCCAGGTGTGAAAGCCCGTCGGGACGCTGCAGCAGCGCCGTCGCCGAGGCACTGTCCAAGCCGAGCGTCGCGGCGGAGGTGACCTCGGCGTCCGAGAGCGGCGGCGGCGATGCGCCATCCTCTTGCGTCGCCGCGAGCAGCGCCCCCTCGTGCTGCTGCAGCCACACCAGGCAGCCCTCGGGACCAAGGCGGGGCAGACCGCCCAGCGCCGCCTCGAGCGCTGGAAGCTCAGCCGCACGCGCGCCGAGCGTGCGCAGCAGCAGCGTGCGCGCCGGCCGCGTCATCGGCGGCAGCCCATCGGGCGCCTCGGCCACGAAAGCAACGAGCGCCTCGCACAGCGGCGCCGCCGCCTCCGCCTCGGGGACGAGCAGCGGAAGGACGAGCTCCTGCAGATAGCCCAGCGCAAAGCCCGAGAAGAGAACGCAACCCTCGCGCGTCGCCTTGCCGTCCGCCTGCGCCTCCGCCTTGGCCGCCTCCATCGCGACGGCCGCCGCGGCGTGCATGAGCGCGAGCAGCGGCGGCAGCGCCGTCCGTGCTAGCGAGGAGGCCTCGGCGGCGGCGACGAAGGCCTCGAAGGTGGAAGGCGCCATGACGCCACCGCCGACCAGCACCGTCTCCCTCACGAGCAGGTGGACAGTCTGCAGCGCGAGCCAAGTCGCCGACGGCGCCGGCGCCGGCGCCGCCTTTCCGCCCGCCTTACCGCTCGCCGTCGGGTCGGCGGCGCGGAGCAGCCACAACAGCGCGTCCACGTGGACCGCGAGCCTTCGCAGCGTGCTGCTCGCGTGGCGCCACGCCTCCTTGGCCTCGCCGCTCTCGCAGCAGCGGCCCGCAGCACGGGCGCGCTCCCACGCGGCGCCCAGCACGGCGCGCAGCAGGCACGCGTCGAGCCGCGCGAGCTTGGCGCCCGCCTCGCCTTCGCCTCGGCGGGAAAGCTCGCCCAGCTCGACAACCAGCGCGTCGAGCGAGGCCTGCGGCAGCCCGGCGGCGCCGAGCAGCGCGCAGCCGTGGTAGAGCTGCCCCTCGGACGCCCACATCGCCGCGTGTACGCTGCCGGGCGAGGCAAGCGCGGCAGGGTGCGTCGCGCGCACCACCGCTTCATAGTAGCCGCGCTGCACCTCGAAGCTCAGCCCCGCGTGGCGCGGCGTGCACGCACCCACCGCGTCGTGCAGATATGCGAGCAACTCGGTGCCACCAAAGGCCGCCCACGCCGCCGCCGCCTCGCGCCCCACCGCCTGCTCGCTCAGCGCGCCGAGCGTCGGCACGGCGTCGGCGCCGCCACCACCCTCGCCGAGCGCCTCACGCGTCTCACGCGCCTCGAGCATGCGCAGCAGCGGCGCCGAGAAGGGGAAGGCCGCGAGCAGTGGCCCGTGCCTTCCGCCGTTGGCCACCGCCTCGGTCTCAACCACCTCGCGCCCTCCCGCCACGCCGAGCCGCACCTGAAGCGCCATGCGGCTCCAGTCGAGCACCGCGGGCGTCGCGGCCAGCGCGAACCAGAGCTCGAGCCGCGCGCCCGCCCTGCTGCCTCCCGCGACATCGCTGCCACCGCAGCCCGACTCCTCCGGACTGCAGAGCAGGGCGAGGTTGAAGTTTTCGTCGAGGGCGCGCAGCACGTGTGTGAGGGCCTGCGTCACCAGCAGCCGAAGCGCCTCGCGCAGCGCCTCGCGGAAGGTGCCGCCCAGCGCGCCACTCCCCGCCACACGCGTGTGCAGCTGCCGCCCTGCGTCGTCGGCGCACGCCTGCGCCTCGAGCACCGCGACCACACCCTGCCGTACCAGCGCGCGCCAGCGCGGCTGCGCGTGCAGCAGCTCGGTGACCATCGCGACGCGCGCAGCGTAAGAGTGGGCCGCCGCCGCCACGGGCTCGAGCCCCTCGGCCGCCCCTGGCGGCGGGCACCGCGCGAGTGCCGCGGGGGCCTCGGCGAGCAGCATCTCGTCGAGGGGCAGCGCACCGCGCGCTGCCAGCGCGTGCGCAGGGTGCGAGAGCATTAGCCCAAGGGGCAGCCGCAGCAGCGCCGCCGAGACGGTGGCGGCGGCGGCGGAGGAGGAGGAGGAGGAGGCGGCGGTGGAGGCGGTGGCAGCGGCGGGCGCGTCGCCGCCCACCCCCACGTCGGAGCGGAGGTCATCCACAAAGACGACGAGCCAGCGCGGCGAGAAGTCGAGGGCCATCGTGCGCCGCCGCCGGCTCGTGCCTGGCGGCAGGTGCACTACCATGACCACCGTGCACTGCGCCGCCGCCGCGCCAGCCGCCACAACGCGCTCCTGCAAGATGTGCATCGCGTGCAGGATCAGTCCCGCCGCGCACGACGCCGGGTCGCACTGCAGCAGCAGCACGCGCACCGTGCCTGCCTCGCCGCCGTCACCACCGCCATCACCGCCGCCGTCGGCGCTTCCCGGCACGAGGAACGCGTCGAGCGCCGCGGCGAGCGAGACCTCGGTGCCGTAGCGCGCGAGCTGCGTGAGCCGCGCCTCGCACCCGTGCAGCGGCGTCCGCTCGAGCGCCACGTGCAGGTGCTCCATTGGCGACTGCGTCAGTAGCAGCATCAGCTTGCCGCCCTCGGAGCTCGCGCCAGCGCCGGCGCCGCCGGCGTTGTCGGCCGGCGTGATGTATGCGGCGGCGGCGCTCTGCAGCGAGGCGTGCCTCATGAAGTACTCCTCGCCGCCCTGCGCGCCGCGCAGGCTCGCAGAGTGCGCCACCGCCAGCGGCGTCGCCGCGCGCAGCAGCGCGCCTTGCATCGCGAGGAGCGCCGCCTCGTCCTCCGCGGCGGACGCGGCGGCGGCGGGGTCGTCGACGCGCGGCTCCTCCGCTGGAACCGGCTCGGCGGCGGCGGCGGCGGCGGAAGCGGACTCGGGCAATGCGACGGAGTCCGCCTGGTCCCTCGCCTTTGGGTCACCGCCAAGCCAAGAGGGCAGCCACGCGCCGCCCTCCTCCGCACCCGCTGCGCCGGCGCCGTCCTCCTTGCCGTCGGCCGGCGCGGCCGCCGCCTCGGCAGAGGCCTGTCGCGAGGCGGCCACCGCCCCTGCGGTCGCCTGCCTCGTCACCGCGACCTTGTCGGGCGCGAGGGCTAGGACGAGCGAGGGGAGCGAGCCCTGATGGTAGCCGCACACGAGGCGACCGAGGTCGTCCTCGCCCGCCTCGTCGCTTACGCGCAGCAGCCACGCCTTGAGCCTCGCGCACAACGCGTGCTGGCGCGGCGAGAGCACGTCCTCCGGGGTGAAGAGCTGCTTCTCGAAGCGGTTGAGCATCGCGAGGTCGAGGTGCGCCCACGCGTGCTCCGCCTCGACCACCACCACTAGCTTGAAGGCCGGGTGCACCTGGCACAGCTGCGAGCGAGAGCCGATGGCGAGGCGGAGCAGACGCTGCGTGCGACCGGTGGCGGCGTCGGTCTTCACGACGTACCGCTGGTTGAGCACGTCGTACAGAGCCTCGTAGATGTTGTCGTGCTGCATGAGCACCGCGGTGGCGCCAGTGGCCATCGCCATCTTGACGCGGTTGACCTGCTTGATCAGGTGGAGCTCGGTCAGGTCCTCGGGGAAGACGGAGCCAAAGAGGACCTCCACCTTGCCCTCGTCGCCCTCGGCACCTCCCTCGCGCAGCAGCCCGCAGCCGAAGAGCAGCTGCAGCGCCGCCAGATTGCGCGTAAGCAGCATCAGGTGGCGGCAGTTGCGCTCCGCCAGGTTGGCCGCCACCAGCTCGGTCACGGGCGGCGGCTGCTCGAAGTGCGTCGCGCCCGCCGCAGCCGGCGGCGTCGCGCCCTCGCCGTTGAGCGGTGCCGTCGCGTTATCGAGCTCCGTGCTGCTGTTGCGGTCCTGCTCGAACCACGATCGTGAGTCGACGGTGGCGGCAAAGCATTCGGCAGCGAAGGTGCGTAGCACGTGCGCCAGCATCGAGGGCTTGCCTCCGAAGTTGCGCGCGAGAACAAAGCGCAGCGTCTCGGGGCGGAGCGCGCCGCCGCCCTGCGTGTGCAGCGCGGCGCGCAGCATCTTGACGAGCGCGTAGTAGTCTCGCATCCCGATAAAGTCGCGCCCGCCCAGCGCTCCCTGCCCCACGTAGCACGCGTGATACGCGCGGCTCACCGGAGCGAGCCAGCCGGCGCGACGCCCGCCGCTCGCCTCACGCGTGGGGCGCAGGGGCGGCGGCGGCGGCGGCGCGGCGGGCAGCGCGTCTTGCGGCGGCGGCGGCGGCGCGGCGGCGGGCGCGTCGTTGCTGGGCTGCCTCGCGAGCTTGACGATGGCTTGCGCGGTGAGCTCGATGTCGAGGGGCGACGGCTCGGTGCGCCGGATGCAGAGGGCGCGGTTCATCTTGGCGGGGTCGAGAGCCCAGTTGGAGAGGCCGACGATCGAGATGGGCGGCGCCACCAGGATCGAGTGCAGTACCTGAGAGAAGGTGGGAGATGGTGAGAGGAGGCGAGAGACGGTGGGCAAGACGAGGGAGATCGAGCGAGGCTCGAGGGCGCGGCACCTTGAGCGGCAGGTCGGGCGAGTGCTCAGCCAGGCCGACCTCGTCGAGGAGCAGCACCGCCAGCTGCTCAGTGGCGTGCGCCTGGTAGCGGCACGCCATGTCGAACTGGCGCTGGATGGCGTCGGAGGATGACATGGGCGAGCACTGGTACGGAAAGACGTGCACGGCGGGGAAGGCGCGGAAGTAGGCGCGCGGCGACTGGCGCCCCTGCAGATTGGACGTGATCACCTGCGCATTGCGAGGGTGGGGGTGAGGGCGGGATGGCGGTTGGTAACCCCACAGGCCGCGGCCACCTGCATCGTGAGGGTCTTGGAGGTGCCCGGCTTGCCCACCAGGAAGAGGGGTAGCTTGTTGAGGATGCACACGATCGAGACGAAGAGGTTCTCGCTCAGCGCCTCGTTGAGCGCGACGCCCTCCTCCACCGCCACGTGCTGCACGAAGCGCCGCTGCACCTGCGCGATCACCCGCTGGAAGCTGCCCTCGAGCACGAAGGCGCGGAAGCCACACTTGTCGAACTTCTTGTCCTGGCCAAAGCGGAGATGCTTTATCGCGCCGCGCATCGCCTCCCAGTACCGGCCGCGCGCCGCCGACGAGGGGATGCGGTACAGGTAGACAAAGGCGAGGGAGAGGACCATCGCGGCGGCGAGGGGCGTCACCTTGGCCTTCTCCGCCCTCTCGCGCGGCACGAGGTGTGACGTGAAGAAGTCGAGCAACAGGCAGACTCGCCGCACGTCGCGCAGCGAGACGGCCGAGGCGTCGCTCTCCTGCGCGCGTGCAAAGGCCTGCGAGGTCGTGACGAGCGCGAGGGCGCACTGCGCGTCGAGAGGCAGGGTGATCTCGAAGTGGGCGTCGCGCAGGGCGAGCAGCTTGTCGCGTAGCATCGCCTTGACGTACTGCGCCTCCTCGCTGGCCGAGAGGGCGCCAAAGTCAAAGACGAAGTGCTGCAACGAAGCGGGCACGTCGTGCACGCGGTACACCAGCGAGGCCATCGGGTCGGCCGGCGCGCCCGCCTCCTGCAGGTTGTACACGAGCCCGGCCGCCTCCTCGGCCGCCGCCGCCTCGGGCCGCACGCGGTACGGGTTGACGGCGGCCAGGATGGTGACGCCCTTGTGCAGCGGCCGGCCGTGCAGCGAGTGCTGCGTCGCCGCCTCCACCAGCAGAGAGACGTGGCTGCACGTGTTCAGCTCGTCGAAGAAGACAAAGACCCGCCGGCCTCCCCGCCGCGCGCCGCCGTCCGCGGCAGCCACGACCCCGTCGGAGGAGGAGGAGGAGGAGCCGGTGGCGGCCGCGGCGGCGGGCGGGGCGGGCGCACCCGCGCAATCGTCATCGACGTCTCGCAGCATCGCCTCTGCTCGCTCGAGCGCCTGCTCGATGTCGCGCTGGGTGGTGCCGCCGTGCACGTCGAGCACGACGCACGGCACACCGAGCCACGCGCAGAGGTACTTGATCAGGTAGGTCTTGCCGCAGCCGCACTCGCCCATCAGCACCACCGGGATGCCGCACGTGACGCGCACGAAGATGGCGAGCATCTTGAGCATCGCGTCGCCCGTCAGGCAGTAGCCGCCGCCCATCAGCTTGCCCGCCGCCTCCTTGGTGCGGTGCACGCCCGTCAGCGCCGAGAGCACCTCGTGGTGTCGCGCGTTGAGCGCCTCGAGCCCCTCGCCGATGCGCACGCCGTTGCTCTTGAGGTGGGCGAGCAGGTGCGGGTGGATGCGTGCCTCGAGTGCCTGCGGGTCGAGGGAGAGGAAGGTTGCGCGATCGGCCGACGACGAGAAGAGCACGCACGCGTGGTCGGAGGCGCCCCACGGCAGCAGCTCCAGCTGCGCCTGCTGCTGCGCCGCGTCCACGCCGCCCTCGTCGCCCTCCGCCTCCTCGTCATCGTCCGCGCCGGCCACGCCAGCCGCGCCCTCGTCGTCTGCGGCGGCTGCGTCGCCGGCGGCCTCCTCTCGCACGGGCGTGTACTCGATGGTCCCCTTCTCGTCCACGGGCGCGTCGCGCCGGCACCAGCTGCCCGTGAGGTGCGCGGTGGCCGAGCGGGCTAGGGCGCCCTCGGTGTCGTTACACAGAGGCGAGATCTGCCACCGGCTGGCCTCGCCGTTGAAGAAGAGGTGGCGGCGGAGCGGCAGCCCGTCGTCGCCGCGCTTGCCGAGCATCACGTAGTGCGCCCTGCCGTCGACGTCGGCGTACGGCGGCTGCAGCAGGTACGTGCCGTTCTCGGAGTCGCGCGGCGTGTGCCACGATGAGCGGCAGCCGGCTACGCACACAGCCTGCCCCTCGAAGCCGTCGCGGTGGCGCACCTCGGTCACGGAGAGCAGCGGCTCCTCCTCCCATGTGCAGTAGGTCGTCCACGGCCCGTCGATCCTCGCGCCGCGCGTCGCCGAGAGCACGGAGCCCCTGGGCGCGATGGAGTCCGAGATGACCCACCGCCGCTCGGCCGCGCGGTAGTACAGGTACATCCCGCGCTTGGGCTTGCCGAAGCACGGCTGCCCCTCGTTCAGGTAGCCCTCGTTCGCCCATGGCCCGTTGAACCAGATGGTGTTGTTGTAGTTGACCTCGCCGAAGCCGACGCCCGAGGCGCGCGCCTCGCGCCGTACGACCAGCGCCGAGCGGCGCGTCGCAAACTCGCGCGCCGTCGCAAGCAGAAACTGCAGCAGCTCGCCCTTCATCTTGGCCTTGAGCGCCGCGTCGTACTCGACGTACGCACCGGGGTCGGGCAGCAGTGAGGCTCCGATGGCCGAGTCCTGGCGGTGCAGCTCGCGCAGCTGCCAGTGCAGCGCCGCCACGAAGGACCAGACGCACCAGAGCGACGGCGTGGCGCCGCGCGGCTCCTCCATCGCCTCGCGCAGCAGCTCAAAGCACTCGTGTCCGCCCAGCTCCTCCGCCGGGATCGTGATCAGAGGGTCAGCGCACAGCGCGAGATGGGCAGCGGCCGTGCCAACAGCCTTGGTGCCGCCCGCCTCGGCCGCCGCGCCGCCGCCGGCCGCCTCGGCCCACGCCTTTGCCTCGTCGGACGTGAGCGGCCGCGCCCCGTCGCGGCCGGCAAAGGCAAAAGGGAAGGCGCCGCCGTGCTCGCGCAGCACGTGGAGCGCGAGGCAGACGTAGTGCAGCTGCGCGTGCCGCACCGCCGCCTCGCCTCGGCCGAGCGCCGCCTCGAGTTCCGGCCTGGCGGCCACGAAGGTGGCGGCGGCGGGCCTGGCCTCGAGAGGCGGCAGCAGCGCCGCCATGCGCAGCTGGTGGCGCGTGCGGCCGGAGCGCGGCTCGAGCGCGAGGCGGACGCGCGGCGGCGCGAGCAACAGCGCCTCGCCGCCGTCACGCGGGTCGCGCAGCGAGCCTAGCAGCAGCAGCTCGAGCAGGTGCATGTCGAGCTCGGCGGAGACGTCGGCCAGGTCGAGGTGCAGAAGCAGCGGCGTGCCCTCCTCCCCCTCCTCCCTCCCCTCCTCCGCCGCCGCCAGCCCGCGCGTCAGCGTCGCCATCAGCGCCGCGTGGCCTGCCGAGTGAACGGGGCAGTGCACGTACCGCCGACCATCGCGCACCGCGGCCGCGCGCACCGCAAACGTCTTGCCGCCGCCCGCCGCGGCCGAGCGCGCGCAGAAGCCGACGCCGGCGGTGGCTGCACGCAGCTGTGCGCGCGGCAGCGCGGCCGCGGGCCGCCGGCGGTGGCCAAAGTGTACAAGAACGTGCGACGCGTCGGCCGATGCGCACACGAGGAGCAGCGGCGGCGCCGGCGGCAGCCCGGCGGCCGCGTCGCGCTGCAGATCGTGCGCGGCCTCCTGCGCGGCGGCGACCAGCGCGTGCTGCGACACGAACGGCAAGGTATCGACGCCAGCGAGGCAGTACAGCCGGCTTGCGCGCCCGTGGGTCGCCGCGCCGCGCCACCGTCGCACGAGGTTGAGCGCCTCCTCGAGCTCCGCCTCCCTTCCGCACACGAAGAGCTCCTCGCGCTCAGGCAGCACGCCGCGCCTCACGTACGCCGAGACCACCACCTCCACCACGCCTGCGCCGCCCTCGGCGCACATGACGTGCAAGCCGGGAGGCAGCTCCTCGCCCGCCGGCGCGCCGCCCGCCTCCTCGCTCGGTTGGCCCGCCGCCGTCGCCAACGACGACGACGCCTCGGCGGCGCCGCCGCTCGCCGCGGTCAGCTGCCGCCGGCGCGGCACAAGGCTCTCGAGCGCGGCGTCAAGCGCGAGGCCGAGCTGCTTGAGCTGTACCGCCGCCCCCTCGTCGAGCGCCGCCGCACCCACGCCCGTCACCGTCGCGCCCAACGCGCCCGACGCGCACGCGCTCGACGTCACACTCTCGTCCGCCTCGGCCGCGTCGGCCGCGGCGCCGCGGCAGGCGACCTCGTGCACGGCGGGCGGCGGCTGCCAATCCGTTCCACGCGCGCGCACCTCCCGCAGCGTCGCCACCTGCGCCGCCAGCTGCTCCTCGGTCGCATCGGACGCCACGAGCCGGCCGAGCGCCGCGCGCGCTGCCGCTTCGGCCGCGGCCGCGCTGCCGTGCTTGGAGGCGAGAGTCGCGGGCAACGCCTGGAGCTCCTTGACTGGCGCAAAGTTGAGAAAGTAGTGCTCGCGGCGCAGCTGTGAGACCACGGCCTCCCACCATCGGAGCGAGGCGCGCGCGCCGAGCACCGCGGCGTGGATGGCCTCGGGGGGCATCAGCAGCGGGAAGGAGACGTCGTACTGGGCGTAGGCGCCGTGCCCCGCCTCGTGCAGCGCCCACAGCGCCGCCGCCAGCAGCCGCATCAGCCCAAACTGCTCGACGAAGGCATCGATCGAGCCCTGCATCTGCTGCGCGCGCGCGCCCGAGCGCGAGAGGACCACGGCCGACTGGAAGTCAGCCAGCTCGCCCAGCCGCTGCACCTGGCGCAGCTCGCGCTTCTGCCTGACCACCACGTACTCGAGCCACACGTGGCCGCCGCCGAAGGAAGGCGCGTCGCCCTCGGCCGTTGCGCCGGTGGCTGCGGCGGCCAACTGCGCGTCTTCCGCAAGCTCCGACAACGGCGGCGGCGCGGCGCTGCACCGCCAGACCGCCTTGGCGCGCGCGCCCTGCAGCTGCGCGAGCCGGCTAGGTGCGCCCGAGTCGGCGTCGCCCGCGAGGAGCTCCGTGAGCGGGCCGTGCAGCTCGGCGCACTTGCGCACGTTGTCGGCCGCCGCCACCGCCTTGGACCAGTCGAGCCCCCCCCACACCTCGAGCACCTCGCCCCACTGGGCGTACAGCGTCTCGGGCCGGTAGATGTGCGCGTGCAGGTAGGCGCGCGTACTCGCGAGGCGGGAGAGCTTCGCCTCGTCCACCCCGCGCTGCGCCGCGTTCCACATCTCGTCGGGACACTCCATCTCGCCGCGCCCCAACGCCATCTCGACGGCCGAGGTGAAGTCGGTGTCGCTCGGCATACCGCGCAACCAGTCGAGCAGCGGCGCCGCCGCCTGCACCGCCAGAAGCAGTTCGCAGTCCACCACAATCAGCCGCGGGTCGATGGCCTCGGCATCCGCCGCGAAGGCCGAGAGCCCGGCAAGCCGCGCCTCCTCCCACCGCGCCTCGCTCACCGCCGCCAGCCGCGAGGCCGCGTCTCGCACCCGCTCGGCCTTGGGCCTTGCGCTGAGCGCGAGCCATTGCTCGAGGAGGCCGAGGACGCGGCGCAGGTGCGGCAGCGCGCGGCGCACCGCCACCACGTGCGCGAAGCGGACAAGCTGCGCGCCGAGCGCCGTCGCCCACGCGGGAGGCACCTCCTCGCGCACGGGCCAGCCCGACTCCTCCGCCACAGAGACGCCGCCCGTCTCGTCCTGCAAGCCCGACGCGGTGCAGACCAGCGCGTGACGCTCGACCGCATCAAGCAGCAGCGGTGCCCACCCCTCGAGCTCGCACAGCAACACGCCGCCCGAGTCGAGGCCCTGGTAGGCTTGCACCCACGCCACACGCACGCCCCGCAGCGTCGCCAGCAGAACCGCCTCCTCGCGCTCTGCCGTCGCCACCGCCGCCGCCTCGGCCTCGGAAGCCACGTCGGCGCCCTCGCCGTCCGCCAGCCCCGCCGCCGCTGTCGCTGCCGCCGCCAACTTCTGCAGCTCCGCCGCGCGCAGCCCCATGGCATTGGCCGTGTCGGCCGCGTCGCCAGCAGTCGCGCCCTCGTCGCCGCCGGCGTCGAGCGCCGCCGCCGCCGCCGTGAGCGCCGCGCCCTCCGCCACCTCCTCCTCGGCGCGCGCGGCGGCGCCACCCCACACGTGCAGGAAGAAGGCCGAAGCCTCCAGCGTGTGCAGCCACTCTAGGGCCGCGCACAGCTCGGGCGCGACCGGCCGCAGCCGGTGGCGCGTGCCGCCCTCACTCCTCACGCGGAGCGGCTTGAGCGGCCCCGGGCTGGTCGCGGCGCGGTGCGGCCCCAGCCGGAGGAAGGCCTGCGCCTCGTCAAGCGAGGCGTGCGCCCAGCCGCCCTGCAGCACGAGAGCAGGCGGCGTGAGGGTTGGGGTTGGCGTGAGGGTTGGGGTTGGGGTTGGGGTTGGAGTTGGAGTTTGTGGGCTAGGATAAGGGCAGGGTCGGTGGCCTGCAACACGAGCAAGTGGCGGAGGAGCTCGCTCTCTGGCAGCAGCGTCGCCGTTACGCCGCGCAGCTGCACGCAAACGGCCCACGCCTCTGCCACGGCCTCGAGCGCCGTGTCGACCGCACTGCGCGGCACGTCGACCCCCATCGCCCGCCACGCGCGGCTCAGGTGCCTCCACGTCTCCACCGCCACGCCGGGCATATTCGGCGAGTAGCGCTTCAGCTGGCCCATCGGGCACGCGCGCAGCACCGCGCCGCGCGAGAGGGCTGCGCGCGCGCGGGTGGCCAGCGCGTCGAGCGCTGCGTGGCTCTCTCCAAAGTCCGCGACGCCGGGCGGCTGCGAGACGAGCAGGGTGGCGCGCTGTGCGGCGAAGGCGCTCGCCCACTCGACGAGCCCGCACCACGCCACAGGGTGGTCCAGCACTGCCTCCATCGTCACATCCTCGTCGCCACCCGCCCCCGCGTCGGGCATGTTGCGCAGCGCCGTGACGAGCAGCTCGGCCAGCACCGGCAGCCGCCACAACGAGCGCCCGCCGTCGACCGGCAAGGACGCGGCGGCGGAGGCGGAGGCGGTGGAGGCCTCCGTGGGTGCGGCGGCGGGGCGCAGCACGGCGAGGCACTGCGGCAGCAGCGCGGCGCACGCCTTGGGCGCGTGCTTGGCGCACACGACGTGGCACAGCGCGAGGAGGCGGGAGAGGAGCGGCGCGTCCAGGGAGCGGCCGGGCGGCAGCGGCATCGCAACGATGTCAGAGATGCACCCCACGGTGCCGAGCGCCAGGCGGAGGTCGGACGCGCAGCCGTGGCGCAGCAGCAGCCCGAGCAGCCAGCCGACGGCGGCGCCCACGTCGGGCCGCGCGAGCCACGCAGGCTCGATCAGCGACGACGCCCAGCGCACCGCCTCGCTCGCTCGCCGCCGCGCCGCGCCCTTCTGATCGACCAACTCGGCGGGCCGCTGCTTGGCCAGCCAGCTCGCCGCCGCCCGGTGCAGCAGAGAGCGCGCCGAGCGGGGGAAGCCGCCCTCGTCCACGCCGCCCTCGTCACCGTCACGCGCATGCGGCGTGGCGCGTGCGCAGCACAGCAGGCGCAGGGTGAGAAGTTCGACGGGCAGCGGGAACTGCGGGTGGCCGAGCACGAGCGCGATTGCCTCCTCGTCCACCACGCCCTCGCCCTGCGCTTCGTGTATCGCGAGCAGCGCCTCGACGCCGCGCCGCGCCTCGTCGGCGCCGCCGCCCCATACGTACGCGCGCAGGTAGGCGCACAGCGCGCGCTTGGCCGGCTTGCGGTGTATCTCGGCCGGCCATTCCGCGTGGCGCGTCGGCGACGCCGGCGGCGAGCTGGCGGCGAGGAGCGGGAGCAGATCGGGCAGCGATGGCGCGTTGCGGATGAGCGCCTCCAGCACGAGCAGATCAGCGCCGCCGCCCACCGCCGCCGCCGCCGCCGCCTCGGCCGTCGCCGGCGCGGCGGCCGCCGCCTTGCGCAGCTCATCGCGGAGGCAATCCACCTCGGCGCGGTGGGCGAGGCGGTGTGCGAGCACGAGGGCGGAGTGCAGCTCGGCCTGCGCCGCCGGCAGCTGCGCCTCGCCCAGCTCGAGCCCCGCCTCCACCTCGCGGCACTTCTCGCGCAGCTGGGCCAGCAGCTTCTCGGCAGGCAGCGCCGCGTCGCGGAACGAGCGCATCGCGGCGCGCCAGATCGTCTGCGGCAGCAGACGGTAGATGACGCCCGCGGCGGCGTGGGTGAGCAGCAGCGCGCCTCCGTGTGTCTTGGAGAGACCCACATCGCCGTCGAGCTCGATCGGGTCGCCGTGCAGGTCGAGCGCCTCCTGGATCGACACGTCCTGCCGCGTCGCCGCCACGAGCGGGAAGCCGGGCTCGCCCGGCGCCGTCGCCTCCCAATCGCTCAGCACGAGCAGTCGGCCGCCGTCGTGGATGAGCAGCGCGCCGCCCGGCAGGTCCACCACCGCCGTCGGCTCGCGCGCCGGCACGCGCACGTCCGGGTCCTGGCTCTGCCTGTCGAGGCGCAGGGCCTCCGCCTCAACCGCCGCCTCGTCGATCTCGCCGCCGCCACCACCGCCGTTGCTGTTCGCACCCGCCGCGTCGCAGAGGGCTGCCGCCGCCGCCGCCTGGGCGCGCCCCTCCTTCTCGAGTTCGGCCAGCGCCGCCTCGGCGCGCTGGACGGACGGCGGCGCGACGAGGCTGCGCTTCTCGCGCTCGAGGACGCGGCGCATCTCTAGCTCGTCGAGCTCGGGCATCTCCTGCTTCGCGAGCTGCTTCTCTAGCGCATTGATCCGCTCGAGCTTGGCGGCCTCCAGCTGCAGAGCCTCGCGCAGCTCGTCGGCGTCGTCGCGCCGCGCCGCGCGCTCGAGCCGGAAGGCCGCGGTGAGGCGCGAGAGCGGCCGGCCTCCGTAGAGCGTGCGGACCCCCCACTTGCGCGCCGCGGCCTCGCCGATGGGGATGAGCTGGCGCACCGCGCCCTCGTCGTCGTCGCCGCTACGTGTGACGAAGAGGATGGCGCCGTCGGCCGTGCGGCACAGCCCGGTGGGCTCGCGCAGCCGCACAGCGCCGCCGCGCGTGACGTCGTTCTCCTGCTGCTCTCCATCGACGCAGCCCGCCTCGCCCGCCCTACCTGCCACCGTCGAGAGCCGCCAGCCGCCCACCGCCGGCGCATCCCAGCCGTACACCCATGGCCGCTTGGCGGTCGTCACGAGCAGCCGGATCGTGTGGTTTCCCGTGTCGGCCACGAGGAGCTCGCCCGTTGGCAGCTGTAGCACCGAGGATGGCGAGTCGAGCCCGCCGCCCTGCGCGCTGGCGTGGCTGTCGGCCGAGCCGGGCGCCTTGGGCCTGCCCGCGATCGTGATGAGCCGGTCGTGGTTCATGCAGTGCGGGCTCCAGTGCGCGACCGCCGCGCCGTCGGGCATGACGCGCGCGTCGCGCTCGAGTTCCTCAGGCCGGTACGCGCGGCCGCGCACCATGCGCACGCAGTGGTTCCCCGCGTCGGCCACCGCGACCGAGCCGTCCCGGCAGAGGCACAGCCCGGCGGGCGAGTGGAGCATGCTGTGCCTCGCCTCGCCGTCGCGGTAGCCGCGCCCCCCGCCGCGGCCGCACAGCGTGGCGACGGTGCCGCCCACGCGCACGAGGCGGAGCGACGCGTTGCCGCGCTCAGCGAACATGAAGCCGCCCGAGTGCAGCTCGACGGCGGCCGAGGGCGACCGTAGCAACGCACCGTGCCGCACGCCGTCAGAGAAGCCCTCCTCCTCGTCGTCTCCCGCCACGACGCTCAGAGCGAAGGCGGCGCGCCCGGCGGCCGCGGCGAGGCCAGCCTCAACGGGCGTGCCCAGCTCGTGCAAGAGCGCGTCGTGCTGCGGCTCCTTGGCCCGCAGCTCGGCGCGCAGCCGCTGCTCGAGCTCAGCGAAGTGCGCCGCCGCGAGCAGCGCGGCGACGAGCAGCCCCTCGTCGCATTCGCGGCAGCGGCTGTGCGCGCTCTGAAGCGCGCGCCACATCGGCGCGCTGTCGTCGGGCAGCTCGGCCGTCGACGCATCTCCCGGCATCTCCCGGAGCAGCGACTGCAGCGCGTGCGCGTCGGCGCCGCCCGCGAGCGCCTCGCTCTCACACGCCGCGCCGTGCAGCGCGCGGCACGCCTGCCTCGTCGCGCGCGCCTCCCGTCCCAGCAGCTGCTGCGCCCCGCCGCCCAGCTGACCGTCAGCCGGGTCCCCCTGGACGAGAGAGCGTAGCGCCCTCGCGTAACGCGCGAGGGCGTCGCTGCGTCGCGCGATCGGCGCGTGCAGCTTTTCGACGGGCCGCCTCAACCCGTCCTTCCCCCGCGCGGCCCGCTTTGCGCCCGCGCGCGCCCACAGCGAGGGCGGCCCGCCCCCCTCGGGCGGCGCGGCGCGCTGTGCGGGCACGGCCGCCGCGAGCACCGTCTCGGCCGTCACGGCCACCGTGCCGGCCTAGGGTTAGAGGGTTAGGATCAAGATCAGGCTACGGGTTCGGGCTCGGGCTCGGGCTCGGGCTCGGGCTCGGGTTCGGCTCCTTAGGGTTAGGGTTAGCGGCCGCCTTGCTCGGCTGGAGCAGCCCACAGTGCGTCTTGAGGTCGCGCAGCGTCTCGAGCCACGCGCACGCTGCCGCCCCCTGCAGTCTCGCCACGTCTACGTACAGCCCGCCGCCGCCGCCACCCTCCGCGCCGCGGCTGCCGCGGTCGCCGCCACTCTCGCCCTCGAGCGCCTCGGGTGCGACCGTCTCGAGTAGAGGAAGCAGCCGGCCGAAGCGGTACGTCGAGAGCAGCGGAGGGAGGGGGCGCGCAAGCAGCCTTGACACGAACCCGGCGGTGGGCGCCGAGGCGGCCCACGTGTCTGCCGCGAGCGCTGCGGCGAGCCCGAGCTGCACGCAGCTCTGAGCCACCGCGCCGAGCGCGCCGGGCGCCGCGCGCGCCGCCGCGCCCTCGAGCAGCTGCTCCTGCGCCGCCTCGCCCCACAGCCGCGGCCCCAGCGCGCGCCACGCGCTCGCAGGCAGCAGTATCCCGCCGCCGCCGCCGCCGCCGCCGCCGCCGCCGCCGCCGCCGCCCTCGCCACCGTCGGCCTCGGCGTCGGCCGCGCCGCCGTCGGCCGCGCCGCCCTCGCCGCCGAAGA
>Ga0115013_10000801_pt1 | contig 18770 bp, 12 predicted proteins | sample SouAtlMetagenome_2_FD_88686 | JGI IMG/M metagenome (GOLD analysis project Ga0115013, IMG submission 88686) | Marine eukaryotic phytoplankton communities from Atlantic Ocean - South Atlantic ANT15 Metagenome | ecosystem: Environmental > Aquatic > Marine > Oceanic | place: South Atlantic Ocean...
ACAAAAAGATTGTTATTCAATAATCCTTTTTAAATAGATTGATGAAAGCCCCGAGCAGTAATGTTCGGGGTTTTTACATATTAAAAATCCATTTTTGATTGATATAAATCCTATTAAATTATATTACAATTAAAATTTTAAAAATTAATTACACTTTTTGTTTAACTTTATTCAATTTATTATGACTAAAATCACTAAATATATTTTTTTATTTGTTGTAGTTTGTAAATTATTTAGTTGTTCAGAACGTTCTTTAAAAAAAAGTTCAAATAAGGATATTTTTTTAAAAAAATCTGAAAAACTTAACGTATTATTAATTATTGCGGATGACTTAAATTGCGATCTCGGAGCTTACGGCAATTCGGTTGTACAAACTCCGAATATCGATCGGCTTGCTGAAAGTGGTATCTTATTTGAAAACGCTCATAATCAATACCCATTATGTGGTCCATCACGAGCTTCATTCATGACTGGCATGTATACTAATCAAACTAAGATTACAAAGAACAATATGAATCTTAGAAATTCTGTTCCAGATGTTATTACTATGGGACAGCGCTTTAGACAGCATGGTTATCAATCCGTTCGGATTGGTAAAATTTTTCATTATGACAATCCAAGTGCAATAGGTACATCAGGAAATGATGATATTTATTCTTGGGATCAAACAATAAATCCATATGGAAGAGATAAAATTGAAGAATACAAAATTAATACTCTAACACCAAGAAGGTATGGTGGAACTTTAAGCTGGCTTGCTGCGGATGGTACAGATGAGGAACAAACAGATGGTATTGGAGCAAGCGAGGCAATTAATAAGCTTGATAACTTTGCTAAAAGTAACACCCCTTTTTTTATGGCAGTTGGGTTTTTTAGACCTCACACCCCTTTTGTCGCTCCTAAAAAATACTATGATCTTTATAGCCGAGAAAAAATCGAAATTCCAGAAATCCCTTCTGACTACCTATCAACTTTACCTGATCCAGCTGTAAGATCAATTAGAGCAAAAAAGAACCAGCTCAATCTAGAAAAAGAACGTGCCCAAGAGATTAAAGAGGCTTATTATGCAACCATTTCTTTTGTGGATGCACAGGTCGGTCGACTACTCGATCATCTAGAAGCCTGTGGATTAGATAAAAATACCGTTGTAGTATTTACGTCTGATCATGGCTACCACATGGGAGAACATGGTCACTGGCAAAAACAAACACTATTTGAAAATGCAACACGAATCCCACTAATAATTTCTGCTCCAAATTCTGTAAATAATGGTGAAATTTCTAATAGTCCAGTTGAATTAATCGACCTCTATCCAACTCTAATGGATCTAACTAATATAAATACACCTAAGCATGTTGTTGGTAAAAGTTTAGAACCACTCATGAGGAACGTACATGCTTCTGTTCGTGGAAGTGCACTTACCAGGTGGCGAAATGGGTATTCAATCAAAACCAATCGCTACAGACTTATAAAGTGGGGAGTTAATGGCGAACTAGGATACGAGCTCTATGACCATAAAAACGATAAAAACGAGCTGATTAATCTTGCAAGCAGACAAGATTGCAAGCAAGTAATGGATTCTTTAAAATTGGTAATTATGAAAAGAATTTCTGACGCCTCAATTAAACCTGAAGGCCTTGGAAGACAATTCGAAAATGCCAAACCTATGCACAAGGCAAAAAATATTACTTTTGGTGATATCCATGATACAAATGGAGAAGTATTGTATTACAAAAAGAGATAAATCGCTAATTTTAAACTAAATTCATTCCGTTCAAATTCAAAATAAAGAACTGCATAATATGATATTTAATAGGGCAAAAGAACAACGATATACCACTTATATTAAAATAGCATTTTATAGTATTGGAATATTGTTACTTATTATTAGTTGTAATTCGACTGAGTTTTTAATAAAAAAGAAAATTAATCCAATTTCTCCTAATTTTATTCTAATACTGGCAGATGATCAAGGATGGAATGGTACATCAGTTAAAATGATGCATAATGAACCAGGCTCAAAAAGTGATTACTTTGAAACGCCAAACTTAGAGCTACTTGCTAAAAAAGGCATTCGATTTTCTAATGCATATGCTAGTTCCCCCGTATGTGCTCCGTCAAGATATAGTATTCAATTTGGCAAATCACCAGCTCGGCTGTCATTGATTCGCGTTGGAATGAACACAGATCATATTGACCATGATGGGTTTACAAGTATCCCAAAAGCACTTAAAAAAATCAATAATAAATATAAAACAGCTCATTTTGGAAAGTGGGGAATGGGCAGCAATCCATCTGTCCTTGGCTATGATGAGAGTGATGGACCAACCAAAAATAAGGACGGGAATTTTATCAACAATAAAAGTCAATGGAAAAATGTATTTAAGAAAGATCCGAAAAACATTTTTTCGCTTACTAATAAAGCAATTGAATTCATTAAATCTAGTATAGCAAATAAAACTCCTTTTTATCTTCAAATTTCCCATTATGCTGTTCATACTGATATTGAATCAACAGAAACAAGCCACAACCTTTTAAAAGATAAACCCAAAGGGGAACAACAAAAAGATCTTGGATACGCTGCCATGACTTACGATTTAGATGTAGGGCTTGGCATTCTCTTAAAAAAGATAAAGGAACTTGGAATCGAAGATAATACCTATATTATTTATATGTCAGACAACGGTTCAGTGCCAAATATTCCTGGTGCCAAGAAATATGAAAAGAGCTACAATCATCCCTTAACAAGAGGAAAATGGGATGCATTTGAAGGAGGGATCCGTATCCCGTTCGTTATTGCTGGGCCAGGAATTAAAAATGGCTCCGAGTCTGACATACCTGTTTCGGGAAACGATATTTTACCTTCTATAATAGATTTAGCTGGAAATAAATCGATTACATTGACTGAAATTGATGGAGGTAGTTTTGCTCCGATACTATTGAATAAAAACAACGAACAAATTAAAAGAACAGTTGATGGTATTTTTTTTCATGTGCCTTACAAAAATAGTATTGCGTTGAAAAGACCACATTCTGCAATCCGAAAAGGAGATTATAAGCTAATTAAATTTCAAGATGACAAATCAATCCTTTTATTTGATTTAGTAAATGACAAAATGGAGCAAATAAATTTGGCTGCTCAAAGACCAAAGAAAGCACAAGAATTGGAAAAAATATTAAATAATTATCTTATTGAGATCAATGCGCCTAAATGGCAAGAAGGGATCACTTGGAAAAATACACCTTTAAATGAAATTAACTCAAATTATTAAACTTTGAATTTTAATAAAAAACATAAAGTAATATTTAAAATCTTTTTTTTAATTTTTTTCGCATGTACAAGCACTGATAAAAATTTAGACAATCATCAAATATTAAATAATAATACAAAAGACTCAAATAAAACTTGTTGTGAAAGTTCTAGAATAAAATATCCTAATGAAGGGAATAGATATATTTCTAACAATACCTTATCATTGAATTCTACAATACATTTACAAAAAGATGATAAAATGAAAATGGCTTACATTCCTGAAGGGACATTTTTTATGGGTTCAAGCGATTCTTTTCAGGCACTAAGCAGAGAATTACCACAACATCAAGTAAAAGTAAACGCTTTTTACATGGATATTCATGAGGTTACTAATGCTCAATTTTCTTTTTTTATCGAGGCTACTAATTACAAAACTATTGCCGAGCAAGAAATAGATTGGGAAATTTTAAAAAAACAACTTCCTAAAAATACACCAAAACCAAATGAAGATGTCTTACAACCTGGATCAATGGTTTTTGTTGAAAGTAGTGATATATATAACTTAATTGATATTTCTCAATGGTGGCGATGGACTAAAGGAGCTAACTGGAGGCAGCCTGAGGGTCCTGGTAGTAATATAATAGGAAAAGACCAAGAGCCTGTTGTTCATATTTGTTATTTCGATGCTTTAGCTTATGCAACATGGTGTGGAAAGAGGTTACCAACTGAAGCAGAGTGGGAATGGGCAGCTCGTGGTGGATTAAAAGATAAAATTTATCCTTGGGGTAACGAATCAGTTGATGAAGGAATTCCAAAATGTAACTATTGGACGGGTATTTTTCCTACTAAAAACACGAAAAAAGATGGTTTTAAAGGGGTTGCACCTGTTATGCAATATGCACCTAATGGATATGGTCTCTACGATATGGCAGGAAATGTCTGGGAAATTTGTGAAGATTGGTATGATGAAAACTATTATTCATCATTAAATTTATCGGAAATTCAAGACAACCCTAAGGGGCCAGAAAAATGGAATTATCCTTTGGAACCAATGGATCCAAAACGTGTAATTCGAGGAGGTTCATTTTTATGCAACGATAGTTATTGCTCAAGCTATAGAGTTTCGGCAAGAATGCCATATTCACAGGAAACTGGCATGAGTCATACTGGATTCAGATGTGTAAAAGACGCTATAAAAATTAATGAATAAATCATAATATTTAATTATTTAATTTATTAACTTTAAATAAATATTTCGAGAAAAATATGAGAAGGTCATTTTGGTTCTTTTTCTTAATGTGGGCAGGACCTTCATTTGCACAAGATGCAATTAATAACCAAAAATCTTTTAGTAGCAATATTTTAAGCTACAAGAACCCTTCAAGCTCCATTTCTTTTACAGGTTATTATAGATTTTTAGGTTTTGTCCGAAACCAAAAAGAGACATTTCCTAACAATAGTGGTAAAACATTAGTCATTAGCTCAGGTGATGCCTACAGAGAACCTATGTTTCTTTTGAAACTTAATGGTAAGACGAGAGACAATATCACATTTGGTGCAGATTTCATGCTTAATAGTTTATATAAAGGTCCTTCAACAGACTTTACTCAAGCTGTAACCCTTAATCTTGGGCTTAATTTAACTGCATCAATTACTACGAAATACGGAACTTATAATTTTAAATCAGGCGGTGTTTCATGGTATAGACAAAGTCGACTTACTGCCTGGGGAAACCGTTCATTCAACCGAGTTAGTATTTTTGAAAGAAGACCACAAACTTCACTAAATAAAATACCAATTAACCGTTACTCAAATTATTACAACAGTGGTTTGATTGATGAAGGGATTCGATATGGAAGTCGTGCTTTTCAAGGTATTTTCCTTAATGCATCTGAACTACCGTTTAATTTTTCTACAAAAGGTGTTATCGGAAAAAGTAATTTCAACCGCTCTATTATAGAAACGAGTGATAATTTTACCGGTTGCTTTCAGATTAAAAATACAATCAGTCCTTCCTCAAAAGTGGCTTATAATTATCTTTCCTCATGGGCGGATATTGATTCCATAAGTGATGATAGGAGGAGCTATTTCATTCATACACTTGAATTAGATAAAAAATGGAATAAAATACAAGTCCAAATGGAGCTTGGAATAGGAAACTACCAAGACCCCACACGAAAACTGGAAAATGGAGAAGCTATTATTTTAAATATTAAAACTGCAAAATCAACCAAAGTTCCACTAAATATGCAGTTTTACAGAATTTCACCACAATTTGTAAATGTTACGGGTAACTTCTTGAATACATCAGTTCTAGAGGTATTTCCAAATGTAGAAGGGATAGGAACTACAGTTAGAACGCCTTATCAGAGTCCAATAGTCGGTCTTGGCTTTCCTGTAAATAATAGACAAGGTGCATCTGTAAATGCTGATATTTCTTTAGGTCAGCTAAAGCTAAACGGAGGGATTGGTATTTTTGCTGAGATTGACACCTCTTATGCAGTATTATCTTACATACATAATGTAAACAGTCAAACACTTTCAAGAATCTATGTATTTGCGCAAAACTGGGGACCATATAATGCCCTAAACTCAACATACAGAGGAGTATTTGAAAATGTAAACATCAGCGATACAACAGCAAGTGGACTAGCAAACTTTAAAAAGTTTTTCAATACCATTGAATTTCAAGCCAAATACAAAAATAAAATTTTCGGAAAGAACTATTATTTCTTTTCCTTAACTCGCCTCAACTCATGCCATAAAGATCTAAAGCTAGTCCCTCAGATTGGAAGTCAAGCACTGATTAGCCAACTTAGCCAAGAAATAGACTTCAGTATTGAAATGAGCGAGAAATACGCACTTATTTTAAGTTACGGTGTAGAAAAAATATTAGGTAACTCTTCTACTGACATAGGTGACAGTCCAGAGGCTACATCAACAAATACCCTTTTTGAACGGTTGGGCTTAGAAAAGCTTTACAGATATACTAATTATAGAAATCAAAAAAACACACTGTTTGGATTAGGCTTAGATTATAAAGTCGGTAAAAATGCAATGGTATTTTTGCGTTATAACCAATACCGATATTTTGATCCTAATTTTATCGAAAACCATTTAAAGGGTTGGGAAACTATGATTGAATTAAAGATAAATTTTTAACCTATGAAAAGAAGCTTTATACTTTTACTTGTTTTTTGTGCTGTCTTTTTCTCAACCGTTCATATTCATGCGCAGGTCAATGAGAATATTTGGTTTGACGGACTTTCTCGCTCCTATTTTGTACGAGACGCACTAGATAAAAGCACAATGTATGATACAATATCAGCAAAGAACTCATCTAATGGCTATAATCTGTTAGATCTCAATACCCACGTAAATCCAATTAAAAATATTGAAATTTTTGCACAGATTCGGATAAAGAACTCCTTCGGAAGCTTTTTCGGATCAGGTACAGAAATAAATGTTCGACAACTAAAGGCAAAAGGTACTATTAATGACAAGGTCCGCTTCAGTATTGGTGATCTTTTTCTCAAGCAATCTAAATTCACGCTTTATAATTATGATGAAGAACTTTCAGGCTACGAAAATGATATGTTGAAGCCTTATCGCGACATCATTCATTACGAAAACTTTTATACTGAAAACAGATGGCGTTTACATGGTATTCAAACGGATTTCTCTTTTAAATTTGACCGATTTATTAGAAGCCTAAGTTTTGATTTCTTTGTCACGCGACCTCGTGGGTCGAGTCAAATAAACGAAACTACATATTCAAGTGACCTTCTACTTTCAGGAGGCTCTATGATTTCTGAAATCAACAAAAGACTCACATTATCAAGCAACTACATCAACTTATTTGAAGTTGCATCCAGTGGAACGCAAAACATTTCAGTGCGCAATCCTGTTCATGACATATCACTTCTGCATCATTTTAGCAACGACAAGCATCGTATTGAACAAAAATTACAAACTGGTTTCTCTCAAAGATACTGGCTTCACACTGAGCTAGAAAATGGTATAGCTGATTCAATATCAAATGATACAAAAGGAATGTACTTTGAATTGGATAATAAATACATTAAGAAAGACTCTACACTATCGCTAACTGTAGGTTATCGTTATATAGACCCTAATTTCAGAAGTGCTGGCGCACAAACAAGACGTTTGGATTATGCCTCAGGTAACAGTAACACAATTTATCCGATTTATACCAACATGTCTTTGAGAAGGCCAACCTCTATGTTTGACCTTTTATCAGATGATGGATTGTACAACCAAGACTTGTCGAGCATACTAATGGCATTCAATCCTATTTATTCAAATGTACTTCCCTATGGAGAGGCTACGCCCAATAGAACTGGTGTCTATTTAAAAGCAAAAATAAATAATACAAATAAGGTATTTCTAGGCAAAATTAATGCAGGTTTGTTTAAAGAAGTAATAGGCCAGGGTACCGCTGAAAAAAGACAATTTAGACTTCTCAAAGGAATGTTTACAATTAATTTACATCACAGATTCAATTGGAAAAAAGAATTTAGCCTTTCTACCTCATCGGAAAGTAAAGTTACAAGCAGAGGAGGTGACTCAATTTCTTCATTGAACCTAGTTAGCCACCAAGTGAATACATCACTGAATGTTGAATTGGCTAAAAAGTTTTTCATTCAAACATCATATAAGCAGTTCTATGCTAATGGTAACGAGTTCTTGACACAGCGTGATAATTATGGAAATATCACTAATTTTACACTAGCACAAGTAAATCAAAAAGATCACATGCTCTCTTTAGGATTGCTTTATTCGTTTAGAGAGAATGTTTACGCTAACCTACAGTATAACTGGTGGGGAATGACATTTTCCGATCAGGAATATTTAGATTACAAATACAATAGGCTAATATTAATTTTATCAGTAGAATTATGAACATAAAAAAAACACTTATTATTTTTCTGGGCTTAGTATGCTTTCTGTATAGTTGTACGAAAAATGAATACGAAGGACCATCCATTGAAATCCTCTATGGCGACTTTGAGGTAATTGAGCCACTCAAACTTACTAATAAATCCCCCAGTTTTTCTAGCAATGAACAAGTTGGTTTTCATTGTGAGTTCAATAAACCTGTTGAATGGAAAATTGCTATTCAAGGGCTAAGTACTAATGCTAACAGAGAAATTACAGGATTTTCAAGTCTTATTGATTCCAGTATGATTATTTGGAAAGGTGGACCGTCACAAGTTCCGTTTTTTTCTGAAGAAGCTTGTGCTATCGAATTAACTTTTGAAAATGAAATCGATACAATAAAAGACACTATTAATATTATTTCAGCGAAAACATACGAAAATGGCGTATGGCTTGAAAACTTTGAAGATGGCCTCCCTAATGATGGCCTTGTTTATTACAATACTGATGGAGGGGGAATGACTTTTTCTGTAGCAAATGATGATGCATTACTCGGTAGTAGCTACTTTAAGATGGGTGGTAAAGTGAATTGGGACTGGCCTTTAGGCAATCTTGACCTTCCGGTAAATATTACCAATATTAATCAATCTTCAGAGAACTTATATATTAATATTGGAATACTCTCAGATTTGGAAGACTTACATACTGGACAATTTATAAATATTTTAATTTCTGAAGAAACAGAAATCCCATTTAATGATAATTTGGAAAACAATGCTTCAGATCTTTTTGAATCAACTATGGAGGTCTATAAAATAAAAGTGCCTGTAGATTGGAATGGATGGCAAATGAAATCATTTAGATATTCAGATTTTGAACCCGTATCACCAAACAATCAAAATATCAATTTTAATATGAATCCAAATGATATCAGAGCAATTCGGATTTCCTGCCAAGCGTGCCCTTCCTCTACTGGAAACCCAATTTGTCCTGAAAACTTCGGTAAAGATGTGCGAACAGATATAGACCATATTATTTTCACTGAAAACTATAGCTTATTAGAACAATAATGAAGTTAACTACACAAATAGCTTCAGTAATCCTTGTTTGTTGCACTTTTTCATGTGATTCCATGCGAGAGGTTAGTATATATGAGCCTTCAAAATCTATTTCAGCATTTGAAGAATTTCCTTATAAAACACTTTTCACAAATTCTGAAGAAAATGGAATTTGGGGTGTAAAAAACAATTCTTGCAAAGAAGTTTCCTTTGAGACAACCAATAACTTCACCGGCAAGGATCACCTTCATATAAAGTGGGATGCTTCTAAATGTAACTATATAGCATTAGGTTTAAAATGGAGTAATTATAAAGGCAAAAACCTAAAGCCTATCATAAAATCGACCGCCATAGAACTTCATGTTCGTATCGATTCGGGGGCCCTTTCAAATGTGCCTATGTTTTTTGTTCTTGTAGATTACGCAGGTAACCAATGTAGGGCAAACATAAACTACTTAAACCTGGAAGGAGGACGAATTGATACTGAATGGAGGCGAATACGTATTCCTTTTCATGCATTCAACTATGAAAAAAATGGAGTAAACATGGGTAATATCAAAGAGCTTCGTATTGAATTTCAAAGAAAAGGTGATGTCCACATAGATAATATCGTAATTGTACCACACGAACACAACTATAAGAAGACAAAGGAAACATTCACGAAAGTATTTGACTCACACCCTATCCAACTTGGAAGCGGGAAAGAGTATTGGTGGGGTATTAATACAAAATATTCATCCAGTCTTCAATTTGGAAGCTCATTTAAAAATGAGAGCGTGATCATTGAGCTAGATAAATCTAAAAAAGTACCATGGAATACATTTGGCTTTTCCCCTTTCCAATGGATGCGTGTAGATATCTCCTCAATTTATATGACATCTGCACTTACATTTAAACTAAAGTCAACAGAACTTCCAAAGATTCAAACAATTTTATTTTCATATAAGGGTAAAAAAAGAAAGTTAGAAAAAATATTAAATGAAAGCTATTATGTCGATAAAGGAAATGGGATATATCAAGCTTACCTTCCTTTAAAATCATTGATTGGATACAACGAATTTGAATGGGACGCACTCAAAGAAATTAGATTTAAAATGCTTAAGGGTACTAAAGTTGAAATTGGCGACTTTCAGCTTATTGAATTCCGAGGAAATCCTAAAAAACCAACTGAATGGAAAGGAATATAAATCTGTTTGTTTGCCTCGTATTTGCTATGCTATACACACTCAGCACTTATTCACAAGTGAGTAAAGTCGAAGTGACTACCAATGCATTAGGCAATTTTGAATTAAAAAGAAATGGTGTGCCCTACTACATTAAGGGTGCAGGTGCTAAGGACCATTTTGATCTATTGGTCAAATCAGGAGCTAACTCAATTAGAATTTGGAGTACAAACAATAATGCTTTGTTAGATTCAGCACATCACCATGGCCTAACCGTCTCACTTGGCTTACATGTAAGACCCGAAAGAAGTGGCATGGATTACAATGACGAATATGCAGTTAAAGGTCAAATTGAATATCTTAAAAATGAAGTTCTGAAATATAAAGATCACCCCGCATTATTGGTCTGGGGTATCGGTAATGAGGTCGATCTTAGATACAGTAATTTCAAAGTTTGGGAAACTATCGAAATACTTGCAAAATTTATTAAGGAGGTTGATCCAAATCATCCAACAATGACAGTAATTGCTGGCATTGATCCATCAAAAGCCTTTTACATAAAAAAATATTGCCCAAGTATCGATATACTAGGACTTAATGTATATGGTTCGATCGAGAATGCAGGAGCTAATCTTAGAAAGTTTAATTGGGATAAACCCTATATCGTTTCCGAATGGGGTGTAAATGGCCCTTTTGAAGCTAATACAACATCTTGGAAAGCCAAGATTGAGCCGCCGAACGGTATAAAAGCTGATCAGCGACAGCGTAGATACCTTGAGCTAATTGAAAAAGATAAAGAACGTTGCCTAGGCAGCTATTGTTTTCTTTGGGGGCAAAAACAAGAATCGACAGCTACATGGCATGGAATGTTCCTTAGCAATGGAAATCCAACAGAGGCAGTAGATGTGATGCAATATTGCTGGACGGGAAAATGGCCACAATCTAGGGCTCCTTCAATAAGAAATATATCACTAAACAATTTAGGGTGGAGAAAAAACCATATGTTGGCTCCTTCAGCACAATCAACTTTGACTATTGAATTGCAAAAATACAACAACAAAGAAGTAATAGTTGAATATCTGTTATTTCCGGAAGCCTTTAGCAATAAAATTGGTGGTGACATTCAGAAATCACCAGACCCAATAAAGTTTAAAATCGTCAAGCAAAGTGATACTGAACTAACCTTTATAAGTCCAAAGAAAAAAGGAGCTTACCGCCTTTTTGCATATGTTAAAAATTATAAAGGACAAAGCTCCGTTGCCAACATACCTTTCCTAGTTGAATAAATGGCTGTTAAGCTATTTTTTAAAGGATTGGACTAATACCTCATAGCCAGGTCGAAAGAGCAGGATCTCGAAATCACCATTTGGTTGAATTAAGTCGTTTGTCGTATAGATGTTCCAAACCTTTTCATTCTTATTTCGCCAGCCCACAGAAGCGTACTGATTATTGGATTCAATTAGATAGCCTTCACCATTTGTAATTAGTTTTGGGATGTTCAATTTTGGTATAGACATAGAGCTAGTAAACATAGAGTCTATCATAGCTGATTCGCTCATATTGCCAAAATCAGATTCCTCAATCCATCTAAGTAAATGATGCTTTAATGTTTTATAAACCCGTTCGTATTTAGGGTTAGATATTAGGTTATTAGTCTCAAAGTAGTCCTTCGTCACCTCATACAACTCAAAACGATCCTTATGTTTAGAAAACCAATTTGAAAAATAGGTGTTTGACCTCTGCTCTTTTTCAAGAGAATCCAATACTTGCATTGTTTTCATTTGTTTACGATAGCCCACCGGCTTATAGACGGAAGATGAAGTATCACCATTAAAAATAAGCTTAAAATTTCTTGCTCGAATACTTCTACGCATGTCAGTACTTTCATCAAAACGATCTGTAGCCGCAAAAACATAGTGGCGTTGGTCTTTTTTAAAAAAAGAAACTCCTTCAAATGGAAATTCTCTTTCAATGTTTGCAACATCGAGTATTGTCGGCGCAAAATCAACAAAGCTAACCAGCTGATTGTTGTTCCCTCTACAACTATCACCAATCCACTTAGCTACCATTGGAATACGAATTCCTGTTTCGTAAATAGACCGCTTATAACGCGGAAAAGGGCCTCCGTGGTCGCTAAAAAAAAATATAATGGTATTTTCATATAGGCTATCCGATTTGAGCTGGTCTATAATAACCCCGATTTGCTCGTCTAGTTTTTCAATATTTTTATAATTAGTCAACAGGTCACTTCTGATTCCGTTATCCTCAGGAAATAAACAAGGAATTATAACATTTTCCAATTCTTCTTTTAAATATGGTACCTTGTTATTCCAAATTCTAGACTCATGAGTTACATTAAAATTAAAGACAGAGAAAAAAGGCTGACCTTCTTTCCTATTTCTCCAGTGTGCTGTCTGGCTGCTTTCATCCCAGGCTAATGGAGAAGTGAGCATATTGTAATCTTCTTTAGAGTTGTTTGTACAATAATAACCGTTCGCCCTTAGGTCTTCAGTGAAAAAACGAATTGGTTTTATTGGTTTAGTGCTATAGTATGGTAGCGAATTATTGGAATTAAATTTTTTTACTGTAGACTTTTTGTAGGCCCGCATATGTTGCGTGCCAAGTGTTGTTGGATACATACCCGTAATTAAACTACTTCTACTAGGTGCACAAACAGGTGAAGGTGTGTAACAATATTGATACACTATTCCGTCTTTTGCAAGTTGGTTAATATTCGATGTATTTGCAATTGAATCTCCATACATCGAAAAAAATAAAGATTGATCCTCGCAAATAAGCCATAAAAAATTTGGCGATTGTTGTCCAAAGCAAAGTGTAGACACAAATAATGACAGAGAAAAAATAAATATCTTCACTATTTAAAAATTTTTTATCAATAACAAATTAAATCAATTAATTATATTAGCAAACATAATACACTAATTATAAGAACTTAAATTTAAAAAACTATAACATTTTTTAGAATTTTGCCTTATATATTTTACTTTAACTAACTATTTTAATATGAAGCGTAATAGTCTCATTAACGTATTTAGTATTTCTACTCTTTTACTAATATCGCTTAGTGCATGTAATTTTACAGAAGAAATACAACAAGAAAATAAGCCCCTTAATATAATTTATATTATGGCAGACGACCACGCCTATCAGGCGGTTAGTGCGTATGGATCTGAAATAAGTAAACTTGCACCAACCCCAAATATAGATCGAATTGCCAAAGAAGGTGCACGAATGGACGCTGTTTATTGTACTAACTCTATATGTGGTCCAAGCAGAGCCTCGATTTTAACTGGTAAATTTTCACATATTAACGGATTTTATAAAAATGTTGACGGAGGTGATTTTAACGGTGAGCAACTAACATTTCCAAAAGTTTTCCAAAAAAATGGCTACGAAACCGCAGTAATAGGAAAATGGCATTTAGGAACAACGCCAACCGGCTTTGATTATTCAAAAGTTTTAATCAATTGGGGTGGACAAGGAACCTATTTCAACCCACAATTTTGCATCAATGGTACTGATACCGTAACTGAAACTAAGCGTCATTCAACAAAAACAATCGAAGATGATTGTTTAAATTGGCTAGAAAACAAACGTGATACAACAAAACCTTTTTTACTATTATATCAATTTAAAGCTCCTCATAGAGATTGGAGACCTGACTCCATGTATCATGATCTTTTCAGTGATTTTGATTTCCCACTTCCAGAAACATTTAATGATGATTATGAGGGACGACTTGCAGCAAGTGAAAACATGATGGAAATTAGCAGGCACTTAAACAGAAGAGATATGAAGCAAATGCCTCCTCCAGGACTATCAAGAAGAGACTCAATGCGATGGCTTGCATATGGCGACAAGGGACAGTACTGGTCACCCAATGACACATTAAGAGGTGATGCTCTTAAGTATTGGAAATTCCAAACCTATATCAAAGATTACTTGAGATGTGTTGCTGGTATTGACAGAGCTGTAGGTAGTGTTTTAGATTATTTAGAAGAAAGTGGATTAAGTGAAAACACTATTGTAGTTTATACTAGTGACCAAGGTTTTTACCTTGGAGAGCATGGGTGGTTTGATAAAAGATGGATGTATGAAGAATCTTTCAAAATGCCTTTTTTAATTAAACATCCTAGAAATATTGAAGCTGGGACTACTTCTGATGCTATGGTTATGAATGTTGATTTTGCACCTACACTAATTGATATGGCTGGCTTGGAAATTCCATCGGAAATGCAGGGAAAAAGTTTCAAAGAAGTATTTGAAGGAGAAAAAAACCAAAGAAAATCTGTATACTATCACTATTATGAGTGGCCTATTTGGCACAAGGTTCAGCCACATTATGGAATAAAAACAAAGCGATATAAACTTATGCATTTTTATTATTCAATGGATGAGTGGGAATTATACGATCTAGAAACTGATCCAAATGAAATGAATAATATTTATTCAGAGGCACCAGCAGAGTTAATAGAAAATCTTAAATATGAATTAAAAGAACTAAGAAAGAAATATAAAGATAATGGTTCTATTGAAGAAATGAGGCGTATGACAGATACAGTTATTAGGAGAGTCTATAACGAGCCTAATAAAATTATGAAATAATTTTTTTATAATTCTAATTTAGTTAAAAAAATCAATCGTTAATTTTTAAATAGATACATTATGATTTCAAATTCTACAAACTACCATAACTTTTTGATGTTACTATTACAAAAAAATAAAATACTCTTTTTTTTAGTTTTATTTTCAGTATATAATTTTAGTGTTTTTGCTCAAACTACCTCCTTGATAAGTGATTGCGATGACTTTGTTTCAGGATCAGATGCTTGGCCCTTCGTTCTTACAGCTACAACTCAAGATGATGGTGAAGCTAGTCAAGCAGCTCAAACATATACTATTAGTATAACATCATTACCTGCGGATGGAGCTAATGTTAGAGTTTATAAAACTACTGCAAATGGAAGTGAATACTTTGGAAATCCTGTAGTATTAACAATTGGTTCTAACAGTATTACAGTATCTGCTGTTTCATTTGATAGAGCTGTTAAATTCCAGTTCTCGAATGGAGATGTAGAGTTTGAATCCTTAAGTCTAAACGGAGAAGATTCTGATTGTGCCACTCCTCCACCTCCAGGACCTCTATCATTAATATCTAACTGTAGCGACTTTACTATTGGACAAGGTGCTGCATGGCCTTTTATTCTTACTGCTACAACCATTTCGGATGGAGCAGCAAGTCAAGCAGCTCAAACATATAATATGAATGTGACGTCTTTACCCTCAAATGGAGCAAACGTCCGAGTTTATAAAACTGTAGCTAATGGCAATGACTTTTTTGGTAATCCAATAGCATTAACATTAGGTTCAAACAGTATAACAGTAGACGCTGTTTCTTTTGATAGAGCAGTCAAATTTCAATTCTCAAGTGGTGATGTAGAATTTGATGCTTTGAGCTTGAATGGAGAAGACTCTGAATGTATTTGTTCTCCCACATCAAGTGAAACTGATTTAATCGTCAAATGTGATAGTTATACTTGGATTGATGGAAATACATACACCGAATCAAATAATACTGCAACGTATACTTTAGCAAATTCGGTGGGTTGTGATAGTATTTTAAATCTTAACTTAATTATTAATGAGTCTAGCACAGGAACAGATACTCAATTTGCAACTGAATCTTACATATGGATTGACGGAGTAATATATACAGAATCAAATAATACTGCGACATATACACTAACAAATAGTAATAATTGTGATAGTGTTGTAACTTTAGATTTAACAATAAATAGTTCCTCTGAAATAAATATGTTTAACAAACAACATGAAATAATGGCTTTTCCTAATCCCACAAATCATATGCTTAATATTTTATCAGATAAAAATAAAATTAAGGAGATTTTTCTATTTGATACTCAAGGAAGAATGATGTTATACCAGTCAAATTTACTTAATAAAAATCGTATTGATTTATCTAATTTTATCAATGGCATTTATTTTCTTAATGTTATAACTTTAGAAGGTATTATTAATTTTCGGATTGTTAAAAACTAATAATTTTTCTGTTGCATTTAAAAAAAAACTAAGGTTCTTTTTTAAATAACAAAACAGTAAAACTATATCAAAAATATGAACTTCAACAATTTGTATATTACAAGGGAGCGACTTACAATAAGGAAAATAACCGAGTTCGAACTCCTGAAACGAATTTGTTATTTGAGCTAACTAAAAGAACTACAGGACTTTGTGAAAATAAAAAAGCGGAACACTGTCTCAAAATGAGATGGATTCCGCTTTGGTGGACCTCTCGGTCCTCATTTCGAACTTTTTTGATCGATTATTTTTCGAGTACTAGCTTTTTGTTAATCATTACATTAATTTTTTAAAATCTTATCAATAATAATTTTATTGTTTTTTAAATTGATTTTAATAAAGTAAATTCCGGATGTCATATTTGATATTTCTAGCTTAATTTTTGATTTTTTTTCACTTATAGATTCAATAGTTAAATCGTTTATTTTTTCTTTTGATCCGCTTATGCTATATAACTCCACTGATAGAATATTTTTAGTTTCTTCCCAAAACTCAATATTGAATAAATCTTTTGCTGGGTTTGGATAGCTAAGAAATGGAATTTCATTGTTATTTTGATTATTTAGATTTGCTATTATTAAATTAACAAATTTATCTGGAGAGACAACTCTCACATTTTCAGTAAAAAGTTGGGTGCATAATAAAATACTGTCAACAGAGTTTGACCAATTATGTACAGGAATTAAGCTATATCCTGAAGCTGAGTAAGGGTCTTGTGGTAAGTTATTAATTTTATCTGAAAGACTTTTAGCACTGTTAAATCCACCCCAAAGATTAAATCTAGCTGAAATTATTGGTTTGTTATTGAGAAATTTAATATGACCATTATGATTAGAATAATTAGAGAAATCATAATAGAATAATGCATTTATATTTTGTTTTTCTAAAAAGGAGTATAAATAAAAATCATCAAAACTATTTCCTATAATATTAACAATATTCAAGTCAGATTTTTGCATATATCTATTTAATTGATTGGTGTAAAGTTCAAGGTTTTTGAAATTTTCGGGATAGATATATCCAGTTCCAGAAGGACCAGCAATAAAATAATCTTTTCCAAACTCAGTATTTGAAGATGACTCATATATTTTACTCATTACTGTTGGAGCTAATTCAGACAATGCTGGAGAAATTGTCCAGCCAATATCTATTTGTCCTCTATTGTTATTTCCAAACCATCTACTGTCGGTAATAAACCAGTTTAGTAACCATTGTATATTATCTCCATCACTCATTAAAAAACAAACAGTATGGACACTATCAATATTTTCTGTATATGACTCATGATTTTTTTGTGATATTGTTGAATTCAAATTTGTTAATAAAGATAAATTATATGCATAATCTGCCGGCAATACACTTATTGAGTGTCTTGATGATTTGTTTACCGTTTGATATTCATCATTTCCCCAGCCAAGAAGAAAACTATTTGTCATCATATTATTGAATATTGTATCAACTAATTCTGAATGAATATCTTCAAAAAAATGTAATGAATTTGTAAATACTGAATAGTCTCCAAGACATAAATCTTTTACGGTGTCTTGATAAATAACAATTTTTTTGTTTAATGAATCTGAGAAGTTATTTAATAGCCAACTATAATTTTTATTTCTTAGGTCATACTGTAGTGGTATTTCAAGAGAGTCCATCAGACTGATATTTTTTTCAGTAATTGGTATAGTATTAAGAATTCCTGCTATTGATATAGCTATATTTGATGAAGTAGAGTGTAGGTTACATATAACATATCCATGAATTTGTTCTTTAAAATGTGTTATTAATCCAATAAAATCATCTTCAAAGGAATATGAAACTGTAATTAAATCTTTTGATATTAAATCATTAATCCAAATTGAACTACCTGTTCCGACATCTCTAAAAATAGCAGGTTTTTTTTTAGATAGAATACCTTGTAGAGTTTGAATTATTAATATTTCTTCTTCTGTAAAATTATCATCATATACAACGAAAATTGTATCAGGAATTTGTGAGTAAGGGAAAGGGCTTCCTTCAATTCTCTCAGGCTCTTGAGCAATTACAGATGAAGTAATTATAAATGAACCGATTAATAAAAATATACTTTTATACATAACGCTAAAATAATAAAACCCACTCATTTGAGTGGGTTTCTTTTTGGTGGACCTCTCGGTCCTTATTTCGAACTTTTTTCGAGCCTTGCAATCAATCTAACTCCAAAAGTTATTTCCCATAATCCACCTATTATTAGTAAATACATACTCCATTTATTTCCAAAAAATTCCATTAAAAAGCCTA
>Ga0115013_10000803_pt1 | contig 18724 bp, 14 predicted proteins | sample SouAtlMetagenome_2_FD_88686 | JGI IMG/M metagenome (GOLD analysis project Ga0115013, IMG submission 88686) | Marine eukaryotic phytoplankton communities from Atlantic Ocean - South Atlantic ANT15 Metagenome | ecosystem: Environmental > Aquatic > Marine > Oceanic | place: South Atlantic Ocean...
TAAGTATGCCGAAGCAGGCGTCGTGCGCTTGGCCCACACCTTAGACCAACTGCTCACGCTGGCCCGTGTGGAAGGCCGCATGCGCTTTGATGATGGTGAGCCAAGCGAAGTAGCCCAAGTTGTTGAGTTAGCTGTTGCTGATAGCGCCGCTGCTCAGGGGCAGTGCCAGTGGCCTGAAGTGCTGCCTCATGTGTATTTGGCCATGCCCAGAGAGCTGGCGATTACGGCGCTGCGTAACCTAGTGGATAACGCATTGCATCACGGGCCACGCGGAGCCCCCATCACCCTGACGGCAGAACAAACGCATAGCGACATTACCTTCACCGTGCATGATCAAGGCCCCGGGGTGGATGAAGAGACACTGGCCCAACTGACACAACGTTTTTGGCGGGCCAGTAAGCAGCAGGGCAGTGGTCTGGGGTTGGCCATCGTTGCAGCGATTGCCGAGCGTTTTGGTGGCGACGTGCGTTTTGAGAACGCAAAAGCAGGGGGCTTCTATGCGCATCTCACGATTCCCACGGTGTCACCGCTATAAAGCAATTCCATAACAACCGACGCGATCAGGGGGAGTAATGAAAACATCAATGTGGGGCAGGCTTAGCCTGCTGATGGGCGCTTGCTTGATGGCGAGTGGCAGCATAGCTCAAGAGGGAGATGCCGAGCGGGGTGAAGCGGCATCGGCGACATGTGTGGCCTGTCATCAAGCTAACGGAGGAGGCATGAACATTCCCGGCGGCGAATCCTGGCCGCGCTTGGCAGGCTTAAATGCCAACTACATCGCTAAGCAGCTGCACGATTTTAAAGCCGGGGACCGTCAGAACGCGACGATGGTGACGTTCGCCAATATGCTCGACGATCAGCAAATTGCCGACGTGGCGTCGTATTACAGCCAGCTACCCGCGACGCCAGGCCAAGGCGGCGACAATGCCGATGAAGCGCTGCTGGCGCGCGGTCAGCAACTAGCGGAACGCGGCGACTGGAACGCCTATATCGTTTCCTGCCAGAGCTGTCATGGCCCGGGCGGCCAGGGTGTGGGAGAGACATTCCCAGGCATCGCGGGGCAACATGCGGGCTATATCAGTGCACAGCTAAACGCTTGGAAGAGTGACACACGCAGCAACGACCCTCAAAACCTAATGGGGGCGATTGCCAAGCGTATGAGTGAAGAGGATATTCAGGCGGTCTCCGCGTGGTACGCCACCCAGCCCGCCGCTGAAGGGGAGGCCACACAATGAGTAACTACCATCGTTATATAGTGATCGCGCTATCCAGCAGCGCGCTTGCAGTGGGCACCGGTTTGAGCCTCTACGCAGCGAATGCGTTTGCCCAGCAGGAGGAGCGGGCCGATGCCGCGCTGAATCAGCTAGTACACGAACCGCCCACCATGGAAGACTTGGAAGACTCGGATCTCCATCCAGAGCTTAAAAAAGTCATTCGCTACGGCTATGACCTATTTACCAATACCCAGCAGCTAAGAGGCGAGTACGTTTTTAACGATATGAACTGCTCAAGCTGCCATCTAGGAGAGGGCCGCGTACCGTTTAGCGCGCCGGTATGGGCAGCTGCCATCACCTTGCCCGATTTTCGCGGCAAAAATCAGCATGTGAACAACCTGGAAGAGCGCATTGCAGGCTGCTTTGCCTACTCCATGAACGGCACACCGCCCGAGTACGGTAGCGACGAAATGCTGGCGCTTAGCGCCTACCACCAGTGGCTCGCCACCGGTGCGCCGATGTACCCCGATAAGCCGATCTATGGCCGTGGTTTCCCAGCGCCTGAACAGCCTGAAACACCCAGCTATGCCAGAGGCGAGGCGGCGTACCAGGAAAACTGCGCCATTTGCCACCAAGAAGATGGCTCTGGGCACTATGAAAACGGCGAATATGTTTTCCCCGCCCCTTGGGGCGATGGCTCTAACAACTGGGGGGCCGGTATTGCACGGGTAGAAACCATGGCTGGGTTTATCTATCAAAACATGCCGCTGGGCCAGCCGCGCTCGTTAACCGGCCAGCAGGCGTGGGATATTGCTTACTACATCAATAGCCAAGAGCGCCCCCAAGATCCGCGCTACACCGGCGATGTTGCAGAAACCGCCGAGCGATTCGGCCCCACATTCCACAACCGCTCGCTCTACGGCCAAACCCGCGAGCATGACGGCCATGTGCTAGGCGACCACGCTAATTTTGGCGAGAAAGGTGACATCCAACCCTGGAACGTTGGCATGCCACGGTTCGAAAATCTCTCTGAGGAGTAAGCTTGAACGTATTGCAGGAGAGAGCGTCAGGAGTGTTTGGGAGGGAGCTTCAGCTCGCGACGGTTAGGGCACCAGTGCTGCGGCAGGCTAAGGGCGGCTTTCGCCGCCGTCGCCCAATAAATTGGCCTCCTACTTCTTTTGTTAAGGCGCTTCGCTACCCATCATCTCAATGAGGCGTTCTTGGCTGGGGAGGCCTTGGATTCGGTCAATACGCACAGTGCCGCCTTCAGCCTCACGTTGGAAAGCGCTGGTGGGGGTGGCGTAGAGGCCTAGCTCTTCAAAGAGCTGGTTGTTGGCATATACCTGCTCTTCGATATCCCGTGGCTGTGCGCTGGGGGAGAGCTCATCACCTTCACTGTGACGGTGCAGGGCAGCGGAGGGGTCGTCAGCGCCGAGAATGGTAGCGGCTAACGCAGGGCTATTGGGGGCGAGAATACCGACCATAATATGGCGTAGCTGAACCTCACCAGCCTCTACCCAGGGGCGTGTTTGTTGCCACAGCTGACGGCAGTAAGGGCAGTTGGCGTCGGTGAAGGTGTAGATGACGCGTGGGGCATCCGGGTCGCCATCCTGAATCCAGCGGCTCTCTTCAAGCAGCTTCCAGGTTTCGGCCTCTAAGGGTGCCCGTACGTGCTCGTCAAGCTGTGCTTCCGTCAGGTTGCTACCTTCGCTATCGACTAGCGTGCCGATAATGGCGTGCTCTCCATCTGGCGTTAAATAAATCGCCATATCCTGGCCCTGAGCGCTGGCCCCAAAGCCGCGCATTCCCCCGGGCGCCTCAAATTGCCCGTGAATGGTTAAGCCCTGGTTGGCCAGCGCCTGCACAGGCGCTGGTAGCTCGTCGGCATGGCTGGCTGCCGCTGCGCTACCCAGCGCGGCAAGTAAAGCGAAACGGCCAACATGGGGTAAGAAAACACGTTGCATAGCACTATCCTTATGAAAACGGCTTGGTGTGGGTGCCGCGAGGCAAAATATATTAGCGAATACGCGAAAGGCCATCTTGCAAAGTGGCGCGGGAAAGCTCGCCAAAATGGGTGCTCACGAGCTGTCCATCCGCGTTGTAGTAAAGCGTTGTGGGCATGGCATGGGCTCCGGTGGTTTGACCCAGGGCATTGCTCGGGTCTTGCCATACATTCTTCAAATCAAAGCCGTGTTCGCTCATAAACGCATGAATGTGTTGAAGGCTTTCACCTTGGTTAACGAACACAAAGGTAATGTCCTGCGCTTGTTGCTGGGCCTCTTCAAACACCGGCATTTCACGAATACATGGCGGGCACCAACTTGCCCATAGGTTAACTACCATGGGCTTTTGCTCCTGCTGAGCAAGTTTGGGCAGGGTAATAGGCTCGCCGTTGAGCGTAGCAAGCGGAGTAGTGGGCAGTGGGCGTGCCTGCTGTTCGATCAGTAGCGTACTGCCAGCTGTCAAGCCCCAGGCTAAACCGCCTACCAAAAGCGCCCCGGCAAGCGGTACTCGTTGGCGCGGTGAGCGCCATATTGCCCATCCATCTTAGCTAAGGCCCGCCACTATACCACCGAGTATATCGAAGCCGCCATCGCGAATATCTAAGCGCGATAGCATGCTGTCATAGTCGCTCCAGTAACGCACAACAAAGACGAGGCGTGCGGCCACCAGCGCCACAAATAGCAGGGTAAATAACGTATCGCTGACCGCCACGCGATGCCGCTGGCCAATAAGCGCACCCGCTAGCAGGGCCAGTAAAAAGGCAAATCCAATCATCAATTGATGCAGACTAAACCCCATGGGGCCAATCGCAACACTTTGCTGCAACATAGTCACTCACGCTTTCACCAGTGGTTTAGCGTAAGTGTGTCAGAACAAGATTATTTAACGATTATCTCTCGTTGCCCTGAGTCGTTATGTCGCAAGCCTTATGCTTCAGCAGCCAGCCAGCGGACGGCATAGGGCGGCAGTGTTTCTTCGTGGTGAGCTGTCAGCGGGTCTAGCGGCTGCCAGTGGTACTGGGTAAGCGCTTGGTTCAGGGCATCGCCTGCGTGAGCGAGATCAAACTTAACATCGGTGACGTTATACAGCGCGAGTAGGCGTCGCCCGTTACGGAGTGGCCCGCGCTCAATGGCTAGCAGCTCGGGTGGCGTTTCTATCACGCGCTGCGGGGCGTTGGGGTGAAAGCAGGGCTCTTGGCGACGCTGCACTAGTAGCCGGTGCAGGGCATGGAAAACGTCATGGGTGGGGGTGGAAGGGCTCTCCAGCAGCAGTGCCAGCTCATCAAGCTGCCAGCGGCGACGGTTAATCGAGCGTAAGCGGCCGCTGCGCTCCACACCTTCGACATCGTTTAGCGTGCCGGTGAGCGTATGGATATAGAGTGCGGGTATTCCTTGTAGGCTGAGCATGATCGCTTGGCTGCATAGAAAGCGCGCAATTTGCCACGGGTCTGGCCCGCGGCGGGTGCCGCACATGGCCTCAAACCAGGTAATGTTAATTTCGTAGGGTGTGTCGCTGCCATCAGGGTTGCTGCGCATGCTGACAAAGCCACCAAAACGATGCATCAGTTCCAGCAGTGCGTCGCGTTCATGGTCAGGCAACAGGCCTTCTAACGGCCGTACGCCAATACCGTCGTGGCTCGCGGTGAAGTTTAAGTAGGTGCACTGTTCAGGCAGCACCGGCAAGCTGTTTAACCACGTTTGTATCGTCGTCGCTTCGCCGCGGGTGAGGGTGTGCAGCAGCAGGGGCGGCAGGGCGAACTGGTACACCATGTGGGCTTCATCGGGCGCGCCTTTCGCTAATCGCTCCAAGCCAAAGTAGCTGATGTTTTCGGCATGGGGCACGTTGGTTTCGGTGATCAGCAGCGTGCCGGGGGCTATTTCATCCACGATGGCGCGAAGTAAGCGCACAACGGTATGGGTTTCCGGCAGGTGAATGCAGGAGGTGCCCAATCGCTTCCACAAAAACGCCACCGCGTCCAAGCGAATAATGCGCACCCCTTGCTGTAGGTAGAACAGCAGAATACCCACGAACTCTAACAACACATCCGGGTTTTCGAAGTTGAGGTCTATTTGGTCTTCCGAGAAAGTCGCCCACACGTGGCGCGTACCCCGGCGCGTAGAGATCGGCACTAGAAGTGGGCTACTGCGCGGGCGGGTGACTTGGGAGACATCGGTATCCGGATCCACTTCGATAAAGTAGTCGCGACCGGGCAGGCTGCCGGTCAGGTAATCCACAAACCAGAGCGACTCTCTGGAGACATGGTTCAGCACTAAATCAGCCATCAAGTCATAGTGGCTGGCTAGCGTTTGGATATGCGCCCACTCGCCCAGCTCGCTATTGACCTCGCGGTAGTGAATCACCGAAAAGCCGTCGTCGCTGCTCCAGGGGAAAAAGGGCAGTACGTGAACCCCGCTAATGGCATCCCCCAGATAGCGCTGTAGAAAAGTATCCAGCACCGCTAAAGGCGGCGTACCTTCATCCAAGATGGAGTCACCGTAACAAATGACCCACTGATCTTTTTCGCTCCATGTTGGTGCGTCGTGGCCCGCCGTGTTAGCGGGTGGGGAAGCCGTCGAGGCGGTACGAAAATTCGCAAGATGCTGGCCAATACGCCGCTGTACTTCCCCCGCACGGGGGCCATACAGGTGGGTAAGGTAGTGGTGAACGGTCTGCTCGAAAGGGGTCATAAAGGGCGTCCTATAAATCAACCTTCGACAAACGCTGCAGCTTGTGTGCCAAATCGTTACAATACCGTGTTGATACGCGTTGTATAACACAGCTACGCCCTAAGGGCAGCGATAAGGCTGCCGCTGACAATAGGCGATAAAACAGTTTATAAAATGGCGAATAACGGGCAGGGCATGAAGCCTTGTAGCGTTTTTTATTCGTATAGGCTGACACGCTGCACGCACAGCTACTAGTGCGTACTGATAATAGGTTGACTGCCATGCATTGCCCTTTTTGTGGTGCAAATGATACCCGAGTGACAGATTCCAGGCTGGTGGCGGAAGGCGACCAGGTGCGCCGCCGCCGTCAGTGTGCCAACTGCCAAGAGCGTTTTACGACTTATGAAACCGCTGAGCTGATTATGCCGCGGGTCGTAAAATCCGACGGCTCTCGCGAGAGCTTTAATGAGGCGAAACTACGCGACGGTATGCTGCGCGCGCTGGAAAAGCGCCCGGTAAGCGCTGAAGCGATTGAAGTGTCGGTAGAGCGTATTCGCCAGACGCTGCGCGCCCGTGGCGACCGTGAAGTCAACGCGCGTGAGATTGGTGAAGCGGTGATGAAAGCGCTGCGTAGCTTGGATCAAGTGGCCTATATTCGTTTCGCCTCGGTATATCGTAAATTTCAGGATTTAGACGAGTTCCGGGCGGAAATCGACCGCCTCTCCCAAGAGCCCACGGATGAGCCAGAGGGCAGTGGGACACAGCACGGAGCATCGTAATGGGTGAATTCTCCACCGCCGACTATCGCTACATGGCTCGCGCTATCCAGCTAGCCAAACGCGGGCTTTATACCACCGACCCCAACCCCAGGGTGGGGTGTGTGATGGTGCACTTTGATGGCAGCGCGGAAGGCAGCATTGTGGGCGAGGGATACCATGTGCGTGCGGGAGAACCCCATGCAGAAATTCACGCCCTAAAGGCGGCAGGCAGCGCCGCCCAGGGTGCCACCGCTTATGTCACGCTAGAGCCTTGCTCACATACCGGGCGAACAGGGCCCTGCGCGGTGGCGCTGGCGCAAGCGGGTGTTGCGCGCGTGGTGGTGGCGATGGGGGACCCTAATCCCCAGGTCAGCGGTGGCGGTATTGAGTATTTGAAAGCAGCAGGCATTCAGGTGCAGGTAGGCCTGTTGGAAGCAGATGCCCGGGCGCTGAATCCGGGCTTTATTTCCCGTATGGAGCGTCAGCGCCCCTTTGTGCGGCTGAAAATGGCGATGAGCTTGGATGGCCGTACCGCCATGGGGTCGGGGGAGTCCCAGTGGATTACCGGCCCGCAAGCGCGCACCCAAGTGCAGCGGCTGCGCGCCCGCTCAAGCGCTATTCTGAGCGGCGTGGAATCTATCATTATGGATGATTCACGCTTAACGCTGCGTGCCGACCAACTGGCACTGGATAACGCCGCCGAGATCGTGCAGCGCCAGCCGCTAAGAGTGATCTTGGATTCGCGCCTTCGTTTACCGCTTGCCGCGGCCTGCCTACGAGAGCCAGGGCGCACGCTGATTATCACCACCGATCAGCATAGCGAAGAGAAACGGCGTAAACTGGCGGCGGCGGGTGCTGAGATTCAGGTGCTGCCTGCCGAAGGCGGTCGTATTGCGCTGGCTGACATGCTGCGTTGGCTGGCGGATAATGAGCAGGTTAACGAGCTGTTGGTAGAGACCGGCGCAACGCTAGCAGGAGCGTTACTGGAGGCGAATTTAGTCGACGAGCTGCAGCTATTTGTCGCTCCTACGCTATTAGGCGGTGAAGCAAGGCCACTATTTGCACTGCCGGGAATTACCCAGATGGCCGATCAGAAACGCTTGACGATTAAAGAGTCGCGAACCGTTGGGCAAGACTGGTGGATCACCGCCACCCCTCACGCTGACTAGCGCAAGCCGTCATTGCAAGGTACCCTGACGCCCGAAATCGCATACGATGCGACCACATTTTTTGGAGATTCCATGGCGCACTCCTCTTCTGAGGGCTTATCCCCTATCGCTGAGCTGGTGGACGATATTCGCCAGGGCAAAATGGTGATTCTCATGGATGATGAGGATCGCGAGAATGAAGGTGATATCATCATGGCCGCCGAAATGGTGAAGCCTGAGCATATCAACTTCATGGCACGCTACGCGTGCGGCTTGATCTGTATGCCGATGACCCGTGAGCGCTGCGAGCAGCTCAACTTGCCGCTGATGGTACGGGACAACGGCTCAGGCTTTGGCACCAAGTTCACGCTCTCTATTGAGGCAACCGAAGGCGTCACGACCGGTATTTCAGCGGCTGACCGCGCGCGCACTGTGCAGGCAGCCGTTGCACCGAATGCCAAGCCTTCGGACATCGTTCAGCCAGGGCACATTTTCCCGCTGATGGCCGAGCCGGGCGGCGTGCTTCGCCGTGCCGGTCATACGGAGGCGGCCTGTGATTTGGCAGCGCTGGCAGGCTTTGACCCCAGCGGTGTGATTTGTGAAATTATGAACGATGACGGCAGTATGGCGCGTCGTCCGGAACTGGAAGTGTTTGCGAAGACGCATGGTATTAAGATGGGCACCATTGCCGATCTGATCCACTACCGTATTGTGAACGAGCAAACGGTGGACCATATAGAAACCTCTCAGGTGTCGACCGTTCACGGCAAGCTTGCGCTACATGTGTTCCGTGATCGTATTCAAGGTGCGCACCATTTGGCGCTGGTAAAAGGGCAGCCGACGCCGGAGCAGGCCACCACCGTACGTGTGCACCTTGCCGATACGCTGCGCGACGTGATGGGCTTAATGAAGGGTGAGCAGTGTCGGTGGGATGCCAACCGCGCTATTCATGAAATTGCCCAAGCCCAGGCCGGTGTGTTTGTACTGATTGATGATGGGCGTCCTAATCAAGATTTGAAAGACCAGCTAGATATCTTTCTGGATCGCGTACGCCAGCCGCGTACCAACGACTCAGACGGTTCTGGCAACTACTTAACGATTGGTACTGGCTCGCAGATTCTGCGCCACTTAGGCGTTGGTAAAATGCGGCTACTCAGCTCTCCGTGGAAATTCTCAGCGCTCTCTGGGTTTGGTCTTGAAGTAGTCGAGCGCCTGGGGCCCAATGACACGGCGTATGAGCCAACTTTTCAGCAGGAATAAATTGATGCAACCCCTTTCGCAAATTGAAGGCACTTTTGTAGACGTTGATGGACGCTATGTCATCGTGGTGGGCCGCTTTAATCACCACGTGGTCGATAGCTTGGTGGAAGGTGCCGTCGATAGCCTGACACGCCACGGTGTGGATGTGGAAAATATCCATATCGTTCATGTGCCGGGCGCGTGGGAACTGCCCCTGGCCGTGAAGCGTGTACTCAATGTGATGAAGCCGGATGCGGTGATTGCCCTCGGTGCGGTCATTCGTGGCGGCACGCCACATTTTGAGTACGTGGCGGGTGGCTGCAACACGGCTATTAACCATCTCCAACTTGAGTTTGATACGCCCGTAGCCAATGGCGTATTAACCGTTGAGTCTATTGAGCAAGCCATTGAGCGTGCAGGCACCAAAGCCGGTAATAAAGGCACCGAAGCGGCGATGGCCGCGATGGAAATGGTGTCTCTACTGCGCGCGTTGCCGGTAGGAGACTCTCAATGAGCGAGCGTCGTGAGCGCAAGCCCTCTGCGGCACAGCAGGGGCGTCACGCCGCAAGGGAGTTAGCGGTACAGGGGCTTTACCAGTGGCAGATGACCGGTAAGTCCATTACCACGATTGAAGCTGAGTTTCGTAGCCAAGTGGCTGACGATGACTTAGAAGATCATGAGAACTGGGTAAAGGTCATGGAAATCGCGGACAAAGCGCTGTTCCATGAGCTACTGCATAACACGGTGCGTTTCAAAACCGAGCTGGACCGTGAAATTGCCCCATTGCTTGATCGCCGTTTGGAAGATTTGGACGCGGTGGAGCTGGCGATTCTTCGTCTCGGCGCTTACGAGCTTTCCCGGCGAATGGAAGTGCCTTACCGCGTAGTGATTAACGAAGGCGTTGAGCTGGCAAAATCATTTGGCGCCACCGACGGCCATAAATACGTGAATGGCATTCTCGATAAGCTGGCAAACCGCTTACGAAGTGCCGAAGTCAGCGCCCGCCGCTTGTAAGCGGGCCGCCTGATCAAGCGTTTAAGGGGCCTTTGTGCTTGCCGAATTCGATCTGATTCGACGTTACTTTATGTCGCCGCAGGAGGCACAAGCGACAGATGGCGTTGCCCTAGGATGCGGCGATGACGCCACTCTATTGGTACCCCAGGCGGGGCAGCAGCTGGCGGTGAGTGTTGATACATCCGTCGTCGATGTACACTTTCCCCACGATGCCCCCGCCTATGCGATAGGACACCGGGGGTTAGCCGTGGCACTCAGCGACTTAGCCGCGATGGGAGCTCAGTCGCGCTGGTGCTTGATGGCTATCACCTTGGATCAGCGCGCCTTTAAAGATGACACTGCCGCTGAGCAGTGGCTTGCCGATTATGCCAGCGGTTTTCACACGCTTTGCCAGCAGCACGCGACGACACTCGCTGGAGGCGATGTTACCTCTGGCGCGCTCAGCATTAGCGTCACCGTGATGGGCGAAGTGCCTACTGGCACGGCTATAACGCGTTCGGGCGCGCAGGTGGGCGATGTGGTGGCCGTGACCGGTGCATTAGGTGGCGGTGCTGGCGGGCTAGCGTTGTGGCAACAGGGTGAACGCGACCTGAAACACCCGTTGCTACAGCGCTATCTCTTGCCTCAGCCCCGGCTAAAGGCCGGCATTGCGCTACGCGGATTGGCCACAGCGGCGATGGATATCTCCGATGGCCTGCTAGCGGATCTGGCGCATCTGCGGGAAGCGTCCCAGGTAGGTGTCGCTTTGCAGCCCGACTCGCTACCCCTAGCCGAAGGATTAGCCGAAGTGCTGGGCAGCGAAGCGGCCTTAACCGCAGCGCTATCTGGCGGTGATGACTACGAACTGCTGGTGACACTACCTCCCTCCAAGGTTGCTCAAGCGCAAATGCAGCTGGCCGAGTTAGGCCTTTCGCTTAGCATTATTGGCCGCTGCACCGAAGCGCTTGGGGTGGCGGGAGTGCCTGTAGAAGGGGCGACTGGCTGGGAGCATTGTCGTGGGGGTGACCAATGAACCGAGCACCGGCGAGCGTCTGGCGGCGCCCCACCCACTTTTTTGCTTTTGGCCTAGGCAGTGGCACGGTGCCTTGGGCACCGGGCACCTTTGGTACTCTGGCTGCGATTCCTTTCTACTGGATGATGGCCGACCTGACGCTAGGCTGGTACCTAGGCATTGTGCTGGCAGCCTTTGTGGTTGGCGTATGGCTGTGCGATAAAACGTCTCATGACCTGGGAGTGCATGATCACTCAGGGATCGTATGGGATGAGTTTGTTGGTTACTGGATTACCATGGCAGCGGTTCCTTTCTCCTGGGAGGCAGCGCTGTGGGGGTTTGTGGTATTTCGCATCTTCGATGTCTTTAAGCCATGGCCCATTCGCTGGGCTGACCGCCGAGTAGCCGGTGGCTTTGGCATTATGATTGATGATGTGATGGCAGGGGTCTACGCCTGGAGTACTATGCACCTTTGGTTTTGGCTGCATTAAGTTAAGCCTGCGCATCAACTGCTATGCTGACTGTGTTGCACGCCTACTGCTTGTATGGAGCGAAGCCTTCTTGGGGAGGCTATTCAAGGAGATAGCATGCGCAAGGAACGTTTGATCGTGCCTATCCTCGCGGCCGTGGCCGTGATCTGGATGGTCGCGCAACTGCTATCCAGCGTTCTTTTTGAACGTAGCCTACGCCAAGCACTGGAAGATCTGGAGGCGCGGGGCGAGTGGCGTGTCAGTCGAATTGAGAACCACCAGGGGTGGCTAACCTCCCGTGGAGGGCTGGTTCTTTCTCCTCTTTTAGGTCGGCCTTGGCGTTTGGAACTGACCTACCGGGCCCGTCATGGTGTGCTCAGCACGGATGTTGAAGGCACCCTATTGCCGCGCTTGGATAGTGTATTGCAGAAAGCGGTGGGTGAGGTCTCGGCGCCTTCGGTGCCACGCTGGCAAGGCCGCTACCAAACGTTGAGTGGGCACACCGAACTGCGTCTGGCCCTGGCGCCCTTTGTGATTCAGCAGAGCGGGCGTGAGCTGGCGGTTCGTGGTGCTCGCGTTCGGCTAGAGGGGCTGTTTGGTGACTGGCGTTTGCGCGGGTTGCTGGAACAGCTCACGCTGACCGATGGCCTTGCCCAACTCACGCTGGGGCCAACCCAGCTAGAAAGCCGTTATACCTATATTGAAGATGCCTACCATTTTGCTCAGCGCGACCATCTGCATATTGAAAGTTTAGCGCTGCGCTATCCCGCTTACGATATTCATGTCACACCCTTAGATGTGCATAGCCATATGGAGCTGGATGAGAGTGAGCTGCGCTTGAAGGGCGAGCTGATTATTGGCGATGTGCGTGTGCCTAGCGAAGCACCTGATACCTCGCTGTTAAGCGGCCGTATAGAAGCGGAGCTTTCCCGGCTAAACGGAGATGCAGTGCGGGCAACCATTCGTCGGCTGCGTCAGGAGGCTGCTTGGGGCGATGCTAGCCTGCCTATGGCAGAAGGCTTATTGTCACGCTTAGAGCCAAATTTGCTCCAGGTACTCAGTAATTCTCCGCGCTTAGATGTTACCACTATTGATATTGATAGCCCGTTGCTTGGCTTGCAGGTGGATGCCGAGGGGGCTCTGTTTTTTGATGCGCGCCGCCTGGATGAGTTAAGTATCACGGCTCTTGGTAAATCCGATGAACGTGCTCGCTGGCTAGAGCGCATCGACGGCGATTTTATTTGGCATGATGCCCCAACGGTTGCCGCCCTTTGGTTGGGCTTGCCTTTAGGCACGCGGGATCTGCAGTTTGATGTCGTTCGTGGAGTATGGCGTGTAAATGGCCGCCCTATGCCGACGCTTTGGCCATGAATGCTTTCATAACCATTGGCTAAATTGCCTTGAGGGTTGAAGTTTTCCCTGTGTGCCCACATTCCTTTAGCAATGCTGAGTGGCCCAAGCCACTAGTGACTGTTGATGGGAGGGCGCATGAGCGACCAGGATTACGATCGAGAACACGAACATCAAGACTGGCTTACTGAGAGTGAGTCGCACGATTCTCAAGAAGATAACCCCAAAAGCAACGGTTACCGCTCTGATGGGGAGCGGGTAAATTCGCTATTGCCTGCCAGTGAGATGCTGCCCGAGCGCATCTACCTGCTACCGATTCATAACCGTCCTTTCTTTCCTGCCCAGGTTCAGCCGCTGGTCATTAACCGCGAGCGCTGGGAAGAGACCATGCGCCGGGTCAATAACACGCCACACCACACTATCGGCGTTGCGTTTGTTGGGGAGCATGGCGTTGAGTCGCTGGATCATGAAGTCTTCCCCGAGATTGGCACCGCAGTGAAGGTGCATAAGCTCAAAGGCGAAGATCAACAGATTCAGTTCATTGCTCAGGGGTTGCAGCGTTTTAAAATCCAGCGCTGGCTCTCCAAAGAGCCGCCTTACTTGGTGGAAGTGACTTACCCGAAAGAGCCGGTCAATGCCGAAGATGAAGAGACCCGTGCCTATGCCATGGCGATCATCAACGGCATTAAAGAGCTGCTGCCCATTAACCCGCTCTACGGGGAGGAGCTAAAACACTACCTTAACCGTTTTAGCCCCCATCAGCCCGGCCCGCTGACCGACTTTGCCGCCGCGATTACCTCGGCCAAAGGCCCAGAGCTGCAAGACGTGCTGGCAACGCTACCCGTTGCCGAGAGGATGCAAAAAGTGCTGCCGCTGCTGCGTAAAGAGATCGATGTCGCCCAGTTGCAAAGCGAAATCAGCGAGCAGGTCAATGCCCAGATGCAGGAGCGTCAGCGGGAATTTTTCCTACGCGAACAGCTAAAGGTGATTCAGCGTGAGCTGGGCATCTCTAAAGATGACCGCGAAAACGACGTGGATACTTTCCGAAACCGGCTGGAATCCTTGGTGGTGCCAGAGCGGGTTCAGGCACGTATCGATGAGGAACTCAATAAACTCAGCGTGCTGGAAACGGGCTCGCCGGAGTATGGCACCACCCGCAACTATCTGGACTGGTTAACCTCGCTGCCTTGGGGAGTAACCAGCCAGGATAAGCTGGATCTTGCCCATGCTCGAGAAGTCCTCGACCGCGACCACGATGGCCTAAAAGACGTGAAAGAGCGGATTGTCGAGTTCCTTGCCGAGGGCACCTTTAAAGGCGATGTAGGCGGCTCGATTGTGCTGCTGGTTGGCCCGCCAGGGGTGGGTAAAACCTCCATTGGCCGCTCCATTGCCGAAGCGCTGGGACGTAAGTTTTATCGTTTCTCGGTGGGCGGCGTGCGGGATGAAGCTGAAATCAAAGGCCATCGACGCACCTATGTAGGCGCAATGCCCGGTAAGCTCGTTCAGGCGTTCAAAGAGGTTGAGGTAGAAAACCCGGTCATCATGCTGGATGAAATTGATAAGCTGGGTCAATCTTTCCAGGGTGACCCCGCCTCGGCGCTGCTGGAAGTGCTTGACCCCGAGCAGAACGTTGACTTCCTCGACCACTATCTCGACGTGCGGATGGATCTTTCCAAGGTGCTCTTCGTGTGCACCGCTAACACGCTGGATAGCATCCCTGGGCCGCTGCTCGACCGTATGGAGCAGATTCGCCTGTCGGGCTATATCGCTGAAGAGAAGCTGCAGATCGCCAAGCATCACCTCTGGCCCAAGCTGCTTAAGCGCGACAACTTGTCGAAGAGGCGCATTAACTTGAGCGATGCGGCGCTGAAGCAGGTGATTGACGGCTATGCCCGTGAAGCAGGCGTACGTCAGTTAGAAAAACAGCTGCACCGCATTGTGCGCAAAGCCGCGGTGAAACTGCTGGAAGAAGATGTTGAAACCGTCAAGGTCTCGGTCAAGAACCTGGAAGAGTTCCTGGGCGCACCGCTTTTCCGTAAAGAGAAAGTCCTGAAAGGCGAAGGAGTCGTCACAGGGCTTGCCTGGACATCCATGGGCGGTGCCACGCTGCCCATTGAGGCAGGCAAGGTGCATTCGCTAGATCGCGGCTTCAAGCTAACCGGCAAGCTGGGCGATGTGATGAAAGAGTCGGCCAATATTGCCTACAGCTACACCTTGGGGCATTTGGCGGAGTACGGTGCGGATGCAGATTTCTTTGACTCTGCCTTTGTTCACCTCCACGTGCCTGAAGGAGCCACGCCGAAGGATGGCCCCTCTGCCGGGGTAACCATGACCACCGCGCTACTGTCGTTGGCTAAACATCAAGCCATCACTCGCCCGTTGGCGATGACCGGTGAGTTAACCCTCACCGGCCAGGTGCTACCGGTAGGCGGTATCCGCGAAAAAGTGATTGCCGCACGGCGCAGCGATATCTTTGAGGTCATCTTGCCTGAGGCAAATCGCCGTGATTACGAGGAGCTACCGGATTACCTAAAAGAGGGGATGACGGTGCACTTTGCTAATCGCTACCGGGATGTTGCTAATGTGGTCTTCAAGTAGCTGGCCAGCATGATGGGCTTACACAAGCAATAAAATCATTAAAAGCGCCGCTCTGAAGAGAGCGGCGCTTTTTTACATCTGTTTACTGGTTAAGTGCCCCGCTAATTCTGGATAATAAAGAAAAATCAAATTATTAAAAAATGCCCCTGGGGAGCTTCTATGCGCAACAACCAGCCCGTTACCCAACGCGAATATGTGCTTGATGAAGAGACCGTGCTTATTTCACGCTCTGATTTAAAAGGTAATGTGACCTATGCCAACGCAGCCTTTGTGGAAGTCAGCGGCTATTCAAGGGATGAACTGCTTGGCGCGCCGCATAATTTAATTCGCCACCCCGATATGCCCGAAGCCGCTTATGCCGATTTTTGGAAAACCATTCAGGCAGGTGGCACTTGGCAGGGAACGGTTAAAAATCGCCGTAAAAATGGTGATCACTACTGGGTCAATGCCACAGTGGCACCTTTGAGAGATGGCGACCGCATTGTTGGCTACACCTCTTTACGCCGCAAAGCCTCGGATAAACAGATCGCCTTGGCAGACCGAGTGTATGCGGAGATACGCGAAAAGGGTAAATCCCGCCGCTATGCTCTCCACCAAGGGGCGTTAACGCGCCGAGGCCTTGGCGGTATTGTGGCGCGCTTTCAGTTCACAAGCTTAAAAGCCAAGTTAACCGGCATGGTTGTCGTTGCAGTGGTCCTGCTGGGTTTATCGGGCGGGTTAGGGCTGTATGGCTTAAATGCTTCTGGAGAGCGGCTTGAAACTCTCAACCGCGCAGGTCTTGAGGCAGTAGCTGACCTGCAGTTAATCGAGCGTCACATTGGTTTGGGCGTTGAGCAGTTGGAGCCTGCGGTAAGAAACCCACGTCGAGTGGATATGGACGCAGTGTCTGCCAGTCTCACCAGCAGCACGCAGACCGCTCAACAGCTGTGGGAAGAGTACCGCCAAACCAGTAGTGCGCCCGAAGAGAGTGTAGAAGCGTTTAATGCTGCCTTTAGCACTTGGCGTGATGGTGTTGCTAGCGCCATTGAAGCCGTTGGGCAAGCCAATGGGTTTGCGGCATTTGAATCGCTCAATAGCGTAGTGCTGCCCGCGACTACCGAGATTCGCGAGCTAAATAGCCAGTTGGTCGACTACGAGCGTGCTGGCGCGGTCAATTTGATGTCAGATGCTCGCCAGGGCCGCCAGCAGATGTTTATTGCGCAGTTGGTGCTGATGCTGATTGGCCTGTGTGTGCTGGTCGCCCTCAGCGTATTTATCTTGAAATCTGTCTTCCGCAGCTTAGCGGGGGCACGCTATATGACGTTCCAAATTGCGGCGGGTAACTTAGCGGCACGGGAGCGCCGTCAAAGTAATGATGAGCTAGGCGAGCTGCTCTATTCGCTGGATACCATGCGCTTTAGTCTCTCTAGCATCGTTGGTGATGTGGAAAACCGCGTGTCGGTCGTCACCCCCGCCATTCAGCAAATTGCCACCGAAAACGAGGAGCTGGCGACGCGAACCGAACAACAAGCGTCATCGCTGCAACAAACGGCTTCCAGCATGGAAGAGATGACCTCAACCGTTCAGCAAAATAACGATAATGCTCGCCAAGCCACAGAGCTTGCCCAACAAAATGCTACCAGTACGCGAGCTACTCGTCAGCAGATGGAGCAGTTGGTTGAACGTATGCAGCGCATCGCCAAAAGTGCCGAAAAGATGACTGAAATGATAGGGGTTATCGATAGCATTGCCTTCCAAACCAATATTTTGGCACTCAATGCCTCGGTAGAAGCCGCGCGAGCCGGTGAGCACGGGCGCGGGTTCGCGGTGGTTGCCAGCGAGGTGCGGGTGCTGGCAAGCCGCAGTGCTGATGCATCTCAGGAAATTCGCAAGATGATCGACAGCACGACACAGGAAGTGCAAGGGGGGCGTAGTGCGGTGGAGCAAGCAGAAAGTGCCATCGAAAACGTCGTGGAGCAGGTAAGCCGTGTGAGTGAGCTAATGGCCTCCATTAGTACCGCTTCCAGCGAGCAGAGTAGCGGTATTGGGCAGATTAATGCGGCGATTGCGGAAATGGATAGCGTGACTCAGCAAAACGCCTCCAAAGTGCAGTCTATCGCCGCGTCAGCAGACAACCTTGCCCTGGAAGCCTTTGAACTGGCTAACGTGGTTGATGCTTTCCGCTTGGAGGGAGCGCAAGCAGAGAGCATTAGTGCTGCCCGTGAGAAGCTTAGCAGCGTTCAAAAGGCGGCCAAGCAAGCAGCGCCTCGCCTGTCGAGCAGCAAATCTTCCAAGCAGCAGGCCAGTAGGCAGAGCACCAGCACGAGTGCTGATGAGTGGGATGAGTTTTAACCGCTAACCCCCGTTGGTTGTCCTCTACATCTAGTCTCGGCGGTGCGCTCATGCCACAATCTAAGGCCGCTGGATTCAACTGCCTGCCGCCATGTATGCGGCAGGCCATGATAAAGATGTAGAGGACACCATGCCCGAGTATCGCTCCCGTACCACCACCGCTGGCCGCAATATGGCTGGCGCCCGTGCCCTTTGGCGTGCCACCGGTATGAAAGATGACGACTTTCATAAGCCGATTATTGCGGTCGCCAATTCCTTCACCCAGTTTGTACCCGGTCATGTGCATCTAAAAGACATGGGCCAACTGGTGGCGCGTGAGATTGAAAAAGCGGGCGGCGTAGCCAAAGAGTTCAACACCATCGCCGTGGACGATGGCATCGCCATGGGTCATGACGGCATGCTCTATTCGCTGCCGAGCCGCGATATCATTGCTGACAGCGTCGAGTACATGTGTAACGCCCACTGCGCCGATGCACTGGTGTGCATCTCCAACTGCGACAAAATCACCCCAGGAATGCTGATGGCCGCGATGCGCCTCAATATTCCGGTGATCTTTGTATCAGGCGGCCCGATGGAAGCCGGTAAAACCAAGCTGCTCAACCACGGCCTAGACTTGGTAGATGCAATGGTCATGGCTGCCGATGACAGTGTGGATGATGAAACGCTGGCGGAAGTCGAGCGCAGTGCTTGCCCCACCTGCGGCAGCTGTTCAGGTATGTTCACCGCCAACTCCATGAACTGCTTAATGGAGGCATTGGGGCTGGCGCTGCCAGGTAACGGCACCGTGCTGGCAACCCACTCAGACCGTCGCCGTCTGTTCGAAAATGCCGGTCACCGTATTGTCGAACTCGCTAAACGTTTCTACGAAGGTGACGAGGCTCACCTGTTGCCCCGTGCGATTGGCAATAAGTCGGCGTTTAAAAACGCCATGACGCTCGACA
>Ga0115013_10000806_pt1 | contig 18667 bp, 16 predicted proteins | sample SouAtlMetagenome_2_FD_88686 | JGI IMG/M metagenome (GOLD analysis project Ga0115013, IMG submission 88686) | Marine eukaryotic phytoplankton communities from Atlantic Ocean - South Atlantic ANT15 Metagenome | ecosystem: Environmental > Aquatic > Marine > Oceanic | place: South Atlantic Ocean...
CCCCATGATCACATAACGTTCAACTGCATCTATATGCCGATAATTGGCGCCCATAACAATGTCCTTTCTGTAATAAACATCGGTTTAACAGAAAGTGTTGCACTTGTAAGCTGAGACGAAGCAGCAAAATGTAAGGCGTTATGCGCCGCAAAGCTGGCAGCACACACTCGACATTTTAAACGCTGGCGGTAACCCTGGATCGCTATCCGACCTAAAAAGTGTTTATGAGCAGAAACACAATACGTTTCAGCATATGAGCGGCAGCGATGTAAACGCAGCCCCTGCTTATAGCGCCAACATTGAGACCTATGATTATGCGCGCAGCGCGGCGCTTGGCTCTCTTGCCCTCTCTGAAACATCCTTTAACCGCAATGATAGCCGCATTAATAACTACGAGCAGCTCCTCGGTGAGATAGATAGCGCAGCTGACGCGAAAGCGGCAGCTGACCTTGCAAACCGCATTGCGATTGAAAACGGCCTGACCTCCGCCGAGCTTATCCGCCTGCAAGCAACGCAAATACAGCTCAATGCCGCGCAGGCAAATCAGAGAGTTAAATATGAAAGCGATCTCTACGAGCTTACGCGAGACGATCATCACATCCAGCTTAACCCAATAACCCCATAAACGAGACGATAAGGACTCCATAAAAATGTTAAATATATTAAGAACTAATACCCTATTCCTGACACTTTTTCTAACCACATGCACACATCAGGAATTAAAGAGCCCATGCCATGATGCGAAGCTCGCAGCTGCCCCTGGCGCTTATATACCATGCGCATTATCAAAGCCAATTAACCGCCTCGCAGCGGCGCAAATTGAAACCAGCAAGAACTCATAAGGCAGCAATAGAGCATGTACGACTTTTTACTCACCTCCACAGACAACATGATCTCAGTCTATGTTTTCGGCACATGGAACACTTTTAACGCGCTCGCTAATCCGTGGATTAGCGTCATGCTCGCGCTCTACGTGGTGATCATGGGGTATCTGGTCTGGCTTGGACGCATCAACATCACTTTCGCCGATTTGATGCCGCGCCTTTTTAAAATGGCGGTTATTTACGTGCTTATTACAAATATCGGCCTCTTAACTATGTTTGTATACGGGACGTTTGTTGAGATACCCGCCTCATTAGTGAGCACCTTATATGCCTCTACAGGTGAGAATACAGGCAGCATTAACGCCAATATGACGCTGATTTATGATCAAGGGATCGAAGCCGCGCAGAACATCTCTAAGAAAGCCGGCTACAACGTCGTGCTGCATATATACTCGCTACTGGTCACATTACTCACCGTGAGCGTCGTGATGGTCGCGGGCGGATATATCGTGCTCGGCAAGCTTGCGACAGCTGTTCTGTTAGCGCTCGCGCCTTTTTTCATCCTCTTATATCTCTTTAGCGGCACAAAGAGCCTCTTTGAAGGCTGGCTGCGCCAGATCCTGACTTTTGCGCTTATCCCTGTTTTGGTATACGCCCTCTTGCTTTTAATTGTCGGTCTTTTAAGCCAAATCAGTGAAGAGCTCATGCTCACAACGCAGAGTAACGGCCCCCGCCTTAAAAACATTGCGAGCTTCACGGTGATCTGCAGCGTCTCTATCTTACTGCTTACGCAGGTCAAGTCATGGGCAGCCGGCATAGGTGGCGGCTTTCAGCTCTCATCCCTTGGCATGTTTAAAAACTCATCATCTGGCGCGCTTGCCGCAGGGCGTAGCGCGGGGCGCATGTACCGCCAGTGGCGCTCCAGAGAAAAACGCTCAATAGGAAATTAAAAGGAAGATTTACCATGACAGCAAAATATTTTGAGGCCGCCAATGATTGGCAGGATGATATATATGGGCGTTTAAAGCGCTCAAACCAAATCGCATGGAGCATTGCAAGCGCTGCAGGGCTTCTCGCCGCCATGACGATCCTCGCGCTCGTTCTTGTCTTACCGCTAAAAGAGTTTGCGCCCTATGTCGTCACAGTAGAGAAAGCAACCGGATATGTTGAAGTCTCTAAAGGCCTCCATGCCAGTGCGCTTGCGAGCGACGAAGCCATTACAATCGCGAACCTCGCGCAGTATGTATTAGCGCGCGAGACGTTTGATGCGGCAGATTTCAAACATAAATACAAACATGTCGAGCTTCACTCCGCGCCAGATACGCAGGCGCAATATCGCAGCCTCTTTAAAGATGGTAATCCAGAAAACCCCGTCAAGACATATGGCCATGACGCCGTGCGCGCCATTGAGATCAAAAACGTTACCTTCCTAAATGAAAGTAAAGATACAGCGGCTGTGCGCTTTGCAGCGACGACGACGCATCATAAATCTGGGCGCATTACAGATCATCACTATATGGCGATCATTAAGTTCCGCTATGTGCAAACGCCAGAGCAGCTCAAGGACAGGTTTATCAACCCGCTTGGCTTCCAAGTCACGAGCTATCGCCGCGATACAGAGATTAGTAATTAAAGAAGAAGAAAAGAAAGTCAGAATAATGCAGAAAACATTCATCATAGCAGCAGCCCTGCTTACAATATCTACGCCAGCGCATGCGGAGAAGAGCCCGAAGGCCGGCCCAGTAGATAGCCGCATCAGAACGGTTATCTATAGTCCGCGCGACGTCACTGAGATTAGAGGTCATTACGGCTATCAGACGCTCATTGCATTTAATCAGGATGAGACCATCCAAAACATTGCCCTTGGCGATAGCATGGCATGGTATGTGAACCCTAATGAAGCAGGGAACCTTCTATTCGTTAAGCCGGTCGAAGATGACGCGACAACAAACTTAACCGTAGTGACAACGAAAAGAACCTATCATTTTGAGCTCAACGCCTCTTCTGCCAAATCCCCGCACGCAAAGAACATGGCCTTTCATGTTCAGTTTAAATACCCAGAAGGCGGGTCAGGCTTTATTGAGCGCCAAAACGCTGAGCTAGCGCAGACAGGCGGGACCAGCCCCTCTGATTGGAACTTTAACTATGAATTTGCGGGCCATAGCGCTCAAGTCCCTAAACGCGCCTTTGATGATGGCGACTTCACCTATTTCGAGTTTGATAAACAAAGTGAAATCCCCGCTATTTTCAGCGTTGCGCCAGATGGCACAGAGAGCCTGATTAACTACAAGGCTGAAGGCCGCTATGTTGTTGTTCACCGCACGGGGCGCCAATTCACGCTGCGTAACGGCAAAAGCGTTACCTGCATCTTTAACCGCGGCTACGATATAACGCCAGAGCGCGATGGCGGCAGCCCTCTGCCCCTTGGCATGCTAAGCGGATTAATCAAATCCAAAGGAGCGTAAGCATCGTCATGGAAGAGCAGAACAATAACACCGGCACACAAGATGCCAATCGCGGCATATCCCACGTTGCGGGGTCTGGGCCAAGGCTTTCAGACTATGCGTGGTATATAGGCGGCGCCTTGGCGGTTATCGGCATAATATGGCTTAACTTTGGCGCAAGTGGCGCAAAGAAAGATACGCCGCGCAGCATGATCACGCCCCAAGAAGAAAGCTACCGGCTTGTCTCTTCAGGCCATGAGCCTGTTATGCCAGACGCCGCGCCGGTTAATATAGCGGCGGCAGAGAGGGAGGCGCCAATTGATCCCCTTCTCTTACAGCATCAATTGCGCATGCAGGAGTTAGAGCGCAAGAAAGCTGAAGCGCTTGCACAGCAGGCTCAGGCGCGCAAACGCTCCCCTGTGCTCGTCTTCTCACAAAAGGCACAAAGCGCCGCGCCACATGGCGCGGCTATGGCAGGCCTCACACATCCTAGCAATGCGCAGCAAGCAGGCGGCGCGGCGCGCGTTTCTGCGCGCAGCCTAGAAAACCAAGATTACCTCGTCGCCCAAGGCACGACTATTAGCGGCGTATTAGAAAGCGCCATACATAGCGATCTTGCAGGGAATATCCGCGCTATTGTAACGCGCGATATTTATAGCTTTGATGGCCGCAATATTCTTATTCCGCGCGGCTCCAAGATTATTGGCCATTACCAATCAAACCTGAAACAGGCGCAAAGCCGCCTCTTTGTGATCTGGCAGCGCATTATTCGCCCCGACGGCGTTGATATTACGCTGAATAGCCCCGGGACAGATCATCTCGGCCGCGCAGGCCTTGGCGGCGATGTGGATACACATTTCATTGAGCGCTTTGGCGCTGCCATTCTTTTATCAATGATAGATGGCGCAATGCAGGCGGGCGTAAACGCAGCAAATAACGCCAATGCCCAGACAATTGTGACAAGTAGCGGCAGCGCGCTAAATAGCAGCGCAGAGATTGCCCTTAAAAGCGCGATTAATATCGCGCCGACTATTCATGTCGATCAGGGAACGCCTATCAATATTTTCGTGACAAGCGATTTAGACTTCTCTTCGACCAAGCCGCAAGAAAGCAGTGGGTCATGGTGGAGATAGGTGCGCATTATTTAAATCAAGCGCTGAAGCCTATTCTTCCGTGGCTAGAGCAAGACGGCATTAGCGAGATCTCTGTCAACGCACCTGGCAGCGTTTGGATTGAGCGCGCGGGCCGCCTTGGCATGGAGCGCCATGACATTCCAGAAATGACCATGGAGACAATCTCCCTTCTTATGCGCCAAGTCGCTGCCCACTCCAATCAGCACGTCAATGAAGAAACGCCGCTTTTATCCGCGGCCCTCCCTTGTGGCGCGCGCTTTCAATCTGTCTTATACCCCGCAACGCCCCATGGCGGCGCATTTTCGATTAGAAAGCAGAGCCTTCAAAACCTAACGCTTCATGATTACCAGCAAAGCGGCGCCTTTCAACAAACGCAGACGGCGACAGATTATAAAGACAGTGATGATGATAAGGCGCTTTATGCGCTGCTGCAGGAAGGACGCCATCAAGAGTTTTTGATTAAAGCCGTACAGTTAAAGAAGAATATAATCATCTCAGGCGGTACATCGTCAGGAAAGACAACGCTATTAAATGCGCTCACCAAAGAGATCCCCGCTTATGAGCGCATCATCACGATAGAAGACACGCCTGAATTAATCCTTGAGCAAGAAAACACACTATCTTTGCTTGCCTCAAAAGGTGATCAGGGCCGATCACTTGTTAACGTCCAGGATCTGCTAGAAGCTTCATTGCGCCTGCGCCCTGACCGTATAACGCTCGGCGAGCTACGCGGCAAGGAAGCTTACGCCTTCATGCGCGCGGTAAATACCGGCCATCCAGGCTCTATTACAAGCGTCCACGCCGATACGCCGCGCGGCGCCTTTGAGCAGATCACCCTTATGGTCATGCAGGCCGGCCTCAACATCAAACGCGCAGAGATCTTAGACTACCTGCATAATATCATTGATATCGTGGTGCAGCTCAAGCGCGTGAGCGGCGAGCGCAAAGTCACAGACATATATTTCCCCAAAGGCGCGTCATGACATTGCGGGTATCGACCTTTCTTTATGTTGCGGCAGGCGTCCTGTTCTTTTTTTATATCTGGAGCGCCGCTGCCTACGCGCTGCTTGGTTTTGATTATAGCGCGGCGCGGCCATGGTCTGTATTCTTACTCTATGCGCATTTCGACACTCAGCATGATTATATAGAAAAGATCATTATAGCATTATGCATTGATAGTGCATGTTTTCTGGGCCTCTTCGTGGTTTGGGTATCGACCGGCCCCAAAACATATTTTGGAGATGCACGCTGGGCGACGCGCGCCGAGGTTAAAGCGGCGCAGCTTCTGCGCAAAGACGGCATGCTACTTGGCAAGAAGCACGGGCGCTATATCTGCAGCGATGAACCGCTCCATGCGCTCGTGACTGCGCCAACGCGCTCAGGAAAAGGTGTCGGCATTGTTATTCCTAACCTGCTCTCTTGGAGGGGCTCTGCTTTAATCTTAGATATCAAGCAGGAGAATTTCAATCTCACCAGCGGCTTTAGAGCGCAGCATCAAGACGTTTACTTATTCTCCCCAGATGATGAGCAAGGCAGATCCCATCGCTGGAATCCACTAGACACAATTAGAGAGGGCGCCGCGCACCGCATTTCAGATACGCAGCGCCTTGCGAGCATATTACTGCCAAGCCCCCAGGGCAGTGAAGCCTCAATGTGGATCGAGGAGGCTCGTGATTTATTTATTGGCCTTGCGCTTTATGTTCTCGATGTAAAGAATGTGCCCGCCACCATAGGCGAGATATACAGAACCCTCAAAACAGAGCATAGCCTTGATCAGGTTTTAGAAAGCATCTTGGTCGAGCGCGGCCAGACACTTGATCCTGTCTGCATCATGGCGTTTAACAACTTCGTCAACAAGGCCCCAAAAGAACAATCCGGCGTGAGGTCATCCCTCTCCTCCAGCTTGAACCTTTGGTCAATACCAGCCATCGATGCCGCGACCAGCGCGAGTGACTTCAGGATTGAGGATCTCCGCCGCAAGCCGGCGAGCATCTATTTTGCAACGGGTCTAAATCAGCTAAAGCCCCTATCGCGGATTATCCGCCTTTTCTTTGAGCTTTCTATTGATGTTCTTACTCGTAAGCTTCCCACCGATGATGAGCCCCACAATGTGCTCATGATCATTGATGAGTTTGGTTCACTTGGTAAAATGCCCGTGATCGCCGACAACCTCGCTTTTATCGCAGGCTATAATCTGCGCATGCTCAATATCATTCAAGGCTTAGCGCAGCTTGATGAGCTTTACGGCAAGCCAGCGCGCGAAAGCATGCTGCAAAACTCAGCCCTTCAGCTCTTCTTCGCAGCGAATGATGAAACCACATCGCAATATGTCTCAAAGCGCGTCGGTGATCAGACAACACAGACGGAGAGCATTAGTTTTGGGCAGAACACGATCATGGGAACGAAAAGCCAAAGCTATACGAGGACTGATTTTCTTCGGCCTGAAGAGTTTCGAAGGCTTTGTAAGAAAGAAGCCATTATCTTTAAAGAAGGCGCGCGGCCTATTAAGGTGCAAAAGCTCGTTTATTTTAAAGACAGAGCGTTTAAAGAGCGGCTTTATCCTGCTCTGGACATACCCAAGCTCACCGTGCGAGCCATAGCGCCGCCTGTATTTGATATTGCAGCTTTAGATGGGAATGAAGCGGGTAACGGGGATGTTCAAACGCGCATGATGGAGGCGCTTGAATTTTAAACTCAGTTTGTAGCCGGGTAGAGAAGCGGAAACCAGCGCTCAATAACATCGATAGGAAAGCCTAAGCGCACAGGGCCTCTTTTCGTATCGGAGACGAGCATACCTTTATTAACAAGAGATGACAGTACATTACGGGCAGCACGATCACCAAGGCCCGTTATTTCATTAACCTTTCCTCTCTCAAACTCCCCGACCAGTAAAGCTTCGCGCAACAATGCATAGCTCCCCTTAGGAAGCTCTTTCATGGCAATCATCTCTTCAACATGTATACGCATCCGCTCAGAAAGCTTCTGAAAATCTAGAATACTGCTCATATAATCAACTTGATCAATACATACCCTTAAAAAGAAGGCGCAGAAATCTATCAATGCTTTCTGCGACAATGTGCCTCGACCATCTAGGTCGCCCCGCCGATCGCCATCTGCCGCTTGCAACAAAGATTTATAAGCGCTCTTCTCCCGTGCCAATCCACGCGCGACAGACCAAAGCTCGCTGCCTATATTCGCCTCCTTAAGAGCCGCATATGACATTAAACGTACCACACGTCCATTACCATCATAGAAAGGGTGTATCCAAACATAACGATGGTGCGAAGCGGCCACCGCGATAATATTCTGGATTTTCGATAGCCTTTTGGCATCATATGCCTCATCAAACCGCGCTAAGAAACGGCCAAGGTTATCGTGTAATGGCGGGAGATGGCGGCCAACACGTACTTCACCGTCACGATACGTGCCTGGCTCGACCTTAATCTTCTGCCCTGTTTCTGGGTTCTCTACCCAAAGCAATTCTTCCGGCAAACGCTCACAGAACTCTTTATGAATCCAGCGTCCATAATCTGACGATATAGGGAAGCTCTCTGGCCCCTTCCCTTCATCCATTATTCTTTGCACCGCGATATGCGCGACAGCCTCCCTTTGTAAAGCACGCTTCTCTGGCTCGCTAGAATAGTCATCTTCCATAGCCCGGTCTATATCACGAGGATGCGTGTCATGGCCCTCTATCAGGTTTGAGTAATAACAATTCATCGAGCGCACGAGGTCGCCAACAGACCGGCTCACGATTGGATTCAGTGTACCCGCAAAGCCACTCGCTTTCATCATCAGATCCGCCACCAAGTCATTCAACTCCGTCACGTCCCCCGAAGGAAGCATTGGTTCCATAAGCCCTGTGCTCTGCGCCATAAATAAACCCTATTTTCTGCCACTATTATTGCCACTATTTTTACAATACTATCATAAAGTTAAGATCTTTATAATAAAAAAATGCGCCACTATTATTGCCACTATGTATGTTGGTACCGTCCCGTTGAGAACGAGAGTATTCATATTGCCCACTTATATTCATCAATTTATAAAATTAAAGACATTTAACCGCCCGCGATTCCTTCGTTAAGAGGTTCGTTTTAGATGCTTAAAGTAAACTATACGTTTATAAAATGAGATCAAAGTAAACAAAGACCAAATCAACCGCATGAGCACAGAAGATCTATCTTATGTAGGGATCTAGACGGCATCACGCACACTCGCCTGACGGAAGAGACCTTCGAAGAAATTCTTTGTTCTCACGCCTGCATAATAAGACACGGCGCGCATAAGCTTATTCCTGTCCATGCTTAGCGCCTTTCGCTTAACATTCTCTTTTATCTTTTGCTGATCTTCGGCCAAAAACCTAAGGTTATTGACCAGATCTACGAGAAGAAACTCCAAATTACTTTCTTTGGGGAAACGATCACGCTTGATAAAGTAAAAGCTTCTACCGTTTAACTCAATGCGCCCATCACGCTTGTGGTTATAAACAACCCGCTCATTATATAGCTGAGTGGTTCCCACCCCTATAGAATTATAAGCATTAAAAGATGTCAGATAAAAACGATCATCATCTAAGAAAGCACGCACTAACACTTTATCATCTGGAGGAACAGCGCCAAACGAAGTCTGTTTCGGGCGATAATAGAGACCACCAGATACTTTTTGAAGTACGCCATTATTAACAAGCTCCGTCAAATGACGATCTATAGCACCAGAGAACTTCTCCAAGTGCTTACGACGATAAACTACTCCAGGCTTAATGTGCCTTTTCAATTCTTTTAATGCCGACATTTCTCTTTCTCCATATCGATTACAATACTAGAAAGCACCCTGTAGCGCAAGTTATTTAGTCTAAAATTCATGCATATTGAGGGCAAGATGGCAAATAATAACCTCACTCATCCGGAGTAATGAGGCAATACCATTTATTAGCGGTAGTCACTGAGGGTGTCCATTAAACGGCCAAAATGCCTTGATGGACTAGCTGATCTTCATCTGCGTTAATGTTACTCGCGCCCTTAACCTGCATCTGAACAAGCTGTTCCCATCCGTGCTCTGTACCCGCACCATCGCGGTCAACATAAACCGTTGCGCGTGAGCGAGAAGCCTCGACATTGACAAAATCAGAGAGAACGTCAGCAATCGGGTCATATCCTGTAAGAATATCTGAAATATCAAGCACATCTTCACGCGCGTCGAAATCACGGATAGTTGCGCTTTCTATTGCATCTGCGGCAATCACCTTGAAGACATCGCGGCCTGAACCACCATAGAGGTAATCCGCACCTTCACCAAAGAAGAGCAAATCATCACCGCGCCCGCCATAGAGACGGTCAGATCCTTGTCCGCCATCTAATACGTCATTGCCGTTATTGCCAAGCAGGAGGTCATCACCGTTTTCGCCAGACAATACATCACGGTCGCTGCTGCCGGCAATCAAGTCATCACCCGCGCCGCCGCTCATTTCATTGCTGCCGCGCTGACCAAATAAGAAGTCATCACCGTCATTGCCATAGAGGAGATCATCGCCGTTACCGCCAAACAGCCAATCATTCCCCGATCCGCCGTGGACTTCATCATTACCACTTCGCGCAAAAACACGGTCATCGCCGCCTTTCGCTTCGATAATATCGTTTTCCCTTGTGCCAAACAGGTTGTCATCACCTTCTGTACCATAAAGAACGTCATTATTATCTGGCGGTGAACTCACCGCGACATTCACACTTGCTGTGCTTGTGCCGCCATTGCCATCCGACAATGTATATTCAAAGCTGGCAACGCCGGAGAAATTCGTATCCGGTGTAAAGCTTACCGAGCCATCGCTATTGAGAACCACAGCGCCGTTTTGTGCATTGTGCACAGAGGAAATTTCAAGCGCATCGTTTTCAATGTCACTGTCATTTGCAATAAGCTGCGCCGCTGTAAGCAGAAGCGCTTGGTTATATTGCGTGTTCACCGCGTCATTCTGCGCAACAGGGTTATCATTAACTGCAGAGACGCTCAAGCTCACAGTTGCGCTATCTGTGCCGCCATGGCCATCATCTACGCCATAAGTGAAGATGTCATCGCCATTGTAATTGTCATCAGGTGTATATGTGATTGTCTGATCTGCATTGATGACAACGGAACCATTTAGGGGGCCACCCTCAATACTGATATTTAGAATATCGCCATCAACGTCATTATCATTCGCAAGGACATCAATGGTAATCGCCGTATCTTCTACCGCCTGCACATTATCGTCATTGGCTTCTGGACCTGTATTTACAGAGCTGACAAAGAATGAAACCTCGGCAGTGTCAGTGCCCTCATAGCCATCTGTGATGCTATAGGAGACAGTATCAAAGCCACTAAAGTCTTGTTCTGGCGTATAAGTAAAGCTGCCATCTTCTGATAACTGCAACGTGCCACCAAACTCAGTCATGAACGATCCGGCAACCACCTCTATGGTATCGCCATCAGGGTCAGCATCTTCGCCATATCCGTTGTCGGATAAGACATTTCCTGTAACAGAGCTATTTTGCAGAAGGTCAAACGCATCATCTTGCGCGACTGGCGCCGCGTTATTTACTTCAATCGCTTTCGCATCAATTTGCGTACCATCAGTAAAACTCAGCGTGAATGCATTATCCGCAGGTTCTGATTCATAGTAATTTTCAAAAGTAACGCCGCTCGCGATGTGAAGGATTAGATCATTGCCTTTCCTTGTTGTCACAAGTTCGTCTAAAGCGATATCCCCTTCAATGACAAGGATGTTCTCGCCCTCAGTATCGCGGATAATATCAATGCCATCACCTGCAGCAAAAATATAAGTGTCGTCACCTGCACCGCCGTCAAGCGTATCGTTGCCCGCACCGCCGATAAGCGTGTCATTACCGTCACGGCCAAGAAGCACATCTATACCGTCCCCGCCACTTAATGTGTCGTCATAGTAGCTACCATATACGATATCATCCCCGCCCATACCTAGCGCTGTACTACCTTCGCCATAAAAGCCTGCTAGATATATCTCATTGCTTTCATCTGATCCTGTAATATGATCACCACCGAGCGCAGAGCCCACTATGTTTTCGATAGACACAATAATGTCTTGTCCACCACGGCCATTTTCAGACACAATGCCTGCGCCTAAATCTGCAACAATGCGATAATCTTCAAGAAGACCATAATAGAGCCTGTCGGCTCCCTCACCGCCATCCACAAATGCACTATCGCCAAAACCATAGCTTTCAAATTCAAAGCTGTCATCGCCGCCCATGCCATATAGCGTGTCATTGCCTTCTTCACCGAGGAGGTGATTGTTCTCATTGTCACCGATGATAAGGTCATCATATTGCGTACCGCGGACACCTTCTATAGAGACCAGTGTGTCTGTGCCGCCAAGGCCATCGTCATAAGCAATACCAAGGCTTAAATCAACATGTCCGCCATGACCACTAGATTGACCATTATACATGTAATCTGTAAGTATATATGTATCACGGCCTTCGCCACCATCTATATAATCGTCACCTTCTTCGCCATAGAGGTTATGATCATCCCCCTTGCCTCCATAAATTGTGTCGTCGCCAAGCCCTGTGCTTATAAAATCTCCACCGTCACCACCATATACTATATCTTCTACATCTCCGGAAGACGCCCCATACCAATCCTCGCCCCCTTTGAGGTCGATAATACTCTTCTCACCATCACCACCTCGACTATGGGCATAATCATCACCATCACTAGTATTATATGTTGCAACATTACCCTGCGCCTGAAGCAAGGCATCATCTAGCGCTACTGTTTCACCATCTTGAAACTCAATATGACCGAATACGCTATCAATGCTTATCGTGATAGTCGCATTCCCTGCGGTATCTTCAATAACCAAGTTACCTTCTGCATTCATCGCAAAACGCATGTCGGCCTTATTGAAGTCTGTGGTATAAAGTGCGTTATTTCCGTATTGGTCGGTTATTGTGGTTAAAGCATTTTTACTTACGTAATAGACATCATCATCAAGGCCACCTTCTAAGACATTTGCGCCTTTTAATGAAGAAAGCGTATCGTTACCGCTACCGCCATAAAGCTGGTCCTGCCCACCATTACCATTGAGGGTGTCATTGCCACCAAAGCCATAGAATATTTCATCACGCCCATCATATCCGTTCCAGCTTTCATCGCTCCAGCTGCCATCAATTGTCGCTGATTTTTCTGTGCCTAGATATTCAATATTTAACTCTGAACCCTCTAGGCCAGACAAAGCAATTGAGCCGTAGCCATCGATAGTGATTAAATCATCTGTGATATGCACATCACTAGGGCGAATAGCTGCCCACATTTGAAGTTTCGTAATTCCTCTGTCATCCCCCGTTAAAATGTCATTACCCTTGGTATAAGTAATGGCAACAGATCCGCCATAACGAGAACCTACGCTGCCAGAAACATCGATTGCATCGTCACCATAACCAGCTACAAAATCTATATCTGTAGGAATGGCATGAGCAGATCTGATTGTAATTGTATCGCCATGTTCTGACCCATGAATATGCGCCGCGCCAACAACGTAACGGTGAATTATGGTATTAGATAACGAGGAACGGTCGACATATCCTTCATTACTATAACCAGCCCCTGTATGACGAAATGAATCCCCTTCAGCTATAGCATAATAATTCTGGTCATATCCGTATAAATAAAAGTAAGAAGACGGAGAATCTAACCTGCTATCCGCAATAAATTGAAAATCCATTTCTGAGTCTACTGCAGAATAATCCATATATTGCGTATTGGAAAATTGCAATCCATCTAATGGTGACTTTGATATAGCAATTGTAGATGGCGTTCCATCTAAATAAATGCGTTCTATATTTGTATAATCCATCGGAATCATTCGCTTGTCAGCAAATACACCTCCTGAATAGCTCCCAATAGTCTGGTCTAATATAGAACCTGCTCCCACAGGGATATATAAAGTATCCACGCCACCGCCACCATCAATGCCGAGTGCATCCATATTCAAGAACGAAAATTCTTGTTCCTTATCATCACCAACAACTTGTGAAAAATTTTCCAGTTCAAGTCTATGACCATTAAACTCATACAGACCTTTAGATACTTCCACAAAAGCACCATCCCCTTGAGTTTTAATGATGTTCGTTGCGCCTTCTCTTCCAATGATTTTTTCTACTTCTTTAAGTGTATCAGCCCCCCCGATCTCTTTTTGAACAGTTATCGTCCCTTCTAAGTCCCAAGATATAATTATACCTAGGTCATCAGAGTAACGGTCATAATCAACCGTATCGTTGTCATCTCCTCCACTTATGAGATTTTGTTCCTGACTAATTCTAACATAGAATATATCATCGCCCGCTTCGCCCGCGACACTGTTATCTCCGCCATTAACAATTTTAAATATCTCTTGTTTATCAGAGCCTAATATAACGTCGTCACCTACGCTGTCATTAACATTTTTACCAAACCCATTATTTTCAAATAAAGCCCCTATAACTAATCCGTTTTGATCAATATTTGGGGCCCACTCCCCACCTTTCAAAATGTCAGTGTCTACCCCAAAATTCGGCAGCACACCAAGGTCTTTTACATTTTGCAACGATTGCTCATCAATGGAGATCACTTGAGCCAATGCTTTCCCTACGCCACTAAAAGCAGAGTTGCTGTTAAATGTAAGTAACTCGTAACTGTAGTCTTGAGCGTTAATAAAATCTTTCAGTGCATTCACATTAATCAATGCGGAAACCACTTCTGCCTCTGTCCCTGTGAATATTACACTTCCATCGTGTGTGTTTTCTGACCTTAAACCTCCGCCCGAGCCTGCTATAATAAATGGAGAATTAGTTTGGGGGTTAATATCATTTGTCCATATCCTAATACTATCATCTTGCCCGCCAATGGGCTCAGGAATTCCTGTTTGTCTATCCGTAGCGAGGCCATTTATCTGAACAAATCTAGTGCCGTCTGGGCGCCACACCTCATAATACAAGTGGCCAGATAAATGGCCACCGATAGGAAATTTCTTTGCTTCAATTATCCATCCATCTGTCATCACACTTCTCCCTTTCTATTTCTCATCTTTAACACAAGGGTACGCAAGACTCAGGGCAACACTAAGCCCACTCGCCGCATTGCCCGGAAGTGCTACCATTATCTTTTCTTCACTTTTATACCTTGAAATTATATTTACGATATCTTCTGCGATTATCTGGGTTGATTCTGTGTCATTAGGAATACAGAAGTAATCATCCCTACCTTCCAAAGACTTTTGTAGTTCTTCTCTTTGCTCTTTGTTTGTTTCTGAATATACAAATATCCCGTAGACGCTAACGCCTCCCAAATATCCTTCAATAAATGCAGCACAGTAACTATCATTAAAATGCGCACCCTCTAGTGATGACTTACACCTTTTATGCAAATCTTCTGTTGTAATGTATTTGATACCCCCTGCGAGGGTGCTGCCACTGATTAGCAAACATGTTAAAAACACAACTATGGCTGATTTAAACATAGAGACTCCAGTAAAAATTTAATTTAAACAACCTATCCGTTAGCATAAGCATTGATAAATTACAAGCTTATACTTTCATAACTATAGAAAAGCCCAAGTTAGCATCCCCTAATACAGCAACTAACAATCACCGTCGATGTCCTGCTCACGACCCTCTGATTTCCCCTTGCCCAAAGAAGAAACATAATCCCGCATAACACCAATGATCTCTTCTACCTTCTTCTCACCAGGCCTCTCATTCTGAGGCCCTGCCATATCCCGCGCATAACGCGTTAGGTCACGCAAAGCATTAATGCTCTTATCAATCACCTCAGGATCTTTGAGCTTCGGTATATCCTTCGCAATCCACAAAGCCGCCTGCGCATATTTAACTCTCTCTGCCCCATTGCGCTCTTTGGCCTTATTGAGCGCCTCCCCAGACATAGCGCCCTTAATGCGGCTCTCTTCACGTGCCTGCCTTATCGCCTCTTTAGGCACCCGCACCACAGATAACTCATCTGACGTAAATGTCTTCGTATAGCTGCTCTCAGTATCAGGGTTAACAAACTGCACGCTATAGCGATCATGCTTTTTATCAGCCGCCACAACAGTTCCGATATTCCCGCGATCCAGCGCTTTCACATGCGCGCCCTTAATCCATGGATCAATGCGCTCTGTCTGGAAGAACGACATGTCCTTCTGATCAGAAAACCCGCGCGCAAAACGCGGCGAGGCATCAAGCGCTAAGCCATGCTCTTTGGCCTTCTCAGCCATATTAATGCGCCACTCGCGTAGATCTGCCTTATATGTAGGAAGAGCACGTCCATCAAGCCCAATAGTCTTCACAACAGCATGGACATGGTAATGCTCCGTATCAGCATGCGCAGCAAAGGCATAGCGGTGATTGTCGCCATATTGCTCGTCCAAGAACTCCTGAGCAATCTTATAGGCAATGCCATGATCAACGCCCTCAGGGAATGACAGCACAACACAGCTCGCATCCCTGCCGTTTATACGGCCACCAAAATCAGCCGCCCAATCATTTAAAAGCTGCTTCGTCTCGTCCTTACCAAGCAGGCGCTCCCCAGTCTCTGTCTCAATCATCAGCTCACCTTCACGCGAGATGTAATCAAGGCGTCTATGTACCGCGCTTTTCCCATGACTATGTGATGTGATTTTAATAACTGCCTGCGGAACGCCCTGTGCAACCTTAAGGCGATCTGAAATGCTGCCCTGCCAATAACCGCGCTCGGCTTCAGCAGCCTTTTTTCCAAATAAAACTGCCCCATGAGCACGCTCACCAGATTTCCCGCGCGCGCCATTAAGGTCTAGCTCTTCTTCATCATAAACACTCACGGCGTAAACTTCCCAATTTCTCTATTCTTTGCGCGGCGGAAAAGCTCTAAATAAGAGGCGCGGATAGTCTCGTATAAAACACTTAAACTTTCATACTCGATTTTTAAGTCCATATCGTTAATCGGATCACCAGAATTCATCATTAGAACCAGGCGGTTTAAGTTACGGCCAATCGCTGCGATTTGACGGTTTGTCTCTCTCAGCTCTTTAATGCCATCATCAAAAAAATCAGGACCTTGATTAACGGCCTCACGAATAAGGCGGCGCACAAAGATGCTCGGCTTCACGCCAAGTTCTTCTGAAAGCTCGTTCAAAGAACGGCGCTCTTCCTCCAACAAACGAATATGTAATGTTTCTGATTTTTTAATCGTTTTTATTGGTCTTGCCATTACGTACTTACCCTTAATTATCTTCGTCACCAAATTGGTGTTTTGAGAGCGGTTTTCGCGCTCACGCCGTTTTTGTATCACAAAAAGGCTATCCTGCCAACCTACTATATCTACCCTTTACTCAAACGCGTCAATATTATTGTTCTCTATAGAAAGCGTCGCGTTTTCCGCATAACGGCCTATCGGCCTTATATATGTATCTAAAATCAATTTTGCGATCTTGGTTATGCAAGATCGCAAAATTTCTGACGGCAAAAAGCCCCAGCTCAGATCTCTCAATCTTCGCATGGGGCCTGTTTTGATTTTTATTGTTTTAAAGATTGTGAAAGAAATGCAGCTTTTTATAGCCGAGCTCTATAATGAAAAAATCGCCATTCATCTCCATGTCACGGCCCATAGATTCATAATCAATATAATGCTCTATATAAGCAGACAATTCATGACAGCCTTCTGTGATCTCACGCGCGTAATCTTCTATATCGCGATACTCACCAATATAGCCATCTTCCAAGCTGCGTTTTGCATCATCTAAATTACCGCCAATGTGAGAAGCGACAGCTCCACCTAATGCCCCATGTTCTTCGATAAAGACCGCTTTATCATGTGCGCTCTCAATGCCTTCATATTCAGAGATATTTAAGCCTTCAAATCCCTCATAGTCATGAATAGCAAATTCTTCGGCGTCTTCTTCAGGGGAGTTTCTAAGCAATGTCTTTATAATATCGTATATTTCCTCAACACTTTTAGTTGCATCAATCCAGGTACCATGAAGTTTGCCATTATTATAAGCGGCTAAATCCGCGACATAAATTTGTATCTCATTGCTCATTTTCTTATCTTTCTCATTTGCTGTGTTTTCTTAAAACGCCTTAAAGGCGCTGTATGAAAACCTGCCTTCCGGCGAGGAGCTGGTGAGAAACGACAAGACCGGCGCTTATCGGAGGGGGATCACCCCAATTGCACAAACATAGTGCGGAAATTTGGGGAAACCGAAAGCACAGCGTGAGACCAAAGGGAAGTCTTTGCGGCGCGAGGGCGCAGCCCTAAAGCTCTTTCTTTCAAAAAGGGGCTAATTTAAGCCCCCACCTTCTCAGAAACGCGCATTTTTGAGAAGGTGCCTTACTTCAAGCTCAAAAAGACTGAAAAGTGCTCTATATAAAAATGAGAGGCTGTCGCGGAAAAAGCCGCCTTTCGTCAAGATAGAGACTAGTTGCACAATGTCCCCGCGCGCCAAACAACTTTACGTGTGTTTTCCGGCGCATGTTTATTTTCGTACATATCAATCCGTGCTTGAAACTTAGCGCCCTCTTCTTTGTGAAGCTTCACATGGTAACAATATGTTTGCGGTGGGCTCATATAAGTCGACGATATGTCGTTAAAACCATAAGCCTTTATTTTATCAGCCATCTCAGCGCTAACGCGGCGATACGTTTTTTTTACTGCTACAGGGTCGGCCCCCGGGCAGTGTCGCAAAGTTTAACGCCCTCAAATTATGTTTGATTTTAAGGTATAATGGGCCCGTCTTGCAATAGGAGCTTTCCATGGTCTCATTCTCTGGTCGTCACTACCCTAAATTTATCATTCTTCAATGCGTTCGTTGGTACGTCGCTTATGCTTTAAGCTATCGTAACATTGAAGAAATGATGGCCGAGCGCGGCTTCGATATAGATCATGCAACGCTGAACCGCTGGGTGCTGCATTACGCCCCTCTTCTGGCGAAGAAAGCCCAGAAGTATAAGCGCCCTATTCACCGCAGCTGGCGCATGGATGAGACTTATATCAAGATTAAAGGGAAGTGGCATTATCTCTATCGTGCCGTTGATAAATACGGCGCGACAGTTGAGTTTATGGTTTCAAAGAGACGCGACAAGGCCGCAGCTAAAGCATTCTTCCGTAAAGCCTTTCTTTCTAACCGCAGGCCTCTGCGTATCAACATAGACAAGAGTGGTTCGAATAAAGCCGCTCTGGACTCTTTTAATAAGCCCGGGTGGCTTACAGGCAAAAGGCCTTTTATCGTTAGGCAGGTTAAGTA
>Ga0115013_10000809_pt1 | contig 18614 bp, 15 predicted proteins | sample SouAtlMetagenome_2_FD_88686 | JGI IMG/M metagenome (GOLD analysis project Ga0115013, IMG submission 88686) | Marine eukaryotic phytoplankton communities from Atlantic Ocean - South Atlantic ANT15 Metagenome | ecosystem: Environmental > Aquatic > Marine > Oceanic | place: South Atlantic Ocean...
CAAAAAAGTAGTCTGCAAAGGGGCAGGAGCGGGTATCTTAAAAGACATTCCAAAAATGGTGTCTTTAACTAAAGCCATTGTCGAGAGAACTGCATTGCCGGTTACCGTCAAAACTCGCTTGGGATGGGACCATGACAGTATTCACATTGTAGAGGTTGCAGAACGGTTACAAGATGTGGGAGCGCAAGCGATTTCCATTCATGGGCGTACTCGGGCACAGATGTACAAAGGGGAGGCCAACTGGCATCCGATTGCGGAGGTAAAAAACAACCCACGGATGCACATCCCGGTTTTTGGAAACGGCGATGTAGATTGTCCAGAAAAAGCGGTGTTTATGCGCGACGAGTTTGGACTAGACGGAGCGATGATTGGACGGGCAAGCATTGGAAACCCTTGGTTTTTTGCACAAGTCAAGCACTACTTTAAAACGGGTCAGCACCCGTCACCACCAAACATAAAAGACCGCGTTGAGATGGCGAGACGCCACTTGCAAATGTCTATTGAATGGAAGGGAGAGAAATTGGGAGTATTTGAAACACGTCGCCATTACACCAATTATTTCAAAGGAATCCCTCACTTTAAGGAATACCGACAACAAATGGTCACCTCTGACAATTCTGCAGATGTTTTTGCAGTTTTTGAAGAGGTTGAGTCTTTTTTTGGAGAGGCGGAATTATCGTTCTAGCGCAAAAGACGTGGACGCACAACAGCAGATGAAATCCATGCGGCCAAAACACTTAGCCCCACCCAAATTACCACCAAAACCATAAGGTTTTCAAACGAAAAACGAACAGGGTATGGCAACTGTGTTCCCGGAACCAGAATAAACTCACCAACGGACTGTGCAACAACAACAACAATTCCAACAAGCAACCCAACAGCACCTCCAACACCACTGAGAAGCATGCCCTGATAAAAGAAAATATCTCGGATTTCTCGCACGGAAGAACCCACTCCATGAAGAGTTTGAAGTTGTTCTCGCTTGTCTAAAACCATCATCACGACAGCCCCCACAACATTGAATAATGCAATGATCAACACCAGTGAAAGGATCAGATAAATAGCGATTCGTTCCGTTTGAAGCATACGGTAGAGCGCTGGATTCAACGCTTCTTTTTCAATCACCTCAAACGAAGCCCCAAGTGTAGCCTGAACCCCATCAATCACATCATTTACTTTTGCCCCCTCAACGAGATTGATGTTAATTTCGGTGTAGGTGTCAGCAGAAGAGTTTGTCAAGTTTCTGACAAAACGAATCGGAGCAAAGGCATAACCATAATCAACCTCTTCGCTGATTTGAAACAAGCCAACATTGGTTGCCCATTGCGACACAAAGGGATTGGGATCAAGCGGATTGATAAGCCCTTGTTTTGGGAGCAAACACTCGACAAAACCATCATAGTCATATAGACCAGCGCCAAGTTCAATGGCAGTGCCATAACCCAATAGAATTTCCTCACCAGCGTCAGAGACCATTCGCCCAACAGGAATTTGATCACTAACAGCAAATAACTGATCAAAGCGATCGTCAACACCCAGAAGGGAAATCAACTTGTTTTGTTGCTCGAATCTAAATACGACTTCTTGGGAAAATACAGGAGCACTCCCTCCGACACCCTCTATTTTTTCGAGTTGTGTAACTACAGAGTCTGCCAACACAAATGAAGCAGAATCAACAGCGCGTATTTTCAGATCAGGATCAAGGGAGCTAGAATAGGAAAGCCCAAAATCATGAAGCCCAGAAAAAACAGATTGAATCACAAAAAAAGCACAAACAGCAACTCCGATTACAAAAGACGCAAAGCGGCTGATGAGTCGGACGGTGTTGAATTTGGTTGATGACAACCGATATCTACGGGCGACAAAAAGAGAAAACGACATAGCAAGCTTAGGGCTTCAAGGGGTTTTCAGGGTTCTGAAGAGAACGGTCGATTTTTTCGATTTGTTGAAGAGAATCGTCAATAAAAAACAAAAGATTCGGAACAATGCGCAACTGGTTTCGAATCCGCTCCGCAAGACGGTTTTTAATTGCGCCACGCTGCTCTTCCATCAGACTCAGAATTTGATTCGCATCAGAAAACGGGAACACAGACAAATAAACTTTTGCGACCTGAAGGTCGGGAGCTACACGAACAGTGGTTACCGAGACGATAAGATTATGTATGTTTTCTTTGCGCAAAAAAAGATGCAGAATTTCTGCAAGGTCTTGCTGAAGGAGTGCGTTGATTTTCTTTTGTCGATTTGTCACAATGGCTCAAAAATAGGAATATATTTCTGGCTATTGTGTTACAACGCAATCTATAATTACATTTGACAATGGATCAATCCCGAAAAATCATACATGTCGATATGGATGCGTTTTATGCATCTGTTGAACAGTGTGACAATCCAGAACTCCAAAACAAAGCCCTTGCGGTTGGTGGCGGATCGGAGCGCGGGGTTGTCGCGGCGGCTAGCTATGAAGCCCGAAAATTTGGGATAAGAAGCGCGATGTCAGGTGAGGTTGCAAGGCGACTGTGTCCCCACTTGATTTTTGTTAAACCTAGATTTTCTAGATATAAAGAGGTTTCCAAGGTAGTACATTCCATTTTTTATCATTACACAGATTTGGTAGAAGCAATATCGCTTGATGAGGCTTATTTGGATGTTACCAACAACAAAAAAGGGATTCCTTCTGCAACATTGATTGCGGAGGAAATCCGAACCAAAATCTATGAGCTCACAGGGCTTACTGCCTCTGCCGGAATCTCAATCAACAAGTTCTTGGCAAAAGTTGCAAGCGATTACAATAAACCAAATGGTCAAAAAACCATACCTCCCGAAAAGGTTATTAACTTTTTATCAGACTTAGACGTACGAAAGTTTCACGGTGTTGGAAAGGTAACGGCAGAGAAAATGTATCGAAAAGGATGGTATACAGGGTCAGATTTGCGAAACCAAAGTTTGTCGAATCTAGAAAAACACTTTGGTAAATCAGGCCAGTTTTATTACGATGTCGTACGCGGGATTCATCTGAGCCCCGTTCGCGCACAACGCAAACCAAAATCAGTAGGCGCAGAGCGCACTTTTGACAAAAACATTTCCAGTGAGATATTTATGGTTTCCCGCCTTGAAGATATTGCAAGCGCATTGGATCAGCGCCTTCTCAAAACCAAAATCAGCGGAAAGACGATTACTCTCAAAATAAAATACAGTGATTTTGTCACCCAGACCCGATCTAAAACCGTTCCGTATTATACCGCAGATATTGCCGTGATTTTGGAGATTGCAAAAGAATTGTTATTTCAAGAAAAACTCAAAAACTCGGTGCGATTGCTGGGGATTTCCCTGAGTAATTTCAAAAAACCATCAACAAAGAAAAAAGTAGAAGCCCAACTCAAGTTGCCCTTTTAATCAATCTTTAATTACCGACACCCGCAAGGTGTTGACCATCCCCTTATTGGCAACGGGCATTGCCAACAGATTAACAAGAGAATCACCAGCTTTGACATAACCCTTTTCCTTGGCAATTTGATTGACATCCAGAACTGTTTCGTCCGTAGAAACAAAACGATCATAATAGTGGCACTTAACCCCCCACAATAAATTGAGTTGTGACAAGATGCGTTTGTTTGAAGTAAAGACAAGAATCGAAGAATCCGGACGCCAAGCAGAGATTTGGTAAGCGGTGTACCCACTATTTGTCAGGGTACAAATGGCTTTGGCCTCAATTTCGGTAGCCATGAGAGCCGCGTGATAGCAAGTGGACTTGGTGATAAAACGGTCATTTTTATTTTGAGGTGCTTGATCGTATTTCCGAATCAGGGGGGAATTTTCAACACTAATCACAATTTTGCGCATGGTTTGAATCACTTCAACAGGGTGTTTTCCGACAGAAGTTTCGCCAGACAACATTACAGCATCAGCCCCATCCATCACTGAATTGGCAACATCATTCACCTCTGCTCTTGAGGGCGTAAGTCCGTCGATCATCGACTCCATCATTTGCGTGGCGATAATGACAGGAATTCGAGCCGATTTTGCCTTGAGCACCAGGTTTTTCTGAATTAAAGGAACTCGCTCTGCAGGAACTTCTACCCCCAAATCGCCACGAGCAACCATCAAACCATTACTGTGATCGATAATTTCATTAATATTGTCTAAGGCCTGAGGTTTTTCGATTTTTGAAATGATGGGGATATCATAGGAGCCGTGTTTTTTGATGAGTTTTTTGAGATCTAGTAAGTCCTCTTTATGACGAACAAAAGATAGCGCAATCCAATCAACCTCTTGCTCGATGGCAAAAACAGCATCTTTTACATCTTTTTCCGTCAGGGCAGGCAATGACACTTCCGTGTTAGGGAGGTTTACACCCTTGTTTGACTTTAGCGGCCCGCCTTGAACGACGGAGGCAATAACCTCTGATTGACCATCGGTTGACTTCACTTCAAAAATCAACTTTCCATCGTCCAACAAGATGCGCTCTCCTGTTTTTACGTCCTTCGGAAAAGATTGATAATTCATATACACATGGTCGGCAGTACCCTCTTCAATTTTTTCGGTTGTAAACACCACACGGCCCCCCGTTTCCACGACAACACCATCTTTCATTTTACCAACCCGAAGTTTTGGGCCCTGTAGGTCGGCGAGTATCCCGACATTGTACCCAAGTTCTTTGTTGAGATCTCGAATGAGCTGAATGCGCTCTTTTGCAGCATCAAAGTCGGCATGAGAAAAGTTAATTCTAAACACATTTACCCCAGCAACCATCATTTGTTTAATCGTGTCCCGATCAGAGCTTGCAGGGCCAAGTGTTGCTACTATTTTGGTTTTTTTGATATTTTTCATCTTAAAAACTAAGTTGTTGTTTTAAGTGGCTAACTTGTTTAGGCAGGGAATAGCAAGATTGAATATCGGGGAGTTGTGCTAATTTTTTTTGAACGCTTTTTGACACTTTAGTTCCAACAGACAGCAAATAATCAACGCCCGTTAACTGTTTAAAAAGATAATGGGTCTCAAAAGAGGAAAACAAAATACTTTCGGGGTCCACAGTACTACTTGTTTCGACTTTGTTTCGAATCAAATGCCAGTGCACCCCCTCTTTCCTTCTTTGATAGCTAAAAATCGGAAAGCGCTCACTCGATTTTTGTGAAGCATAATCTTTGGGACGCCTTCGCAGGCGAACAGAAAAAACCTTATTGATATGGAATGCCATTTGATAATCAGGGATTGGCGTGTGAACACAAATCCAGTCATCATCAGAGTTATCAATAGACAACGAAAGCGTATGCTTAATCATCATTGGTTTTTGATCAAACAAATATACAATTGTTCGTGGGTTGACGGGCAAAAAAAGACAGACATTACAGTTTGTTTTTGATTTGTTTTTGTTGACGAATTCGGTCGGCAAACTTAAAATAAGCTCTTTTGGAGACTTTTTCTGCCGCCTTCTTTTTGTTTGATGCACGAGCAGAAGCAACAAGATCATTGTTGACAAAGAGTTTCGCTTTAAACACAAGTGATTTGTTTGCACCAGAATCTTCGAACACATCAAACCGGTAAATCATTTTTTGCTGCTGAAACCAATTGACCAAAACCCCCTTGTAACTGATCACTCTGTCTTCAAAAGCAGCCAAATCAACGTAAGGCTTGATCACCTTTGTTTTCACAAAAGACTGACATTTTGAAAACCCCACGTCCACAAACACAGCACCGACCAAAGCTTCAAAAATATTACCGTGGATGTCATCTCCATACCGATCCTTTTCAACTTTTGACCGCAGTAAGGAATACAGCCCCATGGATTTTCCAATATGATTTAAAAATTCACGCCGAACAATCTTGGAGCGCATTTGTGTAAGGTCTCCTTCATCAGCATCTGGCATTTGGGAGAAAAGATAGTTTCCAATGATTGTGCCCAACACCGCGTCACCGAGAAACTCTAGGCGTTCGTAGTTTGTTTTTCGACCGTCTTCACCTACTTTTTCAAGAGACCGATGGGTAAACACACGCTCAAAAAGGACGAGGTTCTTAGGTGGATATCCTATGATATCCGTAATGGTTTGTTTGAACAAACGATAGGGTTTAGACTTTCCTAGAAGCTTAATCAACCCCATAACAACTTAGACAAATTTTTGCATCACCACACAGGCATTATGCCCACCAAAACCAAAGGTGTTACTCATCGCCACATTGACCTCTCTTTCTTGTGCTTTGTTGAAAGTGAAGTTGATGTTTGGATCGATACTTTCATCATCCGTGAAATGGTTGATTGTTGGCGGAACGATATTGTGTTGGATCGACAAAATGGTAGAAATTGCTTCAATCGCACCAGCAGCACCTAACAAATGCCCAGTCATGGACTTTGTGGAGTTGATATTCATCTTGTATAAGTGGTCGCCAAACACCTTTTTCAGGGCGTTAGACTCTGCCACATCTCCAAGAGGAGTTGAGGTACCATGCATGTTTATTGCATCAACTTCAAAGGCGGATATCCCAGCATCTTTTAGCGCATTTTCCATGACAAGGGTTGCGCCATCCCCATCGGGGTGAGGGGCTGTCATATGGTAGGCGTCCGCAGAAAGCCCACCACCAGCAATCTCACCATAGATTGTTGCACCTCTTTGCTGGGCGTGTTCTAAGGTTTCCAAAACCAAAGCACCAGCACCTTCACCCAAAACAAAACCATCACGGTCTTTATCAAATGGGCGAGAAGCCGTCTCGGGGTCGTCATTGCGGGTAGAGAGCGCATGTAGCGCATTAAAGCCCGCAACACCAGAAATTGCAACACAAGATTCTGATCCTCCACAAACCATTACATCAGCATGACCCAAACGAATATAGTTTAGTGCGTCAATAAGAGCGTTTGCTGAAGAGGCACAAGCAGAAACAGTCGCAAAATTTGGACCTTGGAATCCATGCTTTATGGAAATCATTCCAGGCGCAATGTCTGGAATCATTTTTGGTATAAAAAATGGATTGAACCGCGGAGTGCCATCGCCTGCTGCGAAATTGAGCACTTCATTTTGAAAAGTTTGAAGACCACCAATACCAGCACCCCAAATTACCCCGACACGTGTTTTGTCGAGAGTGTCAAGGTTAAAACCAGCATGCTCAATAGCTTCATCGCTAGCGACCATTGCATATTGGGTGAACGGATCCATTTTGCGCGCTTCTTTGCGATCAAAATAATCACTAGGGTCGAACCCTTTTAGCTCACAAGCAAATTGGGTTTTAAATTTTGAGGCGTCGAAATAAGTAATAGGAGCACTCCCACTTTTACCAGAGACTAAACCTTCCCAGTACGCAGGGATTCCATTACCTATAGGAGTCAACGCGCCTAGACCAGTTACGACAACGCGTTTGTTTTGCATAAAAAATTATTTTCCGCCCTCGATATATTGGATAGCTTGTCCAACTGTGGCGATATTTTCGGCTTGATCATCAGGGATCTGGATATCGAATTCCTTTTCAAATTCCATGATAAGTTCTACAGTATCCAAAGAGTCTGCACCCAAATCATTCGTAAAACTTGCTTCAGAAACGACTTCGTTTTCATCCACACCTAATTTATCTACGATTATGGCTTTTACACGCGATGCAATATCAGACATACAAGAAGTTTTAATGTTAGTTGGGGGCAAAAATAAGAAAACTTTGGTTCTATTAACTCAATCCGAATAAAATCTTAGCATTCTTGTAAAATTACACCGCATTCTATTCTTATACCCACTTGAGAATCCGTAAGTTTGCATTGCGATTCACAACGATGGTCAAACATCATAAAATTTTGATTTTTGCTTCTGGATCGGGAACAAATGCCGAGCAAATTATTCGTCACTTTTCCCCCAATTCCAGTGTAGAAGTCTTGGGAGTTTATTCCAACAACCCCTCAGCCTTTGTTTTAGAACGTGCGAAACAGCTGGGTGTTTCACCCCATGTTTTTAGTCGTGAACAGTTCATCAACCCAGCTGATTTGTTGAAAGACTTGCAAGTCCAATCACCAGACCTTATTGTCCTTGCTGGCTTTTTATGGAAAGTACCCTCGCATATTATTGATGCCTTCCCCAACAAAATCATTAATATTCACCCCGCTTTATTACCCAAATTTGGCGGCAAAGGGATGTATGGCCACCATGTTCATCAAGCGGTGATTGACGCAAAAGAAACAGAAAGTGGAATCAGCATTCACTATGTCAATAGTCAGTATGACGAGGGAGCGATTATTTTCCAAGCCAAAACCTCGATAGACTCAGACGACACCCCAGAGAGCTTGGCACAAAAAATTCACAAGTTAGAACACAGACATTTTTCGGAAGAAATTGAAAAACTACTTCTCCCAGCGGGCAAACAAGTCAATCTGTACACCGATGGCGCAGCAAGTGGTAATCCAGGGCCTGGGGGTTATGGCCTGATCTTAGAATGGGAGGGAACTCCTCATAAAAAGACACACTCTCAGGGCTTTATTCACACAACCAACAACAGAATGGAGCTTAGAGCTGTCATTAAAGGACTGCAAATGCTTAAAAAATCCCCCCTTGACGTTGTCGTGTACACAGACTCGAAGTACGTCAGTGAGGCGGTTAATAAAAAATGGGTGTTTGGTTGGGAGAAAAAGGGGTTCAAAAACAAAAAAAACCTAGACCTTTGGATTGAATTTTTAGAAGTGTTTCGCAAACACAACGTGAGAATGGAATGGATTAAGGGGCACAATCAGCACCCACAAAACGAATACTGTGATAAGATGGCAGTAAAAGCATCAAAACAAACCGAGAGTCACATTGAAGACATCGGATACCAAAACAAAGAATAAAAAGTGGCAGACAACAAAGTATTAATTGTGGGAACCATGGCTTTTGATGAAGTCGAAACCCCAACAGGGTCAAGCGGAAAAATCATAGCTGGCTCAGCTACATACATTGCGTTAGCAACATCTTTTTTTGATGTGGAAAGCGCCATTGTTTCGATAGTAGGGCGAGACTTTCCCCAAGATTATTTCAAGGAGCTAAACAAAAGAAACATCAATTTGGAAGGTGTGGAGATTGACAATTCAGGAGAAACCTTTTATTGGAAAGGACGCTATCACAAAAACCTGAATCGACGCGACACATTGGTTACCGACCTTAACACACTTGCCAATTTCAATCCGATAGTTCCCGATAACTTTAAAGATGCTGAGGTTGCATTGTTAGGCAACTTGCACCCACGCATTCAATTGTCGGTTCTGGACCAAATTAACACCCAAAAAACAACGATTATTCTCGACACCATGAACTACTGGATTGAGGGAACTTGGAACGAGTTGGTTCAGGTTGTTGCGAAGACAGACGTCATTACCATTAATGACGAGGAGGCACTTCAAATGACAAATGCAACTAACGTGTTGTCAGCAGCAAAGAAAATTAGCGATATGGGACCGAGCTATGTAATCATTAAAAAAGGTGAACATGGCGCATTGCTTTACCATAAGGAGCAGACTTTTTTAGCCCCAGCGGCAGTTTTAGACAATGTTATCGACCCAACAGGAGCAGGAGACTCTTTTGCTGGCGGCTTGGCAGGGTTTTTAGCTAGTCAGCCAAAGCTTGACTTTGAAACGATGAAAACAGCAATGGTGTATGGCTCATCTGTCGCTTCGTTTTGTGTAACAGACTTTGGGACAAAGTCGATTGTAAACACAACTCTTTCACAAATCAAAGACCGAGTTAAGCACCTAAAGACGCTCGTTCATTTTGAAACACCTTGAAATAAAAACCAAAATGAAGACAAAACAAGGCAAACAAATTTTTTATTTTTACCACAATGAGTGATTCGATCAAACACGAATGTGGCATAGCACTTCTTCGGCTATTAAAACCACTGCAATATTATCAGGAGAAATACGGCAGTTTATTTTTTGGGATTTACAAAATGTATTTGATGCTCGAAAAGCAACACAATCGCGGTCAAGACGGTGCGGGCTTTGCGAGTATCAAATTCGACATGAGCCCTGGTGACAGTTTTATGAGCCGTGTGCGGTCGTCTGAAAACCAACCCATTCAAGATGTTTTTTCAACAATAAACAGTGACCTCAATGAGGTGTTTCAAGAATTGGGAAAAAACAATTTGACTGAACTTGAAATCAAACAAGCATACCCTTATTTGGGTGAATTGATGATGGGTCACTTACGGTATGGAACATTTGGAAACAACGGGATTGGCAGTGTACACCCATTTTTGCGTCAAAACAATTGGATGCACCGAAACCTAGTGTTGGCGGGAAACTTCAACTTGACCAATGTCAATGAACTTTTTGATAACTTGGTCACCCTTGGGCAGCATCCAAAGGTAAAAGCAGACACCGTTACGGTGATGGAAAAAATAGGACATTTTTTAGATGATGAAGTCACCAAAGAGTACAAAAAACTAAAAAAACAAGGGTACTCCAAGCAAGACGCTTCACCAATTATTGCAGAAAATCTCAAGGTTGCAAAAATCCTGAAAAAAGCCACCAAAAACTTTGATGGGGGTTATGTGATTAGCGGGATGCTTGGGCATGGAGATGCATTTTTGATGCGCGATCCAAACGGGATCCGCCCTGCGTATTATTTTCAGAATGACGAATTTGTAGTAGCTGCGTCTGAACGCCCCGCGATTCAAACAGTTTTCAATGTTCCGTTTGAAGACATTAAAGAGGTATTGCCTGGCCATTCCCTCATTATCAAGAAAAGCGGTAAAACCTCAATGAAAGAAATTTTACCAGCTGGAGAACTAAAGGCTTGTTCTTTTGAGCGTATATATTTTTCGAGAGGAAATGATGCAGAGATTTACAATGAAAGAAAAGCGCTAGGAAGACATCTTTTTCCGAAAGTGCAAAATGCGATTAATGACGATTTTAAAAACACGGTGTTTTCGTACATTCCAAATACCGCAGAAACTGCTTTTTATGGTCTCGTTGAGTCGGTACAAGCCTATTTAAAAAAACAAGCCCTAGACACTTTACAATCAAAAAACAACCCTACAGAGGCAAACCTAGAAAAGATACTAAACTGTAGCCCTCGAACGGAAAAGGTGATTCTGAAAGATGTAAAGCTTCGAACATTTATTACGGAAGACAGTAGCCGAGATGACTTGGTTGCCCATGTTTATGACATCACCTATAAAACAGTAAAGCCCACAGATAATTTGATTGTTATTGATGATAGCATTGTCCGGGGGACAACACTAAAGAAAAGCATCTTAAAAATCCTTGACAGGTTGTCTCCAAAAAAGATTGTGGTGGTCTCTAGCGCACCGCAAATTCGCTATCCTGATTGTTATGGAATCGATATGGCGCGTCTAGAAGATCTTATTGCTTTTCAAGCTATGCTTGCCTTGTTGAAAGACAATGATAAAGAGTCGATGTTGGAAACGGTCTATAAGGCCGCCAAAGCGGAAATGAAAAAACCAGACGTTGAGGCAACAAACGTCGTCAATGCATTATATCAGGCATTTTCAACAGATCAGCTTTCCAAAAAAATAGGGGAACTTGTTAAAGAAGATGGGATTCGTAGTGAAGTTGACGTGATTTTTCAAGATGTAGATAAGCTTCACCAAGCGTGTCCTAAAAATTTGGGAGATTGGTATTTTACGGGGAATTACCCTACGCCAGGCGGCAATCGTGTTGCAAATCAGGCGTTTATCAATTTTATAGAAGGCAACAAGCAGCGCGCATATTAGAAAAAAGAGAAAAAGATTTAAATTTTTTTTAGAAAAGTGCTCTGGTATCCAAAAAAGATGTATTTTAGCAAAGCCATAACATAAGTAGGTTAAGTTCATGGTAAGATTTGGGGCAAAAAAGGAGGAGTCTTTCCTCCTTTTTTATTTTATACATATTGGAGCGTTTCATTCCTTTTTTATTTTGCCAACAATAAATTTTTTTTCAAAAAACTTTTCGTTTCAAAAAAATAATGTACTTTAGTAGAGCCATAACATAAGTAGGTTAAGTTCATGGTAAGATTTGGGGCAAAAAAGGAGGAGTCTTTCCTCCTTTTTTATTTTACAAAAAAAGGAGCGAAAAGCTCCTTTAGTTTTTTATCGATAGTTGTTATGATTATTTATTTGGCTACCTCAAAATGGTTTGCAACTACTTCCCAATCAATGACATTAAAAAAAGCATCTATATAGTCGGGTCTACGGTTTTGGTAGTTGAGATAGTAGGCGTGTTCCCAAACGTCAAGACCTAGGATCGGCACCCCATCACACGCAACACCAGGCATAAGAGGGTTGTCCTGATTCGCGGTCGAGCAAACTTCTAAACGCCCACCTTTATGAACACACAACCAAGCCCACCCAGAACCAAATTGTGTTGCAGCAGCAGCACTAAAGGCAGTTTTAAATTCACCAAAAGAACCAAACGAATTGTGAATCGCATCCGCCAAATCGCCCGAAAGAGCTTTTGGACTTGGGCTCATCACGTTCCAAAACAAACAATGATTATAAAACCCACCACCATTGTTACGAACAGCGCCATTGCTCATATCTAGGTTTTGAAGGATATCCTCAATAGACTGTCCTTCAAGGGGTGTGCCAGCAATAGCCGCATTGAGTTTGGCAGTATAGCCAGCGTGATGCTTAGTGTGGTGAATCTCCATGGTTCGCGCATCGATGTGCGGCTCCAAGGAGTCATACGAATATGAAAGTTGAGGAAGTTCGAAAGACATAATTTTTTATTTGTGATGAACAGCAAATTTATGTAATATTAAACAATTGACAAGATGACAAAAATACTTTGAAACAAAACCCGAACCCATCCTTTCTTATCTACGACGCCTCTGCAGGTTCAGGTAAGACCTATGCCCTTGTGCGATATTATTTACAGGCGGTTTTAAAAACAGACAATCCAGAACAATACCAGTCGATTTTAGCCATAACATTCACAAACAAAGCGGCGCAAGAAATGAAGACGCGCGTTTTGACACATTTGGAAGAATTTTCGTCTGCACAGATTCTACTTGAGCCAACAGAACTTTTTTTGGAAATTGTTGCTTTATGTGGGACAACAAAGCAAACGATACAACAACGCGCGGCGAAAACCCTATCCCACCTTCTTCAGCATTACAGTCACTTTTCGATTACGACCATTGATAGTTTGACCCATCAAATCGTGCGCACATTTTCTAGGGACTTGGGGCTGAGCTCGACCTTTGAATTGATATTAGAAACAGACCAATTTCTAGAGCAAGCCGTAGATTTTTTAATAGAACAAACGGGAGAAAACAATCAGCAAACAAAAATCCTGATCGATTTTGTCATTCAAAAAGCTAAAGACAACCGGTCGTGGGATATTTCATATGACTTGAACAATATCGCATCGCTGGTTTATAATGAAAACCATTATCAGCAGCTTCGTCAAATGAGTGACAAAACGTGGACAGACTTTCTGCAGCTTCAAAAACAAATTCAAGCTCATATAGCAAATGCGATTGTAGCCATTAACAACCAATCAAAATCTTTATATGATAAGGTCATCAACTTAAACATTGATGACGCTTCGTTTTCCCACAGAGAACTTCTCAATCAATTGGAGAAAGGACAGTCTGAAAACCCAAGCACGATTCCAAGCAACCGATTGCGGAGTCAAAATAAAAACCAACAACTGTTAAAAAAGTCTGCTAGCCAACACGAACGAGATGCCTTGAGTCTTTTGCAAAACGAAATCGATGAGTGGATTGATGAGGTTGCTTACCAACGAAAGAAACAATCCCTTTTTAACCTTATCGAGAGACAGCGCATTCCATTTTCTACTCTTCAGGCGATTTATCAAACCACACAAGAGTTACAAGACAAACAAGACATAAGGTTGTTAAGTGGTTTTAACCCACTGTTGTTTGAAACAATAAACGGGATGCCAACGCCATTTATTTACGAGCGCCTCGGGGTTAAATACACAAATTTTTATGTCGATGAGTTTCAAGACACTTCGGTTTTACAATGGAAAAACCTCATTCCACTATTGGAAAATGCTACAGCAAGCACAGACAGCACGATACTTTTGGTTGGAGATGCCAAACAATCAATATACCGTTGGCGCGGAGGTTACCCCGAGCAGTTTATGCGACTTAGCAAAGGAGAAACGCCTTTTTCAATTTCTCCAGAAGTCATCAAGCTACCGAGGAATTACAGAAGCCAAGATACAATTGTAACGACCAACAACAGTTTTTTTAAACAAGCGGCTGCAATATTGAGAACGCCAGACTATCAAAACCTATTTGTAGAGGGAGCGAATCAAGAAACCAATGACAAACCAGGTGGGGCAGTGACCTTTACATTTATTGAGGGAAACACACTGGACGAGCGCGAACCAAACTATCTCGAAGCCGTACACCAACAAATTATCGAGTGTGAAGGCCGTGACTACAAGCGCAACGAAATTTGCGTTTTGGTACGAACGCGCAATCAAGGGGTTTTGGTTACCGAATATTTAGCTCAGCAAAAGATCGATGTGATTTCTGCTGAAACGTTACTTCTTTCCCAAAGTGCAAAGGTCAATGTATTGTTGAGTTGGATCCGACTGCGATCCAATCCAACTGATGAAGTGTCTCGCAAAGTGATTTTAGATTATTTTCGGACTTACGAACAAGACCCTTATGATTGGGATCGATCAGGGCTAAAAAAACCGATCAAGGGTTTCGTCGATCAAATCAATAATGACAAACATACGTTTTCTTATAAACGATTCACTAAAGCAAACCTCTATGAAGCGGCAGAATACACGATCGAAGCATTTGGAATGACATCAAACCTTTGCCCATACCTTTCTGGGTTTTTAGAGGAAATCATAGAATACATAAGGAGTAAAGCTGGTAGCGACAATGGGTTTTTATCACATTGGGAAGAAGTGAAAGGCCGTCGCTCGATCCGTTTAACCTCAAAAAACAATGCGGTTGAAGTGATGACGGTTCACAAAGCCAAAGGACTTGAGTTTCCAGTAGTTATTTTTCCTTTTGCCGAAACAAAAATTTACCCTACTCAACCCACAACACACTGGCTAGATGTATCACAGGGTGAGTTTGTGGGATTTTCTTCTTTACTGGTTGGGTTGAACAAGGACTTTTCAGAAACCAGTGATGAAAATCAAGCGATCTATGAGGCAGCAAGAGAAACCCAAGCTTTGGATGCGCTCAACACCCTTTATGTTGCTATGACTCGGCCCGAAAAGGAGCTGCATATCGTTAGTTATGACCCAAAAAAAACATCGAATACGTATGCAGATTTATTTGTAGAGTTTGTCAACACAAACGATCTGCCACAGCGGGGTGATTATCAATACATAAGCGGAGAGCTTTCCACAAACAAAGCCAATTCACCCCCAGACCAACTTATAAAAACAGCAAAATGGATTGTAAACCCAAATGTTGACGCCACATTCCGAAAAAGCAGTCCATTTGGAAGTCAAGATAAAAACAACGCAGTTGATTTTGGCTACGCGTTCCATGAAATTATGGCTCGAATTTATGTAAAAACAAATGTTCAAGAGGCGGTACAATCTGCTCATTCCCAAGGACACATAGGAACAGATCAGCTCGAACATCTTCAAAATGTAATTGACGAACTCGTTCACCACACAGAATTGGAGAACTTTTTTAACCCTAACAACACCCAATACAACGAAAGAACCCTTTTACGCCCTGACGGCTCGCCATTGCGACCGGATTGCTTTGTAGTACTTCCCAACAAAGCGGTCGCTGTCTTAGACTATAAGACGGGAAAGCCCAGCCCAGAACACAAAGACCAACTCATTGAATATGCTTCTTTTTTTGAGAAATTAGGGTACCAAATCACCCAAAAAACAATCGTTTATGTAGACCAAAAAGTCTCATTGGAACATATTTACTAATTTTGCAGCGAAAACAAATCAAAGAAAAAAATGAAAAAACGAATATTATTTACCCTGATGTTAGGAGCTCAAGTCATGATATTGCAGGCACAAACAGCAGTTAACCCTTGGCAAATCACACTTGGAGCAAACGCAGTTGAGTTCTACGAAAGAGGAGGGACACAATACCAAACAGGAAACGATGGGGTTCAATTTGATAATAAAATTAATTACTCAAAATATTTATCTTATTTAGAGGTTTCTCGATTTCTTGGAAAGGGAATTTCATTTCATCTTGGTGGGACTCTTAACCAAGTTGACAGAATTACTTCAAATCCATCTGAGAATCCAGACTTGTACTTTAGTGTTGATGGCGGGTTTACCCTTTCATCGACGGCTTTTTTGGACACAGGGAATTTAAACCCCACCTTAAGTCTAGGAGCGGGATATACAAACATCAATGACTTTGACCACATTACTACCAACCTAGGATTTGGGCTGACCTACATGCTTGATCAAAGTTTTGGGTTGACACTTAAGGCCAAAAGAAAAACATTTTCGAGGAATGTTAGCGATTTAATTGGAGGTAAAACGGATAACGGCGATTATGTGAATCAATTTCTATTTGGTTTTAGCTACGCTTTTGGAAACGGTGACACTGATAAAGATGGAGTGAAAGATGACGTAGATGCATGTGTAAATACACCTGGTTTACCTGAGCTCAATGGTTGCCCAGATGATGACGGAGATGGGGTTCGCAATAGCGAAGATGACTGTCCAGATGTTCCCGGTTTAGCAGCTTTGGCAGGTTGTCCAGATATGGATGGCGATACGGTTGCTGACAAATACGACTCCTGTCCAGAAACACCAGGAATACCAGCGTTGGATGGCTGCCCTGATGCAGATGAAGATGGGGTTGCTGATAATGATGACAATTGTCCAGAGGAATTTGGTCCTGTCGAAAACAACGGATGCCCATGGTCAGACCGCGATGGTGACGGGGTCTTTGACAAAGACGACAACTGTCCTGACGTTCCAGGTACCGCCACAAACGCAGGTTGCCCAGAGTATCCAATTGAAAGGCTCGAGGAATTGTCCGTTAAGTTTGGTTCAGATTCATTTGAGATTGATGCGATGTTTGAAGAACAACTTGGTGAAGCATTGCGCATAATTGAAGCGAACAGTACGGCGAAAATTATAATCGAGGGTCATGCGGATTCTACAGGAAATGACCAGATTAATCTTCCACTCTCAGAACTCAGAGCGAGTCAAGTTTTAGATTATCTTATTCAAGCGGGAATCAGCCCAGATCGGCTAAGCATTGTCGGTTACGGCTCGTCTCAACCACTAGGGAACAACAGAACTGCAGATGGACGTGCGCAAAACCGCCGAGTAGATTTTGCGGTGGAGTAGCAAGGCCCACACACGAAACAATACAAAAAAACGCAGTGAAAACTCACTGCGTTTTTTTATTTTTATACTACCATGAACAATAGTTTTCTTCATGAAGTAGTGAGCTCACTTTCCAACCCAAATTGGGAGGAATTGTGCTTCATTGTGCCCAACAAGCGGTCAGCCCTACATTTAACCCAAGCGATTACCGCTCAGCTTGAGAACTCAACGATTGCACCTGAGATTACAGATATTGATTCATTCATTCGCAACCTCTCTAGACTTGAGTCCCCACCAAAAATGGAACAATTGTTTGCGTTATACAATAGTTACTGTCAGTTCGTTGACAGCAAAGAAAAGGACGATTTCATTACTTTTTTAGGGTGGGGTGATACCTTGTTGGGTGACTTGGACGCAATAGACAGGAATCTATTACAGCGCAAAGAGGTGTTTAGTTTGCTAGCTGGAATGCAAGAGATCAAAGCATGGGGTTCGGATGATAACACATTTGTTCAGCGTTATCTAAGCTTTTGGAAAGCATTACCAAAAATGTATGATTTGTTTTCCTCTGCTCTTTTGGAAAAAGGACATGGAACCACAGGAATGCTTTGTCGTGAAGCGGTTCGAAATTTGGAGGTTTTTTTAGAAGCCCAACCAAAGACCAGTTTTATCATTTGTGGGTTTAATGCATTAACCGAAAGTGAGTCGACCTTATTTCAATCTATTTTGGCACAAAATCGCGGAAAAATTTACTGGGACGCAGACACCTATTTTTTGCAAAACCCACAAGAACAATCGGGGAAATATCTAAGCAGTTACAAAAATTGGCCTTACTATGAAAACCAACCCTTTCTTGGGAGTCACAACACGTTTTTAAACCAAAAAGAGATTGAGGTTATCGAAACCTCAGGGCGGATTGCGCAAGCAAAACAGGTGGGGAGTATCCTTAAGGAACTTTCAACACCAGATCTTGGCTGGGAACGCGTAGCGGTTGTTTTGCCTGATGAATCCCTGCTTAATCCGGTTCTTCACGCCCTGCCGCCCGAGGTAAACAAAATCAATATCACCATGGGGCAGCCCTTGCAACAGCAACCCATTGCGGTTGTAATCGAGGCCTTATTTGATTTGCACATGAACCAAACAACAAAAGGGTTTTACTATAAATCAGTCGTGCAAATTTTGACCCATGAATCGGTTCGAATATACTGCGTAAAAAACGAACTAGAAGACCCGAAAGAGGTTGCCCAATCAATAATCTCAGGAAACAAACGGTTTTTGACTGCAAACTACCTGAAAAAGGCAAACCTATTCAAAGACCTTGGCATTCTGTTTTTTCCTTGGAACAATCCCATAGAGGCCGTTCAATCGATATGTAAATTGCTTCAACTGCTGCTGACGACAGCTGACCCCA
>Ga0115013_10000810_pt1 | contig 18591 bp, 20 predicted proteins | sample SouAtlMetagenome_2_FD_88686 | JGI IMG/M metagenome (GOLD analysis project Ga0115013, IMG submission 88686) | Marine eukaryotic phytoplankton communities from Atlantic Ocean - South Atlantic ANT15 Metagenome | ecosystem: Environmental > Aquatic > Marine > Oceanic | place: South Atlantic Ocean...
CCTGCATCGTATGCGATCCATGCTTTTGACTCACTATTCAGTTTGAATTTGTTCATTCTGTTTTTATAAAGACCATTAAAATATGCTCAATCATACCCTGAAATGCCTGTTGAAATAAGTTTATTCTTTAGATGTATCGAATAACCTGCTTATTAATTAGCTTGTATAAATAGATAATTTTTCATATATTAAACCTAAGGGAGAGTAATATGAATAATGATTCTGAAACAATCAGGCATGGTGCATACTTTGTTATGGGTATTGGAGCCCTGGTATTTGCACTTGGAATTGGGTCTGTTTTTTACGTAGGATAGGTAATTAACCAGGCGGCCAATTTAGAGGTCTGCCAGCTAAGAGGTGAATGTGAAGATGAAAAACGCTTTGCCCAGCTCTTGCACCGTTATTTACAACCAATCTAAAGGCATCTTCGATACCTAGATTTCTTGCTACCTCACCAGCAACCCAAATTAAATGACCTAAAACTTCTTTATCACTTTCAATAGCATCAGATGCTTTTGCTATCTGCTTCTTTGGAATAATTAAAAGATGGGTTGGAGCTTGTGGATTAATGTCTTTAAAGACTAAGGATAAATCATCTTCATAGATAATATCTGCTGGTATTTCTTTATCTATAATTTTTTGAAATAAAGTCATTAATTAAAGAAAAAATCTAATAACTAATCTAAAAATAATGTAAAAAATTGCTGTGGTCATAGCTAGTGCAAGAATGATTACAAAAAGATCTCTTATGATTTGAATAAACCTACCTGATCTTTTAGCTTTCAGTAATTGCTGCAATAAAAATACTATTGCGATAATGCTTAAAAATAAAATTATAATATTTATCATTTTTTTAATTAAAGATTGAGCCAACTCCTATTACTAGAATACCTAATGCAGATCCCCACAACAAACATGCTATGACATCTGCTATATAAAATCTTAACGCTTTTACATCTGAAATACCAAGCAAAAATGGCGTAAGCGCTCTTATGGCTGGCACAAATCTACCAAAAAGAACAGTATATGGACCAAATCTGTCTAGGAATTTTTGAGCTCTGATGATTGTTTTTTGTCTTTTTTGCATAACTTTTGAGCTCAATATTTGTGGTCCAATTGTTTTTCCAAGAAAGAAACTTGATAAGTCACCCGCATGAGCGCCAATAACGGCTAAAGGGACGATTGCAAATATACTTAAGGCATTGATGTTGTATAAAAAAATACAGATTGAAAATAGAATTGCAGATGAAATAAATATCCCAGTTATGATAAAGGATTCTGCAAATGCAAAGAATATAATTATCATCCAAGAATACTCAATGTTATTAATTAAAAATTGTTGTATTGAATCTAAGCTCATAATAAGTGATGGATTATATCAGTTGAATATTCTTAGATAATAAAATATTGTAACTAAATACATGGCAATAAAATGATAGAAAAATTTAATATAAATATTGATGATTCTGAAATTGATATTTTGCACAATAAGATTAGGCAGACTCGTTGGCCTGATGAGGTTAATGACTCAAAATGGTCACATGGCACTAGTTTAGTCTTTATGCAAAAAGTTGCTAATCATTGGATGAATAATTTTGATTGGCGACATCATGAAAAATTAATTAATGATATTGGAAGTTTTAAATTCACAACGGAATCTGGTTTAAAACTTCATTTTTTACATAAGCCTTCAGCTAATCCAAATGCTATTCCGTTAATTCTTACTCATGGATGGCCAGGCAGTATTCAAGAATTTCTTAAAATTATCCCCATCTTGCACAATAATCCAGATATTGATTTTCATATCATTTGCCCATCGTTAGTCGGTTTTGGCTTTTCTGATGCTGCTAAAGAACCAGGTATGAGTTCTGATGAGATAGCTAAGTTGCAACATGAGCTGATGTTAAAGTTAGGCTATAAGAAATATGTAGTTCAGGGTGGTGATTGGGGTTCAACAGTAAGCAAGTGGATGGCTGAACTATTCCCTGAATCATGCATAGGAATTCATTTAAATCTTGTAATCGCATGGCCACCCGCAGATACAGATCCAATGGAAGGCTTAACTGATAATGAAATTGCAGGTCTTAAAAATCATGAAAAGTATCAATCAATTGGATCAGGCTACTATGCAATTCAAAGTACTAAACCTCAGACTCTTGGATATGGTCTTAATGATTCACCAATAGGTCTAGCTGCTTGGATTATAGAAAAATTTCATGCTTGGACAGATGATGAAAATGATAAATTAATTATTGATCTTGATGAGGTCCTTGCTATTGTTTCACTATATTGGTTTACCGAATCTATTACCTCATCAGCAAGAATATATAAAGCAAATGGCGGAACTGGTTTTTCATTTAATTCTATAAATACACCTTTTGCTGGAGCGATTTTTAACAATGAAATAATGAAGCCTCCGAGGATCTGGGCTGAAAAAATATATAATATAGTTCAATGGAATGAGTTTGATGGTGGTCACTTTGCAGCAATTGAAAATCCAGATATTCTAGCTCAAGATATTATTAACTTTGTAAAAAAATTAAAGGTCTAATTGCATTAGAACATCAGCAAAAGATACAAATTTAAAGTTTTGATTCTTATCAATTTTTTTATCTTTGTTATATCCGTCTTGAACAACCATAATGCCTTTTGGAAAATCTCTATTTAATTTTTTATTTAAAATTGCAACCCCGTCTGTATCACTTACTCCATCAACAACCCCATATAGAGAAGGCCCTACTTTAAAGCTTGTAATATACTCATATGGAGCCTGGCGATTGTATAAATTGAATAAAGAATCTCCTTGATTAGATAAAACAATGAAGCCGCTTTGCGAGGTCTCTTTGTATATTGCTATTCCTTCAGGGTCATATCCTATGTTGCCCTGCCTGTTATCAATAATAGTTGGTGACGAAAAATTAAGATTATTTTCAACTTTATAAGCTCTTAATACTCCACGTATATTTTCTTCTGAAATAAACAAAGTTCTATTCTCATCATCAAAAATACAACCCTCAGACTCACCTTTATTATTAAAGGTTTTAAGAAGCTTTAGTGCATTATTTTTATATTGCCATATTTCAACATTAGGTCCGCCATCCTCTGTAGCAAAAACTATTAAGCCAAACTCCGGATCATTGCCTGCACAAATACCATAAATATTAATATTTGATTTAACTCTAATATTTGGGCTTAAAGAAAGTGAGAATTTATTTCTTAAAAGACTTTTTCTAATATCTTTATCCTGATAAATCCATAAATCAATTGTTTGAAGGCTCCTATTTGAGCCTACAATAAATGTAGAGGAATTATTTGAGTTATTTATAGTTCTTAAATCAATATTATTTATGTTTCCAGCTTTTGTAAAACCAAGTTTTCTACCTTTTAAATTATAAATATAGACACCACTTCTCTTATCTGTTCCTAAAACTAATGATTGGTGAGGTTTTAACGAATTAAACCAAATAGCAGGATCATCAGCCGCATCTCCAATCGTTGCAATTTCTGGAGTTTCATATTTTGGAGCTATTTCTGGATATGAAGCATTGATTTCAGATACGTAAAATATTAATAAAGAACTAAGAAGTAAAAAATATTTTTTTGTAAAATACATTTAATTTTTAACCCTTAATCTTTTTGGGCAATACAGCTTAGAAGATAAGAGTATGAAGCTCTATGAGCTTCTGATTTTCCTATCTGATTAAGTTCTCCATTTTCTTTTATATTTAAAGATAGTATTGAGATGATAATTTGAACAATCACAAGAAAGACCCCTTCTTTATTAAACATTGCAGGGAGTTTTATATTTTTTTCTGTATAAGAAATAATTTCTTTAGCTAGCTGATGCAATATTTCTGACTTAACAGGTGGAGATACAGTATTTTGAAGAATAATTTTTTGAGCACTTTCATTTGAAGAAAAAAAGTTAAAGATTCTAATTACTGATTCTTCGGTAGCCTTTGACAAGTCATCATAAACCTCATTATTATCTGATTTAAGAAAGCTTTCAGAACACTCATTAATATATCTTTTTACTAACAACTCTTTTACATCATCAGGATTGGCAAAAAATTTATATGTAGAGGTTCTTTTTAAACCAGAATAAGTAGCTAAGTTAGATATGGTTATATCTTCAACATTTTTAGTTAAGAGGATTTGATGAGCTGCTTCAATTATCTTTGCTACTCTTAATTTACTTCTCTCTTGTTTAGCATTCACACCCATAATCTAATTATGGACAAATGTTGAAAAAAGTAAATTAAGAAATGCTAAAAAACTACCTAAAATTTATATTCAAAACCAATTGACGCAAATGTAATATCATCTGCGCTATCTTCTTTATTAAGAATTGAATAATGTGCAAAGGCTTTAGTGCTTTTATTTATCTTATAGGTATAGCCTATAGAATTCTGGCTACCTGAGACAATCTTCATATCTGATGCAGCATTTTGAAAATATACACTACCTTTGTTTGAAACTTTTCTTTTCAAACTAACAACATGACCTGAGTAAGATTTTCCTGTCGATAATTTTTTAGATGATTGATACAGCAAACCTAAATCAATTCCTGCAAGAGGTAACATAATGCTAATTCTTTGGCCGTCATAACCTTTGAGATTTTGTTCAATAGCAAGTGCTGCTTTTATTTTGTCATTTGCATAATTTAGAGCAAAGGATTCACCATTTCCACTTGATTGGCTTATTGAATTAATAGATATATTAAGGCCATCTATTAACTCAGGACTTGTATATCCAATAAAGCTATTCATTCTATTTTCACCTCGTAATATATATTTAATATCAGCTCTGGTGTCATTAAATAGATCAACCTTTAATTGGCCTAATTTAAAAGCAGTATCATAAGTTCCTGTTAAAAATTTACCGAAATCTCCTTCAATAGCTATGAATGTATTTCTCTCTTTAAACACTTTATCTCCATCTGCTCTTCCGTCAGTAGGATCAATTTCATTTTCAATCTGAAAGGAAATATTTAGACCTTCTTTTATTTCAAATTTTCCCTTAGCACCAATTCTAGAAGCATTATTATTAAAATCTGTTTCAGTGGAAATTTTATAATCAGCACTTTCTAAGCTTAAATTAATTTTCCCGTAAACATTTACATCAGCAACAGAAATGCAATTTACAGTTAACAAGATTGTTAAAAATATCTTTTTCAATTTATTTACTAAACTCCAAAAATAATTCTTAAAATAACGTAAAAGAGAATAGTAAGAGATGCGCCAACTGGAATTGTTATAAGCCATGAAAGAATAATTCTACCTATTGAACTTAAATCAATATGCGCTATTCCTTTTGCTAAACCAACTCCAATAACCGCTCCAACTAATGTATGAGTTGTTGATATTGGGAACCCAAGATACGTTGCAGCAACAACTGTAGTTGCTGCAGCCATTTCTGCAGAAAATCCTAAACTTGGTGTTAATGTCGTTATTTTAGTTCCTACTGTTTTAATAACTTTTCCACCGAGCATTGCTAAGCCAAAAACAATACCTATACCCCCAAGCAAAAGTACCCAAGAGTTAACTGCTGCCTTTGCTCCAATATCACCAGCAGAAGCAACACTTATTATTGCTGAGACTGGTCCTATAGCATTAGCAACATCATTTGATCCATGAGCAAAAGCCATAGCGGAGGCAGTAACAATCATTAAAATTGCAAAAGCAGACTCAACACCATATTCTTTTATCTTCTTTGCGTTTAGATTGAGTAAAACAGCAGTAATTATTGCTGTAATAATCCCAAAAATTAATGTAACCATTAACACCTCACTATCAGTTAATGGAATACCAACATGTTTTAATCCTTTTCTTGCAGTTACCAAAGCAATAATTATTGCAACAAAGAAACTATATATAGGAATTAATGAAATAGCAGCTTGTGTAGGATTGTCTCTGTCTAGAATTAATTTTTTAGCACTTAAAAAAATTAAAAAAGACATAGTTCCTGCTGTAATGGGTGAAATAACCCAACTAGAAGCAATTGTTCCAACTTTTGACCAAGATACAGCTTCGAATCCCAACGATATAATTACAAAACCTACAATTGCACCAACAATAGAATGTGTTGTAGAAACAGGCCAACCTTTTCTGCTAGCAAGAAAAAGCCATGTTCCAGCTGCTAACAAAGAAGACAACATGCCAATAATAAAAATATTAGTATTATCTGCATATAAATTTGGATCGACAATACCCTTTCTTATAGTCGATGTGACCTCTCCACCAGCTAGATATGCTCCCAAGAATTCAAAAATAGCAGCAATAAAAATTGCTTGTTTGAAAGTAATGGCCTTACTTCCAACCGAGGTTCCCATGGCATTAGCAACATCATTTGCTCCAATTCCAAACGCCATAAAAAAACCAGCAAAGGCTGCTATGATAAGTATTAAAGTAGGATCAATAAATAAATTTTCCATTTTTTACATGAATTTTAATTAACAATGAACGTATTAAATAAAGTTTCTGTGACAAATATGTGAAGGAATTTTTACTTTTTTGTGAATAATTAACTTAAATAGTAAAGATAATTGTGAATCGTTTAATTTCATTTAAACGAGATATATCTATTGATGATGGGGTTATTCCGATTACTTTTATGGAATCTTCAATAAACATTAGAGATTTTTCAAGATCATTTAAAATATAAACTATTTTTAGCTCATCCGCATTAGGTGTTCGAACATAGTTTATTAATTCATATTTTTTTGATAATTTATCAAGTTCTGTATAGGCTGCTTCTGAATTATTCTTAAATCCTTGATTAGCTAAATCTAAAGAAAGAATTTCTGCTTTTTTGAATACATAATCATAATCTGACTTTGAAGACTGAAGCTTTTTAGAGGACTCTTGCATGTTGCTATATAAATTCATAGCAGATGAAGCAATCAAAGTAATAAGAAGAACACCAAATAATAAAATTAAAAGAGTCTTCTCTCTTTGTTGAAGGCTGTTAAATAACTCCTTCATTTAGTACCGCCTAATCCTATAATTATTGAACCTGATATTTTTCCATCACTAGTCTGTATATCCTCTTCAATTAAATCAATATTAGCTTGTGGCATGAGATTCTTAAGAAAATTATATTGATTTACTCCTAGCTCAGTTAGTCTTAGGCTAGCTTCAGATTTTTTAACATCTATGGTAACTTTTGTAATTTGAGGAATATCTAATCTTTTAAGGCTTTCAATTCCCTGAATGCTAAGCTCTGACGCTTTTTCTAAATTATATGAATTTATTATTTCATCTATTTGTCGTCTTGGATTAACAACTTTCTTTATGTTGGGATTGATTGCTTTAAATAAGTTTATTGTTCCATTTTTATAATTTTCAGAATAATTATTATTTAAAGATGTAGTTGCAATTGGATAAATTAAAATTATTAAAAAAAATGCGCATGCAATAGCATAGTCAACTTTACCAATTTGAAATCTTTTTAACCAATATTTAAGAAAAAATCCTTGTTTGAATAAATTTGGTAAGTTGTCATGATTTTTAACAAAATTTATATGAAGAAGATCTAAAGCAACCTCCTCTTCATCACAATCATTAAAGTGCTTATTTAGCATTTCGTTATTAGTTAGTAAAACAGGTTTATATTCTCCTTGTTCGTTATTTAATATAGAGATATAGCTTTTTAAATTATTGCTAGCCTGAGAGAACCCTTCACCGGATTTAAAAGAAAATATTGTTCGGTCTAAAATTTCAAAAATAGACGATTTACGGTATGAATAAAGAAGAAGATGCTCTGGGTATACTTTTATTTTAGCTCCTGTTTGAAGCAAGGGCTCATAAATAGAGTCTAGGTAATTCTTATCTACTAGAAAAGCAATATTCAAATCATTATTTCTATGAATAAAGATATCATTATTTGATATATCGCTAACGATGTATGTATCCATACTGGATAAAATTTCAGCTTTTAAGTTTTCTTCACTAGCTGAATTATCTGAATCAATTGGAAATGATGTTACTCTTGATGAGGGTATAAAATAAAATATCTCTGCGTCAGATTTTATTGAATTGTGTATATCATTTAAATCAATATCAGATATTGATTGAAAAACATCTCCAAGATAATGATGAAGTTGAACTTTGTTATTAGCTAAATTCTCATGTAAAAAATATCTATTCATAATATATTAAATACCATTATAGGCTCTTGATATAACAAAACCCTTTCTAGCATTTTCTAATAAAATAAGACTATGTGAACTAATTTTCATTTCTTCGCCTATTATCTCAGATTTAACTATAAATTGATTTGATGAGAATAAAATACTTTCACTGCTTTTTGAGAAATCAATTGAAGGAAATTGTTTGATTAATTGTGAAATATCTACAAAACCTTCTTTAGGTATATTTGCAATAATAAATTCTGCATCATTAATTGTTGAGTTAGTGAGCATTGCTGCCAGCAGTGCAGAATCTTTTCCAGTAAGAGTATTTATATTTGTTCTACTATTTCCTGCTAGTGGTATAGCGCAAAGATCAGCACTCAAATCTTTCCAATTGAAGAATCTAGAAGCTGGAAGATTTTTTAACTCTGAGAGATCAAAAAATAGTCTCTTGCTGGTATATTGTTGCGGGCTATGAAGTGGTCCTGTATAAAAATAATCCTCAAGTCCACCTGCCCTTGGTTGATTGTCAATATCAATCCAATCAATCATCTGCTCAATTAAAGAATCTATGTTCCTTTGATCAAACTCTTTGAATGCAAGAAATCTTTTTAAAACAGCGATTCCTTTTGGATTTGGCAAGTAATTATTGTTAGAAAGATAGACAATGGAATTAATATTAAGACAATTTGATGCATCGGATATTTTTGCATAAAGCTGTCCATTAGGAAGTTGAAATGATAACGTTTCATTTAAAAGTGGGTCGTCTTTGGTTAGAATTTGGGCACCAAATCTATTCTTTTCTTCAATTTTTTTAATCGATAATGCTTCTATATTCTTGAAGAGCTCCACACCGTTAGATTCAATGTTTTGATATACCTCACGCTTAAAAGCCAATAAATAATTATTGCCTATTGACATAGCAATAGCAGACAAAACAAGCACAATTAAAAGTACTGATATTAAAATTACTCCTCTTTCTCTATTTTTTGTAAACATAATCTATATCTGGATTAATGATCCACTCGTATTCTAAACTTTGTCTTGTAAAAGTTAATTTCACCAACTCAGGTATTTTATTTTTAGTGGCTGTATCAATTGGCCAAACTGAATACCACTTTTTTGCTTCCATATAACTTAATTCAAATTCTGAAACATCTTTTAATAATATGGTTTCGAAATGCTCATCATAAGAATATGGATTATCAGCATAATATTGTTTTCTAATAATTGATTCATCCTGATATAGGTATTCAATACGTCTCACTCTGGAAGTTGAATTAGAGGAGTTTACCAAAGTTGTAAAAATTAAAGAGTTAGAGCTTGGATCAGCCAAGAAATTACCATTTAGATTGTTTCCAAAAAAATCCCTTATTGGAACATTAATTAGCTGCCTTATATCTCTTCTTACAATATTAGAGGCTATATTTAATTCCTTAGTATTTTGAAGTTTAAGAGAAGTTTCAGATTTAGCATCAATTGATGACTGTAAAAAATTCGTAGATACTATTGCTATAATGCTTAATATTACAATTGAAACTAAGACTTCAATTAAAGTAAAACCTTTAAAGTTATTTTTTAACAAGATATCCCCTTGCTTCATATATGTAATTATTTGCTGATTCTTTTTTTATTAAAATTGAGTATTCATATACATTTATTGCAGGACCTTTTGATATTTCTTCTTTCCATTCCCACTCTATACCTCCCATAAGGACTTGACCCTCGCGAGTCCCTCTTCCTTTAGGGATATCTAGGGTATTCATTAAAGCAATCCTATTACTTCCAACTTCTCTTGCTAAATATCTTTCTTCTAACTCATAAGCAGAAATAGTTGTTGAAGATATGATTTGATAAATTGATATTACCGCTGTACTTAATATCAACAAAGCAATTGCCACCTCAAGTAAACTGAAACCTTTATTTTGTTTTTGTTTCAAGATTAATTTTTCCATTTTGTTTAATATAGATCTTCTGATTAAATTCACTGCCAAAAATAAATAACTCGCCACCTGAATTTTCACCAGTTGGATAAAAAATTATTAGGGGTACTGCTGATATTTTTTCTTCGAGTTCAATTTCCTCCCCATCGTTACCTTTAAATATTTTCCTGTCATCTTCAACACCACTCCACGAATTATTGAAAGCACTAGTTGAGTATTCATAATCTATATTTTTATAGCTATCTAAAACAAATATTTTTTGAGACGAGTTTCCAGGAAACCAACCCAGGACTTTTCCAGACAATATGCTTTCATCTGAAATAGTTTGAAAGTTATTATCAAGAGAAGTTTTACCACGCATCAGCCCATCAATAGAGTTGGTGTTGAGAACAATTACAGACGAAGCTATGCCAATTATTAGAAGTACAACCAGTAATTCCAATAATGTAAAGCCTTGATAATTTTTACTGTAGCCAGTTTCCAATATCTGAATTTTCACCAGTTCCACCCTCTATACCATCAGCTCCATACGTATAAAGATCGTAATCTTTTGATTTTTGTGGCGGATTTTCATAAATATATTCACGCCCCCAAGGATCTAATGGGATAGATTTAATATATCCACCATCTGGGTATAAAAATGGCCTTTTTAATTCATCATGCGGTAAAACTAAAGCATCTAATCCCTGTGAAGTGGTTGGATAAGTCATTTCATTAAACTTATATAATTCTAAGGCCTTACCAGTTTGTGCAATATCTCCTCTAATTTTTTCTAAGTTAGCCCTTTGCAGAAAGGGGGAGACATTAATTGCTACAAATGTTGCCAGAATACCCAAAATAACTATTACAGCCATAAGCTCTATTAATGTAAAACCTTTTTCTTTATTTTTCATATACATTATCCAAGTGTTAAAGAGTTCATTTGCATTATGGGTATAAGTATAGCCAGAACTATCAGTAGAATAAAACCACCCATAAAAATAGTTATTACTGGTTCTAAAAGAGAGAGCATTACAGCTCTTTTTGATTCAATTTCAGATTTCATAAAATCTGCTACTTTTTTAAACATTTTGACAAGATTGCCTGAGCGATAACCACTTGAGATAAGCTGGATAAATATATCTGGGAAAATATCTGTTTTGCTTAATGCTTGAACAAAATCTTTACCTTCCACAATTTCTTGTCTAGCGTTATTAATAGAGGTTTTCAAAAATTTGTTATTTACAACATTTGAAGATTCCTCCATAGCTACATCTAAATTCATTCCAGATTCAGTAAGAAGATGCATTGTGCTTGAAAATCTTTCTATCTCATTATCTAAAATAAATTTTCCAATTAATGGGATACCTAAAATTTTTTTATGTGCATTAATATGATTCTCAGCTTTAGCTGTATAACTCCTATATAAAAACGTCAAACAGCCAAGTAAGGCAGCTATAAATAATAATATCCAAACAATATTATTAGATACTGCTAAAAGTAATGAAGTTAAAAAAGGAAGTTCGGCGCCGGCCTTTATGAATTGCCCAACAACCTGAGGCATAACAAATGCTAGAAGAGCAATTATTACCAAGATACAAAAACAAATTAATATTATTGGATAAGCTAATGCTGAAAATATTTTCTGCTTGATAGATGCGCTTTCTTCTAAATAATCGGCAAGATTTTCAAAAATAATATTTAGGTTACCAGAATTATCACCAGCAGATATTAATGAAATATATGTATTTGAAAATACTTGAGGAAATTTCTGCATGGCTTGGCCTAGTCTTTTGCCTTGAATTACATCATCTCTAAGACTGTATAGAATGTCTACAATATTTTGATTATTATGTTGATCTGCGGTAATCTTTAGGGATTCATCAATTGAAGTATCAGCATCTAGTAATGTTGCAATTTGACGAGTAATAAGCACCAGTTCCTTATCTTTTATTTTTAAATTACTACTTAGGTTTTTACTCGATTCTTTAACTGTTATGGGTGTAAGATTTAACTCTTTGATTGCTTTTCTAGCATCTCTTTCAGATGATGCTGATAAGAAACCTTTTTCTTTTTTACCATCAAAATTGAAAGCTGTATAACTATAAGCTGGCATCTTCTTTTAAGTTATTAAGTCTTATCACTTCTTCACATGATGTAATGCCTTCTATAATAAGATTTCTGCTTGCATCATCAATTGAAGGTTGATCTTTAAATACATGTTCAATAATTTTTCTTTCTGATGCTTGTTGATGAATTAAATCTCTAGTAGTTGAGTCAACTTGAATACACTCTGCAATTGCAATTCTTCCTTGAAATCCAGAAAAAGAACATGCATCACAACCTTTTGCTATAAAAATTTTACTTGTATTTTTTAAATTAAATAACTCTATTGAATCTTGAGAAGGAGTTGTTTCAGACTTACATTTATTACACAACCTTCTAACAAGCCTTTGGGAAATAATTGACCTCAAACTTGACGATAATAAGAATGATTCAATACCCATATCTCTAAGTCTTGTAATAGCACCAACTGCGCTATTAGTGTGAACAGTAGATAGAACTAAGTGCCCAGTCAGGCTTGATTGAATAGCAATCTGTGCTGTTTCTATATCTCTTATTTCACCAACCATCATTACATCAGGATCCTGTCTCAACATTGCTCGCAAGCCTTTTGCAAAACTATAACCCGTTTTAGTATTTACTTGTGTTTGCCCTATTCCTTTTAACGTATATTCGATAGGGTCTTCAACAGTAAGAATGTTCTGAGATGAATCACTTAATTCTCTTAAGCCTGCGTAAAGTGTTGTTGTTTTTCCTGATCCCGTTGGCCCAGTAAAAAGAATAATGCCTTCAGAGCTTTTTAATGATTTCTTATAATTATTTAAAATCTGAGTTGGAAGACCTAAATCATTTATATTAATTTGTGCAGACTGTTTATCAAGCAAGCGTAAAACAATTCTCTCACCGTAAGAGGATGGCAGGGTTGAAACTCTTACATCTACACTTTTATCACCCAATGACAAAGAAACTCTTCCATCCTGCGGCAATCTGCGTTCAGAAATATCTAATCTGGAAATAATTTTTATTCTAGCAATAATCAATGAAGCTATTCTACTATCTTGAGATAAGATCTCTTTCAAAATTCCATCAATTCTAAATCTTACGATAAGTTGATCTTCATATGGCTCAATATGAATGTCTGAAGCTCTTTGCTTAATAGCTTGACTGATGATCCCATTTATCAACTTGATAATAGGAGCATCATTATTTCCATTTAACAAATCCTCAGTTGGAGCTATATTGCCAGCAAAAGACTTTAAATCAAAATTGTCAGATAATTCTTCAGACAGACTATCAGAGGCATCTTTTGTACCAAAAGATTTTGTAAGCATTTCATTAAATTCTTCTGCAGAGCATTGACTAATAGTAAAGCTTCTATTTAAAAATCTTGATAATTCTTGGTATGTCTTTAGATCTATTTTGTTAGGTGAATAAATTTTACAATCCGAATCTGCTTCTATAGCTATAATCATTCTGTCACGAACATAGTCATACGGAAGTAAATTAGAGATATTTTCTGAGGCTGCTAGGACTGATTCATCCATTTTCTTATTTAGATTTAGTTAGATCAATTATTCGCTTCTCAGCATCTCTTGCTAATTGCTCAGCTTTAATATAATTATACTTTTCAGCAGAGAGTGCATTGATAGAATCTGAATCTATAAGAATAGTTGGTCTAATAAAAACAAATAATTTTTTCTTCACCACTTGATTAGATGATGATTTAAATAGCTTTCCTAGTAACGGTATTGAGCCTAGTAATGGAACTTTAGAAATATTCTCTTGAATATCCTCAACAACCATTCCGCCTAAAACAATAATTTGTTTATTGTCTGCTAGAACAGTTGTTTCAATAGTTCTTGTATTGGTAATCAAATCAACCCCACTAGAGTATGTTCCAGCCACACTTGAGACTTCCTGAATAATATTAAGAATTACCGAGCTACCCTCATTAATTTGAGGTGTTACTTCTAATTTAATTCCTACTTCTTCTCTGGAAGTTGTTCTAAATGCATTAAGATTACTTGAACCAAGACTTTCACCAGTTGTTATTGGAATTTCTTGGCCTACGAGCAATCTTGACGGAGTATTATCCATTGCGATAACGGATGGAGTTGAAAGAATGTTAGAATTTTGATCATTTGCAACAGCATTAATAATTCCAACAAAATTATCTGTACCAGATAAATCACCAAAACCAGCAACTAAACCCTCAGACCCCAACAATGAAGATGTAGCAAGTTGTCCCAATGTAGCATCCGTTCCATCAGAAGCTGCTGACCCAGCTAGTGCAAGTAAATCTGGACCAGTCCCGACATCAAATGCAGTAACTCCAACTGGTATATCACCATCATTTGCACCTGTATATATTGTTTCAACACCTAAGTTTTTTGCAGCAGTTTCAGATAATTCAACAATTATCGCTTCAACGAGAACTTGGGCTCGCCTAATATCAAGTTTAGATATTAGATTCCTGATACCTGGAAGATTTGATTCTTCAGAGGAAACAATTAAGGAATTAGTCTTTTCATGAAATGTAATAACCGTTTTTATTCCATCACCGCTTGCAGCAAATCTTTCAGAAACGCTATTGAGTATTGCAGCAAGCTCCTCTGCTTTAGCATATTTTAAATAAACCACATCAATCGATTTATCAGCTTTAACATCTGCATCAAGCGATATAAGAGTTTTCTCTATATTTGAAGTAATCATTGAGTTTGCAGATAGAATTACTGAATTGGAAGGACTAAAGGGAATTGCAACAAAATTGTTTATGGTTGGATTATTTTGTGCTTTTAATTTCTCTAGTATCCTTACAGCTTCAATTGCAGACAGATTTTCTAATTTTATTATTGAGATATCAGCACTATTATCTTTATCTAGATCCTCCAGCAAATCTCTTATCCTATCTACATTACTTAACCTATCTACTAATAGAATTGAATTAATTGATGCAATGCTTGATAAATGTGATTGTCTTCCTGTAATGGGCTTAATCATAGGCAAAACTTCAGCTGCAGATCTATTCACCAAAGGAATTACGGCTGTAAGAAAATTACCGTTTTGCATGTCAATGTCATTATCATCTCTAGTAGCTTCATTTTCTGGTACTATCCTAACAACACCATTATCAGAAATAGAGCTAAAGCCATTAACTTGAATTGTTCTTAGGTAAACATTCCATACCTGATCACTATCTAAGCTTGCGTTAGAGTATATTGTAATTTTGCCTTTAACCCTTGGATCTAGAATGATTGTTTTCTTAGCAAATCTAGCAATATCCTGTGATACTTTCTTAATATCTGCATCTTCATAATTAAGAACAAAGGAATCTTGAGAAAAAGATAATGAAGAAAAAATAATTAACAATGATGAAAAATATAACTTTATAGATCTATTCATAATTACTTACCTACTTTATTTTCTAGTTTATAAAGCTCTCCTGATCCTTTAAAAATTATTTCATTAGGAGAAATGCTAATAAGCTCAAAAGTATTTTCTAATATATCTCCTTCATATAATACAAACTCTTTACTACCCTTTTTAACAATAACTGAAGAGTTACTTTTGCCATATCTGTATCCAACTATTGTATAACTAAAATCAGTATTTTCTATACTTGTAACTTGTTGATTTGAATTATTCAGCAATTTGTTTTCAACAGTATCTAGGCTTATAAAATCAATATTTTGTATTTTAGGTTTTTGCAAAACGCCTAAAATCATAAATGAAATCAATATGGTTGATATTAGCCCAAATAAAGAGATAACAATTTGTTTAATTTTAATAGTTTTCATAATAAAAAATGAGCTACATAGTGTAGCTCATTTTTAATAAATCTTTGTGAAATCCAGAAACTAAATTATTAGCTTAGACCTGATATTTTTACAACTTTGGTAAGTCTACCAGATTTCATAATAAGATTTAGCTTATTAAAAAGTATCTTGATCATGATAATTTTTGCTCCTATTATGTCTTAAATGCAACATTAATGTGACATTTGTGTGACATATAGTAAACATGGAATGATGAAATGTAAAGAAAAACCTTTATATTTCAGTAGATTTTGGAATTGTAAACCAGAAAGTAGATCCAGATGGCTCTTTGGACAAAATACCAACTTCACCGTTAAGACTATTTATAAGATTTTTTACAATTGCTAAACCTAGCCCGCTACCCTTTTTATCTGATGCTCTAGCAGATGCAGTTCTGTAGAATCTATCAAATATATGCTCTTGATCTTTTGTTGAAACTCCAACACCAGAATCATTTACCATCACCTTAATCATTTTACCTTGATCTAATGTTGATATTTCTACTAAAGATCCTTCCTCGGAATATTTATATGCGTTGTCCAATAAATTATTCATAATTCTTTCTAGCGCTTGCGTATCTGCATTCATCAGACCGGTATGATTTGGATTATAATTAAGTTCAATAGATTTCTTTTTTGCAACACTTTTCATTGAGATTAAAAAAGCTTCCATAAAATCATTAAAATCTATATTTTTAATATTTAACTTCAAATCTCCATATTCTATTCTTGAAAGATCAATTAAATCACTTACCATTGATGATAGTCTTTGAGAGTTGTGTAATATAGCTTTTGCAAAAACTTTCGCATCTTTTTCACTTTCTAAAGCCCCATCTAATAATGTTTCTGAATTAGCCATTATCACACTTACCGGAGTTCTTAATTCATGAGAAAGATTTGAAATAAAATCTCTTCGCATTGAATTTAATTGCCTAAGTTGTGTGATGTCATGAACTACTAATATGTATTCGCCAGTAGTTTTAGATTGATTCATTGAGCCTAAAACCCATCTTGTTGTTTTATCTTCTAATTCAATCTCAAATTCAATATCTGCACGTTTTTTATTAGTTACTCTATTGAAAAGATAATTAATAGCAGGTATCTCAAGATTATTAATATTCTTTTTCTCTAGAGATTCAATATTTAAGATAATTAGTGATTGCTCATTGTTGTATACAAACTCACCAAGCTGATTGGTAACTAAAATACCTTCACCAAGATCATCTAGAACAAGACCAAATTGATCACGCTGTTTAGCAATCATTTTTATCTGACTTTTTAAATTTTCAGATATTTGAGAAATTGACCTAGCTACTGTTCCAAACTCGTCCACTCTTTGTATTGGAAGTGCTTCCAAATTATTTTTTATATAATCACCCTCCGCAATTGTAGTTGCAGCATTAGCTAGTTCTTCAATATTTGAATATAAGTAATTAGCAGCAACAGCACTCGCAAAAACTGAAACTATAAAAACAACTACAAAAAGCAATACCACTGAGACTTGAAGTGTTCCAGTTGCATTTTCTAAATAATTTAATGGCACTGATATTCTAATAATATTTGGATTATTCTTATTGTTATCTCTAACCGCAAAATATAATAAGTCTTGCTCAAGAGTATTGCTGTATCTTGATACCCAGCCAGAACCAGTTTTTAAAGCTTCGATTACTTCAACTCTATTGCCATGATTGTCAAGTGATCTTATTTGACTAGCATCAAGACTCGAATCTCCAACAACATTTCCATTACCTAAAATAAAAGTCACACGAGAATTCGCTGCTTCTCCAAGACTATCTGCAACTGCATCAGCTTCAATAATATCTTTATATGAATTTATGTTGTTTGTTGAAGCAACAAGAAGGCCCGCTTGTTTTTCTAACTCATTTACTATTTGTAATTCAAATGCTCTAGTAAGATCTCTTTCAGCGATAATATAAGCAACACCTATGCTGGAAGTTAGTAAAAAAAAGACTACTAAAAAAATACGAGATCTTATACCCATTCAATTAATCCGGAGAACGAGAGAATTTATAACCTACACCTCTTATTGTTTGGACATACTTACCCATTGAACCAAGCTTTTCTCTTAATCTTTTGATATGAGTATCGACTGTTCTTGTTGTAACATCAGAACTATACCCCCAAACATCTTCAAGCAACTGGTCTCTTGTTTGAACTCTTCCTCTTCTTTCAACTAATTGGTTTAAAAGCTTAAATTCTAATGCTGTTAATATTATCTCTTTATCATCAATAAAAACCTCATGTGATTCAACATCCAGCTTGAGAGAGCCAAAGCTTCTGTGGACTTCATAAGTTTGAGCTTTTGAAGCCGGATTACGTTTTAGTATTGCTTTAACTCTTAAGATTAACTCTCTGACGCTAAACGGTTTAGTTACATAATCATCTGCGCCCAATTCAAATCCAACCACTTTATCAACCTCATCATCCTTTGCAGTCAGAATGATGATAGGTATATCTTTAGTTTGAGAATTTGATTTAACTTCCTTACATAAATCTAGACCACTGCCATCAGGTAGCATGAGATCTAAAAGAATTATAGAAAAATTAGGATTTTCTAGGAAAGTATTAGCTTCTTTAATGGAGCCGCAACCATCAACCTCATAACCTTCTCTTGATAAGTTATATTCAAGAGTTTTTCG
>Ga0115013_10000814_pt1 | contig 18525 bp, 19 predicted proteins | sample SouAtlMetagenome_2_FD_88686 | JGI IMG/M metagenome (GOLD analysis project Ga0115013, IMG submission 88686) | Marine eukaryotic phytoplankton communities from Atlantic Ocean - South Atlantic ANT15 Metagenome | ecosystem: Environmental > Aquatic > Marine > Oceanic | place: South Atlantic Ocean...
ATAAAGACCTCCTTATTTTTAATGATGACGCCCCTACTCTAGTTGTTAATGATAAGCTATCATCTGAAAATCATTTGAAAGTAGATTTTGACAATCTTGCACCATCACTTTTAAAAGAGTTACATAGTCGTAATATACAATCAATTATAATAGAGGGTGGTACTCAAACATTAAATACATTTATTGAGGCTAAAGTGTGGGATGAGGCTCGAGTTTTTAAATCAAAAAAGACATTAGGAAAAGGGATTCAATCGCCTTTAATTGAGTCAGTTATAAATCACTCGGAAATTATCGGCACCGATATATTAACTTATTACATTAACAGATGATTGAATTAGGATTGTCCATATTGTTTACCATATGTCTATTTCTATTTTTTAAAGAATTTGACAGAAGAAAGGTTGATACTCTCGAAGCAATTACATTCAATTATCTTTCTGCTGGAGTCTTATCAATAGCTTTTGGCAGTTCAGGCTACTCTTTTGAAAATACTATTTATGCCGACTGGTTTATCCCTACTGTCTTTTTGGGGGTATTTTTCATAGTAATGTTCAATATTATGGCCTTGACCACTCAGAAATTAGGCGTTACCATAGGCTCTTTAGCAAGTAAAATGTCTTTGATAATTCCTGTAATTGCCGCTCTCTTATTTCAAGGAGATTCATGGACAATACTAAAATCAATTGGTATTGTGATAGCACTATTATCGGTTTATCTGACTGTCAAAAAAGATGAAAATAAAAATGGACCTATATATCTAGCTATACTCTTATTTGTAGGTGCAGGATTACTAGATACAGTCTTATCACACATTCAATTCAAATACCTTGATACACAAGCCGCAAAAGACTATTTTACGAGCACTGTATTTTTAGTTGCTTTTTGCGTAGGCTTTATTATGCTAATCGTTAAGAAACAAGGATTCAAAATGAGGAATGTGATCTATGGATTATGTCTAGGAATTCCTAATTACTTGAGCATATTATTTGTTTTAAGAAGTTTAAACAAAATGGATTCGAGTTTAGTTTTTCCTATACTGAATATTGGTGTAGTGGTTTTATCGGCACTTATCGGTTGGGGATACTACAAAGAATATTTATCCAAACTAAATTGGCTAGGTGTCATATTGGCTATCACTTCTATATATATCCTTATTTATTCATAAATGCTTTTTGAGGATTCATATTTAGAAGTTGTCGGCTCGTCTCTGGGACTTTTTAAAGACAAGGGAAGTAAGTTTATTGCCTATACCTTTCATATCAAAGATGAAGATGATGTAAAAACTAGAATGGCCGAAGTTAGAAAGAAGGAATATGCAGCACGTCACCATTGCTATGCATACGTTCTAAATCCAGATAAATCTATACAAAGAGACAGCGATGACGGAGAACCTTCTAATACGGCTGGAAAGCCCATTTTAGGTCAGCTTTTATCTAACGACTTAACCAATACTCTAATCATTGTAGTTCGTTATTTTGGTGGAGTGAAACTGGGCGTAGGTGGACTCATTAACGCCTATCGAAATGCTGCCGCAGATGCTTTAGAAAATATCATTGTTGAACAGCGTTTTGTTAAGGAAGTTTTTGTGGTACATTTTCAATATCCAGAAATGAATAATGTCATGCGAATAGTTAAGGATTTAAAACTAGACGTTATTCAGCAAAAGTTCGAAATAGAATGTGAATTAACTTTTAGTATTAGAAAAAGTCAATCTGAAAAAATGCAAAGTATATTTGCACTCAATCATAAAATTAAATTAGTCTATCAAAAAACCATTTGAATGGAATTATTAAAAACACTTTGCCACATAGAAGCCCCATCAGGTTCAGAACAAAATATGACTGAATTTGTATTGAATTATATCAAAACCAATCAAGACAACTGGAAAGTAAAACCTGATTTATTTTATGGTGATGGATTCCAAGATTGTATTGTTATGGTCTTTGGAAAACCAAGCACAGCCATTTTTGCTCATCTAGATAGTATTGGCTATACCGTAAAGTATAACAACGAAGTGATAAAAATTGGAGGCCCTAGCACTAAAGAAGGCATTGTGTTAGTTGGACAAGATAGCCAAGGAAGAATTGAAGAAAAACTACAACACAAAACCGATAAAGATGGAAATAAAACTCTTTTTATTGGAGGTAGAGAAGTTGAAATAGGTACAACACTAACGTTTAAACCAAATTTCAGGGAGACTGACAGCTTTGTTCAATGTTGTTATATGGATAATCGTTTGGGTGTGTGGAACGCTCTTAAAGTAGCTGAAAAGCTAGAAAATGGCATAATTTGTTTTTCGGCATGGGAAGAACATAGTGGAGGTTCGGTTGGGTATTTAGCTAAATTCATCTATGAAAAATACGGAGTCAAACAAGCCCTTATTTCTGATATTACTTGGGTAACAGAAGGTGTTAAATACGCCAAAGGTGTAGCTATATCAATTAGAGATAGCGGCATTCCCAGAAGGTCTTACATCAATCGAATTATTGATTTAGCAAAAGCAAGTAACATTACTTTTCAATTGGAAGTAGAAAGTGCTGGAGGTAGCGATGGTAATGCCTTACAGCGTTCACCCTATCCTTTTGATTGGTGCTTTATTGGTGCGCCAGAAGATTTCGTGCATACACCCAACGAGAAAGTGCATAAGTCAGATATAGAATCTATGACTCAGATGTACGACTATTTGATGATTAATCTTTAATCAATTTTACGGCATAAACAGAAGCAATAGCTCCTAGTGTTGTAGCAACTACATATAGCCACAAGTGAGTTGAATGACCAGAAACTACTGCTGGAGCAATAGAACGTGCTGGATTCATAGAGGCACCAGAAACAGGCCCTGCAAAAATAGCCTCAAAAGCTACTACTGAACCAATAACCAAGCCCGTCATTACTCCTACTTCTTTACTACCTTTTGAAAGCAACAGAATAATAAACATCAGAATAAAGGTTAGGATAAATTCTAATACAAAAGATTGTTGCCAACTATCTACAGGAATAGTAGCACCTAAAAATTCATGCTCTGAAAACATTACTTTCAGAGATAAACTAGCCAAAAAAGCACCAAGCAACTGAAAGCCTATGTATGGCAAGACTTCTTTAGTTTCAAAGCGTTTAGCTACCCAAAAGGCAATACTAACTGCCGGATTGATATGGGCACCAGAAATACTGCCAATGGAATAAATAACTGCCATGACTACTAAACCAAAAGTCAAGCCAATACCTATATGAGAAACGCCACCATACAAGTCGTTAATAATTATAGCTCCTGTGCCAGCAAATACCATCATAAAAGTGCCTAAAAACTCCGCCCAATACTTTTTCATAATCCGTAAGACTTTAATTGAGTTATCAGCTGCTGTGGCGCAGAACACGGTTTATTTTTTTCCATATCAACAAAAACTAGAACTACTTCTGCTTGATTAATTTTCACTTCCGATTCGTTATAAGTTTCAAAATAGAAATGAATACGAGCTTGTGGCAATTCTTTGATGAATAACTTAATGGTCAATTCTTCATCGTAATAAGCCGGTTTAAAAAACTTGGTAGAATAAGAAAGGACAGGAAGCATCACTCCCTTATCCTCCATTTCTTTATAATTAATACCTAAACTCCTTAAGGCTTCTACCCTAGCCACTTCAAAATAAGTAGCATAATTACCATAATAGACGTAACCCATTTTGTCCGTCTCGGCATAGCGAACTCGTATTTTGGTTTGGTGAGAAAACATATTCTATTCTTCTGTATCAGTAGTTGAATTTTTCTTCTTCTCTTGCTTCTTCATGGCTTCACCTATCTGATTACTTGCAGTAAATGAGGCCACCATATTATTCAACATATCAGAACCTGCTTGTGGAGAATTAGGTAATAAAATCAAGTTACTATTGGTATCAGCACCAACAGCTTGTAAGGTGTCATAATGTTGAGTTACCACAATTAATGCCGATGCTTCTTGTGAGTTAATTCCTACTTTATTTAATACTTCAACAGATTCTTCTAATCCTCTAGCAATTTCCCTTCTTTGGTCGGCTATACCTTGACCTTGTAAACGCTTACTTTCAGCTTCTGCTTTAGCCTTTTCTACAATTAAAATACGAGCCGCATCGCCTTCATATTGAGCAGCCACTTTTTCACGCTCGGCAGCATTAATTCGGTTCATTGCATTTTTAACCTGTGCATCAGGGTCAATATCAGTAACTAAAGTTTTAATGATATCGTAACCGTATTCTACCATAGCATCGTTCAATTCTGACTTTACGGCTATAGCGATATCGTTCTTCTTCTCAAAGACATCGTCTAACTTCATTTTAGGCACTTCTGCTCTAATAACATCAAATACATAAGATGTAATTTGATCGTGTGGAAAATCTAATTTATAAAAAGCATCGTACACTTTTGTTTTAATCACTTGAAACTGTACAGATACTTTAAGTTTAACAAACACATCATCTTTAGTTTTGGTTTCTACAACTACATCCAATTGCTGAATTTTTAAACTTAATTTACCAGCTATTCTATCAATAACAGGGATTTTAAGCTGAAGTCCAGAATGGCGTATAGAAGTAAACTTACCAAAACGTTCAATGACAGCAGCCGATTGTTGCTTAACTACAAAAAAAGTTAAGGGTAAAAGAATGATAATAAGAGGTAAGAGAAAAATTAATGCGTTCATGATTTTTGGATTAAATTAATACATATTCAAATTTAGCTAAAATAGATTATCATAGAATTTAATAATCTTTAATTAATCAATAATTTTTTAACAATAACTGAAGTATATATTTTAGATTTGTGCTATGCAGTTCATTTACCTTTTATTAGCCCTAGCGCTATCCAGCCCAACTACTAGTGACTATTCTAGCGTGAATCGTGAAGTTTACGATGTACAATCTTTAGACTTAGATAGTAATATGTATTATACTATTTTACCCTATAAAACTGAACTTGATGCTCAAATGAATGCTGTTTTGTGTCATTCTACACAAGAGATGAAAAAAACAAAACCAGAAAGTTTGCTTAGTAATTGGACTTCTGACGTTTGCTTAGAAATAGCTCAAGATATGTATGAAGATGATATTGACCTCAGTTTTTTCAATACTGGCGGTCTAAGAAGTCCAATACCTCAAGGAGATATCACTAAAAGGGATTTGTATAAGCTTATGCCTTTCGAAAACGAATTAGTAGTTTTAAAGTTGAACAAAACTGAAATGCTTGATTTAAAAGCCTATTTCAACTTCACCAAAGGGCAACCTATAGCTTTTGCTGATGATTTTTCATTAAATGACAGCTTGTTTTTAGTTCTTACAACAGACTATTTGGCTAATGGTGGTGATAAAATGAAATTCTTTAAAGACAAAACACAACACAAAGTAGGCATCAAAATGAGAGATGCTCTTATAAACTATTGTATTAAAAAAGATACCATTTCGTCAAACTTAGACGAAAGACATTTAATTCTATTCGATGAAAACTAGAAGAACATTCATAAAACAAATTGGACTAAGCACTGCCCTAGTAAGCTTATCCCCTTTACAAGCATTTTCTATCGATGCTAAAAAACTAATTAAACTAACTATTCTTCATACCAACGATATGCACAGTCATATCGAAGCATTTTCCTCAGGAAGGAATAAAGGCTTAGGAGGCATGTTTCAATTGTCCTCGCTAGTTAAAAAAATAAGACAAGAAGAAGAAAATATTCTTTTGTTAGATGCTGGAGATATATTTCAAGGTACTCCTTACTTCAATCTTTTTGGCGGAGAATTAGAATTCAGACTAATGAGCGATATAGGTTATGATGCCGTGACTATTGGAAATCATGACTTTGATAATGGTATAGATGAATTAGCTAATCAAATGCATCATGCTAATTTCCCATTCATATCTTCAAACTATGACTTTAGCAAAACTATATTAGAAGATAAAGTAATACCTCATAAAGTATTTAATAAAGGAGGAATAAAAGTAGGAGTATTGGGAATAGGTATAGAGTTAAAAGGTCTGGTTGACCCCAAGCTTTATGCCAACACACAATATTTAGACCCTGTAACTGTAGCCAATAAAAAAGCTCATTATCTTAAAAAAAAGTTGAATTGTGATTTAGTCATTTGTCTGTCTCATTTAGGTTTTAAATACAAAAACAGTAAAGTAAGTGATATGAAGTTAGCTGCTCAAACTAAAAACATCGATTTGATAATTGGTGGACATACTCATTCCTTTATCAATGAGCCCGTAATTGTAAAAAATAGTGTGAAAAAAGATGTACTTATCAGCCAAGTCGGATTTGGAGCTATTAAATTAGGTAAAATTGACTTTTATTTTGATAAAAATATATCAAATTATCGTAATTTTGAACACGCATTTGACAGTAATGTATTAGATGTGATTGCCTAAAAAAAAATTTTTTGATCTACCTTTCAGATAAGAGTCATAAAAAAAATCTTATCTGTAAAAAAAACATTAAAATCAAGGTCAAGAAAATTTTTTTTTAAACTTTTTTATTAACACATTTGTTTTTCAATTTTAACAAAGAATAAAAGCGTATTTAATTTTTAATTAACAAGTTAAATGACAGAAGATAAAGTTTTCGAGATTGTATGGAATAATTGTCTTAGCATTATCAAAGATAATGTTAGCCCACAATCTTTTAAAACTTGGTTCGAACCTATTAAGCCGATTCGCTTGAAAGGTGATGTGCTAACAATACAAGTACCATCTCAATTTTTCTACGAGTGGCTAGAACAACATTATATTGATTTACTTAAAAAGACAGTAAAGAAAGAATTAGGTGATGAAGGCAAGTTAGAGTACAGTATTGTAATGGATAACAACTATAACACAAAACCTTATGTCACTAAGGTTCCTAGTAGTAGTAAAGGGAATTTAAAGAATACCCCTATTCATATGCCCATTAACATCAATGAGACTTCTATAAGAAATCCATTTGTTATACCAGGTTTAAAAAAAATACAAGTAGATCCACAACTAAATGCTAATTTTTCCTTTAACACATTTGTTGAAGGCGATTGCAATAGATTAGCTCGTTCGGCAGGTTATGCCGTAGCTCAAAAGCCAGGCGGCACATCTTTCAACCCATTACTTATATATGGTAATGGTGGATTAGGAAAAACTCACCTTGCTAATGCTATAGGAATTGAAGTAAAAAACTTAGACCCAGACAAAACGGTTCTGTATGTTTCAGCTGACAAATTCCAAACACAGTTTGTAGATGCTATTATGGACAATAAGAAAAATGATTTCATCCACTTCTACCAATCCATTGACGTATTAATAATAGATGATGTACAATTCTTCGCTGGAAAAGAGAAAACTCAAGATGCTTTCTTTCACATCTTCAATCATCTACACCAAAATGGCAAGCAAATTATCCTAACATCTGACAAAGCACCTGTAGATATGCAAGGTGTAGAACAACGCTTATTGTCTCGCTTCAAATGGGGACTCTCAGCAGACTTACAATCACCTGATTTAGAAACCCGTATTGCTATCCTTAAAAAGAAATTGTACAACGATGGTATTGAAATGCCATACGAAGTAGTAGAATACATCGCCTACTCTATCACTACCAATGTGAGAGAATTAGAAGGTGCTCTAATTTCTTTACTTGCTCAATCTTCACTCAATAAGAAGAATATTACTATTGACTTAGCTAAGGAAATGTTAGATAAGTTTGTGAAGAACACTGCTAGAGAAATTTCTATCGATTACATTCAAAAAGTTGTTTGCGACTATTTCGATATTCCTATCGAATTGATGAAATCTAAGACTAGAAAAAGAGAAATCGTTCAAGCCCGACAATTGGCTATGTATTTCTCTAAACAGCTAACCAAAAACTCTCTAGCTAATATCGGAATTCATTGTGGTAACAAAGACCATGCAACAGTATTACACGCTTGTAAAACGGTCAACAACCTCATTGATACCGACAAACAGTTTAGAGCTTTTGTTAACGATATTGAGAAAAAGTTAACGCTTAACTAATATTTTCAAAACAAAGCAAGATGAAAATACTGTTCGTTTGCTTAGGAAATATTTGCCGTTCACCTCTTGCTGAAGGTATTCTTAGACACATCAACCCTAAAATTATGGTCGATTCTGCAGGGACTTCCAATTACCACATAGGAAGCCCTCCAGACAGACGAATGATTGAAACGGCACAATCCTACGGAATAGACATTTCAAATCTAGCTGCTAGGCAATTTACAACAGAAGATTTCAATCGCTTTGATAAGATTTTCATTATGGATGATGAAAACTACAGGAATGTTTTAGCTTTAGCCAAAAATGAATCCCAAATTGAAAAAGTATGCTACACTCTATCAAAGCAAAATAATGTCCCAGACCCCTATTTTGGTGGAAAAGATGGCTTTATTCAAGTCTATGAGATGTTACACGAAGCTTGTCAAACGATAAATGATGAAATCCAAGAAAGGTAAGCTCATGCTCATTCCCTGCACACTAGGTGACACAGAAGTAAATAAAGTACTTCCACTAGAAAATACAGCTTATATCAATTCTTGTTCTGAATTCATTGTAGAAAATATACGCTCGGCAAGACGCTTTCTCATAAAATCTGATATAAATACAGCTATTGATGATTTAAAATTTCATTTACTAAATAAGCACACCAAAGAATATGAATTATCTGCTATGCTAACGTGCATTGAAGATGGTAAAAATATAGGATTGCTTTCAGAAGCTGGTTGCCCTTGCATTGCTGACCCCGGCGTAGATATTGTAAAATTGGCTCACTCTAGAGGCATTATTGTCATACCTTTAGTTGGTCCATCGTCCATTTTAATGGCTCTTATAGCTTCTGGTCTTAACGGTCAAAACTTCGCTTTTAGTGGTTATTTACCAAAAGAAAAAACAGAACGTAAAAAACGTATACTATTTTTAGAGAATTTGTCGTTTAAGCAACAACAAACACAAATTTTTATAGAAACGCCTTTTCGAAACAATCATATTCTAGAAGATTTATGTAAATATTGCCAAGCTAATACTGTATTGGTAGTAGCAACTAACATTAGCACAGAGTCCGAAAGTATTACAAGAGACAGCATTAAAAATTGGAGAAAAAAGACCTTAGACTTGAATAAAAAGCCTAGTGTTTTTTTAATTCATAAATATTAAAAACTTGTCATTGTAAATTATTTGCATATATTGAGCTCGAAGCTTAAAAAATATCCAATGTTATATCAACTAGAATACCCTTTACACTCCTCAATAAAAATACTATACGAACGTTTAAGCACCATTAGTGGCTTATCAGAATGGTTCGCTGACGATGTCAACATCAACAAAGATGGCATTTATACATTTACATGGGAAGGCAGTTCACAAGAAGCTGAGTTAATCAGCAAGAAAAAAGGAGAGCATATCCGATTCAGATGGTTAGACTCTGAAGCCGATGAATATTTCGAATTTAGAATACAAATTGATGAATTAACTTCAGATGTTTCTCTTATAGTTTCGGATTTTGCTGAAGACGAAGAAGACAAAGAAGATGCTACCAACCTTTGGGATGCACAAATTGACAATTTGAAACACGTTATTGGATCATAAAGCATTTACGACCGAATGAAAAAGCTAAATCTTTTCATTATAAAATCTTTTATCGGTCCTTTTATTTTCACTTTTCTGATAGCTATTTTCTTATTGCTTATGCAATTTTTATGGAAGTACATTGACGACTTAGTTGGAAAAGGCTTAGACTTCTTGACCATATCTAGGCTATTATTTTATGCTGCTGCTCGTTTTGTTCCTATGGCACTACCTATTTCGGTATTGTTATCTTCAATTATGACTTTTGGAAATATTGCAGAGAAGAATGAACTTATGGCCATTAAATCGGCTGGAATATCCTTGAATAAATGTATGAGGCCGTTATTTTTATTCATTTTTATTACTTCAGCATCCTCTTTTCTTTTCTCTAACTATTTTATGCCTTATGCCAACCTAAAAGCTGGTTCGCTATTATACGATATCAGAAAACAAAAACCTGCTCTAAACATAAAGGAAGGTATGTTTTATAATGAATTGAGTGGTTATAGCATAAAGATTGATAAAAAGCTAGAAAATGGTGTCGATTTGGAAGGTGTAATGATTTACGACCATACCTCACAAGAAGGCAACGATAAGGTAATTATTGCTGAAAAAGGTCAAATGTACCTTTCAGAAAATGAAAATTATTTCATCATTTCGCTAGAGAATGGCTATAGCTATTATGAGATGAACATCTATAAAAAAGACGAAAAACGCCCCTTACAACGCACCCAATTCAAACAAGATGTTTTGAGGTTTGATATGTCTGATTTTGGTATGAAACGAACTAGCGAGGAATTGTATCGCAATCATTATGCTATGATGAACAATGCCCAACTAACTGTTGCGATAGATTCTATTTACTCTAAGAGCAATGCTAAATTAAATCTTTTTAAATCTAATATTTCGGATAAAATAGAAGTTGATTTTCAAAAGCTAGAAAGTAACTTCAAAAGAAAAGATATTAATATGGCATATTACCCATCAAAAGTTTACGCCAATGCTATTTCTTCTGTTAAGTATTTAAAATCGATGTTAAACAATACCATCTCTGATCAAAATTACTCTCAGAAAATTGCGATAAAACACCAAGTCGAATGGCATAGAAAATGGTCTCTTGCAGCGGCTTGTATAATTTTCTTTTTGATAGGCGCTCCTCTAGGTGCTATTATTAGAAAAGGTGGCTTTGGTATGCCTGTTATTGTATCCGTAGGCTTTTTCATCACCTATCACATCGTATCTGTAACTGCTGAAAAGATGGTCAAAGAATCTGAAATATCTGTATCAGAAGGCATGTGGATAGCCAATCTTATCCTTTTACCTGTAGGGCTGTTTTTTAGTCATAAAGCCAATACAGACTCTCAGTTGTTGAGCTTACCTTCTATTAAGCAATTATTTGTAAAAAATAATTAGCGTACTAATTTCTTATAACGAATACGAGTTGGGCCAACATCACCCAAACGTTTTTTACGATTTTCTTCGTAATCGCTATAACCACCTTCAAAGAAATACACTTGTGAATCGCCTTCAAATGCTAAAATATGTGTACACACTCTATCTAAGAACCAACGGTCATGAGAGATAATAACTGCACAGCCGCCAAAGTTTTCTAAACCTTCTTCTAAAGCACGTAAAGTATTGACATCTAAATCGTTTGTAGGCTCATCTAAAAGCAACACATTCCCCTCATCTCTAAGCGTCATAGCTAAATGGAGTCTATTTCTCTCACCACCAGATAAAACGCCTACTTTTTTATTTTGATCTGAACCTTGAAAATTAAATTTAGCCACATAAGAGCGAGAATTCACTTTTTTACCAGAAACTTCTAGCAATTCATTGCCACCTGTTACTTGCTCCCAAATGGTTTTTTCTGAGTCTATGTCGGCGTGTTGTTGGTCTACATAGGACACTATTACAGTTTCTCCAATACTAAATGAACCGCCATCGGCTTCTTCTTGTCCCATTATCATTCTAAAAAGTGTTGTTTTTCCAGCTCCATTCGGACCTACAATACCCACTATACCAGCTGGTGGCAACTTAAAGTTCAAGTCTTCATACAATAACTTATCTCCAAAGGATTTGGAAACTCCTTTTGCCTCAATAACGTTTGTACCCAAACGAGGTCCTGGCGGAATGTATAATTCTATTTTTTCTTCTTGCTGTCTATTTTCTTCACTAAGCAGTTTATCGTAATTACTCAAACGGGCTTTGGATTTAGACTGTCTTCCTTTGGGACTCATTTGTACCCATTCCAACTCACGTTCTAATGTTTTTCTACGTTTACTAGCTTGTTTTTCTTCTTGAGCCAATCGTTTCGATTTTTGGTCTAACCAAGAAGAATAATTCCCTTTCCAAGGAATACCTTCTCCTCTATCTAATTCCAATATCCAACCCGCTACGTTATCTAAAAAATACCTATCGTGAGTAATAGCAATTACAGTTCCTTTGTATTGTTGTAGGTGTTGCTCTAACCAATGAACTGATTCAGCATCTAAATGGTTTGTTGGCTCATCGAGTAATAAAATATCTGGCTCTTTTAATAGTAAACGGCACAGTGCTACTCGTCTTTTTTCACCTCCTGACAATACAGAAACCGATTTTTCACCTTCTGGACATCTTAGGGCGTCCATGGCTATATTCAACTTAGTTTCTAAATCCCAAGCACCAGCAGCATCAATTTGGTCTTGCAACTCGCCTTGTTTAGCCATCAGCTTCTCCATTTTGTCGGCATCTTCATAGACTTCAGGCAGAGCAAACTGATTGTTAATGTCGTTGTATTCAGCAATAAGGTCTACAGTCTCTTGCATACCTTCTTTAACGATATCTATTACCGTTTTAGAATCGTCCATTTCTGGCTCTTGAGCAAGGTAACCTATAGTGTGCTCTTTAGAAAAATGTACATCGCCTTGAAAAGATTTATCCAAACCAGCTATAATCTTTAGTAAAGTCGATTTACCCGAGCCATTAAGACCAATAATTCCAATTTTAGCACCGTAAAAAAACGACAGGTGGATATCTTTTAAAACTTGTTTGTTATTAGAAGGGAAAGTCTTACTAACCCTATTCATAGAAAATATAATTTGCTGATCGGACATATTTAGAATATTTGCTACAAATATCGTTATTTTGAAAAATATGCTAATGAAAAAGATGCTATAGTTTTAAACCAATACTAAATCAATGAAAAAACGTTGTCAATAGCCTTCAGAAATAGAACTAGACTACTACGATACAGAATGGGGCGTTCCTGTTACTGATGATAAAAAATGGTTCAATTCCACTAGATACCTTTCAGGCTGGACTAAGCTGGAAGATTGTTCTTCAAAAAAGAGAAGGTTTTAGAAAGGCTTTTTACGATTTTGATGTGTATAAAGTGGCTCAAATATCAGATTAGCAAATAGCTGAATTAAGAGAAAATCCTAACATTATAAGAAACCGACTTAAAATAAAAGCAAGTGTGACTAATGCCCAAGCTTTTATTAAAATACAAGAAGAATTTGAGAGTTTCAACATTTATATATGGCAATTTACCGATGGTAAAACTATCAACAACAAATTTAAAAAGCTCTCAGAAATTCCTAGCACATCGACCCAATCAGACAAAATGAGTAATGAATTAAAAGCTAGAGGCTTCAAATTTGTTGGTAGTACCATTTGTTATGCTTTTATGCAAGCGTCTGGTATGGTCAATGACCATACCCAAGATTGTTTTAGGTATCAAGAAATACAGAAAATAAGTTTCAATTAATAGTACTTTATGCTTAAATTTGCACCATTATTAAAGAAACACATTAAACTAAATTTTAAAATATGGTATTAGTAGGAAAAAAAGCACCGAATTTCAGCACTAAAGCTGTAGTAAATGGTGGTGAAATCGTAGACGGTTTCTCTTTAGAACAATTCATCGGCAAAAAACACGTTTTGTTTTTCTTTTACCCTAAGGATTTTACATTTGTTTGCCCATCAGAATTACACGCTTTCCAAGCTAAATTGGAAGACTTTAAAGCTAAGGGTGTTGAGGTAGTCGCTTGTTCCACTGACACTCCTGAGAGTCACTGGGGCTGGTTGCAAGTCGCTAAAGAAAATGGCGGTATTAAAGGTATTACTTACCCTATCGTTGCTGATGTAGCTAAGACAGTTGCGGAAAACTTCGGCGTATTGGCTGGTGACTATTTCGTGAATGAAAATGACGAATTAGAAGCTGACGGTCCAATGATAGCTTACAGAGGTCTTTTCTTAATTGACAAATCAGGTGTTGTACAACACCAAATCGTAAACAACTTCCCTCTAGGAAGAAATGTAGATGAAGCTTTAAGAATGGTAGATGCTCTACAACATTTTGAAGACGAAGGTGAGGTTTGTCCTGCCAATTGGTCTAAAGGAAAAGAGGCTATGAAAGAAAGTTTTGCTGGTGTAGCAGACTACCTTTCTAAGCACTAAAGATTAGTTTTATACTAACAAAAAAGCCTGAGTGAATACTTGGGCTTTATAATATCTGTATAGCACAATACTAATCTAATAAGGCTTGGTGTACCTTCTTGAGTATTTCGAAGCACTTATCTTGATTTTTGGCTTCGGCATAAGTACGCAGTACAGGTTCTGTACCAGAGGGTCTTATCATTATCCAACTGTCTTCATCGAAGTAAAACTTAAAGCCATCAATGGTTTCTGTTTTGACAATTGGCATATCGCCAAAGGCGGAATATACTCCATTCTTGCAGTTTTCTACAATCTCGACTTTCTTAGCTTCTTCCAAGTTTAAGTCAATACGCTCAAAAGCAAACTCCCCTACTATATCGTACACTTCTTGAACAAGGTCATCTAAACTCTTACCTGTTTTTGCCATATATTCCCATATAACTAAGCCCATCCAAATACCGTCTCTTTCTGGAATATGTCCTTTTATAGCCACACCGCCCGATTCTTCACCACCCAGTAGAACGTCTTCTTTGAGCATCACCCCTGCTACATGCTTAAAGCCAACTTTTACAATTTTGTGCTCCAATCCGTAGTGCTTGCACATCTGAGCTACTTTTACCGAACATGAAAAGGCAGTAACAATCTTGCCAGTCATACCTTTATACTTAACCAAGTAATGTATTAACAACAGGATAATATGGTGAGAGTCTATGAATTGACCTTTAGCATTATATAAACCTATCCTATCGGCATCGCCATCGGTAGCTAAACCACAATCTATTTGACCGCCCTCACGGATAAGTTCAGAAAATTCAATCAGATTTCTATGAATGGGTTCTGGTGCTGTTTGCTTAAAACCGGGATTGTCAGAACAATGCAATAGCGTAGTTTCTGGCAATAATGCTGGTACAGCTTCCCTACCTGCTCCATACATAGCATCATAACCCCAATTGAAATCAGAATTATTTATAGCGTCAATATCAAAACTTGCTTTAGCCTTATCGAGATACAATTTTACTAAATCGGCTGTTTGTACACCATCCATCGTCAAAGACTTCAAATCTAAACCGTGAGCATCAGGGATAATATCTTCTACAGCTTGTATATCATCTGTCAACAAAGGTCCTCCAAAGTTGCCTTTTAACTTATAACCGTTGTATTCTGGTGGATTATGACTAGCAGTAATAACTACACCCAAATCGGCTTTTAGTTCTAAAACACCTAGCGAAAGCATTGGAGTGGTAACAAATCGGTCAGCTAAAGTCACTTTAATACCAAAGTGGTTAAAAACCTTAGCGGCTGTTTCAGCAAATAGAGAACCAGCAAAACGGCAATCGTGACCTATTACTACCGAAGGCTTATCAAAATTATTGTTCAACCATTGGGCAGCTCCTGCTGTTACACGTGCCACATTATCTACTGTGTATTCTTGTGCTATTATGGCTCTCCAGCCGTCTGTTCCAAATTTAATTTTCATTAATGATTATCGTTTAATGTTTCTATCGTTTAAGGCTTTTCTATACTTAGCCGCATTGGCATAATGTTGGATAGCCGTTTGGGCAAAGTTATGATATCCTGAAAAATCTTCCTTAGCACACATGAATAAATAATCGTGCTTTTGATAATTCAAAACGGCATCTATAGCTCGAATTGAAGGAAGAGAAATCGGACCAATTGGTAGCCCTTTGTATTTGTATGTATTATACGGTGAGTCGTACTTTAAATCTTTCTTTAAAACACGTCTAATGGAGAAGTCACCAATAGCAAAAATAACTGTTGGGTCAGATTGTAACTTCATACGTTTTTTTAAACGGTTGAGGTACAAACCTGCAACTATTGGCTGTTCACTTTTTTGTAAGGTTTCTTTTTCTACTATAGAAGCTAAAGTAACTACTTCTTCTTTGGTGAGATTCAAACGTTTAGCCTTTGCTTGTCGGCTATCGTTCCAAAAATGATGGTGCTCTGCTACCATACGAGATAAAAAACTTGTTACGGTAGTATTCCAATAAAACTCATAGGTGTTGGGAATAAATAAACTGCTAACAGTAAAAGCATCAAGACCCAAGGGGTTTAAAAAGGTCGTATCTAGCATGGCCTCTAAAATTTGCACTGAATCTAATTCTATCTGATGGGCTATTTTACCAGCAAATTCTTCTTTAGTACGAACATTATTAAAAACCAAATTGACTGGAGTTTGACGACCAGAACGTAATAAATTGACCAACTCATTATTATTCATACCATCTTGAAGTAGGTATCGCCCCGATTTGATGTTTTTGGTGTAATGCTTTCTTTCTGAAATCCAACGAAATGATGATGAACTAATAATAATTCCCTCAACAGTAAGTTGTTGTAGGACATCTTCAAAACTTGCACCAGTAGGTATATAGATAAAAACTTCTTTTTGGTAGTCTAAAGAAACATTAGACTGGTATATTCTACCATAAAAAACAGAAGCTGTAATAGCACCACTCAAAAAAAGAACCCCTACTAAGCTCCAAATAAATTTCTTAAAAAAACTTTTCTTTTTTCTCATTAAAGTGTGCTCAATAGATATACCGCTTTGCTGTTGTTGGGTTCTATATCTAAAATTCGTTTCAAATATAACTTTCCTTTGTTTAAATCACCATCTAAAATCAGTAAACTTGCCATGTTGAGTAAGGATTGTATGTGTTGAGGATTCAACTGTAAGGCTTTGTCATAGCATTCCATAGCCGATTGGTTTTGACCTTGTTTTAGCAAAACATATCCTAAATTACACCAAGCACTTTCGTGTTTAGAAAACTGAGCTAAAAGTGTTCGGTATTCTTTCTCAGCTAATGCAAATGAATTGATGTTCGAATACATATCGGCTAACTTTAAACGAAAATCCAAAACATAGGGTGCTAATTCTACCGCTTTTTGATAGTAGAAAAGAGTTTGACTAATTCCTAATTCTTGATTTTGATGAGCTTGAGCAATGCGATAGGCAGTCCAAGCATCGCTATTATCGTAGGACATTTTATCTAGACTCAAATCTTCCAAAGAATTACAAATATTCAGGATAGCTATATCGTCTTGCTTCAAGAAATACAGATATATTCGTTCTTTATAAGATTTTTCTAATGCTATACTATTCAAAAAGTTTAAAGCAGAGTCTAATAAATATGGTTGTGCATCGAATTTTTCATACTGATACAAATAGGCCTTAGCTCGTATTAACTTAGATGGATTGGCGTAATTTACAGCCTCTAAACCGATGAATTTGCCTTTTGTCACTATTGTATCCTCAGTATTATGTATACCAATTTTATGATCGTGTATACTAACGTGAGGGATATCAATTGTACTAGATGAAGGCATATGACAAGCTATACAATTATCATTCTCTCTAAATTCATCTTTGCAATCGTCGTGACAAGATAAACACTTATCATTAAAAAAGTTAGGACTTTCCTTGTGTACGGAATGATGTGGATTGTGGCAAGTAATACAATTCATTTCAGAATTGGTAAAACAAGTACTTTGTTTGAGTCTATCTACGTGCGATGCCATTATGAAGGTGTTATCGTCTTCATACCTTGGCACAAATACAGTCATTACTTCAGACAAGTCCATACCCGGTTTAAAGTCTAAAAAGCTTTTGCCTTCTGAAAGCACGGTATTACCTTGTAAATGACAACGCATACAAATTTGAAATTGTGCTTCTAAAGACAGTTTTTTAGGATTAACAATAGAGTAGTCAATATGAGTTGAAGTATCTACCAATTCGCCATTTAACATACGCTGAACATGTAGTTCTCCCGGCCCGTGACAACGCTCACAATCTATCCCTTGAGGTACACTATGGTATTTATTCTCTGAACCCAAAACAAAATCTGGAGTAGCATTATGACAACTCATACATTCTAATCCTATTTTCCTAGAGAAACGGCTATTGTATCCATCTTCAAAACCCGGAGGGAAATCCAAATGACCATCTTGAGTATAATAGGTAAAAGGCATCTGATGAACATAACCACCATCTTCCCATAAATGTGAATTGGTATGGTGTCCTGAACCAACAATAAAATCTACATCTTCTATGCGTTCACCATAATCATGTAACTCCTTTAATTTCAGTACACTATCTTTCCAAAAAGGATGGTAACGAAAGTGATTAAATGTATCTGTAAGTATGGAATTCTCAGTAAAAATAGCTTCACTATTTTCTGGCGTAGCTAAGGACATAGACTGTCCCATTCCTGTTTGTACATACGTTTGATAAATATCGTAATGACAAGCCATACAACTCTCCTTACCCACATAAGCAACTGTATCGTTGTGATTGAGATAATTGGTATAAGGCTCTATCCTAGAAGTACATCCTACTAAAGTAATAAATATGGATATGTAGATTATTCGCACAACAACTGAAACATCAATTCATCTTCCCAACCATTTGGCGACTTATTCCATTTTTTCTTAACACCAATAAGTACAAAGTCTAAAGCACTGAACAAATTAATACTAGCTTGATTATTGGCAGAAATATTACAATATATCTGATTGAGTTGTAATTTA